>Ga0224508_10000159_pt1 | contig 70591 bp, 82 predicted proteins | sample SF_Jan12_sed_USG_4_FD_170157 | JGI IMG/M metagenome (GOLD analysis project Ga0224508, IMG submission 170157) | Sediment microbial communities from San Francisco Bay, California, United States - SF_Jan12_sed_USGS_21 | ecosystem: Environmental > Aquatic > Marine > Sediment | place: USA... | reverse complement strand
CGGTGCTAGTAGTAGATGCGCAAGGCAACCAGCATCAGGCGTCCGCCTATGTGGCCGGTCCTGTTGGCGTTGACAGCCTTGATGGTCCATGGGATGCCGAAGGATTTATGGCGCAATACTTTGAAGATTACTTGAACCGCCTAATCCCTGAGTTTCTACAGCGTTGGCAGTGATCCAGCCTAGTGGCGGCGGTTGCTCCCGATGCGGCAACCCAGTCCGTTCAGCCAAGAGGACAGCAACAATGCCCCACTTTCCGGGACGGGTACGTAGTCTGCCGCCCTTCGAGGATCCATTCGATGCTTACAAACTTGCGGCCGCGGGACGCACTGAAATCGATACGTTGGAGATCGAGTTCTGGTTTTACGATTCAGCATCCCGCCGCGACACGAGAATTAGCTTTAACTAGTGATATGGTTCTCGAAGCCCCGTTTAGACCAGCCACTATTGAGGATTGCTACGATATTGCTCGCTTGTTCAAGATTGCTTCGGGTGGCGTCGCTGAATATACCTGGGCAACGATGCAGGTGGACTATCCTGGGCTAAGCCCGATTGAAATTGGTGAGCGGCGCTACGCGAGTGACAACACCGTTTTTACTTACAAAAACGCTATCGTCGCAAGCCAAGACGGCCAAGTGATGGGTGTGCTGGTGACCTTTCCTATTGTTGATGAAGTCGATGAACCTAGCGAAGCGGAGGATCAAGTATTAGCACCGTATAGTTTGGAGGCACCGGTGTCGTGGTACATCTGCGCCATGGCATTGTTTCCAGAGTTTCGAGGACAAGGGCTGGGGACGAAACTGCTTGCTATCGCTCGCAGCCAGGCACAGGACAAAGGATTTAACCAACTCAGTCTGCTTGTGTTCGAGCAGAACAGCGAGGCTGCGCGACTCTACGAACGCCACGGTTTTAAGACTGTCGATCGTGCCGCGGTAGTGCCGCACAAATTGATACAATACACGGGTAACATATTATTGATGACAGCACCGGTCTGATGGTTAATTCGGATGCGCGCCTCGCCGTGTGAGTCCGGCCGTGCGCTCTAAGCCAAACATCAGGTTCATATTCTCGATACCGACCTGCGCACCACCCTTGCCGATGCTGTCGAGCACGCTGAATAAGACGATACGCCCACGTGCCTCGTCCACATCTACGCCGATAAAACAATAGTTCGTGCCAGCCACGGTGCTGACCCAAGGGTAGGGTTTGTACTGCCAAGAGACCTTCGGATCCTTGGGGCGATCGTACACTTCAACAAAGGGTTCGTTGGCGTAATACTCGCGGTAGATCTCGGTGATGGAGTCGCGCGACATCGTTTTCTTGGGGAATGTATGGCACACATCGAGAATACCGCGAACGATGGGGACATAGGTTGGTGTAAAATGCACGCGCACCTTATTGCCTGCTAACGCTGAAAGTTCCTGTTCCATCTCAAACGTATGCCGGTGACTAACGACATTATAAGGAATCAGGTTGTTGCCGATTTCGGGGTGGTGGGCAGCACGTGAGAGTTCGGCACCAGCCCCAGTGGTGCCGGAAAGGCCGTCGACGACGATCTTGCCTTCGTCGATCAGGCCTTGTTTGATCAATGGTGCCAGTCCCAGGATAGCGGCTGACGAAAAGCATCCCGGATTTGCCACCAACCTTGCCTTGGCAATCTCGTCCTTGTGCAGCTCGGCAATGCCATAGACAGCCTCTTGCGCCAACGGCCAGTCGCTGTGAGTCTGTCCATAAACCGTCTCCCACAGCGCTCGGTCTGAAAGGCGGAAGGCAGATCCTAGGTCGATGACCTTGCAACCTTGGTCAAGAAACTTGGCCGCGGCTTCGATGGACGCTGCCGTCGGCAGGGCGAGAAAGACAACGTCACATGGTGTCGCGTTATCGGGATGAATGAGCTCGATATTCGTGCCGTACAGGTTTGGGTGGTGTTCCTCGATGGGAGAAGGCGTTCTGCTCGTACCCCAGGCGACGTTAACGTCGGGATGATCGAGCAACACCCGCAGGGCCTCACCCCCCATGTAACCGCTTGCCCCGACAATCCCGACCTTAATCATAATCTTCACCTTTAAAGACTCACGTACACGGACGCGAGGTCACATCGCGCGATTGTAGTGCAAAATCCGCATGCAGTCTCAAGTTTGCGATAGAATCGATTATTCTGACTAAGGGCTACGTGTCGGCGGAGCGCGAACACATGAAAATCGATAGGCTGGATCACGTGGTTTTCACCGTCGCCGATATCAAGCTGACGTGTGCTTTTTACACCAGGGTACTGGGCACCGAGGTCGTCACATTCGCCGATAATCGCACGGCATTGATATTTGGCAGCCAGAAAATCAACTTGCATCAAGCAGGCCAAGAGTTTGAGCCGAGAGCCTTACGGCCGACACCGGGTTCAGCCGACGTTTGTTTTATTACGGAGACGCCGCTAGAGCACGTTATGCAGCATTTACGTGACTGCGGCGTAGATATCGTCGAAGGTCCGGTGGACAAAACCGGCGCAATCGGCGCCCTCAAATCGGTATATATAAGGGATCCGGATCAAAACCTGATCGAAATATCCAATTACGTGGAATAGCAAGCGATGCGTTATAAATACCACACCGCCGATGTCTTTAGCGACCGTCCCTTTGGCGGCAATCAATTGGCAGTATTTCCCGATGCGCGCGGACTCGAATCTGCGCAGATGCAGGCGGTGGCACGCGAATTCAATATTTCCGAAACCGTTTTCGTTTTTCCGCCTGAAGATTCGGCCAATACTCGCCGTCTACGCATCTTTACGCCCGCGGCTGAACTGCCGTTCGCTGGGCATCCAACCGTGGGTACGGCGGTGGTACTGGCCGCGATCGGTGAGCTAGCGCTTGATGCCAATCCAGTGAATATCGTTTTCGAAGAGGGCGCAGGTCCGGTAAACGTCTCTATTGAGCTGGTGGATGGAGGGCCGGTAACGGCGAAACTGACGGCACCAAAACTGCCTGAGTTTGGCCCGCCACCGCCCTCGTCAAGTAAGCTTGCCGCCGTGCTCTCGTTAGCGGAGTCTGATCTGTTGGGCGCTGACAATGCGCCGCAGGCGGTGTCGTGTGGGACGCAATTCTTGTTTGTGCCGCTAGGCGATCGGCAAACAGTGGCGCGAGCGCGGGTGAAACGGGAACTATGGGAGCCACTGCTTTCTTCCTATTGGGCGCCTAGCATCTTTATTTTCTCCTACGATGGAGAGTTGCAGGGTTCCGACTTGCATGCGCGCATGTTCGCCCCCAACCTGGGTGTCGACGAAGACCCAGCCACCGGCTCGGCCGTCGCTGCCCTCGGTGGTTATCTCGGCGTGCGTGACAAAGCTGATAAGGACTATGCGCGATGGATCATAGAGCAGGGGTTTGAAATGCAGCGACCGAGCGTGCTCGAGCTTGAGGTTTTCAAGCAAGACGGCGAGATCACGAAGATTCAGGTTGGTGGTGCTGCGGTATTAGTCAGTGAAGGTGCGATGGAGATCCCGGCGGCTAGCGAGATCGGATAGCTATAACAAAAATCAGTGAATAACTAGCTAACTTTTGTCATTTCCTATAGTTCGAATCCTGTAATTCCGCCGGATACCCTTTCATTGAATGCCCTTATCGCTATGCCCTGGATATGCTTTCGCCACAGATCTCGATTCTCCCATGTCTCTAAAAAAGTAAAGCGGTTGGGTTCGTTGTTGTCTCGATGTAGTTCGTAGCGGATACAACCATCTTCCTTCAGAGTTGCATCAACTAGATCCAACATTGCCTGCTTCAGTTCATCCAAACGTATTGGATCAACAGTGGGTCTCGCAATTATTGTCAGCATACGTTCTCCTATGTGTCTATTAGAAATAGTTGATTCCTTTTGTTTGTAGTGCGATCGCTGGTAGCCCAACCAAGTCTATTGAGACAGTTAGCGAGGGGGGGATTTGTCGGAAGAATTACGGTTGAAATAATTCATCGTGTCCAGCGTCTTTGCTTTTAGTTTGCGTAGCCAGTGGCGTGCCCAGGCAAATTCAATACCGAGTATTGTGAGACCAGCAGGAATAACTAGGATGGCGGGTCCCGGTAAGACAATCATCAGGATTCCAACCACTACGACACTGCCGCCGACAATCGCTATGACGATGCGCCGCGCATGCTTATAGGTATCGGATAGAACTTGATTCACGGAACAACATGCTCCACTACGCAATCAAGGTTACCCCGACGACACGATGGCGTCAAAAGTCGACCCAAGTTAGGGCGACGTATGACCGGGTGTCGTTTCGGTGCGATAATGCGCGCTCCGTAATACCAATAAGTCGGAGGAAACAGTATGTTTCAAGAATTCAAGAAATTCGCCATAAAAGGAAATGTGATGGATATGGCGGTAGGCATCATTATTGGCGCTGCCTTCGGACTTATCGTCAAGAGCCTCGTTGCCGATGTCATCATGCCGCCGATCGGGCTGTTGCTGGGGGGCGTCGATTTTGGCGAGATGTTCGTCGTGCTCAAGGACGGCGCCAAGGCAGCCGGCCCCTATGCGACCCTGGCGGCGGCAAAAGAGGCGGGCGCGGTTTCGATAAACATTGGTGTTTTCATCAATACGCTAATCAATTTTCTGATCGTCGCGTTCGCCATTTTCATTGTGGTGAAATGGATCAATTCTCTCAAAAAGAAGGAAGAGGAAGCCCCGTCAGAGCCACCCAAGCCGTCCAATGAAGAAATGCTTTTGGGTGAGATCAGAGATTTGTTGAAGGCCAAGTAAGAGCTAGCACACAAACTTACCCCTAGGACGGAATCTAGAGTCCTAGGGGTGACGCCCGTCGGTTACTGACCCGGCAGCACCGCCTCGTAAATTGTAATGTCCGGTTCCGCCGCGACGAGGGCAAACCAAAAAGAAGTCTTTGCCGGCAGCGGTATGAGATTCGTACCCTTGAGTGACCCAACGATGGCAGTTCCCGCCAGATTCCAAACGCTGCCGGTTTCCCGATCGGTGTATTGACCGTCACGCAGTACAAACGTAAGTTCTTGGCCGCTGGCGACAGGCTTGTACGCGGCACCGCCCGTACCGCCGCCCGCCGTAAACACAACGAGTCGTTGATCGCCGAGAGAATCCATAATGGCGTTAGGGGCAGCGTCATCCAGACGGTATGCCCGTACCGCGTCGCCTACCTTCACTGCTAGAACGTTAGCGGCGGCTGGAAGGCGTCCATCTCTTGCTGTGCCACTGACTGGAAATGCGAATCGACCTCGATTAAGCATGTCGGCATACCGAGCAAAGGGACGGCTTTCGTAAGGGCGACGGTGACCCGTGTCACGCGACAGCACTTTGGTGTGCGGGTGTATAGTTTGCCACTGTTCCCATGTGGTTGTGATCGCTGGTAGGGTTTCCAACTTGGCGCCGGTGAGTGTACCGACGATGGCTTCGCCGGCGACATGCCACCAATAACTACCGGTTTCGTAGTCCAGCATTACCATGTCGGATTGATACAGGGCACTGGTGTTGCCAAACCTAAGCACGCGATCGTCCAGTCGCCGGCTGAGGGCGAAGCCGCTTGCACACAGTGGGCAATAGGCGATCAGCACGGGTTCGCCGGCGAGGGTGTCGTTAACGATCTCGTGAAAATTGAGGATACGGGTCGGGTAGGCCCATGCTTGATTGCCCGCCGCGTAACCGATAACGATGTCATCATTAGTTAACCAGTCAACGGCAGTACGCGACTCGTACTTAGGGTGGTGCAATGGCGGGATCGCATCGCGCAACTGCGTGATCAGTCCCGGCGACGCTAAGGTTAACGGCACCGCCCGAATATCGCGGCGGAAGGTATCAAAGTAGATCGCATCTAGCGGTACACTGTGCCGGTTGAGGTTAACTTCGGGCACCGGTGGCATCGGTTGAGTATGCGCGAGGCTAGCATACATAAAGGCGCACGCGGCTAACCATGCACGAAATAGGCGCGATCGAAGAAAATGACTGGCGGTTGAATTATCAGACTCAATCATAGCAATGGCTTTACGGTTAGGGTCGGCGAACGCGTCAATCATTATATGTGGTTGGAGCGCGTATACGATCTCTAGGTCAAAAACTGCCGCTGGGTTGGGAATTTGGTTTACTATTGGGCTTATGGCAAGTGAGTCTTACTCTTTGGGCGTTAGCGATGGGGAACAAGCACGTCTCCATCGACAGCGCGAGCTCTACGGAGATACGGCTGGCATAGAGTTTTCCTCGACAGACGTGGTTTGCGAAATCGGCAGCGGGGTTGGTGCCAATCTCTGGATCGCAAAGCAAGTTGCCCGTGGACGATATGTTGGCATCGACGTAGAACCGAAACAAAACGAAGTGGCCGCCAAGCGGGCTTGGGCCATGGGCCTGAAAAATACCGAGCTTCGTACGGCCAGCGGCGATAATACCGGCCTCCCTGATGGTGGTGTGGATGCTACTTTTTGCCGCTGCGTGTTGATTCATCAACCCGATCCGACTCCGCTGATCGCCGAGATGTGTCGCATCACTAAGCTGGGTGGGCGCATAATTATTAGTGAGCCGCATGATGCTAGTTACCATTCGGGCCCAGATAAGACGCACTTGATGAAGTGTTTACGGGCCCGTAGTCATTACGCTTATGGTGATGGCCGCGGTTCACCGGAGGTGGCTTTGAATCTGTACCCGCTACTGATAAGACAGGGTGTTCGAGATATACGCGTTACCCCTCACGTTATCAGCGTGCATGGCCGGGAACCTGAACGGTGTAGGGCATTCTTGCAAAATTGGCTTGGCATCATTGCGACAGTGGCAGATTCTCTGCTAGAGGTAGGGGCGGTAAGCGAGCGTGATCTGGATTTGGCCGCAGCCGAGGCCGAAGACATTACCGCTAACACGTTCTTGTATCAGAGTATGTGGATCGCGGAGGCGATCAAATAGAGGTCTATTATGCAATCGTCAGTGGTTCATAATCTTTTGCGGTCACCGCGCGCGTTTTTCACGGCAGGGTTTATGCTTTGCCTGGTAGCGCTGATGACGGCGCTGTATTTTCAATTTGTTATGGGCCTCGAACCATGCCCGCTTTGTATTTTCCAGCGTGTGTTCATGCTTGGCGTCGGCCTGTTGTTTCTGGTAGCTGCCGTTCACAATCCACACGGTTTTGGTCGTCGCATATATGGTGGGCTTGTCGCCTTGATGGCTGGACTCGGTGCGGGTGTCGCTGGTCGGCATGTGTGGTTACAGAGTCTACCGGCCGACCAAGTACCCGAATGCGGTGTCGATCTTGACTACATGCTACAAGCCTTTCCTATTACTAAGACGATAAGGCTGGTATTGCGGGGCAGTGGTGATTGTGCCGAAGTCATGTGGACGTTTCTGGGCTTGAGCATTCCTGGTTGGACGCTGATTATGTTTAGCGGCCTTACCCTATTCGGGTTGTTATTGGTGTTCGGATTACTGGCCGGTAAGCGATAACGTAACGTACATGAGCCAGAGCCGGCCGACGGATTTTTCCGGAAAAACAGTCATCGTGACCGGGGCCTCGCGTGGCATCGGTCGCGTCATCGCTCAACAGTTTGCTGCCAACGGCGCGCGTGTTGTCGTTCACTATCATAAGGGTGAGGCTAACGCGACCGAAACCCTGCATCTATTGCAAGGCGAGGGCCATATAGTCCTGCAAGCAGATATCAAAGACCCTCGGGCGACACGAGACTTCGTTAATGCCGCCGTCGCCAAGATGGGTCGAGTTGACACGCTCGTAAACAATGCCGGTATATTCAAAACACATATCGTGTCGGAGACATCTTACGAACAATGGCGCAATCTGTGGCGCGAGACATTAACGGTAAATCTAGATGGACCCGCCAATCTGACGTTTTGTGTTGTTGAGCACATGATGAAGCAAGGTGGGGGGCGCATCGTGAATATCTCTTCCCGTGGGGCATTTAGAGGTGAGCCGCAAGCACCCGCCTACGGCGCCAGCAAGGCGGGATTGAACGCCTTCAGTCAATCCATGGCTAGAGCGCTAGCGCCGCACAATATATTTGTGTACGCCGTCGCCCCCGGTTTTGTTGATACCGATATGGCGGCGGCGTCATTGGCGGGACCCAAGGGAGATGAGATTCGTAACCAAAGCCCCCTCGGACGTGTGGCTAGACCTGAGGAGGTGGCGCACACCGTTTTGTTCTTGGCTTCGGATGGATCTGAATTCTTGACTGGCGGGATCATCGATGTGAATGGCGCCTCGTATTTACGATCGTGAGCGGTGGGCACGACGGCATGAACGATCTACTTAGGGCGGCGGCCGAGCGCGCGAGTCGTTATCTTGAGGAATTGGATGCGCGTTGTGTGAGCGTGTCGCCGGAATCGCTCGCGCGCCTGACGGAGTTAGACGTGCCGCTGCCAGACACACCGACTGCCCCGGCAGACGTCATCCGCATGCTTGATGATGTCGGATCCGGCGCCACCGTGGCTACTGCCGGTGGACGTTACTTCGGGTTCGTAACTGGCGGCGTGTTACCTGCCACGCTGGCCGCCAACTGGCTCGCAGGTGCCTGGGATCAGAACGCGGCGTCGGCCGTGATGTCGCCGATCGGGTTCGCGATCGAAGAGATTACCCAGGGCTGGTTGGTCGATGTGCTTAGCTTACCGGGTGAGGCCAACGTCGCATTTGTGACCGGGGCGACGATGGCAAATTTTTCGGGTTTGGCGGCCGCGCGCCACGCGATCTTGCAGAAACGGGGATGGGATGTTGGTGCCCAGGGCCTGTTTGATGCACCACCCGTCACCGTGGTGGTGGGCGAAGAGGTACATGTTAGCCTGCTAAAGGCGCTCGGTCTCTTGGGTCTAGGGCGTGAGCGCGTCGTACGGGTGCCGGTAGATGAGCAAGGAAGAATGCGTGCCGACGAATTACCACAACTACCGGCCTCCACCATTGTGTGCATCCAGGCGGGCAACGTAAACACCGGTGCGTTTGATCCGGCGGAAGAAATCTGCGCCCGTGCCCACGAGGCGGGGGCGTGGGTACATGTGGATGGCGCATTTGGGTTGTGGGCGGCAGCCGCACCCGAGCGATCGCACCTTGCCCGTGGTTTCGCAAACGCCGACTCATGGGCCCTAGATGGACATAAATGGCTTAATGTCCCCTACGATAGCGGCATCGCCATTTGCCGCGACGCGGAACCGCTGCGCGCGGCCATGACAGTCAGTGCCCCCTACCTGGTACGAAACACAGAACCGGCGCCACGTCACAACACGCCCGAGATGTCGCGCCGTGCCCGCAGCGTCGAGATATGGGCGGCGCTGTTATCGCTCGGTCGCTCTGGGTTGGCCGAACTCATCGAACGCACGTGTAGACACGCGGCGCGATTTGCCAAGGGCCTGACCGAAGCCGGCTACGAAGTCCTCAATGAAGTTGTGATCAATCAGGTACTAGTCTCCTTTGGTGATGCGGAGACAACGCACCGGGTGATTACTCGACTGCAGCAGGATGGCACTTGTTGGTGTGGCGGCACGATATGGCAGGGACATGTCGCTATGCGTATTAGTGTATCTTCTTGGGCCACTACTGACGCCGATGTCGACCGTAGCCTCGCGGCCATGTTGCGCATTGCTGCCGAGGAGAATGCGCGATAGACGTCGGTCAGTTGTGAGGGTAGCCCTTGTTCGCGTTGCGATGGTCATGTTGGCGACCTTCGCTAGCGGCGTCGCTGCCGTCGAAAAGAGATTGCCAGCATACAATGTAGATCTTCAGCAAACGTCAGTCTCGGGGCTTTCGTCGGGAGGCTTTATGGCGACGCAATTCCATGTGGCATTCTCATCAACGATTTCGGGAGCCGGCGTCATTGCTGGCGGTCCTTATTATTGCACGCAAGGACGTTGGTTCGCGTTATGGTTTTATCTAAGTCAGTGTACCAATCCTTCGTTCTGGGTCACCAAACCGAGGGCAGCCAAACTGGTAGCCCATGCGCGACGATTCGCCCATCGGCAAGAAATCGATCACCTAGATAACCTAAGAGACGACAAGGTTTATATTTTCAGCGGAACCGAGGACAAATCGGTGAGACCGTCGGTGGTGGCGCAGACGAAATCGTTTTACCAACTTGCCGGCGTAGCAACCGAAAACATCCAATTCATCGACCGCATACAAGCCGGTCACGCCATGATAACGGCTGGCTATGGCAGTGCCTGCGAGAAGACGACACCACCTTTTATCAACAATTGTGACTACGACCAAGCGGGTGCCATCTTGCGCCATATCTATGGCAAGCTGAATCCTCGACACCGCTCACCCATGGGTTCAGGGGGAATCATCGAGTTTTCTCAGGCAACCTTTATCAGAAACCCCAAGAGCCACAGTCTGAGTGAAATAGGTTACGCATATGTGCCGAAATCGTGTGGCGAGGGCGAGTTGTGCCGAATTCACGTCGTGTTTCATGGTTGCCAACAGACGACCAGCATGCTTGGAGACCGGTTCTATATGCACGCGGGTTATAACGAATGGGCTGCTACTAACAATATCATTGTGCTCTACCCACAGCTGGTGCTAGCACGATGGACCAACCCAAACGGCTGTTGGGATTGGTGGGGTTATGATAGTGCTGACTATTACAGCAAGGTAGGCCCGCAGATGGTCGCGGTGATGGCCATGATTAAACATCTAGCAGGAACAAATTAGGTCTACACGGAACAGAGATTCAACGAGTTGTAAATGGCGTACGCTGATAGCGTTGAGACTGATCATTCATGAACGAACACGAATCCAGTTCTGTCCCATGGGGAATATGGGCGACTATTGGCCTCAGTCTGGTCATTGTTGCGTGCTTTCTCTTGGTTCAGGTCTTGGGTGCCGGTCTGTTTACCATGATCGTGCAAAACAATAACCCAGATCTAGATTTCGAAGAATTTTCGATTTCCCTGCAAACGAACGGATTCCTGATAGCGAGCGTGACATGCGCAACTACTGCGACGACAGTTGGGCTCATCGCCCTGTTCGCATCACTGCGAAAGCGTGCGACGCTACGAGGGTACCTACACTTATATCCCGTAAGTGTGAAGACGCTGTGTACTTGGATAGGCGTTGCCTTGGTATTCGCCATCGCTTGGGACGGTCTGACGTATCTGTTGGGTAGGGCTATTATCCCGGAGTTCATGCTTCGCGCCTATGTGACTGCTTACTTTGTGCCGCTTCTGTGGCTGGCGATTGTTATCGCTGCGCCGCTAGCGGAGGAGCTGTTTTTTCGTGGGTTTCTGTTCGAGGGAATTCGATACACGCGCCTAGGCGCCACCGGGGCGGTGGTAATCACGTCGCTACTGTGGGCACTGATCCATCTGCAGTATGGCCCCTACGAGATTAGCACTGTGTTTATCCTCGGCCTAATCTTCGGCGTCGCGCGCCTGTTGACCGGCTCTATATATACGTCCATCGCGATGCATGCCTTCGTGAATCTAGTGGCCACCGTCGAAGTAGCTGTCTATATTCACTATTTTCGGTAGTGTGGTTGCCAGGTGGGCACCAGATCCCGCCGACGTACGGGCATCCCTATAGAATCTGCCTAGAAATGGTCTATATATTATTGATCAGGTCCTGTCCCAGGACGCTTGGACGGGCGACGGTGTTTTACGTCTGCTTTACCTATCCAAAAGGAGTAACCCCGTGAAGATTGGTCCACTACTTACTGCGATCGTCCTATGTGTCGTATCTGCCAGCATTTCGGCATCGCAGGGCGACGTGAAGCGCGATGTCGCGCAAGTTGCTCACGAGCTATTGAGGGTGACCGGTGCTGGCGAACTCGGCATTCGTATGATGAACCAGATGATCGATGTGCGACGACGAACTTTGCCCGATGTGCCGGATAAGTTCTGGCAAGACTTCATGGCAGAGGTGAATCCAGACGACCTTAATCGCCTAGTGGTGCCGGTCTACGCAAGACACTTCACGGTGGAAGAAATGGAATCAATGATTGCGTTCTACCAGACGCCAGCTGGTCAAAAGTTGGTAAGCAAGTTACCCGTGATCACCGAGGAGTCGATGGCAGTAGGTCGTCAATGGGGTATGGAACTAGGTCTACGGGTAGCGCGAAAGTTGAAAGAAAATGGTCTAGTAGCAGGGGAATAGGCGAACTACACCCGGTGTTGGGAAGGTATTTATGCGTTCAGTGCTGGTGAACATTGCTAAGAAGCCATCTGCATGTTGGTTTGCGATGCGATATCCCTGGGTTCTCTTGTCGGTGTTAGTGATCGCTCTGTTGCTCATGATCGTTGCCGCGTTCATCGACTCCAACAATCTGGACAGTGCGCTGGCGGCTACCGAACGCTGGCTTGCCGTGAATCGTAACTGGGGAATTTTTGCATTCATCCTTATTTCTACAGTTGCGATGACAATGGTCATTCCAGAGGCGATCTTCGGAATCGCAGCTGGAAGCCTTTACGGTTTTGTATGGGGCAGCATTTTGCTCTGCGTCTCCGGCCTACTTTGTGCGACTCTGGTTTTCTTTATTGCCAGAGGCTTTATGCATGGCCCAGTACAAAATTGGCTAAGCACACACCCGAGGCTCAGGGCTCTTGAGGGTGTGGTTGATGAGGGTGGTCTTCGCGTGCTTTGTCTATTGAGACTACTTCCCGTTAACCCTGCGATCATGAGCTACGCTATGGCGATGACAAGAGTTCAGCTTTGGCCCTATCTGCTTGCTAGTTGTTGCATGACCCCAGCCTGGATCCTTACGGTTTATTTCGGGTGCGTGGCAACTGATGTGGTAAAAGTCGTCGGCGGCGCCAGTGAGTTTGTACCGCTACGCGACACGCTGGTCGCAACCAGCCTGGTTTTTTCGATAGCCGTAATGGTCTACGTTACACGGTTGGCGGCGAGGCACTATGGCCTGGAACAAGCTCGAGCTAGTCGCACGAATAGTGCTTAGGAATCGCCCACACGGCCCTGCAAGTATAGGAAACTAAACCACTTTTTTCGGCCGTCTATAATTATCTAGACACACCTAAGACGGCGGGATCACCCGCCCGTGGTTGTGATCGCAAGCGGTGGCAGTATGGACGTTCCCGACTACGCAGCATAGGCATATGGCGTCTCCTCGGACAAAAGCGCTGGTAATGCGCAAGCGCAGTTATTACCTTTCCAAAGAGCAACACAGGCAATCGCGATTTATCTTCGCAGCTGTTCTGGCGCTCCCTATCTTTGCTATTGGCGCAATTGTCTTTGTTTTTCCCGATATTCTCGATGTTAGTGGTGAGGGCTATCGAAAGCTGCTCGAACGCAGCTGGCAGAATATGAAGGCAGAGCCGTTGGAGCTCACGTTGTTTGGTATTTTCGGTTTATTCGGATTGTTGCAATCGGGTTATGTGTTGTTAGCGCGTGGACGCGAACGCCTGCTTGTTGATGAAGTAGGAATTTGTTATGTCTCACCCTTGCCTGAATTTTTGCAAGCGCTCCGTCCTAGCTGGAGATTGCAGTGGTCACAGATCAGGCAAGCTAGGGTAGAGACCTCAAAAATGTCGTCACTGTTCCTTATTCTTAAGTTAGACGCGGGATTAGTTCAAAGAAAAATTGCACCCTTCCAGTGGGTGGTTGCGGATCATGAGCCGATCGGCCCGGTAGATCCTCGTAAATGGCGTTCGCTAGACCCCGAGGCAATAAGAAGTCTGTTGCAACTGTCACCCATCACACAGAATCTAGCACGCGCAAATATCGAGCTGAATCTCGATACCCTGCATTCTTCTGTGTCGACATTGTTCGCGCTGGAAGAAAACCCAAGTACCTTGCTCGCCCTAGTCTTGTTCTTCGGTTTCGGCAGTTACGCGCTGATCGACGGCGCGTTTCTGATTCAAGAAATCTATGCTGAACGCCCATTCTATGAATTCTATGCGGTGACGGGTATTTTGTTGACCATTACCGTCGGCGTTTGGCTCCTAAGGGCTCAAGTCCCTAGGGCCGAGAGTTTGACGCTGGCCGCGTTAGTCGGCGCCGGCTTTGCGGTTGCATTGTATCCGGGTCTGTTGCGGATCAATGCTATTAGCGATCCGAGCGGTTTGCAAAAGTATGCGTATGTACTTGAAAGCAATCGCACGTTTGGGGCCGTCGGCGTGGGACTTCCCACGTTGCGTTTCAAACGTGATAGGGAATACTGGGCGCAATTCGAATTTGGCTCGATCCACCATTTCGAGCTGCGCAAGGGTGGTTTGGGGTTTTATCAGCTCAACATGGCCCCAGTTTATGCGGCCATGAAGGAATTCTATCGGGCGCAGCAGGCGCAGACTCAATAACGAATTACGTTGGCGTAGTAGAGCGATCAGTTACCAAGCGCAGAGCAAGGATGTCGGCGCAGTATTGATAGGGCGTGTTTTAAGTCTGTTAGGTAGGTAGTAGTTATGGAACCAGCAAAGATACTGTCTTTAGTCGATTGTGAAACGGAGCGAACCCCAGCAGAACTTGTGCAATGGGTCGGGGAAAAGAACGAACTTTTTAAGAGTACGAAGGAAGGTCGGGCATACCTGGCAGAGCGGCAGGGACTAGCAAGATGCTTCATCGACAAGATGTATCCATTGAGCCTGCTCGTAACACATCTGTTTAACCACCGTATAGATGTTGTCTGCAAGCCAAATGTAAATGATGACGACTGCGATGCGGTAATCGTTGACTATCGTAAACGGCCATTGCGAGTGCGAAGCATCGTTTTTACCCGTGCGATACTCAGTTATGAGGCCTACCTGCGAAGACTGTATCTTCCAGACGAAGAGCACGCATTTTTATTTAGCAGATTTGCACAAAGGGACCGGAGAGATCACAAAAGTAAGTCAGCGGACGACGGCGAAACGCTGCTACATGTTATTTTGCTAAACAAGGCATTGGAACTAATTGCTAATGCAGCGAAAGCAAAGGCAAATAGGCCATACGGTAAACTCGCCACACTGGTTATTGCGTTTGACGATTACGGCACCTTCAGATCGCGGGAAGACTTGTCGTTGCTGGAAGATTTTGTGATCACCGAAGTACTGCCGATGAATTTGCACTTTGGCAAACTTTATTTGCTTGGCTGGTCCGGCAGCACGATCATCGAGTTTTCTGTCGTAGACCACAGTAAGTTAAGAAGGAGCAAGCGCAAGCACCGCACTACTACTGCGTCTCAGTCCCAAGATAGCGTGTAGTTTCACGGCGCCGGACCGAGCCTCCGGCTTTGTCCGGCGGTGCTACCGCGCCTATGGACATATCGTGCTGTTCGAAAACAGTTATTTATTGCTGAATGCTGAACAAAGAGAGTGCCGCAATGAAAACGCTGATTTGGGTATTCGTTTGCGCTTTCTATATATCCTTTACGACGACAACGCTCGCCAAAGATGCGGATGACATCATTGGCCTTTGGATTACTGCTGGCGATGATTCTCACATAGAAATATACAAGAAAGGCAAGCTTTACTTCGGTCGGATCGCGGCGCTAAAGAAACCAAAATATGAACCGGGCGAAGTTGATGATATGGCCGGCCAGCCACGCGTAGACCGGAACAACCCGGATGCCTTATTACGTGGCCGTCCCTTGATAGGATTGGAGCTTATGACCAATTTCTTTTTCGAAGATGGCATATGGCGTAATGGCCGGATATACAATCCACGAAACGGTAAGACCTACCGCAGCAATCTAAGGTTGACGAAGACCGGTGAGCTAAAAGTGCGCGGCTTTATCGGATTTTCTTGGCTAGGCGGTTCTTCGGTATGGCGGCGCGCGAGCGAATAGCCGAATAGTCGTTGCCATGCTGTGTAGACAGCTCTAGGAATGGAAAGCGCAGACTTGACATCTGCTCTGCACTCAATGTTCATTCGTGCGTAAGTTTGTAAAGAAACTGCTCATTGCGTTGTTGGGTTTAACCGTAATCCTGACGGTATGGGTTCTGGCGAATAGCGTGGACGCTCCGGAGGCAGAGGATGCAGATTTGATGGTTGCGTCGTTTGGACTGCCAGATGGCGAAAACGCCTATGCCTATCTAGAAAAAATCGAAGAAAAACTAAAACTCGAAAAGAATGACTCCGACGTAGACAAAACTAGAAAGCTGCTAAGAGAAGGACCTAAGAACTTCACTGTAGCAAAGCAGCAACTGCTAGATAAGAACAAGCAAGCTCTCACGGCGTGGCGGCGGACTATGGACATGAACAAGCTAGAGTTTCCAAGAATAGATCCCTACACCTATGCGCCAACAGTTAACTATGTTCCCTACGTCCATATCGCCCGCCTGGCTTCCCTTCAAGCCGCTTACTACCTGTCGCAGGGGGATAAAACGTCTGCCTTACGGGAGGCCCTGAGAATTGTCGACTTTGGCTCATTTATCCAAGGCGGACGCAAGGCATATCTCATGGGCTACGTGATTGGCCAGGCTATCCAAACGATCGGATTGCACCGCATTCAAGCCATTATTGCTAGTGTTGAGATTACACCTTTAGAAGGTCGCCGTATTATCAAGCGACTTGAACACCAGAATGCGCGGAACTCTGCATTCTCCAGAGTCTGGAAAGACGAGTATGATACCCAGCTACAATTGATCGAGAATATGCTGGCGGCTAATCCTGTTGCTGGCGACACTTTTCTCGTAAGTATCCAACGGATGCCCTATTTTCTACATCCAAATCGCACGAGGTCGATCGCGGCTCAAGAATATCGGGCGCTAAGTCAGCAGGCGATCCGACCTTGTAACGAGATGCAGTTTAGTCAAGAGCAGTACGTGCCATGGTATGAGTGGTTTCGACCAAATGGAACGGGCCGTGTTGCCTTTGCCTATCTCGGGTCATCCAACTATGAGAGCTACTTTATGAGAAAGTGCCTAGTCAATTTCTATTTTTCGGCCACTCAAACGCTAGTTGGACTCAAGGCTCACCGTTCTCGCAATGGGACCTTGCCAAACACGCTTAACGAACTAGTACCGGTTTATCTATTGTATGTGCCGTCAGATGACTTCGACGCCAGACCGATTAGGTACTCAAAACAACGAAAGTGGCTTTACTCGGTGGGATCGAACTATAAGGATGAGGGAGGCAAACTATCGGCGGTGAGAACAGACCTACGGTGCAGCGGCGATCAGCCCGACTGCCTATTAGAACCAACCGTGCCAATACCTTTCTAGACTACCTGGTTCTCCTTGCCCCCGCGGGCGCACGGGCTGAGACCAGCATCTAAGTGAGGGCACCCCGGCCTTTGGGGCGTAGCGTCAGGGGAGCGTTTCTTTGGGTACTTTTCTTGTCGCGACAAAAGTCCCTCGCCTAACCGGACAAGACCGGGTTAGTATATTGTCGGCGAAGCCGCCACAAAATGGTTTTAGGTCTTACTCCCGTTTTCTGATTCAAACACCACTTGTCCACCCACCAAGGTATGCGTCACCCGACCGCAGAACTCCCATCCCAAGAACGGTGTATTCAAGCCGCGGCTGACGATCTTTTCCTCGGATAAGCTCCACCAACTCTCTGGGTCGAAGATACAGATGTCAGCGGTTGCATCGATGCCCAGGTGCCCAGTGTCGATGCCAAGGATATCGGCCGGCTGACAAGTAATGCTGGCGATGGCGTCGCTTAATGACAGCACCTTTTCCTCGACCAGCTTTAAGGTTAATGGCAACAACGTCTCCAAGCCCGAGATGCCCGGGGCTGAATCACTAAACGGGGCGAGCTTGGCATCCGGTTCGTGGGGCTGGTGATCGGAACAGACAGCAGAGGCCACGCCACTCTTTAGCGCCTGCCGCAAGGCCTCACGGTCGCGCGAACTTCGCAGTGGAGGTAGCACATGGCATTGTGTGTTAAAGAATCCGATATCATGCTCGGTGAGATGCAGATGGTGCGCCGTGACATCAGCCGTGACCAGCAAACCGCGGCTTCGCGCCTCCGCCACCATATCTGCCGCGCGGCTACTCGACAGTTGACAAAAATGGGCCTGCACCCCGGTTTGTTCGATCAATGCCAGATCTCGGGCCACGCCAACTGTTTCGGCTGCCTCAGGAATACCGGGCAGGCCCAACCTGGTACCGACTTCACCTTCATGCACACAGCCGTTGCCGTGTAACCATGGGTCCTCTGAATGCAGAAAAACGGTTAGGTCAAAGCTCGCCGCATACTCCATCGCTCGGCGCATGACCAGGGTATCTTTGATGGGCTGTAGCGCATTAGTAAATCCCACACAACCGGCCTCGTCTAGCGCCTCCATGTCGGTCAGCAGTTCGCCTTTCAGCCCACGCGTTAGTGCACCCAAAGGATGAATAAATGCGAGTTCAAAACGCCAGGCCCGATGCTGAATCATTTGCGCCATAGCCGGCGTATCGATCACCGGGTCAGTATCGGGTGGGCAGCACAACGTTGTGATGCCGGCCGTGACTGCAGCTCGCGCCTCACTTTCGATTGTGGCTTTGTACTCGAGCCCCGGTTCGCGCATACGGGCGCGCAGATCGACAAGCCCCGGGCACACGACCTTGCCAGTGGCGTCTATGGTTCTGCTGATCTCGAAATCGTCAGGCTTCTTTCCGACCGCGACCACGAAACCATCATCACTGACAAAAATATCTTTCTTTCCATCAACGCTATTGGCGGGATCGATGAGGCGACCACCTTGGATCGCAAGGCCCATTAGGCACGTCTCCTGATCGAAGACTGCTCGGACTTTTCCTGTTTGGCTTTTCCGCCCATGATGATTGCCATCACCGCCATGCGTACCGCGATACCGTTAGTGACCTGCGGCAGAATTACCGACTGCGGCCCGTCGGCAACTGACGAATCTATCTCGAGGCCACGGTTCATAGGTCCCGGGTGCATGACGATTGCATCTTTATTGGCCAGACGAAGCTTGTCGGCAGTGAGCCCGTAAAGGTTGAAGAACTCTTGTTCGCTAGGAATTCGTGCGCCTCGCATGCGCTCGCGTTGTAAGCGCAACATAATGATGACGTCGACACCTTCAAGTCCGGCGCGCATATCGGTATAGGGATGTACGCCTAAGCGTTCTACCGCCGTTGGTAGCAGGGTCCGCGGGGCAATCACTCGCACTTCTGGTACTCCCAACGTTGTTAGCGCGTGCGTCTGCGAGCGTGCGACACGGGAATGCAGAATATCGCCAACAATTGCTACCTTGAGATTTTCAAACGAACCTTTGTAGCGGCGGATTGTGAACATATCCAACATCGCCTGTGTCGGGTGCGCATGACTACCATCGCCGGCATTGATGATTCGCACGTGTGGCGGCACGTGTTGGGCTACAAGATACGCGGCACCGCTCTTACTATGGCGTACCACAAACAAGTCTGTGTGCATGGCCTCCAGATTACGAATGGTATCGAGCAGGCTTTCACCCTTGATGGCAGCCGAAACCGTCGTATCGATGTTGATTACATCAGCCGACAGGCGCTTGGCGGCTATTTCGAAGGTCGTACGTGTACGTGTGCTTGACTCGAAAAATAGGTTCACGACTGTTTTACCGCGTAACAGCGGCACTTTTTTTATCTCGCGTTCGCCGACGGAGACAAACGATTCAGCCGTGTCCAGAATCTGAAGAAGGGTTTGCCGGCCTAAACCTTCAATAGTCAGGAAATGGTGTAGTAATCCGTGACTATCGAATTGAAGATCTTTCGTCACCCGCCGACCTCTTGAATTTCAAGTGTTAATCTGCCGAGCCCGTCCGGCGCATCGCTGGTCAACTTGATATGCTCACCTTTCTTTAGACCTACTGGATGGCCGATGACGTCGGCTTGGATTGGAAGCTCACGTCCGTTTCGATCGACGAGCACCGCGAGTGTTATCGAAGCCGGACGACCATAATCAAAGATTTCGTTGAGGGCAGCGCGAATAGTACGTCCGGTGTGTAGAACATCGTCGCTGAGAATCACGTGACGTTCATCGATGTTCACCGGCAACTCTGAGGCCTTGACCTCAGGGTGTATTCCGATTCGTGTGAAGTCGTCTCGGTAGAACGAAATATCAAGTGTGCCCAACGGCTCTTTCACATTTAGTAGTTCATGGAGTCGTCGGGCAACCCAGACACCACCTGTATGGATCCCGATCATTACGGGGTCGCGCGCAAGTAGAGGTCGGAGTTCTTCCGCCATGCGCGACAACGCCTGAGCTATATCAAGGTTCTCGCTTAAGATCCGCCCTGGTTTGCTCATCGAGAAAGGTTTGTAGAATGGTTTGTGCCGCCACTCTGTCGAGTCTGGACTTGTGACGCCTCATCGGTACTGCAGATTGCGCGAGACTGCGCCTTGCCGCGACGGTTGTCAGGCGTTCGTCGACCATGTGTACGGACAAATTGTAACGGTCACCAAGGCGATTACCAAATTCGCGCGCTGCGGTTGTGGTGGGGCTCTCGCTGTCGTCCATGTTCAAGGGCAGACCTACCACCAAACCTTGGGGTTGCCACTCCTGCACAAGGGTTGAGATGTGTTTCCAGTCCGGTTGACCGCTGACACTCTTGACCGTGGCGAGATCCTGCGCCTGGCCGGATAGCGTGCTGCCGACCGCTACACCGATAGATGTTTTGCCGTAGTCAAATGCCAGGAAGGTCAGGGCTGGCATAGCCAACGCTTGTTGGAGTTAAGCATGTCCAGCGTCGCCCGAAATGGTGGAAACGTCTACGCCCATCAACTTGGCGGCGCCGTGCCAGCGTTGTTCAACTGGCATGTTAAAGAGAATATTGCGATCGGCGGGTCCATTGAGCCAAGAGTTCTCGGCCATTTCGCGCTCAAGTTGGCCGGCGCTCCAGCCGGCGTATCCCAACGCCACTAAGCACTTATCCGGCCCGCGGTTGTCGGCGATCGCCGCAAGAATGTCACGCGACGTTGATATGCCCAAGGTGTCGGTGATCGGCAATGTCGACTCCCAACTTCCGAGTGGTTCGTGCAGCACGAATCCACGATTGGTCTGCACTGGCCCGCCGAGGTACACGGGCATCGCGCGCTGATTTGTGTGATCGGTGTCGATTCCCATCTGTTGCAAGATATCGCCAAGCGCAAGATCGGTGGTACGGTTGATCACGATTCCCATCGCGCCCTCACTACTGTGTTCGCAAATTAGCGTAACAGTTCGATGAAAGTTAGGGTCCGCGAGGCTCGGCATCGCGATCAGGAAGTGATTCGAAAACGGCGTAGAATCAGTCATGCTCAGGGTAGTATCTTGCAGCCGGACGTGGCACGCAAGGACCGCTTCGATAATCCACAAGGGGACGGCCAATGAACCCCTGACAGAAGTCGGGAAATGTGGGCTAGTATCGGCTCAGGGCGCCTTCGTTGAAACGCCAAGTTCGTGTGATATGGAGGACATCCGTTTCCTTACGGATATCGCTGGGGAATGGCGCAAACGGCGATGCGAGATGGACAATGCGCTTAGCTGCGTCGTCCAAAAGTGTGGAACCCGAGGACTCACGCACCGCGATGGTATTAACCGAGCCATCCGGGTTAAGTGCCACATCGAGTCGTAACTGACCGGATAGACCCCGTCGCCTGGCCTCTTCCGGATAGTTGAGGTTGCCGACCCGCTCTACTTTCGCCTCCCAAGCGGTCATATATGCAGCGTATTTGTACTCGCGGGTACGGGCATTCAGGTATTTGTGCTTGGGGCGTTGTTGATAGGCATTCCAGCCATGGTCGATTTCGGCGATTAGCCGTGCCCGCTCTAAGGCGACAGCGGGTCGCGTGACCAGCCCGAGATTCTCGGGCGCGGTTTGGCGTTCAGTGGCCTCTGGTGTTGATTCTGTTTGCTCGATGGCATTGGCGGCTTTTTCTTTTGTCATCAGCTCCGTAGATTCGTTAGGCGACGTTACTCGAGGCTGCGGCTGTGGTTGCATGATGGGGACGTCTAGGTTCGCTTCCCCTATTTCGCGCACCGGAATGGGATTGCGCGCCTTGTCCTCGGTGTCCTCGGTGCCACCGCCGGCCTGGTTAGCCTGCGCCAAAAACTCGACATCTTCCGGTACGTCCTTACTTTCCGCCTGAACCAGGGTTATTTCGAGGGTGGGTAATCCATAGACCTCACGTACCTTAGGTACGGCAAAAGTCACCCCCAGTATTATGACCAGATGCAGCAGTACTGAGCCAAAGAAGCTCAGACCTAGCTGGTCATTGTTGGAAAATCCAGAGACTGCCTGCGCCACTGCCGATATTTGTCAACCGAGCCAATAATAGGCCATGTCTATAAGTTAATCGTACGACCTTGGGGCCTCGCATCGGTTGCCAACGATCCCAACCCGCCCCCATAATCTAATTATATAATCTTCAAGGGCTTTTTCAGCTGCTCGGGGCCTGTAACCGGGCGGCGATACAGTCCATCAGCTTGGCGCTTATATTGATGTCATATATTGCGTCGATCTCGCGGATACAGGTCGGACTGGTTACATTGATTTCAGTCAGATAGTCCCCGATTATGTCGAGGCCCACGAGCAATAATCCTTTTTCTTTCAGGGTACTAGCCACTTGCTCGCAAATCCATCGGTCGCGATCGCTGAGCGCGATACCGTGTCCCTTACCGCCGACTGCCAGATTGGCCCGTGTTTCCCCTGGCGGCGGCATCCGCGCCAGACCGTAGGGGATGGCCTCCCCATCTACTAGTAGTATACGTTTGTCACCGTCGATAATCTCGGGCACGAAGCGCTGGGCCATGGCGAAGCGGCTTTCGTGGGCAGTTAGGGTCTCAAGCACCACCCCAACATTGGGATCGTCCTGACGCAGCCGAAATACGGCGGTGCCGCCCATACCCGCCAGCGGTTTGAGGATGATATCTCCGTGTTCGTCCAGGAACTGCCGTATCTGGGCAGCCTGGCGGGTAACCAAGGTGGGAGGCAGGCACTGTGGAAACCACGCGGTAAACATCTTTTCGTTGGCGTCTCGCAGGCTCTGGGGTTTGTTCACCACCAACACACCCGCTTGCTCCGCCTGTTCAAGCAAGTAGGTGGTGTAGACATACTCCATGTCGAAGGGTGGGTCTTTTCGCATCAAAATGACGTCGAGCAAGGATAGCGGTTGCGTACTTGGGTGTCCGAGCTCAAACCAATCGGCGTTATCGTCCTTGACGCGAAGCGCATACATATGGGCGAAACTCTTGCCGTCACGCAGAAATAGATGGTTTTGCTCCATATAATGCAGGTCCCAGCCCCGCCGCTGTGCCTCTAGCAATAAGGCGAGGGTGGTATCTTTATAGGCATAAATAGATCCGATGGGATCCATTACAACGCCGATTTTGATCATAGGCATTGGTCGCTAGTCGTATTGCTCGCCGATCGTCGAGACGCGACGATAGTCATCCAAGGCGATGCAGCCAAAGCGTAAATCTCGGCCAGCCAAGGCCAAAAAAACATCACTTTGGCATGTTTTCTGCAATTATTCATTAGGTGAGGCCAGCGGGGATTCGCCGGTTTCTGCCGTCGCCCACAACCAAGTACGTAGTCGTTGTCTATATTTAAGCATAAGGGGTTTCGGCGCTGACCAGCGGTCTGCCCGTGGGTCGTCGAATCATGGATTTCAAGCAGGATTTATGCTAACAAATCATTAGCCTATAAGGCAAAATGGAGAATTTACATTCAAAGCGTTCAGCCTGCCTGGCGTTCGCTGGCGCGTTCGTTTTGGTGGGTCGAAGAGGGTAATTCGTGTGGGTATCAAGGTGATGATTATCGACGATAGCAATACGATTCGTCGAACCGCGGAAGCATTGCTAAGAAAAGCGGGTTACGAGGTGCTTACGGCGGGAGACGGTTTCGAGGCGATGTCGGTCATTACCGATCACCGACCGGACATCATTTTTGTCGATATCATGATGCCGCGTCTCGATGGCTATCAGACCTGCCGATTGATTAAGAATAATAAGCAGTTCAAGGGTACACCGGTCATTATGCTTTCTAGCAAAGACGGGTTATTCGACCGGGCGCGTGGCCGCATTGCCGGTTCGCAGGAACACGTCAATAAGCCGTTTACGCAAGAGGACTTGATCGGGGTTATCAACAAGTATGTGCACTAGCGGACAGGTGCATTCGAAGGACAGAACTCAGAGTTAGATTAGGCATATGGCAATCAATACAGTACTTATCGTCGATGACTCGCCAACCGAACAGCACGTGCTGACAGAAATGCTGGGTAAGCTCGGCTATACCACTACCGTCGCGAATAGTGGACAAGAAGCCGTGGATAAGGCCAAGGCTGAAAAGCCGGACCTTATATTGATGGATATAGTGATGCCCGGCCTGAATGGTTTTCAGGCGACGCGGGCGATCACTAAGGATCCCGATACGTCGAACATTCCAGTTATTCTGTGTTCTTCGAAAGGCCAAGAAACTGACAAGGCTTGGGGACTGCGCCAGGGCGCGAAAGATTACATTGTTAAACCTATTACCGAGAAGGAGTTAATGGCCAAGATCAAGGCGCTATGATCATGCACGTGTCTGCCCAGGATCCGCTGTCGCTGCTTCGTAAAATGGAGCGGGCGACTCTGGAGAGTGCACCGACGCTCCCCGAGGAAAACGAGGGTCCTTCGCTGTGGACCGGAGTTGGATTTCGGCTAGGCGACCTCCACCTGGTGACGCCCATTGCGCATGTGGTAGAGGTACTGCCTTATCCGGTGATAACACCGGTGCCGGGGACCAAGTCGTGGATAAAGGGAATCGCCAATGTTCGCGGTAACCTGCTTACGATAATTGATTTGCCCGAGTTCTTTGGTAAAGGGCCGGTATTCGAGGATGACCAAGCGCGACTGTTAGTCATGAATGTCGATGGCTTAAATGCTGCCGTGTTGGTGGACGAGGTGTTAGGTTTGCGTCATTTCGATGAAACAGAGGAGCGTCAAAACACATCGAATCTTGACGATCCGGTGGTACCTTATTTGCGCGGCGTACTGCTGCGCGAGAAGGTACTTTGGGGCGTATTCGATATGCACTCATTAGCGGCTAGCAGCAGCTTTATGCACGTTGCCGCATAGCGTGGTGAATGGCGAGGATACACTAACACTTGTTATGGAGCTAGACAGAAGAGTCCTTCAACATTCCTAGGTCTCGTTGGAGACGAGGTTTAAATTATGGCAATCGTAAAACTACCCCGCGCAGATACAAGCGCTGCGCTAGAACAACCTTCGGAGGATGTTGTCGATCTATCTGCCGAAGAGATTCGTATAGACGAGACCGGCGAATACGTTGACATCGACGAGGGTCCACGAAAAGCGCTCGGCTTATCGCTGCTTGCCAGCATACCGTCAAGTGTCTTGCCGGTATTGGGCGTCTGCCTGGTTTTGTCGATCATTGCGGCTGGTTGGTTGCTTTTTTACGTCAGCAAAGAAGCCGACAAAACCGCAAAGTACGTTGGGCAGTCGAGTCAATTGCTGATGTTATCGCAGCGGTTGGCCAGGGATGCCCGCGAAGCCATGCACGGAGAACACGTTGCATTCACAACGTTGAAGACGTCTCGTGGTCAGTTTGAGGCTATCGTCAACGCACTCAAGAACGGCGATGGCAAGCTCGGAATTCCGCCCAGCCCCAATAGCGTCAAGCCTGCCTTGAACGCCGTCGCAGACCTTTGGTCCGGGAATAACGGCATTCGTGCCAACGTAGATAGGGTCCTCAAGCATCAAAACGGCATGCTAATGATGAAAGAGAACGCCGATGCAATCGCTGTGTTGGCCGATGACCTGTGGGATGCCTCAGACGAAATTGCCATGGCGGCGAGTGACGCCAGCCTGGCGCGGAATGAGCAGCTCGCTTACCAACAGAGATTTCTAAGTGAGCTTATCAAACAGGACGTGCAGCTTTTTGTGGCCGGCGACATCCATGCCCATCATGCCTTGGATGCCGCCTCGAACTTGTCCGAGAATACCGAGCTTTATGGGTTTACGTTAACAAGATTGAACCAAGCGGCACCGCCGGCTGTAAAGGCGAGCCTCAGGCGGGCGAGCGAAGTGTTTACAGAGATGGCGTCGCGGGTGGATGGCATATTGGCGAGCTCGGATCAACACATTGCCGCACAACAGGCCAGTGCCGCCGTGTTCAAATCGAGCAATGTAATGCTGGCGAAGACCAAAGACCTGGTCGGTGAATATACGTCGCTGGCAGAATCACGCAGGTGGCTGACCCCTCTGACTATCGGTCTGGCAGCTTTGGGTTTTGTTTTCTTTGGTTTGATGGGCTGGAAGTTCCTCAGCGATGAAAAAGGTCGCGCCCATGCCAATGCCGAACAGAACCGCACGACCCAGGATGCCATTCTCAAGTTGCTTGACGAAATGGGTGACCTTGCCGATGGCGACCTGACGATTCAGCCTGAAGTTACGGAACAGATCACCGGCGCTATTGCGGATTCGATCAACTTTGCTGTGAAGGAGATGCGCAGCCTTGTGTATCGTATCAAGAATGCAGCGCAACAGGTGGCGATCGAGTCAGAGCGCAGCCGACAAACGGCAACCGAGCTTACGGAGGCAACGCTGAAGCAGGCGGCGCAAATTACCGAAACCACGGACCGGGTCATGGAGATGGCCACGTCTATGCAAGGCATGTCGCAAAGCGCGGAAAATTCAGCCGAGGTTGCGCAGGGTTCAGTGGCCACCGCGAAACGGGGCTCTGAGGCGGTGCAAAACACGATTCGCGGTATGGACGAGATGCGCGAGCAAATACAAGAGACCGCGAAGCGCATCAAGCGTCTTGGTGAAAGCTCGCAACAGATCGGTGAGATTCTCGAGCTTATCAACGATATCGCCGAACAGACGAACATCCTGTCGTTGAATGCTGCGATCCAGGCCGCCATGGCCGGTGAAGCAGGGCGTGGGTTCGCAGTCGTGGCCGACGAAGTGCAGCGTCTCGCGGAACGTTCTGGTGAAGCGACCAAACAGATCTCCGGTCTCGTGAAAACGATTCAAACTGATACGAATGAGGCGGTGGCGTCGATGGAGCAAGCGACCAACGGCGTGGTCGAGGCGACGCGGCTGGCAGATACTGCCGGTCAATCACTGGGTGAGATCGAGTCGGTTTCCGAGCAGTTGTCGGATCTTATTGTAAAGATTGCGCGCGACGCACTTGAACAGTCTGAAACTGCAACAACCGTATCGGGAAGCATGGCTCAGATCAGCGAAACCACAACCTTGACCTCGTCGGGTACCCGGCAGACGGCCGAATCTATCGGTAAACTTTCCGACCTTGCGCGCGAACTACAAGCCTCAGTAGCAGGCTTCAAGTTGCCCGCTTGAGACAATCACATGGCGCACCAAGCGCCGTCGTTTGAAGCGGTGGAGGCAACGCCGATCGGTACAACGGTATATGGCGCGAGCGCTTAATGGTTTTCTATGAGTACGAGTAGTCAAATTGACCCGAACACTCTCGGTTGGGTCAAAGCCGAAATCGAAGAGAGCTTGAAGCGAGCGAACCTCGCGCTTGAGTCATTCGTCGATAATCCCTCTGACGATACCCGTCTGCGCTTCTGCGTCACCCACCTACACCAAGTTGTCGGTACCCTGCAGATGGTCGAGCTCGATGGTGCGGCGTTGTTAGCCCAGGAAGCGGAGACACTGGCTGAGGATATCCTAGAAGAAAAGATCAAAGCAGATGAAAAACTGTTCGAACTGCTCACACGCGCCATGTTGCTGCTCCCTGATTATCTCGGTGGGTTGCAATTTGGCCAGGTGGACGCGCCGCTGCGGTTGCTCCCGACCATCAATGAGTTTCGCGATGCGCGCAAGGCTGAGCGTGTTTCCGAGGATCAGCTATTCACGCCTGATTTGTCCGTTCGACCACCACCTCACGATGATGACGAATCGAAGCTTGGTGAACCCGAGTACGCCGAGCTGGCACAAAAGCTGCGACCACAGTTTCAAGTTGGTCTGCTCAGCTGGCTGCGTGACACCAGTGACGCGAACTCACTGGAATCGATTGCAGCCACGGTGGCGGAGCTTGAGCACTACAGCCCAATCGGTGTGGTCGAACAGTTATTTTGGGTCGCGAGCGGATTGCTTGAGGCGTTAGGTGCGAACGGGCTGGATGCGACAGACGAACGAAAAAAACTTGTCGCCCGACTCGACCAGCAAATAAAGAAACTGATAGACGGCACCGAAAAAAGCGTGTTGCGAAATACTTCGGAGTCGCTTGTTAAAGCCATGTTGTTTCAACTTGGCGCAGCTAAGTCCGACGGACCGAAAGTTGCCCAGCTACGCCGCGCATTCGATCTTGATACGCTGTTGGGCTGGGCGGTCAGTGAGGATGGGCAGACCGAGGTGCCGGAAGCGGATACGATTCGTTCGGTATCCGCGGCGCTGGGGCAGGAGACGCAATCCGCGCAAGAGCTACTGGCAGCTTACTTCGATCCTGATCAGGAAGACGTTACATCACTTGAGCCACTACTCGACTTGCTTCACAAGATGTCGAGCACGATGGATCTCTTAGGCATTCCCACCCTTAAGCGATTGGTCGATGAACTGCACGGCGTTGCCGGGGCGGTGGTAGACGGTAAGCTTGAGGCATCCGAAGAAGTGTCTATGCGCATGGCACATGCGCTGTTGTTGGTTGAGAACTGTGCGCGTGACATCTGGTCGCCAAACTGGAAATCGAAGATTGAAGACTGGACCAAGGCGTTACATGGCCTGCTTGAAGCAGATGGTGGCGAAGTTCCCGACGTTGATGGTATTGAAGTGTCGGAGGTGTCGGATACCGAGTTTGGCGAACTGTTGGGGGTTGTCGCCAGTGAAATTCGCATTAACCTGACCAAGGTCGAGGAAGCGGTCGAGACGTTTGCCGCCGATACGACCGACCTCAGCCCTCTGGCCGAGATTGCGGACCACATGGGCCAGATCCATGGCGCCTTGCAGATCCTGGGTGAGACGCGGGCGCTAGAACTTGCCGAGGTCGTCGGCGCTCGCCTCGACGAGATTCGCGCCGGCACGCTAACACCCAATCATGCGGTGATGGATGCCCTGGCCGTGTGCGTTGGTACCCTATCTGCTCATGCGGAGGGTCTGCAATTAGGTCGCGCAGACATCGACGATCTGATGGATGCGGCCATCAACGACATGGACATGGCGATCGCAGCGGCCAAGGCGCGCGAGCTCGATCCGAGTACGCTGATCGAGGATATCCAAAGCAGTCTGAATCTATGGATTGCAGATCCAGCCAACCGAGAAACGGCAGACGCATTACAACAACGCCTCGAGCACATCAGCGTACTTGCACAGGCCCAGGGGCACGAAAAGATTGAACGGATCAGTACAGAAACCGGCACCTTGGTGTCAATCTTGGCTGAGGACCCAAGCCAGTTCTCTGGTGAAATCAGCGAAACCCTTAAGCGCTCGGTGGATGCGTTAGCGGCGCTTGCGTATGAACATCTGGTTTTCGATGCGGGACAAGCACCAGTAACGACCGAGCCCGTCAGCGCTGTCCCGGCTGCGGCAAGTGATGCTGAAACGGCTGATCTTTCGCAGATTGCTGAGGCCACGGCGGCTGAGCTCACCGAGGTCGCGGCCGATATGGCGCCGACCGCAGTCGCCGCTAATGAACCGGTGGCGACATCACCGGTTGACGAAATCGAGATGGTGTCTGAACCGGTTGAGGCACCCACGGCGGATGACACTGGGCCGGCCGTCGCAGAGATCGAAGCCGAGATACCAGCACCCGAGCCGCCTTCAACCCCAACGGTAGAGCCCTCACCACCCCCAGCCGCCGCCGCGCCGGAACCAGCCCTCGACCCGGAATTGCTCGAGATCTTTACCGAAGAGGCGCGTGAGGTATTGCAGACTATAAACAAGCAACTCCCGGTCTGGGGTAACGATCCCAGCAACGCCGACGCGTTGGCAGAGGTCAGGCGGGGTTTCCATACGTTCAAAGGCAGCGGTCGAATGGTCGGTGCTTCGGACATAGCTGAACTTGGCTGGGCGGTCGAAAATCTCTTAAACAAGGTTCGTGACGGTAAGATTACCCATTCCGACGCGGTTCTTGATCTGGTGGCCAAGGTTACCGACGTGCTGCCGTCAATGGTGGATCATTTGGAAGGTGGCGCTGCGCCGAGTGAGGACATTGAATCTTTACGTCAGCGCGCGCACGCGCTCGCAAGCGGTGAGCTTCCGGTGGCAGCACCGGCGCCGAAGACCGCAGCACCAACGCCCACACCTGACGAAGTGGCCATCGACGAGCCTACGCCGAGCGAGCCCACCTCCAGTGAGGTAACCGTTGTCGAAGTTGTCCCGAGTGAAACCGCGCCCAGTCCGGAGGTCGAGTCCATCGTCCCTGGGCTTGAGCCGACTCTGCGGCAGATCTTTATGAATGAGACAGAGGGACACCTGCGTACGGTACAACAGGAGATCGCGACGTGTCGGGAGGCCGGTGGCAGCGGCATGGTGTCGCGGAATCTAATGCTTGCGGTCCACACACTGCACGGCGGCGCGCATTCGGTCGGCCTACGTTCGATGTCGGAGGCCTGCGGCGAAATGGAGCGGGTACTGCGAACGCTGGATGAGGCACGACATCCGTTGGAGCGGCCCAACCTGGTGCTGCTGGATGAATTGGTGGTGTGTATAAGTAGTTTGTTGACCCACCTCAATGATGAGTCCGCGACCACAGCCCGCGAGGTGCGCGATCGATTTCAAGCATTTAGTCGACGTGCGCGCAATGAGATGATACGCCTACCGGTACCCGAGTCTTCCGAAGAACCTAAAGCGGCAGCGCCAGCCCAACCTGAAGCAGCCCCTCGAATTGTTGAGCGCCGCAAACCGAGTGTGCCGCCAAAACCGACGCCTGCACCGGCTGGAATCATCGACGAGGATATTGATGCGGAGCTTGTCGATGTTTTCTTGGAAGAGGCGACGGACCTTCTGGCGGCGGTCGAGGAATCGTTAACGCAATGGCGCGCCGATCAAGCTCAAGTACAGGCGGTCGAAGATATGAAGCGCGCCTTGCACACCCTAAAAGGTGGCGCACGGATGGCAAGTGCGATGGTTGTCGGTAATTTGGCGCACGCGGCGGAGGATCTGTTGAGACATGTCGAGGAAGACCAAATAGCGCCGACTCCAAAATTATTCGATCTGCTCGACGAAGTACACGACACCCTGGTCACGCACCTCGATCAAATACGTCATGCGCAGCCTTTGTCGAGTGTAGATAAGCTTAACCACAAGATTGAGCGCATGCTGGCGGGTGAGACACTCGCCGACAATCAAGTGGCAACGCCGACCGAAGACCAACCGAAAGCGGCTGACGCAGTGGCAGCAATGCCGGTTGAAGATCTAAGCTCTGCCGAGTCGGTGTCATCGTCTGACGACAGCGCCCTTCCGTGGCAACACGTCGAGCGCAGGTCCCGCGACGATGACCCAGCGGAGGCGACACGCGCAAGGAGAGATCGGCGCGGACAGGTTAGAGTGCGAACGGCTGTTCTTACCGACCTTGTGAACGACGCCAGCGAGGTAACCATAGCGCGATCGCGAATGGAGCAACAGATCTACGGTTTTCGCGACAACCTCGGCGAACTGAACCGCAACGTTGTACGTTTTCGTGAACAGCTACGGGAACTGGAGATCCAGTCTGAGTCGCAGATTCTTTATAAGACTGAGCAGGCCGACGAAGTGGCGCCGAGTTCAGGATTTGATCCACTCGAACTCGATCGATATTCCCGGTTGCAGCAACTGTCACGCGGTCTGACCGAAAGCTTGCACGATCTGTCCCAGATTCAGACCAACCTTCACACATTTGCCGGCGAGGCCGAAACAGTACTGCAGCAGCAGGCACGGATTAACACCAGTTTGCAAGAAGGGCTGATGCGCACACGCACGATTGCGTTTTCGACCCAATCGGCCAGGCTTAGACACATGACGCGCCAAACCGCGCGTGAACTGGACAAGCGTGCTGAGTTACAGATAACGGGAACGGATGTTGACGTTGATAGAAACGTACTCGAGCGAATGATGGGGCCATTTGAACATATGATAAGAAACTCGCTCGATCATGGCATAGAAAGCGCAGCAGAGCGTCAACAAGCCGGCAAGCCAGCGGTTGGGCGCATTACCATCGATACGAGAAATGAGGGAACAGACATCGCCATCCGTTTCTCCGACGACGGTGCTGGACTAAATATCGATGCGATTCGCCGCCATGCTATTGCTAATGGACTCATGAGCGAAGATAAAGACTTACCAGACGATGAATTGATCCAATTCATCCTGGTTTCCGGATTCTCCACTGCGCGCGAAGTGACCCATCTTTCGGGGCGAGGGGTCGGTATGGATGTAGTGGAGAATGAAGTCAAGCAACTGGGCGGCAACATATCGGTGGCCACGGTTCCTGGTCAGGGCACCACGTTTACCATCCACCTGCCGGTCACTTTGTCTATCATGCAAGCGCTACTGGTGCATGTTGGCGAGCAGTTCTTTGCCGTGCCGCTGTCAGCAATCATGAATATCCTCGAAGTCCCAGCTGAACAACTGAACATCTCTTTGGGCAAGAAACCACTATTGAGCTATAACGATCAGGTCTATGCCTTTATGCATGTCGGTACGCGTCTCGGGATTTCTTCTCCCCGCAATGGAGCCAAGGTGCCGGTATTGTTAGCTAAAATTGGTACTCGAGAAGTAGCGATTCAGGTAGACGGGTTTGCGGGCACTAAAGAAATTGTGGTTAAGACACTTGGACCGCAACTTAGTGAGCTCAAGGAACTCGCCGGCGCGACGATATTGGGTGACGGTAAAGTGCTGCTGATTCTCGATATTGCCGGCCTGTGGCTTACCGGCGATGCTATGCAAGTCGAACATGCGCCAGAGCCTGAAGTTGCAGCGCGATCCAGTAAACGATATCCGGTTATCATGGTTGTGGATGACTCGCTGACGGTGCGTAAGGTGACGGGTAAGCATCTGCAGAAACGTGGCATGGAGGTACTGACAGCGAAAGATGGCCAGGATGCACTTGAGCAACTTCAGGAACACATTGTAGATATCATGCTTATAGATATCGAAATGCCGCGAATGGATGGCTATGAACTTACGTCTCGTATACGTGCCGATGCTCGACTAGAGCACATTCCGATAATAATAATTACATCACGCGCGGGTGAGAAGCACCGGCAGCGTGCTTTTGAGTTGGGTGTCAACTTGTATATGAGCAAACCCTACCACGAGGATGATCTCTTCAAGAACATCGATCAGCTGTTGGTGCGTGAGCCTGTTGACTGACGCCTACGACTTGTTCGGGGTTTAACACTTAGATCGGGGATAGGAACTTGAGAGATTCCAATCAATATCTGCGTTTCAGTCTCAGCGGCGCGTATTATTTAATATCCGGCGCTGTGAATGTCGCCATCGATCAACGCGATAACCTAGAGATAAACAACACCGGAACCGGGCACGTATGTGCGTGGCGGTCGCACGATGGCACACGGTGGCCGGCCTACTGCCTCGATCAAGATTTCAAGGTCGCGCAGCGTGACGATTGGCAGCGGGCTATGTTCTTCGAGGCGCAGCCGACGCCGGTAGGTTTGATTGCTGATCACGTGCAATTGCTCCCTGACGGGGAAGCGCAGATCATACCATTCAGACCATTAGGCCCGCCTGTTACAGCGGCGGGCCACCTGTTCTCTGGCGCTTGGGTGCGTGGGTCACAGGCCATCCTGGTTTTTGATCCTAAGGTGTTAGCAACGTTTCTGCACAACTTGGGAGGCTAATCGACGTGGCGGCCCATGCTCAGCAAAGCATTCATTTGATCGAAATCCCAACCGACAGACTCCCACTGTTGGTGCCGAGTGCGACCATCGCCGAAGTCATCAATGTTGGGGCGCTGAGCCCATTACCCCTGGCGCAGCCGTGGGCATTGGGAGTCACCGGCTGGCGAACAAAGGCGGTGGTAGTGATTTCGTTTGAGGCATTGTTGGCGGGTACCATTACCATGCCTGGGCCGCGTTCCAAGATTATCGTGTTCTATCCATTGCCGGGTGCGAACCATGGGGATTTCTTTGGTGTCCTTAGCACGCGCGAACCACAACCTCACGTCATCGATAACAACACCGATCTTGTTCCCAATACGGCCGGCGCAGTGGAGAGTGACTACGTAGCGGCAACGGTGAAACTGAGGGACAAAACGCTGCTTATACCGGATATGGGTGCCCTAGAGACCATGTTCTATCCGTAAGCGCTGTTTACGTTAGTCTGCGGTGGCAATATTGATCCGGTGCCACGCTATTTGCGCTAGCTGATCGATTTCATCAAGACTGATTACGTAGGGCGGCATGAAATAAATAACATCGCCCAGTGGTTGTAGTAGTGCACCGTTGGCCAGGCCATAGCCATACACTCTAAGGCCGCGCCGTTGCTGCCAGGGATAATTCGTTCGACTGGACTTATCGGCCACTATCTCGATCGCCAGAATCATACCGGTTTGACGCACCTGACCAACGTGTGGGTGGTCTTCGAAACGTCGATATGCTTTTGCCATGTGATTTGACAGCACCTTGTTTTGCTCTGTGCTACGAGTTGTCGTTGCAAGATACTTGAATGACGGCTCATGCTACACGTCAAACCTCGATTCCCAGCTGGGCAGAGACCCAAGCCACGCTCTGTGCGGCCGGTTTTGGCCTGAGTGAGGGCCGCTGCCGCGTACCGGGATGGCCGAAACTCGCATAGGCGAGGCCCTATTGCTGCTACCCACGCCCTGAGCGAAAATAGGTATGTGTGAGTCACCACCACCGTGGGCGCAAGTGGCCGTGAGTCGTTGCTAGTAATGACTAGTTGATAATCCCTTGGTGAAAATGGGTGTCGCGGTGCCAAGGGTTTTTGTTGCGAGATTGGCTAAACTTGGCCCGATCCGGACCGTCTGGCGCCGTATGCGCGAGATAACTAGAATCCGACGAGCCGTTAACCGAGGGCTCTCCGATGTCAGCGAAACCAGAACAGGCGATATCTGATCGTCGCGAGCTTGCCAATGCCATTAGGGCGTTGAGCATGGACGCGGTGCAAAAGGCCAACTCCGGACATCCGGGCATGCCCATGGGTATGGCGGACCTGGCACAAGTGCTTTGGAGTGACTATCTACGGCACAATCCCGGGAATCCTCAGTGGTTCGATCGCGATCGCTTTGTCATCTCCAATGGGCATGGGTCGATGTTGCTCTATAGCCTGCTGCATCTATCCGGCTATGACTTGTCCATGGATGAAATCAAGAATTTTCGGCAACTTCATTCCAAGACCCCCGGGCACCCCGAGTATGGACTTACACCTGGAGTCGAAACCACCACCGGCCCGCTGGGCCAGGGTATCGCCAACGCGGTGGGCATGGCGATTGCGGAAAGGACAATGGCAAGCCGATTCAACCGTGAAGGCCACGAAGTCATAGATCATTTTACCTATGTGTTTGCCGGCGACGGTTGCCTGATGGAAGGCATTTCACACGAGGCCTGTTCGCTGGCGGGTACGCTCGGTCTCGGTAAGCTGATCATCTTCTATGACGACAACGGTATCTCCATCGATGGAAAGGTCGAGGGATGGTTTACCGACGACACGCCCAAGCGGTTCGAGGCGTATGGCTGGCACGTGATCGCCAACGTCGATGGCCATAGGGCTGAGGCGGTAGACAGGGCGATCGTAGAGGCGCGCTCGGTGCACGCCAAGCCGAGTCTCATCTGCTGCAAGACGGTAATTGCGTACGGTGCCCCGAATCTCGCGGGTACACACACCGCGCACGGTGCGGCATTGGGTGACGAAGAGGTCGCGGCGACACGTGACCACTTGGGTTGGAAGTACCCGCCGTTTGTTATTCCACCGGAGATCTATGCCGGTTGGGACGCGAAGGCCAAAGGCGCGGAAAACGAACAGCAGTGGAACGCCAAAATCGCCGCCTACAGACAACAATACCCCGATCTCGCGGCCGAGCTCGAACGTCGTATCAACGGTGATTTACCGGCCGACTGGGATGAGAAATCGCAAGCATTCATCCGTGAGGTCGCTGCCAAAGGGGAAACCATGGCCACCCGCAAGGCGTCACAGGCGGCACTCAACGGTTATGGTCCACTACTGCCGGAGTTAATCGGTGGCTCGGCTGACTTAACTGGTTCAAACAATACCAATTGGTCAGACTCGCAGGCCATTAGCGCGACCGAGGCCGGCGGCAACTATATCTACTTCGGCGTACGTGAATTTGCGATGTCGGCGATTCTCAATGGCCTCGCCCTACATGGCGGGTTTATTCCTTATGGCGGGACATTTTTGGTGTTTTCGGATTATGCCCGTAACGCGGTGCGTATGTCGGCGCTGATGCCGGCACATAGTATTTTTGTTTACACCCACGATTCTATCGCCCTTGGCGAAGACGGACCGACCCACCAACCGATAGAGCATCTCGCGTCATTACGCATGATCCCTAACATGGTGTTATGGCGCCCGTGCGACGTTGTCGAATCGGCGATGGCGTGGAAGGCGGCGATCGAAAGAAGCGATGGACCAAGCAGCCTCGTATTCACACGACAAGGGCTAGCCTGCCAACCACGTGATGACAAGGCTATTTCTAACATCGCCCGTGGCGGCTACGTGCTTAGTGAATCTGATGGCGCTACACTGGATGCGATTATCATGGCCACCGGCTCCGAGGTCGGGGTAGCCATGGAAGCGCAAAAACTTTTGAAAGAGAAAGGCATAAGCGCACGTGTGGTGTCCATGCCATGTACGCAGGTATTCGATGCTCAGCGTGCAGATTACCGAGAAGCGGTTTTGCCGTCAGCCGTTAGCACGCGCGTAGCGGTGGAGGCGGGTGTGACCGATTATTGGCTCAAGTATGTCGGTTTGAACGGCACGGTAGTCGGGATTAATCGTTTCGGCGAGTCAGCCCCTGGCGATACCTTAATGGAGCAGTTCGGGATTACGGGGGCGAACGTAGCGCAGACGACAGAAGAATTAGTGACGCGTGGCTCGAAAGCCACCTGAGTAATGACCCAGAATTCGGAGACTTAGTTATGGCAATCAAGGTTGGTATTAATGGTTACGGTCGAATTGGGCGCAATGTGTTGCGTTCCCTGTACGAAGCTGGACGCACCGATGAAATCGAAATTGTCGCACTCAATGATCTTGGTAACTGTGAGACCAACGCCCATCTAACTCGATATGATAGCGTGCATGGGAAATTCAGTACTGAGGTACAGGTCGATGGCGACTATCTTGTGGTCGATGGTGACAAGATTCGCGTGCTGTCCGAGCGTGACCCGTCCAAGCTGCCGTGGGGCGACCTAGGCGTGGATTTGGTGATGGAGTGCACCGGACTTTTTAACAGCAAGGAAAAGGCGAGTGCACACTTAAAGGGAGGCGCCAAAAAGGTAATTATATCCGCTCCCGGCGGTAAGGACGTAGATGCCACCATCGTCTATGGCGTGAATCACAATATCCTCAAGGGATCGGACACGGTGATCTCCAACGCATCTTGCACCACCAACTGTTTGGCGCCGTTGGTTAAACCGTTGCATGAAAAGATAGGTGTCGAACGTGGTCTTATGACTACCATCCACGCCTATACCAACGATCAAGTGCTTACCGACGTATACCATTCTGATCTACGCCGGGCGCGGTCGGCGACTCTGTCGCAGATCCCGACGAAAACGGGTGCCGCGGCTGCCGTCGGTCTGGTGCTGCCGGAGCTCAGCGGTAAGCTCGATGGTTTTGCGATGCGCGTGCCCACCGTCAATGTGTCGGTTGTCGATCTTACGTTCGTTGCTAGACGAGAAACCGACAAACAAGAGATCGACGCGATCATGAAACAGGCGTCCGAGGCAGAGCTCAAAGGGATTCTCGATTACAACGATCAACCATTGGTCTCCATGGACTTTAACCATAGTGCCGTGTCAGCTACGTATGATGCCGGTTTGACCAAGGTTATCGACGGTAAGCTGGTTAAGGTTTTGGCTTGGTATGATAACGAGTGGGGCTTTTCCAACCGCATGCTCGATGCGACAGTTGCATTGATGAATGCGTCTTAATTGCAGTAGAAAGCAGAAAGTGTGAAATAGCAAGTAACGAAGAGGTTTGTTTTTCTTTACGCTTGCAACTTGCTGCTCGAGATGAGTGCGGCACCCTCAGTCTGCTTTATTGTAAATTCTGCTTAGCCGAGGCAGCTCCCAATGGCAGTAGTAAAAATGACTGATCTTGATCTCGCGGGTAAGCGCGTGCTGATCCGCGCGGATCTAAATGTACCGCTCAAAGACGGGGACGTGGCCGACGACACTCGTATCCGTGCTACCCTACCGACCATTCAGCACGCGCTTAACGCTGGTGCCCGTGTCATGCTCATGTCGCATCTTGGCCGTCCTCAGGAAGGTACTTATGATGATCAGTTTTCTCTGCGGCCGGTGACCGATGCCCTATCACAGTTGCTCGGTCGGCCCGTGCGATTGATAAAGGATTGGTTGAGTGGCGCAATTTCGTCGGACGACGACCTCGTGTTATGTGAAAACGTGCGTTTCAATAAAGGCGAGAACAAGAATGACGAGGCCTTGAGCAAACAGCTGGCGGCACTGTGTGATGTATTCGTCATGGATGCTTTCGGCACTGCACATCGAGCGCAGGCCTCGACACATGGGGTGGCCAAGTACGCGCCCATCGCATGTGCTGGGCCGCTGTTGGTAGCGGAGCTCGAGGCGCTTGCGAAGGCGCTACATAACCCAGTACCACCGATAGTCGCGATAGTCGGAGGCTCCAAGGTTTCTACAAAGTTAAATGTGCTAGACGCGCTTTCACAGAAGGTCGATCAGTTGATCGTCGGCGGCGGCATCGCCAACACATTCATCGCGGCGGCTGGCCATGAAGTGGGTAAGTCTTTATACGAGCCCGATCTTGTGGGCGAAGCCAAACGGCTTAGCCAGAAAGCGAAGGCGCGAGGCATAGAGATTCCAGTGCCGGTAGACGTCATCTGCGGTAAGGAGTTTTCGGAAGATTCGCCGGCCGAACTGAAATCAGTCAGCGCCGTAGCCGGTGACGACTTGATTCTCGATATTGGCCCCCAGACCGCCGAGCGCTTCGCCGAAATTCTAAAGGTGGCGGGTACCATCGTCTGGAACGGGCCGGTCGGCGTCTTCGAATTCGAACCGTTCAGTGGTGGTACCCGGCGTCTATCACAGGCGATCGCCGAAAGCGCTGCGTTTTCCATTGCCGGTGGCGGGGACACGTTGGCGGCCATCGCCAAGTACAAGATCGCCGACAAGATCTCCTACATCTCCACCGGCGGCGGTGCCTTTCTAGAGTTCTTGGAGGGCAAGACGTTGCCGGCTGTGGCGATGCTGGAAGAAAGAGCCAAACAGTAGCAAGATGCAAGTGACGAGTTGCAAGGGAAAGCTACTGAGACTAGGGTCTACTTGCAACCTGTAGCTTGTAACTTCACATTTGCCACCGTAGTGCTTCGCCAAACTAAGATTATTGCCACCTTGGGTCCGGCTACCGACGACCCAGCGGTTCTTGGTAAGCTCATTGAAGCGGGGGTCGATGTTGTTCGTCTAAATTTCTCGCACGGTGGTGCCGAAATCCAGCGCCGACGCGCTCAAGCTGTACGTAAATGCGCGCAGTCCCACAAGCGCCACGTTGGGGTATTGGTTGACCTTCAAGGTCCAAAGGTTCGTATCGGCCGGTTTAGGGACGGCAGTATCGACCTGCAAGAGGGTGACAACTTTATCCTTGATGCGGAGCTGCCGTTAGATCAGGGCACCGGGGAGCGGGTCGGTATCACCTACAAGGGGTTGGTCGAAGATGTTCGCCGTGGCACGACGCTGCTGCTAGATGACGGCCACATCGTGCTATGGGTAGATCAGGTACGCGGCTTGGAAGTGTGTTGTCGTGTTGTCAACGGCGGTGAGCTTGCAGACTCTAAGGGAATCAACCTGCAGGGCGGTGGGCTATCGGCCGAAGTACTTAGCGAGAAAGACAGAGCCGACATTATTACCGCGGCCGAGATCGAAGCCGATTACCTGGGCGTCTCATTCATACGCTCGGCGGCGGATGTCAATGAAGCGCGCGAATTGTTTCATGGTGCCGGTGCAAGCGGTGGTGTGGTTGCAAAGATCGAGCGCGCCGAAGCAGTCGATGCGATCGATGAAATCATCGAGGCCACCGATGCAATCATGATTGCACGTGGCGATCTTGGCGTGGAAATCGGTGATGCTGCATTACCACCCATCCAAAAGCGAATCATTAAGCGTACTCGTGAGTGTAACAAGGTTGCTATTACGGCTACCCAAATGATGGAGTCGATGATCAAGAGCGCGATTCCAACCCGGGCCGAAGTTTCCGATGTCGCCAACGCTGTTTTGGATGGTACCGATGCGGTGATGCTGTCAGCCGAAACTGCGATTGGAAACCATCCGGTGGCGGCGGTATCAGCTATGGATCGCGTTTGTCGTGAAACCGAAAAACAGCATGAAACAAGATGGTCACGCGAGCGTCGCGATATCGCGTTTGAGCGCGTGGACGAAGCGATTGCCATGGCAGTTATGTATAGCGCCAACCACATGCCGGTGCGGGCGATAGCGGCGCTGACCGAGTCGGGCGCCACTGCACTTTGGATGTCACGTGTTAGTTCGGCCGTTCCGATATATGCGATGACGCCGCACGAACAAACGTGTAGAAAAGTCGCTCTCTTTCGGGGTGTCTATCCCGTTAGCTTCGTTCTCCCGGGTACCGATCCAGCACAAATCATGAGACAGGCGGTCGATACCTTACGCAGTCTTGGCGCTGTGCGTGAAGCTGATCTGGTGATCCTTACCATCGGCGAGCCGCTACAGGCGCCGGGCGGCACTAACAGTATGCGTATCGTGCGCGTCGGTACGTTGCCGAATAAGAACTAGCAGCCGCAAGAAAAGAACTCTGCCTGGCAATCAGGCAGAGTACTCACTAAGCACGGGCCCTAGAGGCTAGGCCGCTTGTTTTTCCATGCCCTCGTCGTAATTGCCCAACGAAGCCGCACCATTGAGCTTAGCTCGATGATAAAGCGCCGCTTGTGCTGCCGCGGTATTGGCGCCATCGCCCCGCCATATCTCCATTGGCCGCTGCTGCAAGGCGCGGGCATACGAGAAGGTCAGCGGCCACGGTAGGTCTTTGCCGAGGTTGTGCATGGCGTTTAGATGGGCCGTGGCCTCTTCGTTGCTCTGACCACCGGACAAAAATGCCACGCCTTGGACATCTGCTGGTACCGTGTCGAGCAGACAGCGCACGGTGTGGTCGGCGACCTCGCTGATACCAGCACGATCGGCACACTCTAATCCTGAGATCACCATGCTCGCCTTGAGAACCATCCCAGGAAGGTACACACGTTGACCGGCAAGCTCCCGAAAGACAGCACGCAATGTACTATGCGTTGCGTCATAGCACTGCGCAATCGTATGGCTCCCGTCTATGAGTACTTCCGGCTCGACGATCGGTACCATGCCGGCTTCCTGCGCCAGCGCCGCATATCTCGCCAGTGCATGTGCGTTCGCGTCGATACACCCTTGACTGGGCATGCCATCACCAATGGTGATTACAGCGCGCCACTTGGTGAAACGTGCACCCATGCCCACGTATTCCGCCAGCCGCTCGCGCAGACCATCTAACCCTTCGGTCACTTTCTCGCCCGGGAAGCCAGCGAGGTCCTTGGCACCGGTATCGACCTTAATGCCCGGTATGATCCCAACCTTGGTCATATGGTCGGGAAACAGCATGCCATTACTTACCTTTTGCCTAATCGTTTCATCAAAAAGAATGGCACCGCTGATGAATTGTGATAGCCCCTCTGTCGTCACCAACAGATCTCGGTATGTGCGCCGATTTTCCTCTGTCGATTCGATGCCCAGCGCTTGGAATCGTTTCTTGCATGTAGGCGCGCTCTCGTCCATGGCGAGGATGCCTTTTCCAGCCGCGACCATCGCCTTGGCGGTACTTTCAAGCCCTTGTCTGTTCATCTCGTTTATCCTCCGTCAATTCAATACTCGCTTATTCCGATGCAATTTATCCAAGAACGGGGATACAAGTCCAGCGGCACGCGCTTGGGCGGAATAAGGCATTGAAAAACCGGGCAAACGCGATACCCACTATGGCAATGGACGCAAGAATCACTCCGTTGAATTAACATCACAATGATCTCGGCCAAGACGCGATTGCATTGAGGTTGGTACCATAGCCGTTATTCTCCAGATCACGAGTGCTGCATGATTCTTCACATCGATATGGATGCCTTCTATTGTTCGGTCGAGGAGCGTGACCGACCCGAACTGGTGGGCAAACCCGTCATTGTTGGTGGCACACCCGAGGGTAGAGGGGTGGTCGCCGCGGCCAACTATGAGGTTCGCAAGTATGGTGTACATAGCGCCATGCCGGCCGCAACCGCGCGGCGCCTGTGTCCGCATGCTGTCGTGCTGCCGGCAAGACATAGCTATTACGCGAAGATATCGCATCAGATTCGAGAAGTATTTCACCGTTATACCCCATTAGTCGAGCCGCTCTCTCTGGATGAGGCGTTCCTTGATGTTAAGGCGAGTGAAGCCCTATTCGGTTCGTCTGCGCAGATCGGCCGCGAAATCAAGATCGAGATCGCGGAGACCCTAAACCTAGTCGCGTCCGTTGGTGTGGCGCCGAATAAGTTCCTTGCAAAAATCGCAAGCGATTTAGATAAGCCTGATGGCTTCCTGGTGGTTGATCCTGATCACGTGCAAGACTTTCTCGATCCGCTTCCAGTCAGTCGTCTCTGGGGGATTGGCAAGGTTTCCCAGAAAACATTACACAAGCGCGGTGTGCATACGATCGGTGCATTACGTCAGCTGTCACAAGCGGAACTACAGAAACTCTTCGGCAAAGTGGGAGCTCACCTCTGGCGACTTGCGCATGGGATCGATGATCGCGCTGTTATACCTGATAGTGAAGCCAAGTCAATATCACACGAAACTACTTTTGATGTAGATATCACTGACACGGAGACGTTACGATCGTGGCTCTTAGAACTCACTGAACAAGTGAGTCGGCGATTACGACGCCACCAACTGTATGGCCGGACCGTGCAAATAAAGATTCGTTTTGCAGATTTTCGAACTATAACTCGAGCGCATACGCTCTCAGAGCCGACGCACATAACCCAAGAAATATGGTGTGTGGCGGCAGCGTTGTTGGAACAGAATCTTTCCGCCAAGTATCGCGGCGTACGTCTTCTAGGAATAGGCGTAAGTGGTTTTGCGGACGAATCAGGACAGGTCAGCCTTTTCGAACAGTCCGAACGCGAGAAGCAGGGACAAATCGATACGATTACCGATTCCATAAAGGATCGTTTCGGCCAGACCGCGTTGCGACGGGCGACGGATTTGAAGCGCTAGCATAGCCTGATCCAGACCATGAATATTATCTGTTTTGGAGATTCCATCACTGAAGCGGCGGAAGTTGCACCAACAGATAGATGGCCGACAGTGTTGCAGTCTCAGCTAGATGAGTGGAAGTCCGACGGGTTCAAGGTGCACAACCTAGGCATCGGTGGCCATACCTCGGCCCAGGGCTTTGATCGTTTGGATGAAGACCTATTGCCAGTGTTACCCGGTTTGGTATTGATACAGTTTGGATTCAATGATGCCAATGTGCGGGATTGGGCGGTAGTACCCCGGGTTGGAATAGATGAGTTCAAGAAGAATCTGTGCGAATTTCATCGCATCATTATCGCGTGTCAAGGGCGAAGTGTATTCATCATCAATCATACCATCGGCGCCGTACCCGGCGAGCAAGGGAATGGACAAAGCTATAAAGACAACGTTGAACCTTACAATATTGCCATCGGACAGATAGCCGAGGAGTTGCAGACATCGTGCATAGACTTACCATCGATGATGACGCAACGGCAAGTAGATCTAGGTACATTCCTCACCGAGGATCAAATACATCTGAGTGCTGACGGGAATCGCGTCTACGCCGATATGGTATTTGATGACCTGGTGATCGCTCTGCGTATCTAGCTGGTTGTGGTTAAGAGCGTCAGGTATAGTAATTCTCGAAGTTAGGAGTGTATAGCGAGACCAGTTTGGTCTTTTCGCGGCATCAATATAAGATGTAACCCTGTTAACGATTCCACTATACCGACATGAGATAGGCATGAACCAAACATCGGAGACGTTATTCGAATCACAGATAGAAAAACTCCCGCTGGTCAGCCGCGGCAAGGTCCGCGATATTTATGGGGTCGACGACGACAAGTTGCTGATAGTTGCCAGCGATAGATTGTCGGCCTTTGACGTTGTGTTGCCAACACCGATCCCCGGTAAGGGATGGGTACTTACGGCGCTATCGAATTTCTGGTTTGGTCGGACGCAGCACATCGTGCCTAATCATCTAATACCAGACCCGCACCACATTGCTTTGCCTGATACGGCGGCGCAGGCGCTGCGCGATGGACGCGCGATGATCGTGCGGAAGCTAAAACCGTTGCCGATCGAAGCGATCGTACGTGGTTACCTCATAGGTTCCGGTTGGAAGGACTACCAAGCAACCGGTGCTGTATGTGGTATCGAGCTTCCGGCCGGTTTATTGCAAGCCGACAAATTACCCGAGCCGATTTTTACGCCCTCGACTAAGGCTGATGTTGGCGATCACGATGATAATATTAGTTTCGATAGGGCAGCAGAATTGACCAGCCCTGAACTGGCGGAGCGGGTGAAGCAGATTAGCCTGCAACTCTATATCGAGGCAGCTGAGCATGCTCTCGGGTGCGGCATTATCATCGCCGACACCAAGTTCGAGTTTGGACTTGATGACAACGGTACACTTACACTTATTGATGAAGTTCTGACCCCTGATTCTTCGCGCTTCTGGCCGGCGGATAGCTATACGCCTGGGTCCAGCCCACCGAGTTTTGATAAGCAATATGTCCGCGATTACTTGGAAACGCTGGATTGGGATAAGAAGGCGCCCGGGCCTGCATTGCCGCCAGACGTGGTCGCCAGAACTTCGGAAAAGTACTACGAGGCCTACAAAACATTGACGGCTAGGTCGTAGTTAGGCGCAATTGAATCGGCGCGATTAGGTTAGTGGCGTGGGGGCTGACGAGCGGTCGGTGTTATCGTTTTATTTGGGTTAGGCCCTGATTAATATAGAGCCACGATAAGTCTAATGGATGGGGCAACGCGCATGAGGCACACCTGGATGCTGGGCGTTCTTGGCGCGCTAGCACTGGTCGCCTGCGACCGACAGGAACCAAGCACCAAAGTCGTGAAATCAGAACCCCAAGTAACCACTATGCCGACAGCACCCGCGCCTGCCCCTGGCCGTGATTTTTCTGTTGAGAGTCTAACGCGCGGGGCTACCCTTTATCGTGAACACTGCCTTCAGTGCCATGGGCCTGAGGCAGAAGGTCACCCCGACTGGCAAACCCCGAGTAACGGCACGTTTACCGCTGCCCCACCTCTGAATGGTACCGGTAACGATTGGAAGCGCCCCAAGCGGGATTTGGTCGCAATTATCAAGAACGGAGTGGCTAAAAATGGCATTCCCGCCATGCCGGGCTACAAGGAACGACTAGACGAACAAGAGATTGAGGCCGTTATTACGTGGTTTCAGGTGTTGTGGCCGCCCGATGTCTACGATCGCTGGCTAAAGGCCAACATTGCCGACAGCGCGTCAGGTTAGTTGCTTGGATGATTGGGAAGTCTTAGCGGCTCAGGCCGGCCGATTTCGGCGACTCAAGCATTTGCACCAGCTGCTGCGGTGGCACATAGCCGGGCAACACCTCGCCGTCCTCTAGGATCATCGTTGGTGTACCCCGTACGCCGACGGCTTGACCCAGTTCATACTGTTTGCGCACCGGATTCGTGCACTGCTTGGGCTCTACGCGTTTGCCCGCCTTGGCGGCGGTCATCGCCTGTTGCGGGTCATCGGCACACCACACCGATACCATCTGATCATAGGTATCGGAGGGGACGCCCGCTCGCGGGAACGCCAAGTAACGGATGGTGATACCGAGACGATTGTAGTCGGCCATTTGCTGATGCAGTCGACGGCAATATCCGCATTCGATATCGGTAAAGACAGTGACCGAATATTTGGCCGCCTCGGGCGCGAAAATGATCATGCTGTCCTCGCCGAGATCGTTGATAGCGGTGAGACGGGCCTCCTTACGCTTAGTTTCGGTTAGGTTTTCGCGTTTCTTGAGATCAACCACATCTCCGCGCACCATGTAGCGCCCGTCTGCGGTCACGTAAACTATGTGTGGGCCATAGACCAATTCGTATAAGCCAGGGACGGGGGCGGGATTGACCCGGTCGGGTTTCATTCCTGGGATAACGTTTTCGACGGCCTCAAGCACCTCAGGGGCAATTGCCTTTTCGGCCATCGCCAGCTGCCAGCCCAGCAATCCAGCCAGCAACAACAACACACTCTGTTTTTTCACGTAGTTAGGTCCTAATTGATGGATTCTACAAGGAACGCCGAAAATGGGTGCCGGAATGGTAGTTTCGACCCTAACTATAGCAGGAAGTTTCGGTCAGCGGCGACCCCCCAGTGCGCCCAAAAACGACGATGGGGCCAATAATGTATATCAAGTGTGACCGTTCCTACGGCATACCGTACCATATCCTCCATATCGTTTGAGGGTTTTAATCGAGTTATCTAGCGGTATCAACCCATCAAGCGTGCGCTGATCCGATCTGATGCCTTTGACGAAATGACACGCGCCATCATTCATCTGATACTGCATGCCCTCATCCCTGGGCTGGTTGCCTGGCTTGCATTCAGGCCCCGTTGGCGACGGGCATGGCTGATCATGATTCTTACCATGGCGGTGGACCTCGATCATTTGCTGGCAACCCCCATCTATGATCCAAATCGTTGCGGCATAGGTTTTCATCCACTGCATTCGTATATTGCGATCGCCGGGTATGCCGCAATGGTAGCCGTCCCGCAATTGCGTATTGTAGGCGTCGGCCTGTTGATTCATATGGCACTCGACGGCTTGGATTGTGTCTGGCTCGGTTGAGAACAATAGCTAGGCGCACCGGCTCTTGGTATCAATTCGATCTCGCCTGGTCGTGTAAAGAAGTTGGTCACTTTTGACCTACGATCCAGGCTGCAAGGAGTACTAAGCACCGGTTGTGTCGAAGCACGCTTTTAGCCTTGAATTTACCCTCACTGCTTTCGAGGCGTCTTAACGTGATTTTCTCCGAGACCTGCTAGCCACGCGCAGCGCGGCCGCGAGTGAGAAAATAAAGAGTAAAGAAAATATTATGAGCGTTGTTCCGAAGTGATCACTCAGAAAAGCACCCATGGCACTACCGGAGAGCAGTAACGCGATCTATTATCGGCTTCGTGGTCTTCGTGTTACCGGCCGACCGGAGGATCAGGTGTGGTATTTTGCCTTCGGTGCCAATATGCACGACAAGGCCTTTCGCGAGCGGCGCGGTATGCGGCCCATCGAATGGCGTGCCGGGCGGGTGCGGGGCAATCGGCTGCGTTTTAATTTGGAAGGACGCCCAATCGGCAAAGCCGCCCCAGCCAATATTTCGCCTGACGCGGGGGCGGAGGTGTGGGGCGCGCTTTACCGGGTCAGCCGGCTCGATTTGCTGCAGCTCGACTCCACCGAGGGCGTGCCGGGCCGGCGCTACCGGCAGGACATTAACGGTCACCCGTTGCAGGCCGTCACTTATATCGCTGATGGCAAGAAAACGGATGGCAATCCGTCACTGCGTTATATCACCTTGCTTCGCGAAGGCGCGCGAGCGCATGGCCGCCCGGAATCCTACCTTCGGTTTCTCGACAGTGTGAAACATGCGGAGTGAAGCGATCCGTTTGATCCCTAATATCACAGAAATCCATGACGTCGCCAGTTACGGTGTTTGCAAGCGCGAAACCGCCATTCGGAAAAACTCCACGCGACTATCCAATAGTAGCCAGCCCAGGAAACGTTTTCAGCAACCAATACGCGAATACCGAGAGCTGACCGGTGATCATGGCGATACCCATGGTGACCAGAACCACACCGGCGCCGATCTGCAACGGGCGGCCGCGAGGTAGCCCATCGCTTTCAGGCAACCCATAAAGGCACCCCTGAACAGCGCCGCGAGCAGGAACGGTGCGCCGAGCCCGAGTGAGTAGACGCCAAGTGAGGCGACGCCGCGTGAAACAGCCGGCGAAACCGTGCTCACGGCCAGAATCGCCCCCAGCACCGGCCCGATGCACGGCGTCCAACCAAAGGTGAACGCCACGCCTAGCACATAAGCGATTAAGGGGCGACCACCCATGACGTTGGCCTGGAAGCGAACGCCGCGCTGAAGCCAGGAGGCGTTGAAAAGCCCGGCTAAAAACAGGCTTGTATTATTTAGCAAGAATTCATGCCGGTCGGCGGTGTTGTTACGCCGATATCGGGGCGGTGTCGAAGGTTGGGGGGAGGCTAAAAATGCCTGGTCCGGAGCGTGTAATGTATAGCCATTTTCCCGGTCTATTAAAGGCATGAGACGTGCCAAAACTGGTCTCGGGGTCCGAATTTTGGCAGGTTTTTGACTGCTAGGATTAGTGCATGAACTGTCTGGAATTTCGTCGTCGCTGTCTTGCTGGGCCTGGAAATCAGGACAGTGAATTTGTGCGGCACAAGCGCGAATGTGCAGCTTGTGCCGAATTTGCGGCACACATGAGCCAAGTTGATAAGACGCTAGTAGAGGCGGTGCGCGTTGATGTCCCCGAGAATCTAGCCTCACGGATCATTCTGAGACAGTCCCTTCGGAACGGCCAACTTCCAAACAAGCATAAGTCACGCAGGTATGCGATAGCAGCCAGTCTGTTGTTAACGCTGGGTCTCGCGGGCGGCCTGTTTACCGTGATATCAACAACCCCTTTCCACCGAGCAGTAATGGCTCACCTTGATGGGGAGTGGGATTCACTCGTACAACGGCAAGATGTCTCAGACCAAAAGCTGATGAGCGTGCTCGATACCGTGGGCGCTGAGCTCAAGGGTGAAATCGGCAAAATTAGGCACGTAAGCCTCTGTGACTTTTCAGAATACGGGGGCGCGCACCTGGTCTTGGAGGGGCATAAGGGCCCCGTGGTCGTACTGTTGCTGCCAGAGAAACACATCGCGGGGCCGAAGGTCATGTCTGGAGACCGGTCTGAGGGCATTCTCGTGCCCACCAACAACGGCAGCATGGCGATCGTCGGAGATAAGGACGAGGCGCTTCACGGCGTCGAACGGCAAGTACGCGCTGCTTTGGTATGGCGACTGTAGGCAAAGGCCGCTAAGCACTCTTAATTACTAGTTGCTTTACCCACCCCCACAATACCGCGACTGGTGGTGCATTCCCGTTTCGCTAAGTTTGCTGGGCCTATAGGAGACCTCAAATAACCGGCTGCGCTGAACCTAACCGCTCCCTGGGGGTCAATATGGTTGAGTTTGGCTCGCAGAAAAGGGTCACAAATTCGGCGCTACCCTTGATTCCCGTTTGACATGACACGGAACTTATTACCTCGTAAGGTTCGATTCTCATGACCGTGAATTCGGAACCAATATTAGTCTTCCTCTTCAGTGTCGCCTTGGTTCTGGGAACATCGGTGTTTGCAGTTCACTCGGGGGACGCGACCTACCACAACGTGCACCGATATGCCGTCGCTGGCTATACCTATAATGCTAATGACAACGCGGTCAAACAGAGCTCCGGTTTCGAACACGGTATGGATTGTGGACAGTGCGGCACGTCCTGTGCCCATTGTGTTGCTGTAACCCCGGGCAGTTGCCCCACCACTACATGCTCTTCCGCCCAGCCGGGATCCCCGGCACCTATGCTCAAACCGCTGCTCGCGGAATCGTTGCCGACTAGACCTCCTAAAGCTCGTGCCTGACTGCCACTAGGGATAATCCCGCTTTAGTTCTGCTTCGGTTTGGTGCCGCGGCTACTGCTACCGTGTCAATCGGCCCATTCAGGTTCACCTATGAAAACGACAAGTCTTTTGCTGATAACAGGTCTGTTACTAACCGCCTGCAGTGACGATCCGAGCCCACAAGGCTCACCCACGACGATGCCGAACAGCCAGAGCACGGCGAAGATTCAAACGGCGCAACCACCCGTTGCCCGCGAACGCGATTTCGCTAAGGATATGCGCGGCAGAAAGCTTTTTACGCAAAACTGCGCGTCATGTCATGGCTCCCAAGCCCAAGGCACACCGCAATGGAGCACACCCGGCGCCGATGGCAAATATCCGCCGCCGCCGCTCAACGGCACTGCCCACACCTGGCATCATCCTACTCCTGTTCTAAAACGCACTATCAGGGAAGGAACCATTGCCATAGGCGGCAAAATGCCACCCCACGCTGGTAAATTGTCCGATGAAGACATGGAAGCGATCATCGCCTGGTTTCAGTCCCTTTGGCCGGACGAAATCTACGATACCTGGGCACGGATGGATGCGGAAGTGAGTAACAACCAGACCAAGCAGTAGCAATGAGGAGCTGTATGTGAAAACAATAAGCTTACTGCTCATCACGGGGCTCTTCTTAATTGCCTGCAGCGACGACACAAGTCCGACCGCCTCCGAGATGCCCAAGCCGCAGGAATTGGGCTGGCAACAACAGCCTGCGGCTGCGCGACCGTCGGTCCCCCGCTCTCGGGGCTCTGCAAAGGTGTCGCGCGGCGCGAAACTTTTTGCCGAGAACTGTGCATCGTGCCATGGCCCCCGAGCTGAGGGAGGTCCTCTATGGAGCAAGACAGGTCCGGTGACTAAGAATCCGGCTCCACCGCTTAACGGGACTGGGCACACTTGGTATCACCCAACTGCCGTTCTTAAACGCATCATCATGCACGGCTCCGCACAACTAGGAAGCGGCATGCCGGCGTGGGGTGATAAATTGTCCGATGAGGACATGGAAGCGATCATCGCCTGGTTTCAGTCCCTTTGGTCGGACGAGAAATACGCCACGTGGGCGCAGATAGATGCAGAGGTCCGAGGAAATCAGATCACACAAAAGTAGGATTTGGTAAGGCTGGCAGTGCTGGCCGCCATTACTCACGATAAGGGAGCGTATTAGCAAATCGTGTATTATTCGGCCAGCACTATGAAATTGTTCAAACGTATCGGTATGTTTTTGGGCGTGCTGTTGGCAGGCCCGTTGTTGATGGTTGCTTGTGGCAAGATCAACCTGGGACAGGATTGGCGCACGGCCGACCGTTCCCCGACTGGTATTGCACCCGACCCAGACACGACTCGTGAGGCAGTGGTACAGGCTTATGCGGCGCGCGCCATAAACTGGCGTGGTATTTTCGCCGTACATACCTGGATCGCAACCAAACCGGAAGGGGCTGACGGCTACACCGTGCACCAGGTCGTGGGGTGGCGCAAGTGGCACAATCTACCGGTGGTCATCTCAGCGCCCGACACCCCGGATCGTTCCTGGTTTGGCAATGCGCCAGTGGTTATCGCCGAGCTGCGTGGCGACGCCGCTACGCGCGCTATCCCGCGCATCGAACAGGCGGTACGTAACTACCCCTACGAGTGGGAGTACGTCCTCTGGCCCGGCCCCAACAGCAATACCTTCACCGCCCATGTCGGGCGTGAGGTGCCCGAGCTCGCCCTAGATCTGCCAACCACCGCCATCGGCAAGGATTTCCTGACTAACGGCAGCTTGGTGGAGAGTGCGCCGAGCGGCACCGGGATCCAGCTGTCGTGGTACGGTATGCTCGGTGTCCTCGCTGCCCGCCAGGAAGGACTCGAGCTCAATCTGCTGGGTATGAGTTTCGGCATCGATGTCTTGCGCCCGGCTATCAAGCTACCCGGGGTGGGGCGCTTGGGCATGAGCAAACCGATACCCAGCCAGCTTAATTAGGTAGATATTTCGAAGCGTGGATTCTTGTAAGCCCCTACGTTGATTTGGTGAGGGCTTGATTCGAAACACGGAACCTTGACCTACATCAATGTCTAAGCTGGCGAGATAGATATAAATTTTGCAAGGTCAAAACAAACTGAACGCGCTTAGTCCCGCTGGGAGAGAATGATGTATGGATTTAATATTCAACTGACGGAAAGCTTCGATAAAGCTGTTATACGAGTGACCGAGGCACTGAAAGATGAGGGCTTCGGTGTACTCACCGATATCGATGTGCAGAAGACCATGAAAGAAAAACTGGATATCGAAGGACAGCCATACCGAATCCTCGGAGCCTGCAATCCGTCGCTTGCGCATAAGGCCCTGACCGCCGATCCTGATATCGGATTGCTATTGCCTTGCAATGTTGTGGTCAGGGAAGAGGAAGACGGTAAGATAACCGTCGCATTTATGGATCCTGCAGCGGTGTTAGGCTTGGTCGATCGCGAGGAGATCGCCGAATTAGGTATGGAAGTGCGCAAGCGTCTAGAACGTGTACGTGATAGCCTCAATTAAAGCTCGTTACGCTCGATGAATAGCAGCCGCCGAAAAGTATTAGCTTGGCAACCAACGTGTCGGCGCCGATATACATCCTGGCTATTAGTTGGTTCGCTCTCGCTGTTGTTGCTGGTGACGCTGCAGCCCTGCCGCGACTTGTTTGCCGCCGGATTGGCTCAGCCGCAGGTGGGGGTTGGTTTGACGTCCGCCGATTACGCTCGAGAAATCGTCGGCGAGGCAGCATCAGAAGACGGGTTGTCTTATTGTTGCTACTGGACCGGTATGCGTCACGATCTTATGAAAGCGGCGCCGGTTGTTCTCAAGTATCGCTCCCCGCAACCGGACAGCCTCGTGGCCGCCGCGTTAGTCTGGGACCAGCAGATTGCCGAACCAATTCGGGAGTGGCCGCAAGCCTATCACGTTCCAACCTCATCGCTCCCGCTGTATCTGCGTTTCAAGCAGCTTCTTATCTGAGGCCGTTCAACTTTGGCGGAAACCTAGCGGCGAGTCGCTAGGCGAAGCCATGGCACGCGCCCGGGCCGTTCTCTTGTTAGCGAGTTCGTGCGACGTGGGCGCACAGCGCAACTATATCTTTTAGGAGGCAGCAAAATGATGACGGTAAGTGAACTTTCAAGGCAAGGGCGAGTGGCACCGCATGTGGTCCGCTATTACAGCCGGATCGGGTTACTCAGCCCGGCGCGCCATCCGGACAATGGCTATAAGCTATTTTCACGTTCTGACATATCGCGGCTTAGTTTCATCCGTCAGGCGCAGAGCCTCGGCTGTACGCTGGAGGAGATCGCACAGATTCTCGACACCAGCGCCCAGGGCAAGTCCCCGTGTCGAAGAGTCAGGGATATCTTGCAGCGGCACGTCGAGGAGAACCGGCAGAAGCTGGAGGAACTGTTGCAGTTGCAGAACCGTATGGAAGACGCCTTAAGGCAGTGGGATAAGATGCCCGACCGCGTGCCCGATAGGGAATCGATATGTCACCTCATCGAGTCAACAGGCATCCGTCGCTATGACGCTTGACCTGTAAGCTACACGCAGGTCTTAGACTGTATCTAACCAGCGACGAAAATGATGATAATAGCGGTGAAATGGATGGCGAGGTGGGCAAGTCTCGCTTTCGTGTTCCACCTCGTGTGGGAGTTTGCGCATCTGCCGTTGTATGGCCTGTGGAGTGACGACAGCAGACAGCGAATCGTAGCGTACGTGTTTCACTGCACGGTGGGCGATGTACTGATTGCCACCAGCGTGTTCTTGGGAACGGCTACAGTGCTCAAACGCCTGGATTGGCCGCTGCAGACGCCGTGGTTGGGCGGGCTACTAATGGTTACCGCGGGGCTTGCCTATACCGTATTCAGCGAGTGGCACAACGTCTACCAGCTTGGCGCCTGGTCTTATGCCGCGGCGATGCCACTGGTTGGCGGTATTGGCCTGTCACCGCTACTGCAGTGGCTGGTGGTCCCGAGTCTCACGGTCATGACAATGCGTTGGTTCTCCGTCAGGCCAATCCGTGTATGAGCGAGACGCCGCGGGCGACGCACCAGAACGGGAATACATGCACGAGCCTTGATCTGCATCAAGAAACTCGATGAACCTTGCTGACAGTTGGAAAACTAAGATTGTGGGTTTGCGAGAAATGTATTTTTTTGTCATTAACCAATAGCTTTGCGTAAGGAAGGAGATATTCGATGAATAGAACTGTAACTGGTTTGATGATGGGTGTATTGATCGCGGCTGTCGTTGGCATTGGGGCGTCAGTCGCGCTAGCCCATGGCGGCGGTCCGATGATGCGAGGTGGTACCCCCGGCTACGGCATGGGCCACATGGGCATGATGGGCGAATCCGGGATGGCGGGCCATATGGGTGGCATGGGTCACAAGGGCATGATGGGCGAATCCGGGATGGCGGGCCATATGGGTGGCATGGGTCACATGGGCATGATGGGTATGGGACCAGGCATGATGGGGATGATGGATAGTCCTGGAATGATGGGCGGCATGGGCATGGGCCGCATACAAATGCTTGACCTTACAAAAGAACAGCGTGCCAGCATGCACAAGCTTCAGGATCAGCTACGCAGGACGAACTGGGACACCATGGGCAAGATCATGGACGAATCCAGCAAGCTGCGTGAGCTCTTCGCCGCCGATAAACCAGATGCGAAAAGAATCGGTGCGGTGTATGGGAATATCTTTAATCTCAGACGGCAGATGATTGAGAGCAAGATTGATACCCACAATCGTGTTGACGCGGTGCTAACCAAGGAACAGCGCCAAGAGCTCAAACAGTTGAAGCGCGGCCATGGCAGGGGCGGACACGGAATGATGTCTCCGGGCATGGGCCAGGGCGGCTGATGGGCGGTTAGTGATCCGTAGACCAGACCGAAGCGGGGTATAACCTTATCGTCCGCTAAGACTAAAGAACGCAGTCCTTGAAGAGAACGCACCTTAAGAAAGGAGAGGAACTTGAACAAGCTGGTAGGTATTCTTCTAGTTAGCGCTGCTACCGTCGGTATGGCCTCGGTCACGTCAGCCGCACCCACAGTATATATCCCCTTAGGTACGGCAAACGAAATCGTCATCGTGGATGCGGCAGATGACAAGGTCATAGATACGGTCGGCGATATCGTCAATCCGCACGGCCTCGCCGCGACGCCCGATGGCAAGTACGTGGTCGCGGGCAGCAATCGGGAGGTGAGCCCGGATCAAGCCGCGCTGCCACCGAAGCCAGCTGGCATGTCCGAGGAGGAGCACAGCCTGCATCACAACATGCCGACTGCGGCCGCTTCGCAATCGGGCGTGGGGATGAGCCATGTTGCTATTGTTGAGACGCAAGACAGACGCGTAGTTCGCCGTGTCGACGTGAAAGGAGCCGTTCATCACAATCTGGTTACACCGGATGGACGTTACGCGATCTCGACACATACTACGGCCGGCGGGATCAGCGCGATCGATCTTTCGAATTACAAAGTCGCCAAGGTAGTGCCAACCGGCCCAGTGCCCAACTACGCGGTAGTCACGAAAGACGGCAAACGCATCTATGTCAGCAACGCTGGCAACAATACGATCAGTGAGATTGATACGGATCACTGGATCGTGACCCGCAATATCTTGGCGGGACCGGCGCCCGAACATATGGTGCTATCGGCGGACGAGCTTACGATTTACGTAAACAATATCGGTGATGGTACCGTTTCGGTGATCTCGCGCGACCAGGGCAAGGTGGTAAAGACGTATAGCGTCGGCAACGATCCCCATGGCGTTGACTTGTCCGATGACGGCAAGAAGCTGCTCGTTGCGGTCAAGAAGGACAACAAGCTAATCGAGATTGATCTTGTTAGCGGTCGGACTCGCAGTCTCGATCTCAGCCCGGCGTCTTATCATGTTGCCGCAATCCCGGGTACGGGTAAGGTGTACGTTTCGAGCCGCAAGGAGCCGCTGATCTGGGTAGTGGACCAGAAACGCTTAGCGGTAGTGGGCAAGATTCCCGTCCGTGGTGAGGGGCACCAGATGGCGGTGGCGGGTCGTTAGTCGGCGTCGCGCGACACCAGTGATGGCTGCTATCACTACGCCACCAAAGCACCATTTCCCGTGGTATGTGCGCCTGTTCTTCTGGAACCAGAGACGTCGTTATGGTGCGGTGCTCGAGCCTGCTCGTCTCTGGGGCCGTACGCCCAAAGTATTCATCAGCCTAGCGCTGCTTTATGGAGCTTTGGATCGCCGCTCTTCGCCGATCGAACCGCCGCTGCGATCGCTGGTCACCATACGGGTGTCCCAGATCAACTGGTGTCCGTTCTGCGTCGATATCAATTCTGCGACCGTGCTTAAGCGGGGTGTTGATCCGGCCAAGTTGGCAGAGCTTGCCAATTTCGAGGCAAGCCCGCTGTTTAGCGAGCGCGAAAAAATTGCATTGGCCTACACCGAGATGATCACCTATTCAGACGGTCAACCAACCGCGAAGCACTTTGAACAGCTTCGCCGGCACTTCGATGATGATGCCATCATAGAGCTTACCGGTGTCATCGCGTTCCAGAATCTTTCCAGCAAGTTCAACGCCGCACTGGGGGTAGAGCCCCAGGGATTCTGTGGCATCGCACCACAACTGGGCCGACCCAGGCGGCCGGCGTCGAAAGATCTCAAGGCCTGATAACGCAACTAGTAGGTGGTATCGTGGCTAGTGGCCCTGTCGATGCAAAAAAACGGTGGCTGCTGACGATCACCACCGTTCTGGGTGGCATCGGCGCTGCCCTTAGCTCGACGCCCTTTATCTTAAGTATGAAACCCAGTGCGCGGGCATTGGCCGCGGGTGGTTCCGTTAATGTCGATATCAGCAAGCTCGAAGCGGCGCAGATGCTTACCGTTGAATGGCGGGGCATACCGGTATGGATCTTGCGGCGCACACCGGCGATGCTCGAACAGCTCGAGCGCAACACGCCACTGCTGGTCGACCCGAGCTCGGAGGTGGAAAGTCAGCAGCCGTCGTATGCCAAGAACCTTTACCGATCGATCCGGCCGGAAGTGCTCGTGGTCGTCGGCATCTGTACGCATCTCGGGTGCGTGCCTCTGGCCAAACTTGCTTCCGGCGCAAGCGCGGGTGTCGATCAGGGATTGGCCCGGCGGCTATTTCTGCCCGTGTCATGGCTCTAAGTTTGACTTGGCGGGGCGCGTATTCAAGAATGTCCCGGCACCAACCAATTTAGTCGTGCCTACTCATCGATACATGAAAGACACAGTGATAGGAATCGGCGCCGATGAGATCTGAGCACAGTCCAACGCCACCGCAAACCCATCTCAGGCCACAAAGATACAAGGTGAACGCAAGAAAGAACATATCGCCATGGCTTGCTATGGCCTTCATTACGTTACCGATCTTGGCCAGCTGCGAACGGCCTGAACCGGAACAGATGCGCGCCAATCTCCGTCTGCCGAGTCCCAACTTCGTCGCCGACGCGAAACGAGGCGGGGATCTATTTCAGGCCAACTGCGCCCGCTGTCATGGCGAGGGCGTCCGGGGAACACGCGAAGGACCACCACTGGTACACAAGATTTACCGGCCTGGCCACCATGCTGATCTGTCTTTTCACCTCGCGGTCAGACACGGTGTGCGGCAGCACCATTGGAACTTCGGAAACATGACGCCCATCGACAGGCTCACGCCAGAGGATGCGGGTCATATCATAGCCTACGTGCGCCAGAAACAACGCGCGGCTGGGGTCGAGTGAAACGCTGATACCGCTTGAGCGCTATACTTGCGATGTTAAGATATTTCGGGATGTTGAGATGATTACAATACGAAGAAATATTTTGGTCGTTAACTTTTTAGCGCTCATTATTTTCAGTGGAATCGCTGGTGCTGAAACGGGGAAAACGCCGGACCCCGGTGCCGTCGTGCTTGGTAAAGGGCTTTATGAGAAGCATTGTCAAGTTTGTCATCAGAAAGATGGGGTAGGGGAAACGCCGATTCCGTGGAGTATACGTAAGCCAGGATACTTTACGGCCATGCCTTTAAATGAAACATCGCATGCCTGGCACCATACTGATGAACAGCTAGCAAACATGATTTTCGAAGGTCTGCGCAGAACGAAGCGCATGCCTGCCTTCAAGGAAGTTATTTCTGAAAAAGAGGTTTACGATATCGTTGCGTATATAAAGAGCCTATGGAGCGCAAGGATTATTGCTTGTCAAGGGCCTCAACATATGAGATGTATGCAATAAATGCCAACGAGTTAGATCAATGGTGGGCGAACCTTATTACGGGGGTTCTATAAAGCTACAATCTTATTGTTTTCGGAACTTCAGATCTGCAATATAGCTTACTGCTTCCTTACCGCTTTGGTCTGTATCATTAAGGGACACTCCACGGGATCGCTCTGGCCCGTTATCGGTTGAGCGAGTAGAAAATGACGCGCAACAAATCGCGCCCGCGATGCGGTTTTGTGAGTCAACTAGCCCGTTTGCGGCCGCTGCGTCTGGAGTAATAAGGACCTATAGCGTCAATCAATGCTGCGCGTGCAACCAAGGCTGCTCCTGGCTGAGTTCTACGGCGGACGCTAAGCGGTGCCTTAGAGCTTTTTGTTGCTCCGGTGTCCGGCTTCGTTCCGCTTCGAAATAACCAGTCGTATCCCATGGTTCGTTGACCTTCTGGCATCCACTGAAAAGACCCACGCTTAGCAGCAGAATAACTAGACCAAGAAACTGTCGGCCGTTCATAATAGCCTCCGTAGCGCAAAGTTCGGTAACCTCACAACAGAACATATACACCCCAACTTTGCGTTGAGATAGATCAACAAAACCATAGGTCGGCTATAGTGTAGAAGGAATTGCGACTGATCGTGCTAGCTTGCCTTCTGGCCCGAAACAAACCCCAGCACTAGCCATCGTCATGTCTAAGTAACACACATAACGAATGTTCTGACAATCAACTGGTTCGGGTAACGCCTACCATCCACTTCTTTCGGGAATTGCACTCAATCTGCGCCTTATTGATTTTAGTCAAGTGAAGGGGCAGCACGGGGCTTGACCTGATAGTTGCGCACAGGTTGTAGCATTCATGATGTTGCACACATAAAACGCCACTACATCCCGGCTGCGACCATGCGAAAGGATCTCAGCGCGCAGCGTTGCGGCCGAACGGGCGCGTTTTGCATAGAAACGTTAATGTAACCGAACTGGGGATAATCCCCATCGAAGGAGCAAAAGATGAAACAGTCAATGTCTCGCACGCGCCGGGCTGCCATAGCAGTGATCGGCATGGCGCTCGCCGCGCCGCTTTATGCACACACGGGAAAGGAACAAGGCATGGGGTCCGGCGGCCAGATGGGTTCAGGGATGATGGGTGGCAAAGGCGGTATGGGCCCCGGCGCCCAGCAGTCTTCCGGCATGATGCATGACATGGCCGGTCAGATGGAAAAGATGTCCGAGCGGATGATGCAGGGAGGCATGAGCCCCGACATGCAAAAACAGATGGCCGAGCGCATGCAGGAAATGGGCGCTATGATGGACAAGATGTCGGGCATGATGATGGACGCCGACACGCAGGATCAGATGGAGCAGATGCGTAAACGCATGGACGAAATGATGAAGCAGTAAGGCATCGCCTGGCATCCTTCGAGTGGGCATAATTAGACCGTGGCTGGCCTTCCGGCGAAGGACAACTAGTCTTGTTGAACCCCTTGACCCTTTGCCGCTGGTAGCGTTTGCTAAGTCGTGCCGGGTCAGCATAGGGACTAAGGGGTGCTGCGATTGTCCGATAGATGAAATCTTGAAGGAGATCGAAATGACAAGCTGGATTAGGTCCGCACTGATAATGGTGATCTTCGCTCTCGCGTCGTTCCAAGTGCAAGCACAAGGTTACGCGGAGCGTCCTGGTTGGCATACGATTGGGGTTGGGGCCACATGCTCTTTGGTTCATTGATGATGGTCCTGTTCTGGGGTGGCATTATCTTGGTGATTGTGCTCCTTGTTCGTTGGATTGGGAGTGGGTCAGCCGGTGGAGCCGGCGTGCCGTCGGCTGGCAAAACGCCACTGGATATTCTTAGCAAGCGCTTCGCCCGCGGCGAGATCGATAAAGAAGAATTCGAGGAGCGGAAAAAACTACTGTCTGACTGAGTTTCTCACCGGATATTTTCGCCCGGTGATACGTCGGTGTAATCATGTGCCATCTCATTCTGATGATGCCGGTATTGGGGCTCCCAGTGTTCTGGTTGTGGCCGATGTCAATAGCGGTGCCGGTGTACACGGTCATCATCGTGCTTTCTGTTGTGGTTTATTTCTACACGGTGCGGGCCATGCGCCGTCCCGTGCAGACGGGTTCCGAAGAGATGCTGCGAAGTTTGGGCGAGGTCAGAGAGGCGCGAGGACGTATCGCTCGTGTGCGGGTCCACGGCGAAATCTGGAACGCTGAGTCCACTGATAGGTTGCGCAAAGGCGGCCGGGTAAAAATCCTGAGCGTCGATGGGCTAACACTGAGGGTGCAGCTACTACGCAGCATAGACCGGCCGCACTAAGTCACCCAGTCGGAGGCGGCTAGAGGAGAGTTGAAAGACGCGTTTGGCCCCGTTCTCCGTTGTGCGCGTTAGGCGATCTTTTGAAGCTGCAGCCCGATGGCATCCGCCGACCTATTTTGGCCACTCACTGGGGCTCTCGACGGAGGCCGACGCGATGCAAAGCACACAGAAAGCGTCGTAGAATAGATGTGAATAACTAGTATTGCTGCGGCTGGTAAGGGCAATAGTTTGACCTGTTAGCAGGGTACAGGTTTTATACTGTTGACGCAGAGTCACCCGAATGATCAAACGCCGCATCAGGCGACCAAAGAGCACAATGCGATGAAACCCAAGCATAAGTTGAAGAAAGTATCGGGCCAGCATGTCGACGAGGCGATCGAAAAGGATCTCGTGTGCGGTATGGATGTATCCAAGGATTCTCCGCACCAACACTCTCATGCCGCTACAACGTACCGATTCTGTAGCCAACACTGCCTGCACAAATTTCGCGCGGCGCCGGATAACTATCTAGGGACCCCGGATCTCGAGGCACCGGCCGACAGCGGCTCATCAGCACAGGGAGGGATGTATACCTGCCCCATGGATCCCGAGGTGGAGCAACAGGGGCCGGGCAGCTGTCCCAAGTGCGGCATGGCGTTGGAGCCGATGGGCGTTCCGGTGACCGCGACCAAGACGGAATACACATGCCCTATGCACCCCGAGGTGGTGAGCGACAAACCGGGGGCGTGTCCGAAATGCGGCATGGCCCTGGAGCCGCGCACGGTAGAGGTCGAAGAGGACACCAGTGAACTCGATGATATGTCGCAGCGCTTCTGGGTCAGTGCCATCCTCGCCATCCCGGTGTTCTTCAGCGCTATGGTGGCCGAGTTCTGGCCCGAGACCGTCGCAGAGATCATTCATCCACGCTCGCGCCAGTGGTTCGAATTGCTGTTGGCGACGCCGGTCGTCTTATGGGGGGGGTGGCCGTTTTTCGTGCGCGGTTGGCAATCGGTGGTCTCGCGCCACCTTAATATGTTCACCCTGATTGGAATAGGGGTTGGTATTGCCTGGACCTATAGTGTGATCGGAACCACGTTCCCTGGTATTTTTCCAGCGTCGGTGCAGAACGAGATGGGAGTTATACCTGTGTACTTTGAGGCGGCTGCCGTCATCACCGCACTGGTGCTGCTTGGTCAGGTTTTGGAGCTGCGCGCGCGCAGCCGCACCAATGCCGCCATCAAAATGTTGTTGGGGTTGGCACCCAACACCGCGCGTATCGTCCGGGATAATGGCACCGAAGAAGATATCCCCCTGGAACAGGTCAAACCGGGGGATACCCTGCGGGTGCGGCCGGGGGAAAAGGTCCCTGTGGATGGCGCAGTACTCGACGGCAGTAGTTCGGTCGACGAATCCATGGTGACTGGTGAGCCCATTCCCGTCGAAAAAACTGCGGGTGAACGGCTGATCGGCGCGACCGTCAATGGTACCGGCAGCCTGCTGATGCGCGCTGAACGGGTCGGTGCAGATACGCTGCTGTCACAGATCGTGCAGATGGTGGCCGAGGCACAGCGCTCGCGTGCACCGATCCAGAAGCTGGTGGACGTGGTAGCCAGTTACTTTGTACCGGCTGTGGTCGTGATTGCCATCATCACCTTCTTCGTCTGGTGGAACTGGGGACCGGCACCAGCCTTGGCCTATGCGGTGATCAACGCCGTGGCGGTACTGATTATTGCCTGTCCCTGCGCGCTGGGGCTAGCCACCCCCATGTCGATCATGGTCGGCACCGGCAAGGGCGCCATGATGGGGGTATTGATCAAGAATGCCGAGGCACTGGAAATCCTGCGCAAGGTAGATACGCTGGTCGTGGACAAGACCGGCACCCTGACCGAGGGGAAACCCTCGCTGGTGTCGATCGTGACCGTGAACGGCTTTCAAGAACATGACATTCTGGGCCTGGGCGCCAGCCTGGAACGCGGCAGCGAACACCCGCTGGCCGAAGCGATCGTGCGCGGCGCACAGGACAGGGAGGTTACCCTGTCACCGACCGACAATTTTGAGTCCGTTACCGGCAAGGGTGTGACCGGCAAGGTCGAGGGGCGACGCGTGGCGCTGGGTAATGTCAAATTGCTGGAAAGCCTGCGCATCGATCCGGCCGATTTGCCAAAAATCGCGGAGGCCGGCCGTGGGGAAGGGCAGACAGTCATGTTTGTAGCCATCGACGGCCAGGCCGCCGGGCTGATTGGTGTGGCCGATCCGATCAAGGATTCCACACCGGAGGCCATCCGGGACCTGCATAAAGAAGGTGTCCAGGTCGTGATGCTGACTGGTGACAGCCGCACGACCGCCGAGGCGGTCGCGTCCAGGCTTGGTATCGATCGCGTCGAGGCCGAAGTGCTGCCGGACCAGAAAGCCGCGATCGTGAAGAAACTTCAATCTGAGGGACGCACGGTCGCCATGGCCGGTGATGGCATCAATGATGCGCCGGCACTGGCCCAGTCGCATGTGGGCATCGCGATGGGCACCGGTACCGACGTCGCGATGGAAAGCGCCGGCGTCACGCTCGTCAAGGGCGATCTACGTGGCATCGTGCGCGCACGGCGCTTGAGTCGTGCGACCATGCGCAATATTCGGCAGAACTTGTTCTTCGCATTCATTTACAACTCGCTCGGCGTCCCGGTCGCCGCCGGCGTGCTCTACCCGTTTTTCGGGTTATTGCTTTCCCCCATGATCGCAGCGGCGGCGATGAGTCTTAGTTCAGTATCGGTGATTACCAATGCCTTGCGGCTGCGCGGGGTGCCGCTGTAAGTACTCCTCTGTTGTCCCACTGAGTCGTCTCTTCTTGATCCATATCAACGGTCACGTCGATCGAGTGTTGACTTGTTAGTGACGCACAGGTTGTAACATGGAACATGCGCCCGTGCTGTGCAACAGACGGGGCAGATCTGGAAGAGTAGCCCCCGCTTTTGAGTTGAAGCGAGCGCGTGACGATAATTGTTACTGCGTCCGAGAGGGCGTCGGAGAGCTGTTATGGAAGGTTTAGTATCGCTACTGCTTTTTGCCGGGGCCTTTTACCTGATGATGCGTTTTGGCTGCGGCGCACACATGGTCCACGGCGGACATGGCGGCCACGGCGATGCCAGCGCGAAGCACGTCGATCCCGTATGCGGCATGAATGTCGACCCCGAGCAGGGTTACGGCAAGATGCATGGCGGCGAGCTCTACCGTTTCTGTTCGCGCAACTGTCTCGACAAGTTCGAGGCCGAACCAGAAAAGTTCCTGCGCAAGCAAGGAGGCGCATCATGAAACAGGGCCTTTCGCTCGTGGCGGTTGGCCATGCGACGAGCCTGTTCTTGGCTATCACCTTTACCCTATGTGTCGGCTTTGATCTACTGTTTCCGGAGTACGCAATGTTTGAGACGTGGCGCAAGCTACTGCCGGGATTCGAGTGGCTTACTTGGCAGAGCTTTTTCCTCGGCCTTGTGGAGAGCTACGCCTACGGCTGGTACGTCGCGCTTATATGGGTACCGATCTACAATGTGTTTGCTGGCAGGGGTACCCAGCGGCAGTGGACGACTAGGGCGAGCCCAGCAAAGGAAAGATAAAGTGAGAGCCATAAGAGCGCGCGAGAACAACGTGGTTGGGACATGATGCGGGTGCGAACCACCACAACGCGCGATCCGTCAGATAACGGTGAGGTTTCGAGCATGACAGAACATCGATCGCATACGAATACCAGACGGCTGTCGAAGACGAACATCATCCTGCTGATCTTCGTCGCTATCGCCGCCTTCTTCCTCTGGACCGAGCACCGGGCTCATCTCTTGGGCGCGTTGCCCTACTTATTACTGCTCGGGTGTGTATTCATGCACTTATTCATGCATCGTGGCCACGGTCACGGCGGCGACGGTGAGGGTTCAGATGGAGACAAGTCGTGAGTGAATCCGCACCCGCCTACGGCTTATGGCCGTTGGTCATAATTAACTCGCTGATCTTCATCATCTTCGCGTTCAGCTTCACGAAGCCGCACACACGCCGCGACTGGCGCTCGTTTGGCGCCTTTTCGGCGTTTGTCTTGGCGCTGTTTACCGAAATGTACGGCTTCCCGCTCACCATCTACACACTTTCGGGTTGGCTTACCAGCCGTGTCCCCGGTGTAGACTTCTTGTCGCATGATGCCGGCCATCTATTGGAGATCGTGTTCGGTTGGCGTGCCAATCCGCACTTCGGTCCGTTTCACTTGCTGAGCAACATTTCCATATTCGGCGGGTTTATCCTGCTCGCTGCTTCCTGGAAGGTGCTCTACGTAGCGCAGCGTACACATACCCTGGCGATGACGGGCCCTTACGCACGGCTACGTCATCCCCAGTACGGTGGATTTGTCCTCATCATGCTTGGCTTCCTGTTGCAGTGGCCGACACTCGTGACGCTGGTGATGTTTCCCGTACTGGTTTACATGTACGTGCGCCTGGCAAGGCGTGAAGAGCAAGAGGTCATGGCCGAGTTCGGCGAAGAATATGCCCGCTACGCCGCCAACACACCGGCGTTCTTTCCGCGCTTGGGGGTGGTCAATCAACATCAACCTGGTTAAGGTATTTTCGCTTTTGGGAAATGAAAAGGGGTAACACTTGTGCGTAGGTTATGGCTGACTTTGGCTCAGACGGTCACCGTCGCTTTGGCTATTTTTTTGCTGATCACGCTTTTCAGGCCGGACTGGATACCGGCGAGAGGTCGAGTGATCACGGTCAAGGAAGCATCGGCGCCGGCAATCGGGACGACTTTGGCCTCGACCTTCAGGAGCGCGGTCGAAAAGGCCATGCCCGCGGTGGTGAATATCTATACGAGCCGGGACGTCCGTGCGCAGCGACCGTCGTTTATGGATGACCCATTGTTTCGCCGATTCTTCGGCGATGAATTCGAGGCCGAGCCCGAGCGCGCCACGAGCTTGGGCTCTGGCGTGATCATCAGCAACGAAGGCTATATCCTGACCAATAACCACGTGGTCGAGTCGGCTGACCAGATCGCCGTTGTCCTCTCAGGCGGACGCACGGCACCGGCGCAGGTGGTTGGGACGGATCCGGAAACAGATCTCGCGGTGTTGAAAGCGGACGCCCAGGATATTTCCGCGATCACGTTCGCCGACTCCGATCGAATAGAGATCGGTGACGTTGTGCTCGCCATCGGCAATCCCTTCGGGGTGGGACAAACCGTCACGATGGGCATCGTCAGTGCAACCGGTCGCAGCGGTCTGGGGATCAATACGTTCGAGAACTTTATTCAAACTGACGCGGCGATTAACCCTGGCAACTCGGGCGGGGCACTAATCGACGCCGCCGGTAACCTCGTCGGCATCAACACCGCAATCTTCTCCAAGACCGGCGGCTCGCAGGGGATCGGCTTCGCCATACCGGCCAACCTCGCCAAACAAGTCATGCAGCAGATCATCGAGCAGGGCGCGGTCGTACGCGGTTGGATTGGGGTCGATGTGCAGGACCTCAACCCAGAATTAGCGGCTGCCCTGAGGCTTGACGTCGACAAGGGCGTACTGATTGCCGGCGTGCTGCGCGGCGGCCCGGCTGACAAAGCCGGCATCCATCCGGGAGACGTACTCTTAACTGTAAACGGCCAGGAGTTGACGGACACTTCCGGGTTGCTCAATAGCATATCCAAGGTGCCACCCGGTCAAACTACATCAATCACGCTCATGCGCGAGACTCAGCGTTTGACGGTGGAGGTCAAGGTAGGTAGACGACCGAGACTCAGAACACCGCGTTGACAGCGTGCCGTCAATACACGATTCCGCGTGAGGATGATGGGAAGCACATTTGAACCGAAAGTCCAAGAAAGCACGCTCTCGTCCGAGGAGTTGCGTAAGATGGACGCGTACTGGCATTCCCCTTCAAAGGAGGAAACGATGAAAGACTCAATATCTCGCACGCGCCGGGCCGCCATAACACTAACCGGCATGACGCTGGTCGCACCGCTTCATGCCCACAAGGCACAGGGCAAGACGTCCGGCGGCCAGATGCGCATGATGGGCGGTCACGGCGGCATGGGACTCGGTGCGTGGATCCAGGGCTGATCCCCGCTGCCTTCCCAGTAAATACAATAAGGGTGAGAAACATGGATATCACATTAATAGTCATATTGGTTGCTATTGCGCTGATCGTTTTTTATGTGTTCGGAATTTTTAATAAATTAGTCACACTAAAGAATCGTTACAAAAACGCCTTTGCGCAGATAGAAGTACAATTAAAACGACGTTACGATCTGATTCCTAATCTTGTTGAGACCGCAAAGGGTTATATCAAGCACGAACGGGAAACCCTGGAATCGGTGGTCGCAGCGCGTAATGCGGCAGCAGATATGCTATCCAAAGCGGCTGCTGATCCGGGCAATGCCGAGGCGATGAAAGATCTGATTGGTGCCGAGGGTAAACTGTCTGGCGCCTTGATGAATTTCAATATGGTGATGGAGGCCTATCCAGATCTCAAGGCCAGTCAGAACATGATGCAGTTAAGTGAACAGCTGACTACCACGGAAAATAAAGTCTCCTTCGCCCGGCAGGCCTATAATGACCAGGTGATGGCCTACAATATTTATAAACAGACTTTTCCGCCTGCATTCTTTGCAGCACGATTTGGCCATGCGGAGGATGCGGCCTTGCTGGAATTTGAAGACAGTGCGGCCATACAGGCCGTGCCAAAGGTCTCGTTCTAATTAGTGCTGTGTATCCTCACGTTTGAACAATGAATTTCTTTGAATCGCAAGACCGTGTGCATAGAAACACGGCTCGGCTTGTCGTCCTATTTATTTTTGCCGTAGTCGCCTTAATCATCATGACTAATTTATTGGTCATGGTGGTGTTCGGTTATATCAATAGTGAGCAGTTACGTAATGGCGAGACATTAATCGAGCAAATGGATTGGCAGACATTTATTGCTGTCGGTGTGGGTGTCGGTGTCGTGGTACTGGTGGGCAGTCTCTACAAGATCATGGCCTTATCCGCTGGTGGCAAGGTTGTTGCGGAGTCGCTGGGTGGGCAATTGATCCCACAAAATACGGAAGACCTGAATCAGCGCAAACTGTTAAACGTAGTGGAGGAAATGGCCATCGCTTCCGGCACACCCGTGCCGCCTGTTTACCTGCTCGCGGACGAACAGGGCATTAACGCCTTTGCGGCTGGATTCTCGCCGCGCGATGCCGTCATTGGGGTTACCCGGGGGACTATCGATCATTTGAGTCGCGAACAACTACAAGGCGTGATTGCCCATGAGTTCAGCCATATATTCAATGGCGATATGCGCCTCAACATTCGCTTAATGGGCGTGCTGAATGGCATCCTGATTATCGGAATTATTGGCTACTATATTTTGTATTCCGCTTCGTATTCGAGACACCGGCGCACTAGTGATAAAGGCGGGGGCAGTATATTGGCGCTGGCTATTGGACTGATGGTCATTGGTTTTGCCGGCACGTTTTTTGGCGGCCTGATCAAGGCCTCGGTGAGCCGACAACGAGAATACCTGGCAGACGCCTCGGCGGTTCAGTTTACGCGCAACCCAAACGGGATTGCGGGCGCGTTGAAGAGAATCGGCGGGCTGGGGTTTGGTTCAAAAGTGGAGAATCCCGGCGCGCCCGAAGTGAGCCATGCCTTTTTTGCCCAGGGACTTTCGGGTTTTATGCAGTCGTTGTTCGCCACGCACCCGCCGCTGGCAAAACGTATCTTGCGCGTTGATCCTCATTGGGATGGCAAGTTTGATTACGCTGATGATGTCGTTTCGCCCGAGGAACAGACCGGTGAACCAGAAACCATGACGCGCCAGGAGGTTGCCAGCAAGGTCGCTGCCGTTGCCGTCGGCGCAGCGGTTGCGGATGTCATAACGGCGATCGACCAAATCGGTAACCCAAAACAGGAAACAATCAATTACGCTCGCTCACTGATAATAGAGTTGCCCACTGTCATTAAAGAGGCTGCCCGTGAACCCTACGGCGCACGGGCGGTTATCTATTCACTGGTGCTTGATAAGGGGAAAGAGGTTCGTGCCAAACAATTGAAGCAGTTACAGGACTATGCTGATCCGGATGTTTATGCATTAACACTCACGTTGATGCCGGAGATAGGTAAGCTAGATATTAAATACCGTTTGCCGGTAATTGATATCGCTATTCCAGCGCTAAAGCAGTTATCACTGGGTCAGTACAAATCCTTCAGGCTCAATCTGATCGCGTTGATTGAAATGGATTCCAGGGTTGATCTATTGGAGTGGTCATTACAAAAAATCCTGCTTAACCATCTGGATGGGCAATTCTTCAAATTGGCACACGTGAAAGCGCGTTATTCCCATTTTGGGCAGCTTAAGAAAGAAACAGAATTGATACTCTCGGTAATGGCTCATGCCGGTCACCAGAATCAAAACGATGTCGAAAAAGCGTTTATTGCAGCAACAGAAGCACTGGAGTTAAGCGGGCTCAAATCACTGGGGAAAGAAGAAATCAGCCTTTCGGATCTGGATCTAGCCCTGAGGAAATTGGCAAAGTTGAAACCTTTGGCGAAACCTCGATTACTGAAGGCCTGTGTAGCCAGTATCGTACAAGATCAGAGAATATCACCGGTCGAATTAGAGTTATTGCGTGCCTTTTCGGATGTCTTGGACTGTCCTATGCCGCCCGTAACCTTATGGGTCAGGGCTAGGCAGCTCCTCGACGAAGCGAGCTGCACTGGCGCGTAGTCGAGTGGTTCATCAGTCGCAACCCCACCTTGCGGGCGCAGCGTCTCTCACGAGATGGAGAGCATCTTCACCTTCGGAAACGGCTACCTGGCCGCGTCTACAGCGACGATTCTCTTATCCGTAAGCACGTTTTAGAGGGCGGCGCCTTCGATGCCAAAGCAGAAATCAAGCTCTCGACATCAAATCCCGTCGTGTGCGCCAGGGTGAATAGGCTCGCCGAGCTCCAGTACTTCCGGGACGAATAGAGGCTCGGTCAACCCGAATGGCATCGTGAATAAACTTGTCCAGCGCATCACACGACGTTGTACCGGAAATACTACATATAAGGCGATCCACGGGACGAGAAACACACTGGACCACGTGAGCCAAAGACATTGTTCAGAGAACGTCATGGCAAAAGTTGAGCGCGCTAAGTTGCTAGCTGGACACGCATATGAAATCTATCATCGAGAAAGGCAAGGCCATAGGTGACAAAGCGGCAACCTCGCATCCTCACTGACGCCGGGTTGACCTGTGCGTTGCGCACAACTTGTAAGATGCAACGTATTGTTTCGCACGTTCCGGCGCAGGCACCACCGTGAGCGAATTTTGGATTGGCTGTTTTCTATCGGAGCGAAAGACATAGGAGGACACGCATGAGAAAACACATCGACCCTGTGTGCGGAAAACGGATTAATCGCAACAAGGCCCATATCGTCGTAACCTACGGGCGGCAGGAGTACTATCTGTGCTGCCCGGTTTGTCAGAGGGAGTTTGAAAAAGATCCCCGCAAATACGTCAAAAACGTGAAAAGGTGAAAAGACAATTCGAATGTCATCGCCACGTGTTTACTTTAAACCGTGCACCGCTGGGAATGTGTGCGAATGCGCCGACGTCGCCAACGGGTTGCATTACAGACAGCGATGAGGGCAAACTCATCGGCGTGCTCGAGGGGACGGGTGGTATCACCGCGCAGGTCGCTACCATTCTCGCTGGTTTTAGCAAAGATACAGGCGCGCGTCTGATCTATGACGCCGACCCGGCTCACTTGATCCAGGCGCTTACCGATGCTCACGCCTCACACCACTACTGCCGACCGTCATGTTTTTGTGATGAGTTTATGGCGGCAGACGGTTGAGTGATCGATCTTGTATCGGATTACATCATGCACGTAGTTGTGGCTACCTCATTTCGTGCCCGTAATTTCTCTTGTACGAAGCAGAAATCGCTTGTAGGTGACGTATGAGAACTCCGAGCGTGTGACGAAATCAGTGCTACACTGATATGTATCCAAAGATCGCAAAGAGAAACACTGCTATTGGATTAAATGACAAGTGAAAAAGGAGACTATGATGAGAACGAAGTTGTGGATGTCCCTGATCTCGATCGCGATATTTGGGCTCCTCGGCCCGGCGATGGCGGATACTGATTCAAAGGAGCTGCAAGCGCTCACCAAGGAAATCGGTGCGCTCAGGGCCGAAGTAGCGAAGTTACGGAAATCAGTGGTGTCGTTGCAGGCAATAAGGCCGACCTTAACGACGCTCATGCCTGACTTGGCTGAGCGCTTTCATGTCATGCATTACGCGGGTGAGGCGGGGGATTGGGCAGTCGCCGGTCATGAGTTACTCGGAATGAAAAGCCTTATCGACGTCGCCAAACAGGTTGATCCGGAAAAAGGGCCAATGCTG
>Ga0224508_10000158_pt1 | contig 71068 bp, 62 predicted proteins | sample SF_Jan12_sed_USG_4_FD_170157 | JGI IMG/M metagenome (GOLD analysis project Ga0224508, IMG submission 170157) | Sediment microbial communities from San Francisco Bay, California, United States - SF_Jan12_sed_USGS_21 | ecosystem: Environmental > Aquatic > Marine > Sediment | place: USA... | reverse complement strand
GCGCTTAAACTCAGCGCTGTACCGTTTTCTTCGGGTCATGTTGCACCTCCAAGGGCTATTATCGCCCTAAATGAAAGTGTCCACGAAACCCGAGCAAAACCACAAAGCGGACGGTGGTATCCACCCGATGATAAGGTCTGTGATTTAGCTTCTCAGAACTTGATGCTCGTGGCTTCGTCGGGATTCCTTACATACTGGGCTGAGCGTAAAAAAAGCAAAATGGCTAACTCGTTGATAAAGATAATGTCTCGTCACTCGGAATGAAACTTGCTTGTTTTTGTTAAGTACTTGGAACGTTTAGGTCACTGGGAAGAATAAATGAAAAACAAGAACCTAAAATTACTTGCCTTGATGACGATGATGGGGCCTTTGACAGCAAATGCGGTCCCGATTACGTGGACTTTGACTGACGTCATATTCGACGACGGCGGCACGGGTACTGGCACTTTCGTTTACGATGCCGCGGAAAACCTTCTCTCGGACGTAAATATTGAAACTTCTTCTGGAACTTACAACCTTGTCCAATTTGCATCCGCAGTCGAAATAGCGTTTCTAACGGGCGCAGACCTAAGCGATCTTACAGGAGCGTTCCTTCTTGACTTGACTCTTATTGGTGCTGGACTGTCCGATTTGGGTGGGACCGTCGCAATAGGCGAAACAGCGAATGGCGGCCCTCATGAGGCGATTTGTGGTGACGTGGTGTGTGATATCCAAACTCCACATCGAAGGATCACCGGCGGTTTCCTCGTCGCTGATATCGGTAATCCCAACTCTGTCCCAGAGCCCGGCACTCTTGCACTCCTAGGCTTGGGTCTTGCTGGAATGGGAATGGCGAGACGCAGAAAGAAAGTTTGAACTCAAACACGATTTAACGAGAAGCCCGATCTAATACGGGATTTTCTGCGCTTAGCGAAAGGTCCGCTATTGGCCGTTAGCGGACTGTCAAAATTTATTTATTCCGACGCATTGAATGGCTGCTTTGGGCGAAAGCGGTCATTAGTCTGCCCGTGATTACGGTGATCTACGGGCCTGTTAGTACAGGCGAATAGCAGGGCTTAACCCCCACCCCCGGGGTATGACCCGAGAGGAGAGAGGCACGTAAAGAGCGCCGGACCCGGACAGGTACCGAACAAAATCTCAGGAATTTATAGGTCCCATCCGGAGGCAGTATTGGGGGCAAGAATTCAATTTGAGAATTACGCCACGAGGGTGTTTGTGGGGCTGTTACAAGTCACATGGGAAATGGTCACTCTCGGGTTGGTGTCGCAACTGATAACGCACTCGAAGAAAACTACTTTGCGGCGGTCGGTTTCCCAGCGGCCCGAATCCGTGGCCGGGTCAACATGACCTATCAGTGCAAGCGTTTGTAGTAATAGAGTAGCAGGACCAGGGCGAGTAACAGACCACCGAACTCGCGGGCTGGCTCGACGTAAGGCGCTCTATCCATGTCACCGATCGCGGTGAAATCGCCCGCGGCAATGAACTCAGCCACTGACGGTGTGGTAATAATCATGCCCGCCGCTGTCGCGCCAATCAGTATCGTAGTCCAAAAATCGCTGCTTCTGTCCAGCCCCATGGCCAGCGCGATCGCAGCGGTGCCGGCATAAATAATGATCCAATACAGGGGGTCCGGATCGTTAAATTGTAAGTAAGCCATGTAAAGAAAAAGCGCGGCAAGAATGAAGTGCAGGGCTTTCATGTTGAAGACTCCGAGCATGTGATCATCGGAAATCAATTCTATAGCAACGCTGAAATCAGGATAAGGCTTTGACAACTTCGCCGGAAAATCGGTGCGCAATCAAAAGGCCTGTAACCCTGAAATCAGCCAAGCGTCAATTTGTGGCGTCGTCGAACAATATCACCAGATTCAGGCAGACACCGAATAAAAATTAGACCGTTCATGGGGCCCATCCAAAGGGGTCGTCGGGGCAAACATCCGATTAGGGATTAGCGTCAAATAGGGAAATTATTGGCCATTTAGCAATGCATTGACCCACTTATGCGAATGGCCGTTCGCCGTCGGACCCCAACTAACCTTTTTGTAGAACGTCGATAATTGGGCAGTCCGGCACGTCTTTACCGGAGCACCTGCCAGCAAGATCGCTTAGCGTTCGCTGCATCTTCTTGAGGTCACGTATTTTTGCGTTGATGTCTTGCAAATGCGCTTCGGCGATCGATTTCACGCGTTCGCAAGAGATCTGCTTACCGTCAACAAGCGATAGCAGTTGGCGTATTTCATCCATTGAAAATCCAAGCTCTCTGCTTCGACGGATGAATTTCAGCCGCCCAACCATGTCGGCGTTGTAAAGGCGATGGCCACCATCAGTGCGTGGTGGCGGTGGCATTAGCGCCTGCTGCTCGTAGTATCGGATTGTCTCGACCTTACAGGCGGTTTGCTTGGATAGTTCGCCTATCCCAATTGGATAGCGGCTTATCTTTATCATGGACCTTTCCAGCTTGAATCTATAGTTACTACAGGTATTAGACTACCAGCTCATGTTCGAGGCCGTTCCTGCGAGGTGTCGCTGATGGCCAGCAAATTCGCGATGAAAGAAACCTTTCGATTCGATCAACCGGGTACTTTGGTCGGGCCGGGGCCGATTGGGCGCGTTGTGCGCTTGCTTCTTGGGGCCCAGTGCTTGTGGCTCGTCTGGCAGCTTGCCGTGCATTCAGGTACGCCGGACTTGTACAACCCGTCCTTCTGGGTATTGGCCGTTCTTGGACTGATGCTGGCGCCTTACGTTGTCAATATAGGATTCGGCGTCGAATGGGGTGCTTGGCCAAGGATCGCTTCGGTAGCGATCATTTTGGGCGCGGCGGCGGTTAGCTATTTGACGGCAAGCAGTCTACTGAGCTTTCCGCTTTGGGCAACGATGACCATTTGGATGATCTACATTTATGCGCATCTGGGCGTTTCATTTGTATTGTCCGCCATGCTGGCGACGCCCGGCTGTGAAATGCGAGCGATTCCGCAGCTTTTCGGGTTGGTGTTCAAACAGGGTTCTCGCGAGCACTACTGCCCGGGCTTTATCGACAATATTGACAAGTGGGAACACGGTCGACACACGAAAACTGACGACGGCGATGAATTGTCCGCAGCTGATCGACGCGAGAAAGATATTCTCGGCAATGCAGGTGGTCAGTTACTGGTCTACGGCGTGCCGTTTTTAGCGCTGCAACTTGCCGGCAATCTAGCCGGGTTCACACTTGCCACAGCCGTACCCGCGATCGCGTTTCTTTTCGTCGGTGTCGTTTGTTCATACAATGCGATTCGCTCTCGCAGAGTTCATTGCTATTTCTTAGCTCCTTGGTGCTTGCTGGCGGGAGCAATGACCGCACTTTACAGCTTACGTATCATCGATTTTGGCCCCAGCAGTTGGTCGTTGATTGTCAATACTGGACTGGCTGGTGCTGCCGTGCTCTATGTGGCCTCCGAAAGGATTTGGGGTAGGTATTTTGGCCAAGAATGACGTTGAGTCTGCGTTAACGCTGCGCGTTCAGTTCCTGTTCTTTGACGGCTGCCCACATGCAGGTGCCGCGCAGGCGGCACTCGAGTGCGCTCTACAAAGTTGTGGACTTCAAACTGATCACTATGACCTTGTCAACATACTTGACCCCGCGACGCCGGAAAGCCTTGTAAGTTGGGGATCGCCAACCATTCTCGTGAATGGCAACGATGTAAGCGGTCATGTTCAGGGCGATGGTGTCCGTTGTCGTTTGTATGACACGTCCGATCAAGTGCCGAGCGTCGAGACGATTGCGGCCGCAATTAGAAACGGCCTTCTTGTATGAATGGAAATTAGAGAGTCGCTGCGAATGCGCTAAGGAATTACGCCGTTCGGATATTGTGCGTCTTGGTATACGCCGTGCGAATATAATCCACCATCGCCTGCCACGCCGCTTTGTCCGGCGCCACGCCGACGAGCGATCCGAATCCAGTGACATGATTCCAGCCCCAGGGAAGGACTCCGCGGTGCTCCCTGGCAATGTAGTCGAGCTCCACCAGACTTCCCATCCGAGTGCAAAACTCGCCGAATTGGTATCCGGGCGTGCGGGTATCGATGTGAAAGTTTTGCACGTACAGATCGTGGCCGGTGAGCATGGCGGTGAAGTGCAAGACCATCGCCGTCGCCGTGTTGCCGGTGGGGCGGATCCCTGGATCGTAGATCGTTATCTTATCGCCGTCTTGGAAGAAGTCGCACATCAAAAAGCCAAACGCGTCGGGGGCTCGCTCGCGGATGCGCTTAACCATGTCAACGATAACCGGGCCGACCAATGCTACGGTCTCCGGCGTGATCGGGTAGTTCACCGAACTCTTGTAAGTTTTGCCGTCATCCTCGACATGCTGGTCGGTTAGCGCGATAACCTGAATGCAATCGGGGCGCTTCGGATCTAGGAAGACCTGGAAGTTGCGGTTCTCCCCGGTCAGCTCAGGCTGAATCACAAGGGACTCGTTTAGCTTGAACTGCTCCTGCCTGGCCTTGATGTCGTCCATGTGCTCTTCGAACTCATCCTCGGAGTTGCAAATGAAGACGCCTTCGCCCGCCGCCTCGGTATTGTTGGTCTTGAGGTAGACTCGGCGGCCATCGCCCAGTACATGGCGGTAATCCTGGCGACTAACGTCATACATATTCTTGATGATCTCGTTGGGCGCGTAGGCGCTGATCGTGGCCAAGTCATCCTTAGAGTTAAGCCACTCGCTGACGTCGGAGCTGATGACCGTGTACTCGTCGAATGCGCTGCCGAGGTCGTCGATCGAGTAGAGCATGCGGCCGCTCGTGCGCACTCGCTTTCTAAGATCGGCAATGCTGAAGACATACTCGTGCTCGCCAAGCAGACCCCGGTCGATGGCGTATTGCACGACGCTTCGATCAATTCCTGCGGGCAGCGCGATTCGATTGCCTTCGGCGCCGCTGCCCGGACCGGTGGACAACCAACTGGCGATGGCCGGCATAACGTTGATCGAGCCGGGGCCGTAGACGTCGTCATAGGAGCGGCGAAAACCTGCTCGCGTGGGATCCTGTTTAGCGTCGTTCCAGATGCACGAGATCCAGGGGCCGGCCAGGGCGCGGCGGATCGTGTTGAAGGTCGGTCGGCCGAGCGAATACAGTTCATGACCTTCCGGGAACAAGCGCGAGACTTCGTCCGAGCTCTCCAATGCGTTGTACATGGTGTCGCTCCCGTTACGTTGTGAACGTATGGACTATAGCATCGACCGGTGTCGTCGAACGCCTACCGTCATAGGAACACATTGACCGACAAGCTGAGGATAAGTAACAGTTTCAGTTTGATGTTTTCTGTTTTTGCAGGCGGCGAAGCAGTCCCTTAATTCTTTCGACGAGCCGTCAAATAGCGTCCATCACTAAAGCTGCTAAAGCAGGTCTCGATCATTGGATGACGAACAGGCTCGCCGCTTGTGTCCGGCTCTAAATTGCGCTCCGCCACGTAGGTTTCATGTATTGCGTCGTGTACCAGGACACGGTACCAAGGTTGGTTTTTCGGCGGTCGTGAGCGCGCGACGGCTTCATACCATTCGTCGGGCAGCATCATGTACGGGTCCACGTCGACGATCACGCCACGGTAATCAAACAGTTTGTGATGTACGAGATCGCCGACAGAAAAATTGACGTTGGCTGTCACATCTTTCCCCCTTGCGTGCGCGATTCTTAAGAAAGTATAGCAGCGGGCCGCACAAGAGCACGTTCTACACCGCCCGGAAATTCAGGCTGACGATCCATTTGGATCTGCAGAGCCTGGTTTTTCCTGCGGCCATCAAGCCAATGTTTCGACCTTTGAAACCATTTGGACGCCGCAAGCATCTAAATTCATATAAGCCGGTATTGGCGGAGCGATATCATGATTCGACGACGACTGGGGTTCGCCCTGACGATCCTCGCCTTCTGTGCCACAAACGCATTGTCGGCGCCAATTCACGCGCCGCAGGCCGAAGTCATAGACCGGCTGGCTGCTGCCTTCGCCACACATGATCCGGCGCGGCTTGCCGTCGCGTTTCATGCTATGGGTGCCTACGGCACGCCGGCGGCGGATATCGTGGAATCGTCGATTAATGCTAACGGTTACCGACACCTCGAGAACAGCGAGATCGAGGCAGCCATCTCGGTCTTTCGGCTAAATACCCGCACGTTCCCTGAATCCGCCAACGCGTGGGATTCCCTCGGGGAGGCCATCATGGCCAACGGCGATCACGAAATGGCCATACGCTATTATCGTAGATCGCTCGACCTCGATCCGGAAAATAGCAATGCCGCGCGCATGATCGAGCGGATCACCGGCGAACAGCAACTCAGCCACGCGAGCGGCAATAAGAACTAACGTGTAGCTGCGAGCCACTATTCAAAATCAGGGACCATCTCCGCCCAAGGCTTCTAGTCGTTTGCTCTCCGTTGAACGAGAAAAGTAACCATCCTTGGGAAACGACCCAAAGCGGCCCAGTACACTTTACTTTGCCCGTACAATACGCAGCAATTCTTTAAGACGATTTCTGGTTACGTACCACTGGAACGGTCAATGCAGGACTGGAAGAAATATGTGGATCAATATGAACCGTCAGCATCGCTGAAGGACGACGTTGCCTCAGCTCGAGTGTGTCAACTCGCCGCGATGGCGGCAGAACTTGGCACCTATGCGGTTGGTGCGGTATTGCTCGACGATAAAGGCGAAGTAATGGCTGAGGGCCACAACGAGGTCTTTATCGACGATTTTCGATCTGATCTGCATGCCGAAATGGTCGTCCTGACCAAATTCGAGATCGAACATCAAAGACCCGGCGATCTTGGCACTTTTACACTCGTATCTTCACTCGAGCCGTGCCCAATGTGTATGACACGACTGATCTATTCCGGGATCGGATCGATACGCTACGTTTGTGAAGATCCATATGGCGGAATGGTGACCCGCAAATCCTCGTTACCGCCAAAAATTCAGCAAATCACCGAAGACATGTCTCAAGTGTGGGGGCCGGCGGAGTGTTCGGAAGAACTGAGAGAAGCCGCGTTTCATATCTGGGATCAAAATCGAGCGGAGATCGACCGTCAGATAGTCGAACGCGGCAATAGCAGTGCGGGTGATACGTAAAAATACGCTGCGCACACCGCAAGAATGGACTGAGTTAGCGGCGCCTGCTCCCGGCCGTTAACTGCCTGTCACTTCGACACGCTCGGGGTTAATGCGAATGCGCTCGTGCAGCAATTCCAAAACCTGCTCTTCTCATGTCACCGGGCGCTGACTGCGCCCGCGTGACATGCCGACCGTGTTCAGTCGGGGCGCTGACCGCCGTGGTCAGCGATCCATCGCCACTTGCCTCTTTCCTTGATCATGATGTCGGTCCAGCGGCCCTGGCTGGCGTCTTCCTTGCCGTCCTTGTCCTTTGACACCTCGACAAAGAAGTAGTGGATGATCGCGACGTCGTCATACACCAAAATGTCAATGGGACGCAGCTCCCCGGCGACGATGTCACGCGTCTTTACGAAGTACACACCTACTTTTTCAAAGCTGTCTTTCCCGCGAGGCACTGGCTCGGTGTAGAGCCAGCCACTAAAGTCGTCGTGGATGCAATCCATTGCCTCTTTGATCCGCTTGTCACGAAAATGCGTGTCGCAGGTTTCGATCGCCGCCCAAACCTCGGCCTGTTCATCAGACCATTCCGCGGCTTGAACATCGCCCAGCATGCCGAACAGAATAACGGCACCGATCCCCAATAAATTCAGTGATTTCATGGAAGCCTCTCTTGTTCTTGTTGATAGGAAAGTGAAAAGTAGTCAATCGAAGCCTAGTACAGAAACTCGACCAGTCAAGCAATCGAACCCAAGTCTGTCGATGCGAAATATCCGCTCTAGATCGTTAGCCGAGCTATTGGATTGCGTCCATTGTGGAACTACTCAACCGCTAGTCCTGGTCGATAGCTGCCCGTCAAAATGCCGATTATCCAGTGGATTGAGTGTCAGCTTTACTCCCGATAGCGGCCGTTGAGTTGATAGAGTTCTGAGGGGCCGCTAATGACCCGTAGCGGACATCATCCACCTCGTAAACTAGCAGATTTCAAACCGCCAAGCGGTATGGGCTTATGGCTCGACGCTTGAGGCACTTACGATTAACAGCTCAGGGCCCCGGCGGATACGTCCACAATCATCTAGACTCTTAGTTAGGGAGACTCGAACGCGTTTCGGAGGGCGAGATATGAATGGGCGAGTTTGGATTGCTGCCATGGCCTTGGTCTGGGTCTTGGGGTGCGAAAGTGAGTCAGAGGGCGACGCGATGCAGACACCGACACCGGGGGCTAGCAGCGAGTCGTCACTTACGCGTTACTGCTGTGACAGAAGTCTTAGCGACTGTGACCCGGAACCCGAGAAAGTCTGTACCGAGGACGATGGAAAACCCGTGATCAATTGGGAATAGTTAGACCACGACGTCTGCTAGGAGCACGTCATTCGATTTGCGCGCCTCCTGATCGGCTACGACCGCTTCTTGCCGTTAGCTGCCCCTCAAAATCGCCCTAAGTACCGAGTCTGAACGTCCGCTATCGGTGCAAGCAGACATTCAGAAATTGGCGCGGGAAATCTGGCTAATGAACGTCTGCAATGCGCCCGAAAGCTGCCGCTGAGCTAGAATGCAGCTCTGGGGCCGCTAACGACCCAAAGCCGACATCGCCTAACAAGATTCGAGAAAAGGCCCGCCTAGTGCGGGGTTTCTTGTGCATGGCGTATTGCCAGACCTTAGTCGCCTGAGCTGTTTCCCGCCCCGCTTTTCTTGTACAGGTACGCGCCGATACCAACCACGACAATACCGACAACAGTTCCTATCGTTTGTTGCGAGCCGAAGCCTAGGTCATCCCCCAGACCAGTCATATCAGCAGTCAGCGACGCCAGCAGCATGAGTGCGCCGAGCGCGATAACCACGATTGAGGCAGTTTTCTTATCCATCGTCAAAACCTCGAAACAGGCAAGGTAACTTGAGCATAGTTGAACATCTGTGAATCGCGAGAATTTCAGGTCCATTCAATATGGCAAATTCCTGCCAATGAAGATACTGGCCGTCGAGGCCCGAAGCTAACAAGTGGCAAGCTTCGTGCCTGATCGGCACGCTGTGATTGGCGAAAGAATTTGTTGAGCGGCGGCTCTATACTCAAGCGCTGCCACTCAGCCGATTGAAGTCGCAACCCAAAGCGGACATTTGTTTTGCGGCAAGAATGAATCGGAAGCGATCTGACAGACCATCGCTATAGTCTATAGGTAGCGACGCTAATTCCAAGAAACCAAAATAATGGTGTAGTCGATGGAGCAAAATGTTTCGCAAGAGCTAGTCGAGGCGGGCCGCGGATACGAAAGCCTTTTCGTTCCAGCGCTTTTTGAGCAGTGGACCAAGCACCTCATTGAGGGCGCCGGAATCGAGGCAGGCTGGCACGTATTGGACGTTGCCTGTGGCACCGGTGTCCTTGCCCGACAAGCATTATCTCGAACCGGATCTGGCGGTCGGGTTGTCGCTGTCGATCCGGCACCCGGAATGCTTATTGCTGCAAGAGAAATAGAGCCGAGTATCGACTGGATTCTGTGCAGCGCAGAAGCATTGGAGCTCGAGGACGAGACTTTCGACAGCGTAATATCGCAATTCGGAATGATGTTTTTTGAAGATCGGCAGAAGTCGGCTGAAGAGATGTTCCGTGTGTTGAAACCGGGGGGGTCATTGGCGATCGCCGTTTGGAACTCCGTAGACCACAACCCAGCCTATGCAGACATTATTATTGTATTGCAAGAGCAGGTTGGCGTTGCGGCGGCGGATGCTTTGCGTCTACCCTACAGTCTCGGAAACACCGAAGAGGTGACGACATTACTCGACAATACTGAATTTAGCGACATAAGCGTCGAAACAATGGTCGAGACCGCACGATTTCCAAGTTCACGGCATATGGTTGAAGCCGAACTTCGTGGATGGCTGCCGCTGTTCGATATTTTTCTCAGTGAGGCCGAAATCGACGACGTTTTAATCGAGTCAGATAAAACGTTGTCGAAATACGCGAACTCCTCTGGCGAGGCAATATTTCCGACATCCGCTCACGTCATTACAGCTCGAAAAAACTGACGGGAGCAATTTTCCCCTTCTAATCCTATCTCGGTGCCTACCTAAGGACCGCTCCTGGCCGAAAAGCTGCCCTCCATTTCAGTAGTTTTTGCTAGTCTGATCGTCCGCTTTAAATTACTAGGGATTTTGAATAGATGGACTTGAAGGTATTGGCAACGGTCTTCGGAATCGTATTTCTCGCTGAACTTGGTGATAAGACGCAGCTCGCCACGCTGCTCTTTGCAGCCAAGTCGCCTGGTAATCTGATTGCAGTGTTTGTTGGGGCCTCGGCAGCCCTTATCGTCGCATCGGCCATCGGAGTGGTGGCTGGGGGCGTAATCTCTCAATATGTTAGTCCAAAACACCTATCGTACGTGGCAGGTGCGGGATTTCTCCTAATTGGAGCTTGGACGATATGGCAAGGCGCCAACTTGAATTGAGCTTCAAGTATTCACGAACGACCGCTATTGGCCATTGGCTGCCGTTCGGATAGCCGCTGTCGAAGAACATCTTTTGATCAGCGAGTTTGACCTCAATGGCTGCCGGTGAGACGTTAGGATGACGGTAGGCAGCAACTGACCTGAAGCGGAAATAGGTAGACTTGATGCGACGAATTAATGCACGCTGCAGTGCAAAGGCCCCGATTAGGACCAGCTACAACGCAATAATGGCGTTTCAGTGCTCGACTGTCTTCGATCTATGCCGCACAAAGTCGGTAACCAAACTGATAATAATGCCGACTACGATCAATGGCACTATGTAGAGAATTATCGGTGATGCATACAAAAATAGCGCAACTGAAAATGCCAAAACCACAAAAAACAAAACAACTTGCATTCCTGCCGTCCTTGCGACAAACACTTGTCGCCGATGATATTAATGCAAGTTAACTATCCGACTGTACGACGCCAGTGACAATACGTAATAACTCCCATTGCAGATCCGATATCTGCTTATTCGTGCCTTAAGGATGCGCCTGAACTCTATCGTGTCGCAACGAGACCTGGCCGACGTCCGGGCTATCATGATCGATTTTGCCGATCGAACTGGGCTTTTGACGGCCGGGAACGCTCCACAACGCTATCTTTGGACGGACGCGTTCGCTGTGTGCGCGTTCCTCTCGCTTTTCAAGGTGACCGGGGACGAGGAATTTCTGCGCCTCGCGACGAGCCTCATCGATCAGGTCCACGAAACACTGGGCCGGCATCGGCAAGACGATTCTCAGACCGGCTGGATCAGTGGGCTCGATGAGGAGCAGGGCCGCCGCCATCCGACCGCCGGCGGGCTCCGCATCGGTAAGCGCTTGAATGAGCGTGCCGAAGACCAACCATTCGATGAACGGCAGGAGTGGGATCGAGACGGCCAGTATTTTCATTACCTGACGAAATGGATGCATGCACTTGAGCGAGCCGCAGTGGTCACGTCGAACGCGTCGTATTGCCGCTGGGCGATCGAGCTCGCCGAAGCCGCGCACGCGGCTTTTACGTATGAAACGACAGACGGCGGCGTTAAGCGTATGTATTGGAAAATGAGCATTGATTTGTCACGTCCGCTGGTGCCGTCCATGGGCCACCATGATCCACTCGATGCGTTTGTGACCTACAGCGAACTCGAGCATTGCCGTGCGGTCCACTGCGCCGACGCCGCATTGCCCGAGCTGCAAACGCAAATACGCGATGCCGCGGCAATGTGCGCCGGTCAAAGCTGGGTCAGCGAAGACCCGCTGGGTCTCGGCGGCTTGCTCATTGATGCGTACCGCATCAGCCAGTTGCAAACGGTCGATGCGACCGCGCCCGGGCCCGAACTCGAACAATTATTGGCCGATGCGCGCGCTGGGCTGTCGACATTCGTTAATCATTATTTATTGCATGCTCCGGCGGACTATCGCCTTGCATTTCGTGAATTTGGATTGTCAGTCGGACTGCGCGCCGTCAAAGCGCTCCATGAGCGAATCGACGGCAAACACGTATCGAGCAGTGAAACGACGGCTGATGAACTGGAGAAACTTATGTGGTTCCTGCCAATGGCCGAACAGATCGAGACATTCTGGCGCCAACCTGACAATCAAACGGCTTCGACGTGGCGCGATCACCGCGATATCAATTCGGTCATGCTGGCAACGAGCCTATTGCCTCAGCAATTCCTGTTAGTTTGAAGCACGTCGCGGTGACTAGCAAAATCTGACACCGTTATAGAGGTTGATGCTTGTGCGACGGAAATCGGGGGGGAATCCCGATTTTCTGTTAAGCCGCAGTCTTGTACAAGACAACGACGCTTGCGAGTATGAAATTGTCGCAGCTATTTTCCCGGTCATCGGTTTCACCGTGCGCCTCGATGAACAGCTCGTTGGTCACGTCCTTTTTCATAGCGCCGGGCGCCAGGACGCTCAGGTTGCTTTTCCATTCGCCGCGTCTCGAGCACACGGGGATACCGCCAAGTAAATCCACGCCATTTACTTTAATGACGTTTCGCGGCAACGTGACGTCGAAGGACTGGTACATCAGAACTGCGGGCTGGCTCAAATCGATATCGGGCGTCGCAAACGAGATTGTCTTGTCCGCGCCGACGAATGTGACTCCGGGCTCCAGTCGCTCGTCGCGGAAAACCGTCGCGTCGTCGAAGTAGCCGGGATGGCTGCCGAAGTGAAGCCGGTCGTTGAATATGACGATGAAATCGCTGGCCATGCGGTAATAATCCCTAAGACTCGATCTGCTCGTCAGTCTAATCGCAGAGCAATTGCCATATCCAGCTTTTATTCATACCGTAAACAGGATTCGAACGGCGCATTAACATGAGAAACTGTGGTCCGACGCCATATACTTAGGAAGAAGCACATGCCAAGCACCATTGAACTAAACCAAGCCGGCGCTGTGGTCGGGCAGGTGGCCGATGGCGTTTCGTGTATCAGAGCCGACGACCTGCTAAGCGGTGATCGCCATCATTTGGTTGATGCAGTTCGCACCGCCTGCACCGAGACTGGCTTCTTCTACGTCGACGTGACGTCTTCACAACGTGAAACGCTTGCAGCGACGCTCATTCAAATGGAACGCTTTTTTTCGTTGGACGATCGTGATCCGCAAAAACAAAATTCGCGCCAGGACGAGCGCGATTATGGCTGGGTTCCAAAATACTCCGAGCCGGCATACCAGCCGGGCACCGTCTCCAGTCTGGAGGCATTCGATTTTGGTCTTGCGAATGTAAAGGACGCCGAGACCGGTATCTGGCCGACGTTGCCGGATTTTCGTGGAACCTGTACCCAATGTTGGCGGGACTACCTGGTTCTCAGCGAGGCCATACTTGAGGTCGTAGCTCGAGCCGCCGGCATGGATGCAGATTTTCTTACCGAGCAATGCAATTCGCGGTCGCTAAACACGATGCGACTGCTGTATTACGAGGGCGATACGGCGGCGAGCACAAATGACGAAGTCGGTATTTCCGCGCACACAGATTTCGAGTGTATTACGCTGCTGTATCAAACAGCGCCCGGATTGGAATTGCTGGACGTCAACGGTCAGTGGTTAGACGCGCCAACGCGCGATGGTCGAATTGTCGTGTTACTCGATGATATGCTCGAGCGCTGGACGAACGGTGTATTCAAAGCGTCCGGTCATCGTGTGCGTAGCACGGAAGAGCAACGATTCAGTATCGTCATGTTCATTGCTGCAAACGATGACATCGAAATTGCACCGTTACCTCAGTTCGTGTCATCGAGCAGCCCTTCACGCTACGCTCCGATCACGCAGGCGCAACATATCGAGAATGAAGTCAGACGAGCGAAAGAGAATGCGGCGGCGCGGGGAAAGGGTTAGCGCGGAGGGCGCGTGCGCCCGACGGCTGCCGCAAACTCATTAGCCCGCCCGACAGGCAAGTAGCTTGAGTCAGGCAGCGAATGACTGCAGCTCTTTTTCTAGCGCAGTTATAACGGCCGAATGCTCGATCGCGATTTGTTCGCACAACGCGTGACTGTTGGCAAGGTCGCCGTCGTTGACACTGGCGATCAATTCATCGCAGATCCCAGCCAGTAGGGTTGCCCCAATCTGGCTGCTTGCGCCTTTCACCGAATGCGAAGCTTGTTCGATGAGCTTCACATCGCCATCCTGCACGGCATTTCGCAACTGCAATATCGACTTCGTCGAACAGGCACAATACGACAAAACGATATCCTGAAGGATGGTCGCCCCAGGTGTCGAATCCAGATTTCGAATCTCCTGCAATATTTTCCGGTCGATCGCCGTCGATGCAATGTCTCCGAGATTGCTGAAACTGTCGGCGTCGACGGAGACTGATTGCATCGAGGCGTTAGCGGGATCGCCAAGCCACCGAGCCAATATCATTCGTAAGTGTTCCTGCGCAACCGGCTTGGTCAGGTAGTCATCCATTTCGGCGTCGACGCATTTCTGGCGGTTGGACTCAAGAAAGTCAGCGGTCAACGCAATGATCGGCACGCGCTCGCCTTCGGGACTTTGCGTCTCGCGCCGACGGATTTCCTCGCTCGTCTCACAGCCACTGCGACCAGGCATATGGCAATCCATCAGGACCATGTCAAATTTCTCAGTAGAGATCGACCGCAATGCGTCGTCGCCGCTCGAAACAGCCACTGAATCATGACCGAGTTTAGCGAGCATGATGCATGCAACTTGCTGATTAACAACATTGTCGTCCACAACAAGGATGCGACCCTGGCGGCTAGCAGATTCAATAACCTCGGCCGTTATTTGTGCACTGGCATCGTCGACAAGCGGGATGTTGGCCGATGAATGCCCAGATGGCGCGAGCTTTTCGGTTACCGACTGCAGCTGTGCTTTGGTGAAGGGTTTCTCCACGTAGTCGTCCATCCCAGCATCGAGACATTTCTTCCTGTCGCCGGCCAGCGCGTTGGCGGTCAGTGCCACGATCGCTATCGGCGCAAAGTCTTGTTGATTTTCCCACTGACGAATCGCGCGAGTCGCGTCATAGCCGTCCATACCGGGCATGCGGCAATCCATGAGTACGATGTCATGCTGCCGCTTCTTGACGGCGTCAACAGCATCCCGACCGTTAGTTACTGACGTTACCCGATAGCCAAGTATTTCCAGCATTGTTGTCGCAATGTCACGATTTACCGCATTATCATCAGCCAACAATATGTGCTGTCTGGATGAATCTTTGTCATCGTTCGCCGCCGCCACTGGTGTCACTGATATCTTGGCGCACGTGTCAACTGCCGCTCGGCTTAATACCGCGTTCAGGACATCGTATAGACGCGCTTGCCGAACCGGCTTTGTTAACCAGTCGACCGGCCCGGTTTGCAGTTGCTCGGCACTAAGGTCAGCGCGTGACAGCGAACTGAGCATAACAATAGGGGTAGTGCGATACGCGGAGAGTTGGGATATCGTCCGCGCCAACTGTAGTCCGTCCATTTCGGGCATGCTCATATCGAGCAACATGACATGGAAATTCCCGCCGACGCGACTCGTGTTGGTTAATACGGCGAGAGCTTCTGGCCCTGAAGCCGCGGCAGTGACCTGCATTCCCCAACTTTCGAGCTGGTGGGAGAGGATTTCACGATTTGTAACGTTGTCATCGACGATCAGCACCTGCTTATCAATTAACAGGCCTGGTTGTGGCAATTCTGAAGTCGCTTCATCCAGCGTCAACTGCGTTGTGAACCAGAAGACACAACCCTCACCCGGTACGCTATCGACGCCGATATCTCCGCCCATCAGTTCGACTAGTTGTTTACTGATCGATAGTCCCAATCCGGTGCCACCATAGCGGCGAGTGGTCGATCCATCTTCCTGAGAAAACGGCTCAAATATCCTTGCCGCATTTTCTGAGCGAATGCCCACTCCGGTATCGGATACCTCGAAGCGAAAGTTGCCATTGGGCCCGTCGATCTCAACCAGACTTACCTTGATTTCGCCCTGTTCCGTAAACTTCACGGCATTGCCAATGAGATTCATCAGAACCTGCCGCAGTCTGACGGCGTCGCCACGAACATAGGTGTGCGCCTCGGGTGAAATGGCACAAACGAGCTCTAGCCCCTTCTGATGAGCGGTCTCGGCCAATAGCTCGAGGCACCCTTCGACCACATTGCGTAGATTGAGCGGCGCGACTTCAAGCTCTATTTTGCCGGCTTCGATTTTCGAAATATCGAGGATGTCGTTGATGATTTGCAGCAGCGATTCTGCTGACTCATAGATTGTATTCGCGAAATGTTGCTGCTGGTCATTCAGTGTTGTGTCGCGAAGCAATTCGGTCATTCCGAGCACACCGTTCATCGGTGTACGAATTTCATGGCTCATGCGTGCCAGGAAGTCGGTCTTGGCGTCAGACATCGCAACCGCGCTGTCGCGCGCCGTCTCCAATTCGTGTCGTGCGTCCTGGAGTTTCGTAGCTAATTCGCCAAACTCACAGGCCAGCAGGCCAACCTCATCGGAGCGATTGGTGCTGACATCAATATTGAGGTCACCCGACTGTCGCATGCCAAGAATGAGCTTCGTGAGATTTGTTACCGGCCGCGTAATCAGTCGATGCATAAACAGCCAGGCGGCGACAAGAAAAACTAGACTGGCGATCGCGAGAAACAGTGTCGCGGTCCAAACCGTCGTTGTGCCGATTTGAGTAATTTGCCGGTTGCCGCTCACCTTGAGAACAATACCGGTATTACCCCGGGCATCCGCCAGCAGCTGGTAAGTGTGCACGGATTGGTCATCAATGACGAGGTGTACGGAGTTGTCCGAATTTTCGAGCGCCATCACGGCACTTGCGACTTCCGAAGGAACGTTACTGCTGTTCATTGCAAAAAGTGACACGGCTGCCGTCGTCCGCTCGCCTAGCTCACGCACGCGATCGTCGGTCAGGAATTGGCCGACGACCAGAGTCCCTGCCACAGGCCCTTCACTTGCGCTGGTCAGGATCGGGTATGACACAACTTGAATCATCCCAATCCTCGTATTTAGTATCCCCTGCATGAGAGATTTCCCGGTTTCCTCAGAGATGGCGGGGATTCCGGACACAATCGGTCGTTCGAAGACATCGTCAAATGACAACCTGTCGCCGCTGGCTGGATCACCCAGGTACCGAAATAGAAACTCGCCATCCGCATCAAGAATCATCATCAAATTGATACTGATAGAGTGCCAATAGGCCGGATCGAGCGTTTCGTCAGGATATTCAGGCCTTTGCCCCAAAGCGTATTCGTACGTATCGTCCCATGCTGAGTATTCGATATTCATAATTTCGAGTGCACGCAGGTCAGACTCGAGCAATCGATTCACTCTAACCAATGTTTCCTGTGCTGAGCGTTTCTCGAATGCTTCGAAAGCCGGGAATACCGTGAGCTTCAGCGCCACATAGGTACCGCAGCAAAAACCGATCCCCAGAAGGAGAAACAGGATTACGGTTTTCTTACCCAGGGACATCGCATTCCTTTGTTGGCCGCTGAAATCCATACCGCGCCGCGGAGCGATCTACGATCGCTCAATGCCGGCATTCGATGTGCGGAGTTCTATGTGGGATATCGGCCGATTCGGCCAGATATTTAGCGGCCAAAAGAAAAAAGAAAAGGAAGAAAAGGAGAAGAAAAGGGGTCGGATCCAATTATTCAGTCGTCGGCCGGCCTATTCGGCCACTGCTGAGCCTTCGGCCTAGGTGTTCTTCAATATCTGCTTTAAATCGGCTGCAGCCAACCGGTAGTCCCTTACGTGCGCCGTAACGAATCTGACGGACAACTTCAGGGCCCAAGCCTTCATTTATCAGCTTGCGATATTGTGTTGCTCGCTCGATTCGCGTATTGCCTAGCTGCAGGTAGCACGAATGAGAGGTTAGGAGGGTGTCGGCTCTACCCAATCCATTAGTGTGGTAGCTGCTCCATTGATAGTCAGTGGGGCTTGCGACCATCGCTGCACGTACCGGATTAAGCTCAATGTATCGATAGCAAGCGAGGCAATAAGTCTCTCGATCGACGATCGAGCTCTTGAAGCGGCCTTCCCAGAGCGTTCCGGTACGTTGATAGGTTTTGTTGATGTAGGTGACATAGCGTCGTCCGAGTGTTTGCATCGCCAATGACAGACCATCTGAATCTGAAGGAGTGAGCAACAGATGGACGTGATTCGTCATCAGCACGTAAGCGTGCACTTTTACGCCATGTCGTTGTACAGCCTCATCCAGGAAAGTCAAATAAGTGAAACAGTCCTCGCTTTGGTAGAACGTGGCATTCCTGTTGTTCCCTCTCTGAACGACGTGATGGGGTAGGCCGGGTACGCAGAGTCGTTTTGGTCTCGGCACGTGATGCTTCCGTTAATGCTAGCGGTCAATATTGCATCAGCGTCGGTGCCTGTTGACAGTCACAAAATTGCAGGGTATCGAGAAATTGGATCCGACCCCCTTTCCTTTCTTTATTCCTGTTCCACCCAGTGGTTTACGCTGGCAGCCTCGGACAGTGAATTGGTCCAGAGATAACCGTTTGTCCAAAGATAGCCGTTCGTCCAAAGGTAGCCGTTCGTCCACAGGTAGCCGTCGGTCCAGAGATAACCGTTCGCACCAATGCTGCCGTCGGTCCAGAGGTAACCATCTGTCCATAGATAGCCATCGGTCCACAGATAACCATTGGTCCACAGGTAGCCGTTAGTCCACAGGTAGCCATCGGTCCAGAGGTAGCCGTCCAGACCCATCAGATAGTAATTGCCGTCCTCGTCTTGATTGGCGCGGCCGCCGTAATGCATTTGTCCGGTCAGATCGAGATTGATGTCGAGCCCGTTATTGGCGCAGCCGGACGCGGTGCTGTGTACGGCAGCATAGGCATTGATCATGCCCGCACCTTGTTGAAAGACTGAGTACGCCAGCGAGCCGTCGCTTGCAACCGCCGCCTTCGCCGAGCTCATAATCCGGCATTTGACCTCGTCAGGCGTGAGAGACGGATCGGCCTGCAGAAGAAGTGCAACGGCACCACTGACAACAGCAGCCGACTGCGAGGTACCGGACATCGTAAAGTAGGTGCCCTTGTCATGAAAGTCCGGGTGGCTGTTTGCCAGACTGCCGTTTTTCTGCATCATCGATACGATGTGACCGCCCGGGGCGACAACTTCAGGCTTTACGAACCCTTCGTAGGTCGGACCTGCCGCCGAGAACGAGGCGAGAATGTCGTCCGACGGATCGGCCGGCGTGTAGTTATCCGACATGGCGCCAACGGTGATCACATAGGGGACGTTACCGGGCACGCCAATAGTCATTGGGTCAGGTCCGGTATTGCCGGCGGACGCCACGACTACAATGCCAGCCTGCCAGGCTGCCATCACGGCCTGATTGATTGGGTCGTCCCAGTAGTGGGACCTCGGCGGTGCGCTGAGCGAAAGATTCAATACCCGAATGTCGAAGCGCGCTTTGTTAGCGACCACCCAGTTGATGCCCTGGACGATGTCTAGATAGGTAGCCTGGCCACCGCTGTCGAAGGCGTCGATGATGACCAGGTTGACATCCGGCGCCACCCCGTTCGGGCGCTTCGCTCTCTTGCTGCCCTCACTGTTGGCGATGATGCTGGCGACGTGCGTGCCGTGACCGTAGGGGTCGTGCCAGTAGGGTACGGACGACGTATCCTCGGTATCGTATTCAACGACGTAAGTCGTGAGAAGCCGGTCGTTGCCATTGGTATCGAACTTGATTCCGTCGAAGCGATGCGAACCGGTATCGAGCACGGCGACCGTTACGCCGAGACCGGTTATGCCCTCATCCCACAGGCTGTCAGCGCCGATCAATGTCGGATGCTCGGCAGTCGGTATTCCCTGACCTCGGCCACCAGCTAGCTCGACATTTCCGTTGGGGAAAATCTTTAGGTTTGGATCGACGCTCGTCAGCTCTGCGAGTTGTGCTGCGTTCAATAACGCGCCGACGGCGTTTATGACGTCAAGCTCATGCGTAATTTCGGCGCCGACGGCGCGTACGTCATCCGCTAAGGCTGCTATCGACTTACCCTGCACGATGTAGGAAGTCGATTGCTCAACGACGGGTGTTTCCGTTGCCGGGCTGTCGCCCAATAGGAAAAATCCCAAGCCAGCCGCCAGGCTGGATATTGCGACGAATGTAAATACTGTTTTTCGGTTCAAGACACTACCCTCTGAAATCTTGGACGTATTTCATCAGATACAGGTCGACTTGAGGCGTGTCGGGCCGGGGAGTGGCGTCAGCCTTATTGGGACATGCGTCACATAATCGCGGTGTTAAGTTCCGGCGACGGCTGATATCAGCCGTCATTTGACGCGGCTAACCGCTGCATGCCAATTTGTGAACACACACGGGGAAAACCGAACTATAGTAAATTGATCGGGACCCGAAAATAATCACAGCCTGGATCGTGACAAAATGAATGGTCTTCGCAAATCTTTCCTAATCGCTGCAACGGCTTTGGCGGCACTGGCGGTTGTTTCTCCGGTGCATGGCCAGCACGCGGATTTCGTGGCCAGAAACGGCGTTATCTGGACGGTCGATGAGGCCAATCCGCGAGCAGAGGCCGTGGCGGCTCTCAATGGTCGGTTTATTTACGTCGGATCGGATGCCGGCGTCGGTCGTCACATTGGGCCGGATACCGAGGTCCTCGATCTGGGCGGCGCGTTCGTAACGCCGGGCTACTACGACAATCATGTGCACTTCGAGGGCACCGGCCAACTGTTGTACGGGCTTAATCTCCTCGACGTGTCCGATGAGGCATCATTCATCGCCAGAGTTCGCGATGTGCACGCGCGCTATGCACCCGGAACCTGGATTGTCGGCGGCGACTGGTCGGCGTACGAATCCTGGGCAGAGGGCGACGTTGCCGAAGCGGGGCACGCGGTTAATCCGAATGATCCGTACGGTGACTTTTTCCTGCCCAACAAACGCATGATCGATTCATATACACGCGATCGTCCGGTGTTGGTGCGGCGCTTCGATCGAAAAGTGTACTTGGCCAACAGCGCCGCGCTAGAGCGCGCCGGCATTCGACAAGGGGTGCCCGATCCCGCAGGCATTGCCGTTGAGCGCAGCGAGGACGGCGAGCCCACCGGCGCACTGTTCAATCCAGTCGCGGCTGCGGTCGAGACAACGATCCTGGTGCGCGATAACGTGCAAACACTTTTTCAAGACCTGATTCCACCGCCATCGCGCGCGCAACGAATTGCGGAAACGAAGGAAGCGTGGAAAAAGATGGCCAGTGTCGGCGTCACAAGCTATTGCGATATCACGTCGAGTCCCATCTACGTCGATATCTATCGTGAGTTGCGCGATATGGGTGAGATGACGGCACGTGTGCGTTACCGTCCGCCGCTCGACCGGTGGGAATCCATGGCGGATCTGGGTATCAAGATCGGTTTCGGTGATGACTGGATCCGTTTCGGCGCAACGAAGGCGTGGATTGACGGCATCATGGGCAACAGTTCTGCCCGATTTTATGAACCGTATACCCATAACCCAAACAGTCGCGGCATTTGGCGCGACATCATGTTTCCGTTTGAACGCAGTCCGGACAATCCAGAACAGATGCAAAGTCGCCTCGAGCGACTCGCCTTGGAGGCCGATGCGGCCGGAATCCAGTTGACGGTGCACGCCATCGGGGACGAAGCAAACGGTTATCTAATGGACATGCTGGAGAGAATCATCGCGAAAAACGGCGACAAGGATCGTCGTTTTCGCCTGGTGCACGCGCAGGTCATGACGGATCGTGACATTGAGCGCGGCGGCGATTTGAACATCGTCGCCGAGGTACAGCCTTATCACACATCGGATGACATGCGCTGGATGGAGGAGCGTATCGGTCGTGATCGTTCGCGCGGTGCCTACGCGTTCAGGCGCCTTTGGGACTCGGGCGCGGTCGTGAGTTTTGGTTCCGATTCGCCCGGTACGAACGCATCACGTTACTACCTCAACCCGATGTTGGGTTTGTATGCGGCTGTTACACGTAAAACCTTGTCCGGAAAACCGGAAGGTGGCTGGTTCCCCGACGAAAAACTAAGCATCCAGGAGGCGATTCAAGCCTACACATTGAACACCGCGTATGCAGGTTTCGAAGAAGACATGAAAGGCTCAATCACGGTCGGCAAACTCGCCGATTTTGTGGTGCTATCCGACAATCTGTTGACAATGAACCCAGATTACATCAAGGACGTCACGGTGGAAAAAACGCTTGTTGGCGGCGAGGTTGTGTATTCGGTCGAGTGAACAAGCAGGGTCCGATTTAGCGGCGAATCCTGCCGCACCTCGATTATTCCCGCATTTACCGGCATTCCTGTGAACCAATTGTAAAAAAGTGTCAGGGCTTTCCGCTCGGCAGCACGGGATTCGCGACATTCCTGATACTATGGCCGGCGGTCGAATAACAACAGTCAATGAGAGGGGCCGCAATGAGCAGTTCTGTATTGAAATACTTTGATCGCGCAATGACGCAGTTGCGCGACCTTGGGCTCGTGCCCGAGAAAACGGATGAAGCGCCGATCGTGGCTTTACTCAATCGGCTGACGCGGCTTGATGAGGCCAAGGTGACGGCGATCGCGCGCACGCTGAGCCAGGCGTCATTGTTTAACGAGGTCGTACGCGAGCAGGTCAGCTCGATGAAGCTCGGCGAGCGTTATGAGGAGATTACGGATTCCTTTAACTCGATTCGCGAAGACGCCAAGAACATGGTCGAGCAGGTCGAGGACGGCAATATTGATACGTTTGAACGCATAAGCAACATCTGGATGAAAGTCACTCGCGGCGACATCGCATCACGCTTTGACGAAATCAAAGAAACCTACCTCGACGTCGCAAACGACTCCCGCGATCAGATCGAGCGCGAGCATCTCATCTTAAATGCGTATCAAGATTTTCGTGGTGCGATGAAAGAATCGGAAATCTTAGCGCTCGATGTTCTGAAAAAAGCAGAAGCGGTATGGGAAGCGGCCAAGGCAAAGGTCGAGTCGGCATCCAATGCCGTCAGCGCGTATCAGGGCGACGATCTCGCCGAACGCGCGAAGCTCGAACTGGCGCGCGATGAAAAAGTCCGCGAACTGCAGGCAGACGAGGACCGATATCAGATCTCCAAGGACCTGTCGGACAACCTCACCGTTAGCTACAACACGTCTGAATTCGTGATGGCGCGACTGTTGCAGACCACCAGCGCAAAAGAGCGCGTCTACAAGCAGGCCATCATGTTCTTCGGCACCAACGAGACTGTGCTGACCGCATTGTCCGCATCCTTCACCGGACTGTTCGGCCTGCACGAAAGCACCGAAGCACTCGAAGCGATGAAAGAAGGCGTCTCGAAGAGCCTCGAGGATCTCGCCGACATCGGCGGCAAAGTACAAGAAGCCGCCGTGCGTGCAGGTTACGGTCCGACAATCCGAGCGGAGGCAGTGAAAAAGCTGGTGGAATCGGTCGTCAACTTCCAGGCGCGCTCGCGCGATATCATCGAAGAGATGCGTGTGCTTGCGACAAGGAACGCCGAAGAGATTCGTGAGTCGGTCGAAGACGGTAAGCAACGATTGGCACGGCTAATTCAGCAAGGTGGCACGTTACCGCCGCCGAGCGGCGTTTAGGCGCAAATGCCCGAGGCAGCCTCCACGGCGAGCGAGGCGCCGCTCGAGGACGTGATGGTCGCGATGGATGTCGTCGATACCGTACGACATCGTCAGCTGATCGTCGATCGTGAGCTCGACGCCGACGCTCGACGCCAGCGGCTGCTGGCGCGCCTGCGCGACATTTATAAAGCGCAAGGCATCGAGGTAAGCGACGCCGCGCTCGAGGAAGGCGTTGACGCGCTGGAGAAAGAGCGTTTTAAGTACACACCTTCCGGTGGCGGTTTCGCAACTGCATTCGCTCGCTTGTACGTGCGCAGACGTCGCTGGTCGCGGGTGCTTAGGTGGGTGCTGGGGCTCGCGCTCATTATCGCAATTGCCTGGTATCTGATGGTGTATCGCCCGCAGGCGGAGCTTAGAGAATTACTTCCACGACAGATCGAACACGCCTACGATCGTATCGCGTTGATCTCCAAAAGCGAGTCCGCAAACGAGCGGGCGCTTGCGTTAAAAGGCGAGGCCGATCGCGCCATTGCAAACGAACAGTTCGATAAAGCGCAAGGCGTGCGCGTCGACATGCTCACGCTGTTCGACGAGTTGCAGACGAGCTACCAGGTGCGCATCGTCTCGCGGCCGAATGAACTGTCCGGTGTTTGGCGCGTACCGGCCGTCAATCCGAACGCGCGCAACTACTACTTGATCGTTGAAGCGTTCACATCAGACGGCGAACGCCAGCGCGTGCGCGTACGCAACGAAGAAGATGGGCGCTATCACACCGTCGCAAGCTGGGGTCTGCGCGTCGACGAAGAGACCTTCGAAGCCGTCGCCGCCGATAAGCGCGACGATGGCATCATTCAGGACGACATTGTTGGCAGTAAACCGATGGGCATGCTGGACCCTAAATACCGCATCCCGACCTCCGGCGCGACCATAACGGACTGGTAACCGTGTTGTCCGGACGCGAAACCCTGGGGCACCTGAGTTCGACGCTTACGGCAGCGCGCCGCGAACTCGAGCGGCTCGATCGCGAACTGCAGGTGAATTCCGATGCACTGGCGCAAAATCGGCAGCGCGAGGCGCGGGCGCTGAAACAACTCGCGGGCATACGACTGGATGCGATTCAACAGGGCGAACTGGCACGGCGCATCGATGCCGCGGACCACCGCGTCAAAGATACTCTGGCGCAACGCGAGTCGGCACTCGTGGAATTGAACCAGAATGCGATAGATGCGCGCCAGAATCTGAGTTCGCTTGAAGCGCGCCGCGAGACCATGCATGACGCCGTGGACGTTGCGGCAAAGACGCTTGCCGTGCGCGAAGCCGACGTGCAAACGAAACTGGAAGACAAACCGGCCTTTCAGGCGCAGCTCGAGAAAACGCGCGACGCCGATGCCATTGCGGTCAGTGCGATGGAAAAATCCGAAATCGCCGTCGAGGATCGCCGCGAGAAAGGAGAGCCCTACGAAGGCGACGAATTGTTTATGTACTTATGGCGACGGCACTACGGCACTTCCGACTACCGCGCCAATCCGCTGGCGCGGTTGTTGGATGCATGGGTCGCAAAATTGTGCAATTACAAAGACGCACGCCCGAACTACTGGATGCTCCTTGAGATCCCCAAGAGGCTCAAAGATCATGCCGAGCGCGTCCAAAGGGATGCAGAGAAAGAAGTCGAGACATTACAGGCGCTCGAGCGCACGGCAGCCGACCAAGGCGGCGTCACCGACGCGCGTGCCGCACTCGTGGATGCCGAAAACAAGCAGGACGCGCTGGATGAACACATCGCCGAAGCAGAGCAGGCTGCCCACAAATTGCAATACGAGCTCAGCCGCTTTGCCGCCGGCGAGGATAGCTACATCGCGAACTGCCTGGAGATTCTTTCCGAAGCGATGGAGCAACGCGACATTCTCGAGTTGACACGTCTTGCATCAGCAACGATGACGACAGAAGACGACGCTATCGTCGATGAGCTAAGACACATTAGGGAGAAGAACTACAGCTATCAGATAGAACTTGAGCGTAGTCGAGAATTACACCAGGCACATGTAAAGCGCGTACAGGAACTTGAGCAGGTGCGCCATCGCTTCAAGCGAAATCGCTACGACGATTTGCGATCAGGTTTCAACAACGGCGATTTGATCAAGAACATGATGCGCGAAGTGCTGGTCGGCGCGTTGCGCGGCAATACACTATGGGACGTACTAAAACGTCAGCAGCGATACAATGACGTCTCCGGTGCGTGGCCTGATTTCGGTAGTGGTGGTATACCGCGGATGGGCAGAAGACCGAACATCGCGCGCCCAACCTGGCACTGGCCGGGGCGCAGCCAAAGCAACAATCGTGGTGGCTTTCGCCTGCCGCGCAGCCGGTCACGCTCGACGTCCAGGGGGCGCGGTGGGTTCAGGACCGGGGGCGGTATTTGAGTTATTTGGCTCGGGAGAAAATTCACACACGTTTTGTCGAATGCGCCCGAATTCTTGCCAGGAAGTATCAAACAAAAAAAACGCCCGCAGGATCGGGCATCTTCATTTGTTTGGTACTCCGTACCGGATTCAAATCGATGTTACCGCCGATATACGGCGGCGTCGCAAACTTCGCTTGAGTGTCCGCTTTACTCTCGATAGCGGCCGCTGCGATGGTAGAGTCTTGAAGGGCAGCTAATGACCCCAAGCGGACATGGCCTTGGCTCTGCATATACAGCCGGAACGGGTAGTCGAGCATGAGCCGAACCAGGCGATTAATTCACTCGACAAAGCGAAATCAGTCTATTCCGCCAAGGATTACCCCGGTTCCGGCTCCGAGAGAATAAAGCAAAAATGCCAACAACGCTGCCGGCTGTGCCGGAACGTATCGATGGAAAGTCTCCGGTTTGCGCCAAACAGCGATGACCGCGAATAAGGCAGGGGCAGCAGCTACGAGCCCAACCAAGGTCGCGAACGAAAACCCGAATTGCGTCAATGACAATGTCATGCCCGCGGCGACTAAATAAATCACAGGTAACAACCGGCTGGCACGATGTCGTCCAAGCCGCACGATCAGGTTGTATTTGCCGCATATACGATCAGCCGCATAGTCCGGAAATTCATTCACCCAAAGAAACCCAGCGATATAAAGACCGAGTGGCAGGGATAGTAGTAATACATCCATTGAAAACCGATGTGTAGCAATTAGATAGGTCGCCAGCGCGATCAGTGGCCCGTAGACGATAACAACATCTAACTCTCCGAGGCCACGATACGCAAAGCGTAATGGCGGACCGTGATAAGACCAGCCCAGAAACATACCGAGGAGCCCTATCCACAACGCTGCCGGTTCACGAAATAGCACGATTGCCCCACCGAGCAGTAAACCCGTTGCACCAAAGCCAAGTGCGATTCTCCAGGTTTGTCCGCGCGTAAGTAGCTCATCGACCATGACACGCTTGCCACCCGAGAACGCCGTCCGATCTTCAGGCGCCACAGCCAGGTCCGTTCCCGAGTCGTAATCAAAGACGTCACCCCAAGCGTTCTTGGCGACTTCCATGCAGAAGAAGGCGAGTCCGGTGACCACGAGCCACCCCCACGGAAGTGGGCCTTCGGTGGCCGCTACGGCTATACCAAGATACATGGAGGCTGCAGATGTAAGGCTGATCTTCGGATCCGCCAGACGCCACAATCCCTGCCAAAAACCAGCCATTACGACAACTTGCTGCTCGCCATTCAATTCGCCTACGGCTACTCTATCTGTAGTCAAATGAACAAACCAGAGATGCACTTCTTCGACATATTCGTTTTATTGCTCACTGGTGGAACCGCCGCTGTGATCGTATATGCTTCCTTGCTGCGGCGAGATACCCGGCTGTTTGCACGAGCACCCCTTTGGCTGCCGACAGCTTGGCACCTGTCGAGCTACATGCTCTTCGCATTTCTGTGCGTTCTTTCGCTAGATTCGGTTTTCGACACATCGTTATCCTTATTGCTCGGTGGATTTACTGTCGCAACCGGATTCGGCGCGCTTATGGAATACCTGCAGAAATATCGTCCTGGTCGGACACCGAGTATTGCCGATGCGCTAATCAATGCATGTGGCGCTGCACTTGGTGCATTAGCCGCACTAACCGCGCTTTGACGATTGTGCTTAGATTGTCTACTTGCGGGCGCTACCACCCGTACCATCGAAACGATTGCGGCGAGCCGAACGGCAGCTGTTGGCTGCCATCAGAAACAGGCCATGCCGAGCGATCCAGACGACCGCTTCGGGTGCAAGCGGACATTGACCCTGGTCGAGTGTCCGTTTAGCCACTAAGGGCTGCCGTTCGTCTAAACTTGGGACGATCGGTAGTGAATGACCCAAAGCAACCACTACCTTTAAATCGCGAAAATCTGTTTCGGGGCAGAGAGCTGCGTCAGCATCTTGGGAGGCTGAGGTTCTACCTGAGGTACGTCGAGGCAAGGGACTGGTGGCTCAGTTTTTATGACGCAGCCGCCAGCTGAGCTTGTGCAGTTCCATGACAAGCAGAACAGGCAGGCTGAGGCTGAGCAGTAGTATCCAGGTATCGCCGGAGACGGCTTCGGTCGCCAGAAATGCCGAGCCGATGGGGAGGTACAGCATCGCGACGTGTACCGAGAACGCCAGCAACATTCCGATCATCAGGACCGGACTCTTGAGTGGCGAGCGGCTGAACACGGAGCGGATTTCGGAGCGGCAATTGAAAATATGCACATTTTCGAAGAGCACCATCAACAGCAGTAGGGCATTGCGTGCCGAGACTTCGCTCCATCCGTTTGCCAGCGCCCACGTGAACAGGCCGAAACCGACGACGCCCATGAAGAGCGCGGCGATCACCGTACGCTCCACCATCAGCTGATTGAAAATCGGTTCTTTCGGCGGCCTTGGCTTTCTCCAACGAATCGACTCATCACCGGATTCGAATGCCAGTGCAACATCCTGGATACCGTTCGTGACGAGATTCAGCCAAAGGAGCTGCACGGGCAGCAACGGCAATGGCGACCCGGTCGACAGCGCCAGCGCGACGAGCACGACTTCGGCTGCGCCGGTGGAGATCAACAGGTAAATTACGTTGCGGATATTATCGTAGGCGATGCGGCCTTCTTCGATACCGGCCGTAATCGTCGCGAAGTGATCGTCGGCGATAACCATCTCTGCGGTTTCGCGGGCAACGTCCGTACCCGATCGACCCATGGCAACACCGATGTTGGCCTCCTGCAATGCCGGCGCGTCATTGACGCCATCTCCCGTAACGGCAACGAAATCACCGTGGGCACGCGCTGCGTCGACGATTTGTAACTTCTGATGCGGAGCGACGCGCGCAAACACCCGGGCATTCGCAATGATGCGAGGCAAGTCTTCCGGCACGGCATCCTGTAGTTCGCGGCCGGTAACGACCTGGTTGGGCGTTGCTGCGAGACCGAGTTGCTGCGCGATGGCCAATGCCGTTTTGGGGTGATCCCCTGTAATCATGATCGTTCGCACACCGGCTCTATGCACGTTGGCGATGGCTTTTACCACCCCCGGGCGCAACGGATCGATCATTCCCACCAAGCCAAGACAGCGCAGGTCCGTCGGCTCTGGCGGTGCGAGATGGTGATCGAGGCCAGTTGCGGCTACGCCATCGGCAAGTCCCAGCACCCGAAAACCTGCTGCGGCCATCTCTTCTGCCATTCGTCTCAAGCGGTCGAGCGTCACAGGATCATCGGTAACCATCCCGAATACGCATTCCGGGGCGCCCTTGACCATGACCCGCATCACCTCGCCGTCGAGATGGTACGTTGCGGCAAACTGCTTCTCGGGTTCGAAAGGGATGCGGTTGACTTCGGGCAGCTGCACGAGTGTGTCTTCCTTGCGCCAGCCGAGCTTGTAAGCCATCGTCAGCATCGCGACGTCGGTGGGATCACCGCGCCACACATAATGATGATCGCGCCGGTGCAACTCCGCTTCGTTGCACAATACGCTCGCGCGCGCGAGATTGCTAAGTTTGGCTGCCCCGTCGGGCCGCAACGGTGACCCGTCCAGCAGGAATTCGCCCTCAGGCGCAAAGCCCTGCCCGGTCACGGAAAAAACACTTCCATCCGGGAGCCGCACCTCGTTCACGGTTAGCTCGTTACAGGTCAGAGTGCCTGTCTTGTCAGTGGCGATCAGCGTGCAGCTACCGAGTCCTTCGACGGCCGCCAGCTGGCGAATGATGACACCGCGGCGGGCCATGCGCGTTGCGCCAATTGCGAGCGCCACGGTCATCGCAACCGGCAATCCTTCGGGGACGGCGGAAACGGCCAGCGCCACGCCGAACAAGAACATTTCCTGGATCTCGAAGCCACCCAGCAGCATGCCCACTGCCGCAATGAATGCTGCGGCGCCAAGTACGGCTATGGCTATACGCTTGGTGAATACTTCCATGCGTTCGACGAGTGGCGGTTTTCCTCCCGATGGGCTCAACGCGTCGAGGGCTAGTGAACCCAGGAAGCTCGACGCGCCGGTTGCAACGACGACACCTTGTGATCTGCCACGAGCGATTATCGAACCGGCGTACGCCATGTTCTTGCGATCAGCTTGAACGGTACCCGGTTCGCCGATCCAGTCCGCGTCTTTGCTGACCGGTACGGATTCGCCGGTCAGCAATGACTCGTCAATTTCGAGCCCCTGACTTGACACGAGACGAATGTCGGCCGGCACGCGATTCCCAGACTCGAGATAGACGATGTCTCCGGGAACTATAATTTCGGCATCGACTTCCTGAACCTCGCCATTGCGACGTACAGTGCCGTTGATGCGCAGCAATTGTTGCAGAGCTTGGCTGGCACGCTCGGCACGCGTTTCCTGGATCGTCCCGATCAGCCCGTTGATTACCAGTACGCCGGTTATGAAAGCGGCGTCCTTGTATTCATGCATGAAGATGGAGATCAGCGCCGCCGCACCGAGCAGATAGATCAGGGGGCTGCGAAACTGACGTAAAGCGATCTGGAGCACCGAAGGTGGCGGCCGGCGAGGCATCTGATTTGGCCCGTAGCTTTTGAGACGCTCGCGAGCCTGACCCTCGTCGAGTCCATCGCGTCCGACCTTGAGTGCCCTGAAAACCTCCAACTTGGCGATGGCATGCCAGTCGGGCTGGTAGGACACAATGCCCATGTTGCCAGTATGGGTGTCGGCCGGATGCCATCCTATCAGTGGAAATGCTTATCAGTATGTAGATCGGATGATGGGAATCGAGCCCACGGTATCACCGACCCGTTACATCTTGATCCCGACTGTTTGGACCACGCCTTCAATTGATCGAATGATTTCGTCGTAATACGAATTGCCGAACGTCCAGTTGTGGCCGTTAGCCGCCTGTCAATACAGCATATTTCGACCGAAGTGAGTGTCCGCTTTGGGCGAAAGCAGACATTACGCAACTAACGGAAACCGCCCTGCACATAAATGCACGTTTTCGAGTAAACGAGCCCCTGCTAAAAAATTGCAAACGAACATTCTCATGCCAACCGTATGGACCGCAGAATGAGTTAAGGCAACCTTGTTTTTGTTTGGGAATGGTTTTGGAAAAAGAAAAACCTGCGAGTTGCGTGCAGCTAATTCTTTGATAAATATGGCACTCCTTAGGGGATTGACTCGCCGCTTCTGCGGCTCGCCCTGCGGGCGCACTCGCGGTGCTCGTGCGTCTGTCGGCCGGCGAAGCCGGCGTCGGACCGAACGCAAGGGGTTCAAATCTCAACTAGCTAGAACAAGACAAACAAAAAGACCCGCGCAAGGCGGGCCTTCTGTTTGTCTGGTACTCCCTAGGGGATTCGAACCCCTGTTACCGCCGTGAGAGGGCGGCGTCCTAAACCACTAGACGAAGGGAGCGGAGTCGGTCCCGGTCATGCCGGGGCGACGTATTATAAGACCGTTCTAGCGTTCCTCAAGCCTAGCCGTCCTGCCGCAGTTTGGCAGGGGCTGGTATCATACGGCCGCTAATCCTAGCTTTAAGCGGAAAATCATTTGAAAAACAGCGGGAAACCGAGCTCCAAAAAGCCGAAGATCATTCCCCGCGCCGCTCATACCGTCTCCAGGAACGATATTTCCGGCAGCGCGCTTAAGGTGTTGTATCGCTTGCACAAATCTGGCTACCAGGCTTTTCTGGTCGGCGGCTGTGTGCGTGATGCATTGCTTGGCCTGCATCCGAAAGATTTCGATATCGCGACAAATGCGACGCCGGAAGAGGTGCGCTCGCTGTTTAGCAACTGCCGGCTTATTGGCCGTCGATTTCGGTTGGCGCACATCCGCTTTGGTCGCGAGATCATCGAGACGGCGACGTTTCGGGCGGCGGCAATTCACAAAGACGATGATGTCGCGCACGACGATGAAGGCCGCATCCTTCGCGATAACGTCTATGGCACGATCGACGAGGATGTCTGGCGGCGTGATTTCACCTGCAATGCGCTGTACTACAATATTGCGGACTTCAGCATCTGGGATTTCACCGATGGCGTAAAAGATATCGAACGTCGTCGGCTCGTTCTGATTGGCGACCCGGTGCAGCGATTGCGTGAAGATCCGGTGCGCATGCTGCGCGCGGTCCGATTTGCGGCGAAGCTCGACTTTACGATTGACGACAGTGTTGTCGCCGCGATGCACAAGAACGTTGGTCTATTGACGAATGTTCCCGCCGCACGTCTATTTGACGAGTTTATGAAACTGTTCCAATCGGGACATGCGGAAAAAACATTCGACTTGTTACGTGAACATGGCTTGTTCGCCGAAATGTTCCCGGCAACTGACCAGGAATTGAACGAAGACGACACTTTTGTCGAGTTTGTTAAGGCCGCGTTACAGAATTCAGATCGCCGCGTTGCAGCCGGCAAGTCTGTGACACCGATGTTTCTGCTCGGAGTATTCCTATGGGCGCCGATCAAACGCATCGCGGCGATTCGCCGTTCAGAAGAAAAAATGTCCGAGGCGCAATCGCTCAGCCTTGCAGCGTATGAAATATCATCCGAGCAGCAGCGTAGAATCGCGATACCGCGGCGTTTTACCGTGCCGATGCGTGAGATGCTGGCGTTGCAGCCACGTTTCCAGACGATGCGCGGCCGGCGGGCAATGAACCTCCTCGAGCACCGTCGTTTCCGGGCGGCCTACGATTTCATGATGCTACTGTCGGACGTCGGCAAGGTCGATGAGGAAATTGCGGACTTTTGGACCGAGGCGCAGACACTGTCCGTCGATGATCGTGCGGAGCGTTTTCAGATCGATGCGAAACCGCGAGCACGTCGTCGTCGTCGCCGCCGCCGGCGGCCTTCGAAGTCCGGCAGTCGGGCATGACGACCGATATTTTGTTGTGGCGGCCCGCGTATGTCGGGCTCGGCAGTAATCTCAATGGGCCGGCGAAGCAGATCGATGCGGCGTTCGATCTACTGGATACGCTCCCCGGCAGTCGCCTCGTGGCGCGCTCTAGCTTGTATCGGTCGGCCCCCTTTGGCGGTGTTGAACAACCCGAATTCGTTAACGCGGTTGCAGCGATGCTGACGCAGCTCGACGCGATTACTTTACTCCAGCATTTGAAGGAAATTGAGCGCAAACGTGGGCGCGAGCGGGGTGAGGCTCGCTGGGGGCCGCGCGTTATCGATCTCGATTTGCTGGTGTATTCCGGCGAGGTGATCGACCAGCCCGAGTTCACGTTGCCGCATCCGGGCATTGCTGAGAGAAATTTTGTATTGTTGCCGTTACGCGAGCTGGCACCCGATCTTGACATTCCGGGACTGGGTCGCGTGGCCACTATCTCCGTGAACGAACAAGAACCGCGCATAGAGCGCATCGCATAAAGGAATACCTGCTTGTCGGTCAGCCCTCTCAATCCACGTGGTAGCGCCGCGCGATTCATCGTCGTCGAAGGCCCTATCGGCGTCGGCAAAACCGCGTTAGCGAAGCGTTTGGCGGAAAGCCTATCGGCGGAACTGATGTTGGAGCAGGTTGACGAGAATCCGTTTCTTGAACGTTTCTATCGCGATGGCCGCAGTGCGTCATTGCCGGCGCAAATGTTTTTCCTGTTTGCCCGCGCGCGGCAAATTGAAGATCTGCGACAGTCGGACCTGTTTACCGATACGCGCGTCTCAGATTATATTTTTGCGAAAGATCATTTGTTCGCAAATTTAAATCTCGATACGGATGAGCTGAGTCTCTATCAACAGGTCGTCGACAATCTTGGCGTCGAGCCGCCGGTGCCGGACCTGGTGATCTATTTGCAAGCGTCTGTCGATTCACTGTTAGAGCGAATTGCGCGGCGTGGCCGCCCATTTGAAGTGATGATCGATCGCAAATACTTAGAACAGGTCACCGATGCCTACGCACGATTTTTCCATACCTACGACGAGGGTCCGTTGCTAATCGTCAATGCGACACAGATTGATCCGATCAATAACAACGCCGATTACGAGCAGCTCTTTAAGCAGATTGAGAGCACGACAGGCGGCCGTCACTTCTTCAATCCGGTATCCGCCGCACTCGCCTAGATTCAAGGGCAATCCTATGTACACTCAACTCGAACAGCGCGGCATGCACCAACCGCCCGTCAATGTCTCCACTCTGCATAAGATGAAATCGGACGGCGAGCCGATTGCCTGTTTGACGGCCTACGACGCGAGTTACGCGTCATTGGTCGATGCGGCAGGGGTGGACCTGATTCTGGTCGGCGACTCGCTCGGCATGGTTATTCAGGGGCACGACACTACGGTGCCGGTGACTGTTGACGATATCGTGTACCACACACGTGCCGTTGCTAAAGGACTGCGCCGTGCGTTTCTGGTCGCCGACATGCCGTTTATGAGTTATTCGAACCCGGATCAAGCGCTCGAGAACGCCGTTCGCTTGATGCAACAGGGCGGTGCGATGATGATCAAGCTCGAGGGTGGCGAAGGTCAGATCGACATCGTCGAGCACCTGGCGCGGCACGACATTCCTGTCTGCGCACACCTAGGGCTAAAGCCGCAGTCGGTGCACAAGATCGGCGGCTTCAAAGTGCAAGGTCGTGATGCGGACAAGGCGAAAGAGATGATTGAGTCGGCAAGGCGATTGCAGGACGCCGGTTCCGACATCGTACTGCTCGAATGCGTGCCCAACGAAGTTGGGCAGACGATTACTCAGTCACTCGATGTGCCGGTGATTGGTATTGGCGCAGGCCCGAGCGTTGACGGCCAGATCCTCGTCCTGTACGACATCCTCGACATCACGCAGGGCAAAACGCCGCGCTTCGTCCGCAACTTCCAGCAAGACCACACGTCGCCGCTTGCGGCCGTGGAAGCGTACGTCAAAGCTGTCAAAGATGGCAGCTATCCGGCGCCTGAGCACTGCTTTTCTTAGTCTCGATTTCGATTCATAGGAAATCTCGTGGACGTAATTAACGACAAAGAGGAGCTCTTAGAGCAGCTCGACGTTTGGCGCCAGCACGGCGAACACATCGCGCTGGTCCCAACGATGGGCAATTTACACCCCGGACATGCCAGTCTGTGCGATGTTGCGCGCGAACATGCGGAACGGGTCGTTGTTACCGTTTACGTTAATCCGACACAGTTTGGTGAGGAAGAGGACTTCGACGACTATCCACGGACCATTGAACGCGACACGATGCGCTTAAGAAAGATTGGCGCCGACATTCTGTTCATCCCCAGTGACGAAACCGTCTATCCGTTTGGCCATGACTGCGCAACGGTCGTTTCGGTGCCGGGGCTTACAGAAAATTTCTGTGGCGCATCACGGCCCGGACATTTTGACGGCGTTACGACGGTTGTCGCACGATTTTTTGCGATCGTACAGCCCGATGTGGCTGTGTTCGGTCAGAAGGATTATCAGCAACAACTCGTCATTCGATACATGACCGAAGACTTAGGCTTGCCGATCCGGATCATCACGGCACCGACGGTGCGCGAGGACGATGGACTCGCGATGAGTTCGCGGAACCAGTATTTGAGCGAGGATGAGCGAACAATTGCACCGCTATTGCACAAAACCATCGATCGGATTGGCGCTGAACTGGAGAGTGGCCATCATGAATTTGAGGAACTCGAGGCGGGTGGCATCAAGGAACTCGAAGAGGCCGGATTCAAGATCGACTATCTGGCCATTCGTCGCGCCGAGAATCTTGCTACTCCTAATCGCGATGCCGACGATCTGGTCGTCATTGCCGCAGCGCACCTCGGAAAGGCGCGCTTGATCGATAATATTGTTGTAACGATCTAACGGCTGTTTACACCAACAGCGCATTTACCGCTTCGCATCACCTTCGAGTTCGGCCCGCGATTCTGCAAACTCTTGCCTGTCATCGGCGCTTGGCTCGGGGTATTTCAATCCAATACTTTCCAGCGTATCGATGATTGTATTGGCGACGCGTGCACGCATGTAGCTTTTGTCGTCCGCTGGGATGGCATACCAAGGTGCCCATGGTCGCGACGTCGCATTCAGCGCGTCTTCGTAGGCCAACATGTAGTCATCCCAGTGGCGACGTTCGACGACGTCGCGCGGCTCATATTTCCAGTTCTTGGCCGGATTATCCAGGCGCGCAAGAAAGCGCCGCTTTTGCTCGTCTTTCGAAACGTTTAGCCAAAATTTAAGGATGACCGTGCCGTTGCGCGCCAAATGTTCCTCTTGTTCGCGAATCGATTGCAGGCGCTCGTTCCATACATTCTCCAGGCTCAGTTCGCGTGGGAGTTTTTGCGAAGCGAGGATCTGTGGATGCACGCGGACCACTAATACTTCTTCGTACTGGCTGCGATTGAAGATGCCGATACGGCCACGCTCCGGCAAGCGACAGGTGGTACGCCATAGGAAATCGTGGTCAAGCTCGAGGCTCGATGGTTTCTTGAAACTGAATACTTGGCAGCCGGACGGGTCGACGCCCTGCATGACGGCACGAATCGTGCTGTCTTTGCCAGCGGCATCCATCGCCTGGAAGACCAGCAATACCGCGTGCCGATCGCCTGCAGCGAGGACCCGCTGCAGCTGATTCAGTTTCTCGGTCGCATTCTTGCGATGTTTACCCTTATGCCGATGCCCATCGGTGACGGCCGTTGTCGTCGCATCTGCAACTGAGAAACTGCCATCGAACGGCACAAGGTACGGTGATTCGGGAGCTTCAAACATCGGTCTTCTCCACTTTCTTGTTGTCGGTCAACGCCATGCTGCGCCAGCGCGAGTTATTGATACTGGGCGCCATGCTGCGCGAGCGCCCATGCTCTAATTTCGGGCATCACGCTGCGCGAGCGCCCTTGCTCTAATTCTCGGCGCCATGCTGCGCGAGCGCTCTTGCTTTAATTCTGGGCGCCATGCTGCGCGAGCGCCCTTGCTTTAATTCTGGGCGCCATGCTGCGCGAGCGCCCAAGATACATGTTCTGCAACTAATTTGGATTCCGAATCGCGTCTCGCGGTCAGTGCATCGATGACCTCGGGCGTCGTCTCGGCATTCCCCAACGCGACGGCGATATTTCTTAGCCAACGCTCGTAGCCAATGCGACGAATCGCACTGCCAGCGGTGCGTTCGAGCCAGGTCGCCTCGGTCCAGCCAAACAAATCGGTCAATTCGGCCAAGTCCAGGTTATGCCGCGGCGCGAAATCACGTTCACCGGTCGGTTCAGCGAACTTATTCCACGGACAGAATAACTGGCAATCGTCACAGCCATAAATGCGATTACCGATTAACGCTCGCAATTCGACCGGTATCGATTCTTTCAACTCGATTGTCAGGTAAGAAATACAGCGCCGAGCATCGAGCGAGTAGGGTGCGACGATCGCATTCGTCGGGCAAACGTCGATACACGCACGGCAAGTACCGCAATGGTCGCTTGCGGTTTGGTCGACAGGCAGTGGTAAATCTGTGTATAGCTCGCCGAGAAAAAACCACGAGCCGGCGTCTTTGTTAATTAGATTTGTGTGTTTGCCGATCCAGCCAAGTCCGGCGTTCTCCGCGATCGGCTTCTCAAGCACCGGCGCGCTGTCGACAAAAACGCGAAAACCAAACGCCCCGATTCGATCCGAAATTCGACGTGCGAGCGCACGCAGACGGCCGCGCAATACCTTGTGATAATCGCGCCCGAGCGCATAGCGCGAAATGTAAGCCTTCGATGGATGGTCCAGCAGTCGCTTCGCTGCAGCATCTGAATCATGCAAATAATCCATCCGTGCCGAAATGACGCGGAGCGTGCCTGGCACTAGCTGCTCCGGACGACTGCGTTTGCTGCCATGCTTTTGCATGTAGTCCATCGTTCCGTGGAATTCTAGCCGCAGCCAATTTGCGAGGCGTTCTTCGGCTTCGGACAAATCCACGCCGCTGATGCCGATTTGCTGAAAACCTAATTCACCCCCCCAACCGTGGATGTCGGCTTTGAGTTGCGCGTAGTTTATTGAGTCGTCTGTCTGCATGGGCGCTCGCGATGCCAGCGAGACAGTATAATCCCCGCCATGCAAGAGCTGCCTGTCGAAATCTATTCAGTTGCCGCGGTTCGCGAGATCGATCGCCGCGGGATCGAGGATGAAGGCATTTCCGGCTACACGCTGATGACGCGTGCCGGGACTGCCGCCGTGCATGCCGCGAACCGGCATTTTCCAGAGGCACGGCGCTGGCAGGTGATTTGTGGTGCGGGCAATAACGCCGGTGACGGTTACGTCGTCGCCAGACTCGCCGGCGACGCGGGCATCGTCGTGTCTGTTGTCACGATCGTCGATCCCAATGCATTGCGCGGCGATGCGGCAACGGCCTATAGCGATTTCGATGCGAATGGCGGCGTCGTTACCGCATGGTCCGGTGATCTCGATGCGGACGCCGACCTAATTGTCGATGGCATTCTCGGCAGCGGGCTCGAACGGCCGCTTCAGGGCCAATTTGCCGACGCGGTGCAGGCTATTGACGCGCATTCGGCAGCGGTATTGGCGCTGGACATTCCGACAGGCATCCACGGCGATTCAGGTCATGTGCTCGGCGCAGCGGTTACTGCCGACATGACCGTTACGTTCGTCGGGCTCAAGGCCGGCTTGTTTCTTGGCGCGGGCCCGGGTCACTGTGGTGCACTGGAATTCGCCGGCCTCGACATTCCTGAGCATTGTCGTGATGTGTCTGCGACGGTGTTGCGGCGTATCGATGAAGCCCGTGTGCGGACATGTTTGCCGCGGCGGCCGCGCGATGCGCATAAAGGCGACTTTGGCCACGTTTTGGTCGTTGGTGGCGGTGCCGGTATGCCCGGTGCGGTGCGTCTGTGTGGCGAGGCCGCGCTTCGAGCCGGTGCAGGTCGCGTCAGCATTGCTACCGATCCAGCCCACGCTGCAATCGTCGTTGCGTCTTGCCCCGAACTCATGTCACACGGTATTGAGACGGCGGCGGATCTCGACGCGCTGCTCGCGAACGCCGATGTCGTCGCGATCGGTCCGGGTTTGGGAACCTCGGATTGGGCGAGGGCGCTGGTCGCCGCAGTATCGGCTGTGGATATTCCAACGGTCTGGGACGCCGACGCACTAAATTTGCTCGCCGACGGCGGTGACCGGGACGAAAATCGAATCATCACACCGCATCCGGGAGAAGCAGCACGCTTGCTGAATATCACGACGCCGGACGTGCAGGCGGACCGGGCCGCCGCAGTGTCCGCGCTCAAGGAAAAATACGGTGGCACGGTGGTACTAAAAGGTGCGGGAACGCTGGTTAGCGCCGCAGCAGGTGCGCCATTCGTCAGCACATCCGGTAACCCCGGAATGGCTGCTCCGGGAATGGGTGATGCGCTGACCGGCGTCATAGGGGCGCTGGTCGCGCAGGGCCTATCACTAGAAGATGCCGCCACCGTCGGCGTCGAGGTGCATGCACGCGCTGGCGATGTCGCGGCCCGTGGTGGTGAGCGTGGCCTTATTGCGTCGGATCTTGTTGCCGAGCTGCGCGGTGTCATTAATCCATGAGCGTCTGGCTGGCTGACGAGGCGGCGACAATCGAATTTGCGGCCATGCTCAGCGAGGCGCTGCCCGCGGATCACGCCGGCTGGACCGTGCTGCTCGAAGGCGAACTGGGTGCCGGCAAGTCAACGCTGGCGCGTGCGGTGATACGTTCCCTGGGGCACGCCGGGACGGTACCCAGCCCAACGTATACGCTCGTCGAGCCCTATGAGTTGCCCAGCGGCAACATCTACCATATTGATTTGTATCGCGTTACTGAGGCCGAGGAGCTGCGCTATTTAGGCTGGAACGAACTCGACGACGGCCTGCGGCTGGTCGAATGGCCAGATCGTGCGCCGACGCTCGCGGAGCACGCTGATCTGCAGATCACATTGGTCTATGAAGGTGCGGGGCGGCGTGCCGAATTGACTGGGATTTCGGACCGTGGCGCCGAGCTTGCAGGCCGAATCGAACACGGGCAACAACTGAGCCAGAAGATTAACTAAGTCCGATATCCTCATAATTTTGAAGAAAAAATATTGGTTTTTGCCTGTTTTCTCGTATACTCACCCGACATAATCTCCACGATTTGGGACACGACGAGCGATGCCCGGATTTCGGCCAATAGTGGCTCTTTGTTTGTTTTTCATGCTGTCAGCGGCAAACGCTGGCACCACCGTTAAGAATATTCGTATTTGGGCTGAGGCCGACAAGACTCGCGTCGTACTCGACCTGACCAATCCGGTCGATCACAGCATTTTCACGTTACGCGGACCCGATCGACTTGTGGTTGACCTTGAAAACGGTCGGCTGGCGAACACGCTCGCAAATCTGCCGGCCGGTGCCGGCTCAGTTCGCGCAATTCGTAGTGGCGTGCGCGCCGACGGCGCGCTGCGCGTGGTCCTTGATCTGAACCAAGTCGTTAGGTCACGAAGTTTTACGGTGCAGCCGAACAGTCATTACGGCCACCGGCTTGTTATCGATTTACACCGATCGGGCAGCATTCAAACCGTCAAGCGTGCATCGGAAGGCTATTCACCGGGCCGCGACATCGTAATTGTTGTCGATCCTGGCCACGGCGGCCACGATCCGGGTGCCGTCGGCAAAGCCCGAACGCGCGAGAAGGATGTTGTGTTGGCAATTTCCCGCGCGCTGGCAAATCGGATAAACACTGAGGACGGCATGCGCGCGATTCTTATTCGCGACAGCGACCAGTTCGTCGATCATCGCCGCCGCATCGAGATGGCGCGCCGTCACAAAGCTGATCTGTTCGTTTCAATTCATGCCGATGCGGTGGACGATCGTCGGCCATACGGCACGACCGTGTATGCGCTGTCGACGAAGGGCGCGAGTGATGAGGCGGCTCGTCAGCTCGCGGCGCGCGAAAACGCGGCCGTCGGCGGCGTAGCGCTGAACGACAAAGACGATATATTGGCATCGGTATTGATTGACCTGTCGCAGAATGCCGCGCTCAGCGCAAGCCTCGATATTGGCGATGACGTCATTCGGGAACTGGCGCGCATGGGCAAAGTGCATCGTCGTAAGGTGCAGCAGGCTGGCTTTATCGTGCTGAAATCACCGGATTTGCCGTCAATCCTCGTCGAAACAGGCTTTATTTCGAACCCGAGTGAAGAAAAACGTCTGCGCGATCGCAACTACCAGGGTCGTCTCGCCAACGCGATGCTCTTGGGGATCCGCAATTATTTCTACGAGAATCCACCGCCAGACACGAAAATTGCGATGCAGGTTCGCCGCAAACCCGTGCGTCAGGTTCGGCACGTCATTACACGCGGCGATACCTTGTCCGAAATCGCCGAGCGCTACAATGTCAGTGCCGCGGCAATCCGCCGCGTGAACAAGATCTCCGGCGACAATATACGCATCGGCCAGACGCTGTCGATTCCGGTCTACGCCGGCGGCTGAGCCAGAAGCACACAAGACATTTCCGCATCGATTTGAAAGAATGACGGGTTCAGTCCGTCAGCTCTCATATGTTCGATGCCGATTCTTCAGCTTCCCAGCCACCTGATAAACCAGATCGCCGCCGGCGAGGTCGTCGAGCGTCCGGCATCGGTCGTCAAAGAGTTGCTGGAAAACAGCCTGGATGCGGGTGCGCACGACGTACAAATCGACGTCGCCGCGGGAGGACAAAAACTGATCCGCCTGCGCGACAACGGCGCTGGTATTCCGAAAGACGAGCTTGCGCTGGCGATGTCGCGGCACGCAACCAGCAAAATCACGACGTTGGAGGATCTCGAGGCCGTCGCATCGCTCGGTTTTCGCGGTGAGGCGCTGCCGAGTATTGGGTCGGTTGCACGAGTGACGCTGACGTCGCGGACGGCCGATTCGGACACGGCCTGGCAGATCGAAGCGGACAACGGCGCATTGAGCGGGCCCCGTCCCGCCGCGCATCCAGTCGGTACGACGATCGAAGTTCACGATCTGTTCTACAACACGCCAGCGCGGCGGAAGTTTCTGCGCACCGAGCGTACCGAGTTTGGCCATATCGAAAAGTGGATTCGGCGATTGGCGCTCTCACGGCCGGATGTCGCCATGACGCTGACGCACAATCGCCGCGTAATTCTGCAGTTATCGGCCGCGCACGACGAACAATCGCGTCTCTTGCGTGTCGCAAAGATCTGCGGGCCTACTTTTGCCGAGCAGGCGGTCCAGATCGATCGCGAAGGCGACGGCATCGCGCTGGCAGGTTGGATCGGGTTACCGACCTTTAATCGCAGCCAGCCCGACATGCAGTATTGGTTCGTTAACGGACGCAGCATTTCGGACAAAACACTTGCACATGCCGCAAAACATGCCTACCGGGATGTGTTGTTTCATGGTCGCTTTCCGGCTTACGTGTTGCACGTGACGATGGACCCAGCAAGTGTCGATGCGAACGCGCATCCTGCAAAACATGAGGTACGGTTTCGTGATGGCCGCCGCGTTCACGGCATCGTGTCGCAAACGCTCGAATTGGCCTTGCGAGACACACGCCCGGGTGGGGACGTGCCGAAGCCGGTGCCAGCCGCGAAAGGCGCGTTTCTTGAGCAGGGTTCGATGTCTTTGCCGCACATGTTGGGGCTGGGTACGCACGCGGTGCGCGACACGCTGGCGGCCTATAACACGATGGCTACCGCGCTGGCGCAAGCAAGCCCTGACGAGGACCGTGACGTGCCGCCGCTGGGCTTTGCGATCGCACAACTTGCCGGAGTCTATATCCTGGCTGAAAACAAGGACGGGCTGATTGTCGTCGATATGCACGCGGCACATGAGCGCATCGTTTACGAAAAACTGAAAAGCGGCTTTGATGACAAGACGGTGGTTCGGCAATCGCTGTTAGTCCCGGTGTCAGTAACGGTGTCTGAAAACGAGGCAAATCTGGTCGAGTCATCGACAGCTACGCTGGCGTCGATCGGTCTCGATATCGATCGCTCAGGCCCGACAACACTCGTCATTCGCGAAATCCCAAGTTTGCTTAGGAACGCGGATGCGGAGAGTCTGTTACGCGATGTGTTGAGCGATCTTGCGGAAGCAGGTCACAGCAATCGCGTCGAAGATGTCTGTCATGATGCGCTCGCGACGATGGCCTGTCACAATTCGGTGCGCGCGAATCGCTTATTGACGATCGATGAAATGAATGCGCTGTTGCGTGAGATGGAAGTCACCGAGCGCGCCGACCAGTGCAATCATGGTCGCCCGACCTGGACCACCATTACATTGGTAGAACTCGATCGCCTGTTCCTGCGCGGACGATGACCCGAATTGCAGTCTGTTTGATGGGCCCGACGGCATCGGGTAAGACGGAAGTCGCGATAGGCCTTTGCCAGCGCTTCCCGTTTGAGATTATCAGCGTCGATTCTGCGCTGGTTTATCGCGGCATGGACATCGGCACGGCGAAACCCGACGCAGAGACCCTGAAACACACGCCACATCGGCTGATCGATATACGCGAGCTTGCAGAACCGTATTCTGCCGGCGATTTCGTGCGCGATGCCGGCGAGGCCATGCAGGCAATCTTCGCGGCCGGTCGCATTCCGCTGCTGGTGGGCGGCACCATGATGTATTTCCGCGCGCTGACCAAAGGCATCGCGGACCTGCCGGCGGCGAATGCCCAGATTCGTGCGCAAATCGACGCTGAGGCCGCGCTGCGGAGCTGGCCTGCGATGCACGCGGAGCTGGGCAGCTTCGACCCGGATGCGGCAAATCGTATCAAGGCCAACGACAGTCAGCGTATCCAACGCGCGATAGAGGTCTATCGCATCAGCGGCAAGCCGCTATCTGATTGGCAGGCAGAGGCGGCCGCGCGGCGACCGCCTAGCGATACCCGCTTCGTGAAAATCGCGCTGCAACCGGAGACCCGGAAGATCCTAAACCAGCGGATCGAGGAGCGATTAAACCTGATGTTAAACAATGGCTTCCTCGCGGAAGTGAAGGCAATTTACAAACGACCGGGGATGACCCGTGACACCCCGTCACTGCGCGCTGTCGGCTATCGGCAGTTGCTTGAGCACGTCGTTGGCGACTGCTCGCTCGATGACGCGCGCTATCGTGCGTTGGTCGCCACTCGGCAGCTCGCGAAGCGGCAAATGACCTGGTTGCGCGCAGAAGACGAAATAATGCGCTTTGACCCACTTGAAGCGGACGTCCTGGGGTCCATATCTCACGCTCTGGCGGACAAACTTATCTAGACACACTCTAGTCAGGCGATTTGCCTGTGTTAAAATTTTTCCACGCTTTGGCAGAACACTGCATTGGGCTTACCGGCGCCACCGGAAAGCGGTGTTCTAACGACAAGAAAAACAAGGAGACCCGATATGGCTAAAGGGCAGACACTGCAAGATCCTTTCCTGAATATTTTGCGAAAGGAAAAGGTTCCAGTCTCTATTTATCTCGTTAACGGCATCAAGCTTCAGGGGCAGGTTGATTCGTTTGACCAGTTTGTTGTGTTGTTGAAAAACAGCGTCAATCAGATGGTCTACAAACATGCAATCTCAACGGTCGTTCCGTCGCGCAATGTTCGTCTACCGCTGCCAGACGACGCTGGAGACGAAGACGAGTAGATCTATTTTCCGGACACCGAACATGGAGGTCGTCTTTGTTTGAACGACCGCAAAGCGGTGAACGCGCAATTCTCGTCCACGCGAGCCCACAGGGCACACCCGACGAAACCGAACGAGAGGAATTTGTGGAGCTCGCTATCTCTGCAGGCGCCGTTGTGGTCGATCAACTCGTCAGCGCTCGCAAGCGACCCGACCCGCGATACTTCATCGGTCGCGGCAAACTCGATGAGTTGCGTGCGTCCATCGCTCAACATGACGCGGAGCTGATTATTTCGTCGGCCGAATTGAGTCCGAGCCAGGAACGCAATCTCGAACGCCAGCTAAAATGTCGCGTGCTTGATCGCGCGGGCTTGATTCTCGATATCTTTGCGCAACGTGCCCGTAGTTTTGAAGGCAAGGTGCAGGTCGAGCTGGCGCAACTCCGGCACCTGTCAACCCGCCTGGTGCGGGGCTGGACCCACCTTGAGCGACAAAAGGGTGGTATCGGCCTGCGCGGACCGGGTGAGACACAGCTCGAAACAGACCGCCGCTTGCTTGATCGCCGCATCCGGCAGTTGCACGGTCGGCTGCAACAGGTGGACAGCCGCCGCTTGATGAACCGCCGCAATCGCGAGCGAGCGGAGATCCCGACCGTCGCGTTGGTCGGCTATACCAATGCCGGCAAGTCAACTTTGTTCAATGCGCTAACAGACGCTGGCGTGTATGTTCAGGATCAGTTATTCGCGACGCTCGACCCAACGGTGCGCAAACTCGAACTGCCGGATAACCGCAAGATCGTGCTCGCGGATACCGTTGGTTTCATACGCGACCTACCGCATGAATTGATCGCGGCGTTTCGCTCCACACTGACGGAGGCGCGCGAGGCGGATCTGATCTTGCACCTGATTGACGCCAGTGACAGCAATCGCTGGCAGCGTGTTAGGCAGGTTAATTCGGTACTCAAGCAGCTCGATGCGGATCATGTGCCGCAAATACGGGTGTACAATAAGATCGACAAGCTCGATCGAACGCCTCGCCGCGCGAACAATCGCGATGGTGCTGGACGGGCGGTCTGGCTGTCGGCAGCGACGGGCGAGGGCATTCCGCTGCTGTTGGACGCAATCAGTGATCGCCTGCATCGAAGGACTAGGCACGGCATCATTCATTTGGACCCTTCGCAAGGACGTCAACGCGCCAAACTTTTTGAGCTTGGCGCTGTCCTTTGTGAGGAGCCAGCGGAAGACGGTGGATGGAAGCTTGAGCTGAAAATGACCGAGCGCGATTTGCGACGCTTTCTAAAGCGTGAGAATCTGCCCGCCAACACGCTGAAGCCAATCGCGGAGTCGAAGGTGGGACCGTCGGCGGCAACAGCAACGCATTAATTCTGAGCAGAGACATTATGGCCTGGAACGAACCTGGAAATGGCAAAGATCCCTGGAAGCGGGAAGATTCTGAGCCGAACGACCTCGATAAGATTGTACAAAACTGGCAAAAGCGACTTGGTGGCTTGCTTGGCGGCGGTGGCGGTGGTCGCGGGCCCGGCGGCGGCGGTTATTTTCTAATTCTGTTTGCGCTGTTCGCGTGGGGCCTTACCGGGTTTTACCGCGTTGACGAGGCGGAGCGCGGCATCGTACAACGCTTTGGTGCGTACACAAACACGACATTGCCCGGGCTACGTTGGCATCTGCCATACCCGATCGAGATCGTCGATTTGGTCAATACGATTGTTGTTACGGATTACCGCTATCAAACGGAAATGCTGACGGCCGATGAGCAGTATGTGTTTATCAATATGGTCGTTCAGTATCGTCGCTCCGAACCGGTTGATTACAGTTTCGAAGTCGTCGAGCCCGAGCAGACCTTGCAAGATGTAACTGAGAGCGCGCTCAGGGAAGTCGTCGGCACAACCGAGCTTGAAACGCTGGTTTCCGGTCGGCGTGAGGAGATCGCGTCGCGAACGCTGGAAGCGCTACAAGGCACGCTCGATAGCTACCAAGCTGGCATTTCCGCGACGTCCATATCTCTTGACGACGTCAAGTATCCACAAAACGTGCAGGCGGCCGTCGATGATGCGCAGAAAGCGCGAAACGATGCCGATCGATATGGCCTCGAAGCTGACAAATACGCCAACGACATTGTCCCGAAAGCACGCGGCGATGCGGCGCGCATCGTCGAAGACGCATTCGCATACCGTGATCGCGTTATTGCTGACGCCGAAGGTGAGGCGGCGCGTTTCGTGGCGCTGTTGACCGAATACCAGAAAGCACCGCGCGTTACGCGCGATCGTCTGTACATTGACGCGGTCGAGGAAGTCTACCGGAATTCGAATAAAGTGATATTAGACTCTAAAGGCAGCGGCAATTTGTTGTACTTGCCTATCGACAAGCTCATTGAAGGCGCCCGAATTCCGACGCCTCTGAATGAACGTCAGCGTGGGACTGACGCAACGGGTTCAGGGTCGCAACCCGAAACTAATACAACAGAAGATCCGCGTGAACGGAGGACCCGCTAATGGACAGTGGACGTTTTGGTATTTTCGTGCTGATTGGGCTGGCAATCGTCGTCGGCGGGCTCGCGCTGTTTACCGTTAATGAACGCGAACTGGCCATTAAGCTGCGAGTCGGCGAAGTTGTCACTGCCGAGTACGAACCCGGATTGCACTGGAAATGGCCGATTCTCGAAACCGTGCAGAAATTTCCCAAGCGCATCCTGACAATCAGCGACCGTCCCGAGCGCGTCTTCACGGCAGAAAACGAATCCCTCGATGTCGATTTTTTCGTCAAGTATCGAATCGTCGATTCCGTGCGATTTTACACGTCGACAGGCGGTGTTCGTGACGTAGCTGATCAGCGTCTTGGTGAGATCGTCAAGAATGCCGTCGTTACCGAGTTCGGCAAGCGCACAGTGTCTGAAGCCATTTCAGTGGGTCGTGCCGAGTTGATGCGCGATCTGCTTGTTACGGCAGCGCCAACGGCGAAGGATCTCGGTGTCGAACTCATCGATTTTCGCGTCAAGCAAGTCGAATTCATGGAGGACGTGCGAAATTCTGTCTACGCGCAAATGGAGGCGGAGCGCGCGCGCATCGCCTCCCAACGCCGCTCCGAGGGCCGCGCGATTGAACGAGAGAAGCGCGCTCAGGCAGATCGCGAACGCACCGTCATACTTGCGAATGCATACCGCGACGGCGAAATAATTCGTGGTGAAGGAGACGCAAGCGCAGCGGAAGTTTACGCGAATGCCTACACGAAGGATGCCGAGTTTTATGCGTTCTATCGCAGCATCGATGCGTACAAGCGTTCGATGGGTAAACCCGGTGACCTGTTGGTACTCGACCCCAATAACGAGTTCTTTCGCTACCTCAACCAGTCAGACGGCAGCCAGTAGCTGAATCCGGCTAGCATGGCCTGGACTGAAATACTGACCGCGTTCGCGCTCGTCCTGATCATTGAGGGCTTGTTGCCGTTTGCGTCACCGAGTCGATATCGGCAAATGGTGGCGCAACTGGTCATGCTTGGCGACAATCACATTCGCACGGTTGGGCTGGTCATAATAGTGATCGGACTCGTGTTGCTATATGTTGTTCGCAGTTAGGTTCAAAGCGAGCTAATCCTGGGCAAGAAAACTATGGGCAAGAATGTCGTTGTCATAGGAACCCAGTGGGGTGATGAGGGTAAAGGGAAGATCGTCGACCTGTTGACCGATCGCGCGGCCGCCGTCGTCCGGTTCCAAGGTGGTCACAACGCGGGTCACACGCTCGTGATCGGTGGCGAGAAAACAGTTCTTCACTTGATTCCGTCCGGCATCCTACGTGATGGCGTCAGCTGCTTAATTGGTAACGGTGTCGTGTTGTCGCTCGAGGCGCTGGTCCAAGAAGCGAACGCATTGGTCGAAAACGGTGTGCCGGTGTTCGAGCGTCTCAAAGTAAGCCCCGGTTGTCCGCTGATCCTGCCGTCGCATGCGGCATTGGATCACGCTCGCGAAAAAGCCCGAGGCTTGGCGGCGATCGGCACCACGGGTCGCGGCATAGGCCCGGCGTATGAGGACAAGGTATCGCGCCGTGCGCTTAGAGTTTCGGATCTGTTCGTGCGCGAGAAATTTGCATCCAAGCTCGGCGAGATTCTCGACTATCACAATTTTCTGTTGAAAAAATATTACGGTGCCGATGCCATTGACTTTGCCAAGTCGCTGGACGAAGCGCTCGAGGCGGCAGAGTTCGTTGCACCGATTACCGCGGATGTCACGCAGATCCTGAACGACTTGGCCCATGCAGGCGAGAGTATTCTTTTCGAAGGCGCGCAGGGCACCTTACTCGATATCGATCACGGTACGTATCCGTTCGTAACGTCGTCGAATACTGTTGCCGCGGCGGCAAGTACTGGCACCGGCGTCGGTCCGCGTGATCTCGATTACGTCTTAGGAATTGTGAAAGCGTATACGACGAGAGTAGGCGCGGGACCATTTCCGACTGAGTTGTTTGACGATCTCGGTGAACATTTGGCGAGCGTCGGTGCGGAATTTGGCGCAACGACAGGCCGGCCGCGGCGCTGTGGCTGGTTCGATGCTGTCGCTTTGCGTCGCTCGATCGTCAATAGCAGTGTGTCAGGATTGTGCGTCACCAAACTCGATGTGCTCGACGAACTCGAGACCATTCGGATTTGCGTCGGCTACGAAATTGACGGAGAGCCTATCGCCGGTATTCCTGTTCTCGTGGATCGGTTCGCAGAGTGCCAGCCCATTTACGAAGAACATCCCGGTTGGCAGGCGTCGACCGTCGGTGCAACGAGCTTCGGTGATCTGCCGGGGAACGCACAGTCTTATCTGGCGCGCATAGAAGAGCTCGCCGGGGTTCCGGTCGACATTATTTCAACCGGCCCCGATCGCGAACAAACCATTATCAAGCAAAATCCGTTCGACTGATCCGGCGTCGTGCCAGCAGCATTGCAGTGAGGATTGCGAGCAGCAGTCCACCGAATGCGCCGCTACCTCCACTACTACCGAAACCGTTACCGCCGACTTGCGCTCTGACGGTTATGTTAGTCGTCGACGTGTCGTTTAGGCCGCTTGGGTCACTGACCTCGAGTCGAAACTGCAGCAACGTATCCGATGTGACGGTCGGTGCTGTGAAGCTGACCGACGCAGCGGCGACGTTGTTGATCGTGACAGTCGGGCCCAGTGTTTGCGTCCATTGGTAGGTTAGGGAATCGCCATCGGCATCGCTTGAAGCACTTCCGTTCAATGTAACAAGTGCGCCGGATTGCACCGTCTGACTGGAACCAGCGACCGCATTCGGCGCCTGATTCGCCCCGTCGCCATCAAAAATGTTTATTCGCGCAAGTGTTTTGCCGCCAAGACTGGCGCCGCTCGGGGCCGCAAGCGTTATCTCGAAAAACTCATCGGCTTCGCCTGTACCGTCGTCAACAATCGGAAACTCGATCCATTTTGAATCGGCGTCGCCGTCCGCCCACGAAACCGTACCGCTGGTCACACCTTGATAGTCGCTGCCGGTCGTCGCATTGCCGCCGCTAAGCGAATAATCCACGCTGGCCGCTCCGATAGCAGCGCCGCTGCGCGTAATTGCCACAACAGCAACAGCGAATCCGCGTTCATTGATGTCGATTACGTCCTTATCGAATTCGATCACGGCGGCGTCACCGACGTCGCCAACATAAATGCTGGCGACTGACGCTGGCAGCAACGTCGCGCCGCCAGTCGGTGCGACAAGTTTTGCGAGCATCCGCTCCAATCCTTCGGCAGCGCCATCCGCTGCAACCGTGAACGTTATTTGTTTATCCGCCGTGTCCCCATCAACCCAAGTGAGCGCGCCAGCTTGGCCGGCGATGTCTGATTCGTCAGCGGTTGCCGGCATCAGGTTCAATCCAACGCTGACATTTCCGGTGGATCCGCCGCTACGCTGCACGGTAACCGCGATTACGTCACCCTCGGCACCGGCGAACGACGATTGCGTGAACGACAAGCTGCCCTGCGGCGAATCCAAGGTGTTGTCGCCGACCATATAAAAACCGCTCGATATGTCGGAAACCGCAATATTGCCGCTGTGGAAATACGGATAAGCGCCCCAAGCACCGACAAAGTTCGCGCCGTCAGAAAAAGGGTAGGTGTCCAGTCGGCCGGTCAAATTCAGCGTCGTAGGATCCGATATGTCGAGAATCGTCAGGCCGCGGCTGTAATTCGACATGTAGTAACGGTTACCGCGCACAAAACCGTTATGGTCGATGGCCGTCGTCGGGCCCGACCAGGTGCCGACCTCTACCGGTGAGGTTAAATCGGCCAGCGACAACGTCCTGACTGTCGTCTGCAAACCGAAGTTCTGCTCGTCGAGTTCGTCGTGGACGAATAGGTATTGACCATCTTCCGAGGGCCAGCCCGAATGTGTGTACGCGGAATTCACATATTGGGTGCGGCTCAGCCGCACCGGGTTCGCTGGAATCGTGATATCCCACACGTCGACGGTCGACTCGTTGAAATCGAACAGGACCTCGCAATAGTCGGCTGAATTGACACATTGCGTGTCTTTGCGCGAGTCGCGAATAATCATTGACGCCGCGTCATGCATGTAATCGTTGACACTGACGTTCGGAATAACGACAAAGCTCGGCGAATCCGCGCTTGCGAGCGAATATACGCGGAAGCGGCCACCGCCGTTATTCGAGCCGGCGATAATCAGTGACGGCGCTGCGCCGGTCAGTGACAATCCTGTCCCGAAGTCCGTGTTGATCGCGAATACATTGTGCGCGGCGGAAAAATCGCTCACATAGCTCTGCCGACTGATTCGATGTGGCAGCTCGGTCAGATCGATGATGAACAGACCGTCGGTAGAGCCGTCGGCCGTGACGTACGCATACGCATTCCAGCGATTCTCGGCTGCATTGAAAAACTGGTAGACTTTGATGTCTCGCCAGGTCGTCGCCTGGCCGTCAACGAATCCGACTTCTCGCGGATTTTCAGCGTCGGTCACATCAAACACCGCGGTGCCGGTTCTATAGCCGACAATCGCATATTCGCGATTCGTATTGAGATCGACAAATCCCCAAACATCGGCTGCAGTGCCCGGGTTCGCGCTTACATCACTGAATGCAACGTGCGACAACAACTCCGTGTCTTGACAGGCGAGGCCATTGACCGTCCCGCCGACACAGGGCGCCGATGGCATGCTGGTCGCCATGCTGTTGTGCAACGCAAGCATCTTTTCGGTCGTTCGGACGGCTGTGCTATCGAGACCCTTGCGATCCGCGACGATATGAAATCCACGGCTGCCGAGTACGCTACGGTATTCCTGCGGCACGCCGATCAACGTCGTAGTGGCGCTCGTAGGTTGTTGGAAATTATCGGCGGTTTCGAAACCGCCGCGAGCATTGACGAGACCACTAACCAGATGAAAGACATCGGTAGGATCAGTGATTTGATAGCGCCCAGCGGCGACTCGAATCTGACCACCTTTGCCGACGCGGCTCAATGCGTAGCCCACCGTTCGGCACGGTGCCTTCGGATCCAAACAACGACCGCGATCAACGCCTTCGTTGGCAACAAACAGCGGCTTGTCCATGTCACTGTGAGCGAATGTCAGCCCGGCGATCAGGGCGGTCGCCAGCAGTAGCGACATCGTGGAAACGCAAAATCTGGTCATTCGGAATAATTCCATCTACAAAGTGAGATTGTACACTTAGCCCTATGTCACACTGAGCCCTATGTCACAAGGAATTAGACCGCGCCGTTCGCTTATGTTCAGTGCCGGCCCCGCAGCCTTCAAGGAAATTCGCGATCGGGGTCTGTCGGCCGGGCGAATTGGGACACTGGCTGGGGCCTCGGGTGGCGCGAAATGGTTGGCATTAAGCCAGCTCGACCGCGTCATTGCGCGGAAAGTCCTGCCGCAACTTTCGTCGCCAGTACATACGATTGGAACCTCGATTGGTGCATGGCGGTTCGCCTGTTACTGCCAAACCGACCCAGTTGCCGCCATAGACCGCTTCGAGGAGGCCTACCTCGACCAAACTTACAGCGAAAATCCGGATCGCGAAGAAATCTCGGCCAGCATGGCCGACACAATCGATTACTTGCTGGGTGAGGAGGGAAAAGCGGAAATTCTGAATCATCCGACGCTGCGCATGCATGTCTTAACGGTGCGAAGCCGCCATATCTTGGCGTCGGAACATCCGCTGGCATTGTCTGTTGGCCTCGCGTCCGCGGCGACAATGAACATGGCGAGCCGGCGTACGCTAGGTGCGTTTTTCGAGCGTGTGCTTTTTTACGATGTCCGCGACCGGCCGCCATTCTACGGCTTAAATGGTTTTCCGATGCATCGGGTAGAAATGTCCGAGCGAAACATGAAAGATGCGATTCTGGCGACCGGCTCAATACCGTTGGTGCTCTGCGGTGTACGTGACATCGACGGGGCGCCGCCCGGAATGTACCGTGACGGCGGCGTTATCGATTATCACCTTGATTTTGCGCACAGTGACTCGAACAGGCTTGCGCTGTATCTGCATTTCTACAATTACATCAAACCGGGCTGGTTCGACAAACATCTGAGCTGGCGGCGCTCGCGGCCGGCGAGCACGGATCGTACGATCCTAATCAGTCCGTCACCGGAGTTTGTAGCCGGATTACCTAACGGAAAAATTCCGGATCGACGGGATTTCGCCGACTTAGCACCAAAGGAACGCGTGCGGATATGGCGCGGTGTGGTATCGGCATGTCAGGAGATCGCCGACGAGCTCGAGGACGTGTTGGATAATGATCGCTTGGCCGAACGCATTCAACCGTTGGCGTTAGACTAGAGCGTAGTGCGTTTACAAATTTCTGTTAGATACTTCTGCAGAGATGCGACGTCTTCGTCCATTAGGTAATCGGCCTGATCTTTCCACCCGCTGATCATCGCCAGCGTTCGCTCATTAACCAGCAAATTGTCGACACAGGTTTGCTCGGCAGCATGCCACCCTGGGACCGCGATAACAGAGCGCACATTGATATCGTGGCCAGTTTGTTTGCTAAGTTCTTTTTTCAGGCGATTACTCTTTGCGATTATCTCGACGATAGACAGTGACTTCTTGCACGTCGAGAACGACAGAATATTTCCGTCCAGTTGTGCCGAACCTTTCTTAAGGTGTCGTTTTGCGATGACGTTAATCGCATATACGCCATTGTGGCCAAGCAAAAGGTGATCAACGACGCCCGCCGAGGTCGGGACATCGTGATAAGCACGTCCATGGCCGTTCGCGATGCGCTGCAACTGATGGCCAATCGCAATATTTGCGTCGCGCAAGAAGCGAACCTGGCGCCAAGTAAATACCGTGTGTAGCAGTCGATAAAGTGCAAATAGTGCCGCAGCAACCAGTGCGGTCAGCAGTATATACAGTTGCCAATCCGGGTAGCCAACAAATAGCTGCGGACCCTGAAATAGGCTCGCTGCGCTATACATCACGACGAATACAAGTCCGGCGCCGAGGTAGGTTGATTGTCGCCGTGACAATAGCTGCAGCTGGTCGCGAAAGCGCTGCGCTGCCTCGCTCATGATGCTGTCGGCAAAACTCGGGTTTATCGTGAATACGCGAGACAGAATCTGCCAGGACTTGGCGACAATCAGGTACACAATCGCGCACGCGACCGCGACTGTTGCAGCATCACTGATCGCCTGAATATCCATTTACGGCCCTGTTCGCTTCCCGCAGTTGCTAGCGTATCCGGCGGCCGCCGGCGCCACTGTGACCCAGGTCACAGTGGCGCGACTCAATCGCGGTGCTGAGCCACAGATTTCAGCAACGATTCAGGTGCAGACGCGTATATGTGATTGTCATCACGGCGGTTCTGGGGCTCGCACTGTTAGCTTTCAGGGCCTAAGCACATGGACGGCAATATCTAGGGACGAGGTGTGTTATGGGTAGCAATGCGAATAGCAAGTTTTTGATGATTTTTCTGGCGACGGCCATGCTCGCGCTGAGCGGTTGCGCGTCGATGAGTAGCGAAGAGTGTCAACTCATGGATTGGTCCGCGATTGGCTATACGGACGGCTCGAACGGCTATACGTCGGACCGCTTTTCGCAGCACAGCAAGGCGTGCGCGAAACACGGTTATGCGGCTGACTTCCAAGCCTATCAGGCGGGAAGGGATGAAGGCTTGGTGGAATTCTGCCAGCCTAGTCGGGGCTACAATCTGGGTCTAAACGGCCGTAAATATGCCGGCGTTTGCGACGCAGCACTCGAGGACGACTTTCTTGATGCCTATCGGGTTGGCCAACAGCTATACAGCTTGCGTGCCAACGTCAATAACGCGAATGCACGCATTCATGCGAAAGAGCGAGAGCTCGAGCGCTTGAATGGTGACATGCGAACCAACGAGGCCTTGTTGATCAGCGACGAAACGACAACTGAAGATCGCGTGCTACTACTCGCGGAACTGAAGGACATGTCGGAACGGATTGGCCAGCTCGAAGTGGAAATAGACGTGTTGATCTCGGATCGGGCACATTACGAACACGAGCTGGCCAATTACGAAAGTACGGTCGCCGCGTACGGATTCTGATCGCCGATTGCGGGACAAGTTAATATTGGGGTCGGCATGTTCACGCCGACCCCTTTTCTTAATCGCGTTACAGCATTTCGTCGACGATGACTTCGGCCAGTTTCGTGGCCAACGATACATTGACTGGCGACGTAATTTCCTCGGAAGCCATCAGGTCGGGGATAAATACCTGGGCCATCAGCGCAGACACTGCTGATTCGTCTGAAGTCGCCAGGTTCAACTCCTTATTTATCTTCAGGCTCATCTTGTCGAAATTGGCCGAACCCATGCAGGCCCAGCCGTCAAAAATGGCCGCCTTGACATGGCTCATGCCGGGATAGCGATAGACACGTATGCCGTGTTCGAGCATCTGATTGATGGCAACACGATTGCTCGCCTGTAACGTGCCGTGATTCCCCACCGCCGGCATAATCACTCGCACATCGACACCGCGGCGACGGGCGCGGGCGAGTTCGAATAGGGTTCGGTCGTCGGAAAAATAGGCGTTTTCGATCAAGATGTAGCTCTGGGCATTTTGGATTGCTGCCATTTGTGCTCTATAAATGTCTGAATCGAAGTTCTTGGTCCGCAGCACACGAATTGGGTAGCCGTCGTTGCCTGCTTTGTTTGGCTTACCCTTTAGGAACGCGAACAGATTGGCGACATCACCGAAGGGGCTCGCGCGCGCCCAAGCCTTGTCTGATTCAAACTGCAACTGATTCACGATCGGTCCACGAACTTCCATCATCAGATCATGCCATTCGTAGCGGTATTCGCGGCCGATATTCATGCCGCCGACAAAGGCGACTTCGCCATCGAAAATTGTTGTTTTCACATGATCGCCGGCGAACCATGCGTTGGCCCACGTGCGTACTTTTACTTTGGAGTCGAGCTGCAAATACATCGCCATCGACAGCGGTGCGCGATGCGATTCTGGCATTGATTCTGAGTCGACCTGCATTGCCTGCATGTTGCCGAGGGTATCGATCATGATTCGAACGCGTACATTGTCGTTGGCGCGGGATTTGAGGCTATCGGCGACCGCAACCGCGTAGTCGTCGTTGTCAAAAATATAGGTCCGCATATCGATAGACTCGGCCGCGCTCAGAATGGCATTTTCGAGGCGATCGAAATATTGCTCGCCGTCGACCAGGAACTCGATCGTGCCGCGATCCTGCTTTGTGCCGGTGATGCGGTCGAGCTTGCGCTCCCATTCCTCGATATTCATCTCCTCAGCGTATGTGATCGCGGGAATATCGCCAGTCAGGGCGGGCATTTGCAGCGTATTGATCGCCCGGCGTCGCAACGCGCCGCCGACCGACTTGAGCACAAGCGAATAGCCCGACGATAGATACGAAAATGGGCGAACGACCGGTTCGACATGCACCGAACGGGTATAAAGCAGCGCTGCCTGTGAGACACCCGCGATTCGGCGGGTCACGAGGTAGGATTCGTCAGGACCGGTGTGAGTAACGTCGATCTGATAATCGGATTCCGTCTCAATCGTGGCTGTGGATGAGCAACCGAAGATGGTGGCGGAGAGCGCAGAGATTAATGCCAGAGAGGTGGTTCGCGTTAGTGTATTCACGACCTGACTCCGTTTTTTTGCTGGCGATTGTCGCCAGCGACGGAATCAAGTCTGCTTGGATGCGCCTACAAGGTACTGATCATGACGTAAGTGTTTGTCGATGCTTTCTGATTATCCGCTGATGAACAGCGTTTCCGTGCCATTAAGAGCGTTATTGTGGTTGATTTTCCCGAGATTTGCGGGCGAGGGCGGCGATGGGCTCGAAGACCCTGGCGCCTTCTAGGTGTGGCGAAGACTCGTAAAAATCAACGAAGTGCTGCTGCAGGCCCGGCCAGCGTTGCAATGTAATGTCGACGTCGTGTTGGTAGCGCGCGAGCGCCGCTTGGTCGAGCAGGCCCTTATCGAATGCGATCTGCGCGGACCAGTAAACATTGGCGAGATTCCACGCGAGCGCCTGCATGCGTGAATTGTCCGTAGCGGTAATCAAATGTGCCTGCGGCGCCTCAATTTTTGGGAAAAGTTGCGCGAAGTCCGCATCCGTATAGCGGGCAGCATGAATGTCGCGATAGGTAGCCGCAAGTTCAAGCTCGACCTCAGCTCTTGCAATGCGGTTGGACTGTCGAAGTTCCATCGCAAGTAGCAATAACGAGGCAACGATACTAACGATACCGACAACCTCTGCAATTTCTCGCCAGTTCGTATGAGTCATGACTAAGGATCCCTTACATGCCAGGAAGTGCAGAAACGCCAAACAGGAATTTGTGTAAATACACAACGATGCCGAATATCACAGCACTACCGACGACCGTCATCGCATCTTTGGACGGCGATACTGCGGCTGGCTTCGCCCACTCGCCATCGCGGCGGCTGATCAATATGATCTCAATCAATGCCCAGAGACCGATGCCACCGAAGAGTACGACGGAACGGTTATCACCGTTTGCGAGCAGGTGAGCGACGCTCCAGACGATAGCGCCGGTTAACATCGGATGGCGTAGGAAGCGTTTGATGTTGCCGGGGGCGCTCGCGGCCGCAAATAGAATGAACGATGCGAACATCAACGCGGTTACGATCGGGCTGCCATAGAGCGGTGGCACGTAAACGAGCTGAACGTTGGCAGATCGCCAGCCGACGACCATCAACACCATAGCGACGAGGATGTCCAGAGCGAACAAGCCGCGATAGGGGCCGTTACCGAGCTTGTCGATGAGTCGCGTGCGGAAATTCGGCATTATTGACGGGAATAGATGCGTGAAGCTCCAGACTAGGACGCCAATGATTAAGATTGTCACCGTGATCTCCCGTCGCAAGGAATCGTTGAGTATACTGCTTCAGGCAATGAAGACCGACAACAAACTGATGGATATGCTGATTGGATATGTTTCGGCGCATCAGCATCCGTTCAATATATTGGTTCATATGATCGGCATTCCGACAATCATGCTCGGCGTGCTGATTGCGTTCTCGTGGGCATCGGTCGAAATAGGCTCGGTTTCAGTCACGCTGGCGCACGTTACGGTGGCCAGTCTGTTCTTGTTTTATCTGTCGCTCGACGGAGTGTTTGCTCTCGTGTTCTTGTTGGCCGCGATTGGCTTGACGATTGTGGCCGGCTGGGTCGCTGTCATGCCGTTCGCGACCGCCGCGACCATCGCCGCCTTGTGTTTTTTTGGTGGCTATGCCGCGCAATTTGTCGGCCATGCGGTCGAGAAATCGATGCCGGTTCTGCTTAGGCACCCGATTCAGGCAAATATTGCCGCGCCGTTTTTCACGGTCGTCGAGATTTTCAAGCTGCTGGGCTTGCGCGAAGATTTGTTTAATGCTGTGCAGGACGAATTGGCGCTACGCCGGCACGCTGAGGAAACCTAGGTGATCTAAGCGGTGGTGTACTCCAGCCATCTGATGGCCTCATCCATGTCTTCGAATACTTTCAAAACGGCGCAGCGGTTGACGGCGACCATCTCCATGAATCGATTGGGGTCAATCAGCGGTTGCTTGCCGACAATAGCAAGCGCCACCTCCTTATCCCGCCTCAACTGCTCTTCGGGAATGAATATACCGAGTTCGAATCGTTCCAGTTGGTCAGGATTACCGTTTACATTCGTCACATCGATCAATGCGGCGGCACGATCATTTTCGATCGCAAATTCTAGAGAGTGTCTTAGAAGATCCACCGCTGCTGACATGCTGAACTTGCCGCTACCGGTCAGCTCCACATAGTGGTCTTTGGTTTGAGATAGCACAGTGATGGTCATCGAACCGACTCCCCATCAAGGACAGCATAAGAGTACGTCCGTAAACGCAGCACTCGGCGAATTGTCACCATTGGTCACAATTGTCGGCCGCTCATTTGATCCTGGAAAATCCGTAATTTTGCTTATCCGCGTCCGTTGTTGTTCGTACAGAGAATCACTTAATTCGCGACGTTTGTCGCACAAGGTACCCGCTGACGCGGTCGACGTGCACCCGCAGACGATCGGCTACATCGAACGGCGCCAATATAATCCTAGTTTAGCGGTGGCATTCAGACTGGCAGGTAAATTCGGTTTGTCGTTAGATGCAGTGTTCTCGCCGCAAGCGTTTGAACCGCTCAGTGATGCGGCGTTGAAGACGTGAATCGTGTTAATTGCCGGTCCAGCCTGGTCCACGCACGACTCGGCCCGGAGTGGCGCCGGTATGCTCGCCATCCTTTAGCACCTGCTCACCGTTGACAAATACATGCAGCATTCCGGTTGTGTACTGGTGCGGTTTTACGAACGTAGCGTGATCCTGAATTGTTTCCGGATCAAAGACGACCACGTCAGCAAAGAAGCCCGCCTTTAATTGACCTCGACGGTCGATCTTGAGATTTAAACTTGGCAGTGCCGCCAATTTACGAATTGCCTCTTCCATCGGGATTAGTTGCTCGTCGCGCACATACTTGCCCAGCACACGGGCAAAACTGCCATAGGCACGCGGGTGCGCGCTGCTCTTCAGAAACACCCCCTCTGGTGCCATCGAAGCCTCGTCAGTGTTAAAGCTCACCCACGGCAGGGCAGTCGCTTTGCGGACCACATCCTCGGACTGCGTGAAATACACGGTTCCAACACGACTACCGTCTTCAATGATCAAATCCATGGCCGTATATCGTGGATCCGTGCCGCGCATCTTTGCGACATCGGCGAGCGTCTTGCCGGTCAATGGCTTCAGTTCGTCTGACTTGAACCCGATCAACAGGATGTTTTCGGGCGTGCCTGCGCCCATATACATGTTCTCCCACTCGTTCGACTCCTGGAGCATTTCACCTGCGATTCGTTCACGAAGGGCCGGGTCCTTCATACGTTTCACCGAAGCGTCAAAACCACCTTCCTGTACCCACGGTGGAATTGCCGCGTTGAGGCCGGTGGCACCGGCTGGATACGTGTAGACGTCAGCCGTGATTTGTAGCCCATCGGCCCTGGCTCGTTCGACCATAGCTACGGCTTCGTCAAACAATGGCCAGTTGGATTGACCGGACGATTTGAAATGATAGATCTCCGCTCTGATGTTCGCCTCGCGAGCAATGGTCAGGAGTTCCTCGACGGCTTCCAACATGTTGGCGCCCTCATCGCGCATGTGGGAAATATAAATTCCGTCGTATTCGGCGGCTACTTCCGACAGCGCAATTAATTCATCAGTATTTGCAAAGCTTCCGGGTGGGTAAATCAACGATGACGCGACGCCCAAAGCGCCGTCTTCCATCGCCTGGCGAACCAAGGCCCGCATTTGTTCGAGTTCGTCTTGCGTCGGCGGACGGTCTTCATGCCCAATCACGTACCAACGTGGTGTGGCAGCGCCTATAAACGACGCCACATTTGGGCTGATGCCACGTCGCTCGAGGTACTCTAGATACTCTGCAAGTGTTGTCCACTCGATGTCGTAGCTAATATCGGCTTGCAGCTCGAGCATCTCCTTTTTCATCGAATCGTTGAGGGGCCCCATCGATTCTCCCTCACCCATGACTTCCAACGTAATGCCCTGGCGTATATCGCTCTGCGATCGACCGTCTTCAATGAGTGATTCATTGGCCCACGACATCATGTTGACAAAGCCGGGCGCCACTGCGCGGCCTTTTACGTCGAGCTCGATCGGCGCCGTTGCTTTGCCGATGTTGCCAATCGCCGCAATCATGTCATCGTCGATTGCCACATCGCCGACATAGGGCTTATCACCACTGCCATCGTAAATCGTGCCGCCGCGAAGGATGACGTCGTATGAAGTTGGTGACGTGCACGCAGCGAGAGAACAGCAAACGAGAATGACCAACGTCAGCGGGCCGACGCGTTTGTACGGATTCATAGCGTTTCCTTTTAGTTGACGAACGCCCTGCAATATCGAACGGCTAGAGGATGTCGGTGATGAGTTTAGTGCAATCGGCGAGCAACCGCCGAGTTACCGGAAAAACAGATTGATTTGAGGCCTGCATTTGACCCAGATCGCCCTGTATAGCTTCCTAGAGCAATAAGGTGTTCCGCGAATTGACGACTTTGCCCGTCGGGGACAGACTTATTTTTCGTGATGACTGCGCAAATGTGGCGAAGGTCAGCGACTCAGCGGCAACGAAGAGGAGTTAAGACATGAAGAATTTATCGAATCTGTTGTTCTGGTTCGGCATCGTATCCATACCAATCTCTTGGTTAGCGTGGTTCTATGCGCCTGAGATTGGGAGGGAGGTCATGTCCGGGATTTCAGACCCAAATTTGCGGTCCGTTATGGAAGAGGCGCATCGGGAACGGTGGGGCACCTACGTCGGAAACTGGCCGGCGACGCTACTAATCCTCAGCTATATCCTGGAAAAGAAAGCGGCTTGACTCTACGGGTAAGTCCGAATTGTGCGGTTTGAGAATCAGGCGCATACATATAGGTGCGGAGTTTCCGGCTGCGTATTTTGTGTGGCTGTGTCCGCGCAAAGGAGGATCGTCATGAAAACTCTGAAACTTACTTACGACGGCGATCAGCACGCCACCGCACTAAGAGAACCGCATCACAATAGTCTGGCCATTGATTGCCCGATGACCGCCAAAGGCGATGAATTTTCACCAGGGAATTTACTTGGCATAAGTGTTGCAGGGTGCATGCTGTTGTCGATGGGTGCGGTGGCACAACGAGATCATCTGGATCTCAAAGGTACCGTCGTCGACATCGACGTAACGGAGACCGATAAACCGATCCCGCACGTGGATACCATTACGCTGGCAATCAACGTTCCGCGAGACTTTTCGGTGACAGATCGCCAGAAAATGGAGAGAGCAGCCGGTCTTTGCCCGATCAACGCGAGCTTAGGAGATGAAACGACAGTAACCGCGACGTACAACTACGTCGCAGCTAAGGCGGCCTGATTCGCTTGCCAGGAGTCAGAAAATAGCCAGCGACGACGTTAACGGAGAAAACTATGACAGAAACAGCACCATTACGAATGTGCCCGATGGCGAAGACGTGCCAAGGGATGATGGAGAAACCTAGCGCCGGACTGTGGATCGTTATTCCCGGAGCTGTCTTCATAGCTTTGGGTATAGCCATCATTATTTTTCCGCAAATTCTGGCATGGCTAGTGGCGATAGCGCTTATCGTAACGGGCTTTGTCATGCTGATGATGGTCAACTTTATGCGGAGCTTTGGAAAAAGGATGCAGTACAAACACGGATAGCGCGAAACAGCGAGCACTATTCCGTTTTCATTCAGTTGTCTCAGCGCTTCGCTTGGCACAGGTCGGGTCGGCCGCAATGCATGTCCGGCGTAGTACGCAATCAATTTAGCGCGGCGACAGCCATTCGTTCGCCGAGACCGGCGTTGTCTGTGGCAACGTGAACGCGACGAAACCTGACACGACTGTGACTCAATAGTCGTGTCAGGTACGTCACATCAGTTAGCGATTTGTTCAGTCCACGTCAGCATGTTGCTTGTGCTGCAGCCAAACTTGGTCTGCCCTTGCCCCAAGCCCAATGCGTCGATGATCTGCTCGCACGAGCAGCCGCCAGTGTCCTGAATTTCGAAGCTGAACGGTAGGTTTGAACCCGTCGTATCGAACACCGTGTCATTGTCAGTAAGTGCCCAACGATTATTGCCGAGCCTGACAGTCGGCACGCCCTCGGGGATGGCGGTATTCAAACAGACATCCAGCTCGTCCGGAACGGTGTCTTTGTCTTCGTCTTTGAAGACGTACAACACCAGGCCATCGTGATCCGAGGAACGTAGCAACAGTTGATCGAGCATACCGTTGTCTTCGACCAACTCTTCGGCCGCGTCTGCGTTACCACGACCGTACTCGAAGCCCTGAACCAGAACCTCCATCGCCGACGATGTCATGGCATGGTCGAGTACCTGGGCGTCGCCACGCGAGCCGTCCGGATTGAAGCTATCGCGGAAAATAAACGAATAGCGTTCCTCGAGCGGCAGGCCCAAGACCTGATCGTTCAGGTCTGGGTTCACCAGGTCGGTACAGGTGTTGGTACTGCAAACCAAACTGTCCGCCGGCACGAAATCGCCTTTGACGATTCCTGCTAAGTCGACGAAGCCGTCGGTGAATTCGAACGCGTTGAAGTCGCCGATGACTACCAGATTCACGTCGGGGTTTGCGGTCTGGATGCCTTGCACTTTGTTGGCGACGGATTCCGCCTGCTCAAAACGCTTCTGCATCGTGCGCCCGCTTGGATCGTCGATGCCATTGAGTGAGCGCATGTGCAGCACCATCACCGCAATCGGGAAGGTCCCGTCGCAGGTCGCTTCCAGTAGCAACGGCGGCCGGTCGTGCAGCAGCGACGGCGGTTCGTCGAATGTAAATAGCTCAAGGGCACCCAGCTGGGTGAGCGCGTCCACTTGGATGTTTTGACGTACCAGGAAACCAACGTCGATCCCACCGATATCGTTACCTTCTATAAGGTGTGGTGTGTAAACGACCGCACCATCGGCGAAGATCTGATCGGCGAGATCCTGCAGTACGGCGAGGCTCTCGACTTCCTGCACCGCCAGTATGTCGGGCGAACGCAGGACATCCCGGATGTGAGCCGAGTGTTTTTCAAGCATCAGCGTATCGCCGGCGAACAAGCGGAACAGATTCAGCGATCCCACGGTCGTCTCGAAAGGTCCGCGTGACCGCACGGGAACCGGCAGCGGTGCTAACGATAGCTCCAGTTCACTGGGCCAGAATTCATAATGGTTGAACTCGAAGCCGATCACGCCTTTGGCACTGAAGGTCGAGCCCGCAGGAATGTGGGTGTCCTCAAACGGTAATCCGAGTTTATCGGCGTCGAGTTCGAACACTTCAGGATTACCGTCCCACACGGGCAGACTGGGCAGGCCCGGGAATTCGATGCCCGGCTCGCGGAATGGCCGCATCGTACCTGAGGTGACATGAACTTCGGCAAACGGATCCGAGCCGAACTCCTGGTTGGAAGCCGCCACGATACCGTCCGGAATCTCGACCAACATCCCTTCGTAACATTCGTATTCGATCGCACAGCTCGGCGTCATCGGATCGAACGATGGCACGCTTGCATTGAAGACGACCGCCGGCGGTACCGCCCCGGTGCCGGTGACCATGACGCTCGACACCGAGCCGATCTCGGTCATAGCGAAGAACTCCTGGATCTCACCCTCGACATCGACCAGATCACCGACCGCCACCGTCGGCGCGGCGCCGGTGAACACGAAAATGCCATCCGAGGTATCGATGTCGAAGTCGGTGCGGCTGGCCGGTGTCTGCATAAAGAAACCGTCCGTGCCGAGCGTCGTAACGACGTTGTCCTGGGTAATGACGCCCTGCCCAACAAACGGGCTGACCAATCCGTCACCTTGGATTTCGAAGATCTCGCGTTCCTGTGGACAGCCCGCGAATTGCGAACCGTCGATGCGCGTTCCGGGCGAATACAAGGCGCCGCCCGAGCCGGTCGCAAGCGTGTGCTTGACGTAAGGCGGCATGCCAGTGACGTCGGGATCGAGCGTTATCGACTGATTGTCACCACCTTCTCCGCCGTAAATCGCAATCGCAGCAGCGCCGATGCCACTGTCGAGCGTCAACGTGTCACCACCATTGTTGAGCCCCAGAAAACCGACGCTCGCCGTCTGTACCGGCATCCGGCCGAATGTGCCGGTCGGCGTGCCGCCGCCAAAGACCAAGACGCCGCAGCCGTCGGCGACAACGGTATTCGCCGGGAACGCGTGGCGCAGACCCGAGGCATCGGCCAGCGTCCAGCCCGAGATGTCGAAGGTACTGCCGGTGTTGTTGATAATTTCAACAAACTCGTCCTGCGAACTGCTTCGTGTGCCGTCGCCATTGGCGTCGCCCGGGAGATCTGCTGCTGGATCGGCGTGAATCTCGTTAATCACCCAGGTGGCGGAGACCGGCGGGCACCCGTCGAAGGCAACGCCATCGGCCCGTGTTCCGGGCGAGTACCGCGTACCACCGGCGCCAATAGCAGCGGTGTGTTTGACATAGGGTAACGTCCCGGTGACATCGGGATTCAAGGTCAACGATTGATTGTCACCCCCCTCGGACCCATAGCTGGCCATCACGATCGCAATGGCGCTGGTATCCGCCAGCGTCAGATCGTCACCGCCGTTATTTAGTCCCAGGGAACCGCCACTGGCAGTCTGCACCAAGCTGTTACCGAAGATGCCGGTCGGCGCGCCACCGCCGAAGACCACGATCGAGCATTGATCGGGCACCACGGTTGGGAACGGAAACGTGTGTCTCAGGCCGAAGCCGTCCGACAGCGTCCAGCCCGAAATATCCACGTCGCCACCGGTCGCATTGACGATTTCGACAAACTCATCATCTGCGAAGTCGCGCACACCGTCGCCGTTGGCGTCACCGTCTGAGCCCGATGCCGGGTCGGCGTGAATCTCGTTGATTACCCAGCCAGATGGCGGCGCTACGGTATTGAAACTAAAGACGAAGTTCGCCGGCATATTGTCCGGCGGATCGTCGGCGTCGACGTCGAAGATCTGTGATGCGAATACAGTGACACTGCAAGTCTCATCACCGTCAAAGTCGACATCCGGGTCGAGCGTGAACGACTGTGGTCCGCCACTGACGGTCGCGGTGTGCGCACCGCTGCTCGAGCAGGAGAGGTCGAACCAGGACCCTACCATCATCACGTTTTCGCTGAAGTTAATGACGACGTCGGTATCGACAGCAACGCCCGTTGCGTCGTTAGCAGGTGATGTGCTTTGCACACAAGGACCGCTATCGGTGCGAATCGTGGAAAACGATCCGATCGGGAAGGGTGTCGCCGCGGTGCTGTTGCTGGTCTCGCCGTCGAGTGCGTTGATGCCGCTGAATGACCAGTTAGCTAGCAGAAACGTGGTGCAGTCGGGGCCGGTGTTGTCGGCGCGATAAGCCCAGCCGTCGAGGTGATCCCAGGCCTGGCCAGAGCCGTCGACATTGATATCGCCAAACACGTCGGCGACGAAACCGTTTTGAAAAAGCTCGATGGCGTCGTCGCCGTTAATGGATGCTGCGCCTGACGTGAAATCGGGAGCGAAGCCGAAGAAAGAGGTGAAGCCGGTGGGCTCGGAGGCCACATACAGAAAACTGCCCGCGGTGACAGAGGCCGCCGGGAACGTGAACTCCTCGCCGTCGGTGCCGCCACCGTTGTTAGCGGAACCCATGCCGTAAATGCTGAGGTCTGGAATGTTGTTGATTGCATAAAACTCGACCGCTTTCGGCACGCCGCCAGACAAGGGTCCGTCGACCACGCCGGTAATCACCAGATCCGCGGCGGCGAGTGGCGGCGATGCCGCCATCGACAGTAGCGTCAGTGCCCAAAAAATCGCAGTTTTGTGTACAGACCTAGAACGAATGTGGCGAGACATTATGTCACCTCTTCTTATTGATATGGGTCGGCGGTTTTTCTTGGCAGCCGCTCGCAGATTGCTGCTGTGATCGTTAAACCTCAGCGTCGAAAGAACAAGTCGGGCACGCATGCGTCGTCAGGCCTTCCGTACGAATCGGGCGCCGTGTTTATCACAGTATAGACCAAGAATTTTGTATGAGCGTTTTTGGCCGCAAGCGGACATTGCGGTCGCTATCGCAACGCAATTAACGACAATAGGACTCAAAGCTAGGGCCGTCGGTGCATTAACTTGCCGCATCGGCTCCACGGGCACACAATCGGCAAATATCGAACGTTGCACAGACGTCTATCGGGGGAATCATGAGCATGAAAATTACTCGGCGGAACTTTGTTCTCTCAAGCGCCGCGGCCGGGCTCGCCGCAACCACATCCATCGCAGCCAAAGCGCAGGTGCCGGCCATTATGACCAAGTCCGGGATTAAGCCGGTCGTCGTTGCATCACGAAACGGTCTCACCATGAAGAACGGTGGCGACCTGTCCTGCGTCGAGACAGCATTCGAGAGCATGGCGCGCGGAGACGACGTACTCGACTCGCTGATCGCCGGCGTCAATATCGTTGAACTGGACCCCGAAGATACGAGCGTTGGCTACGGTGGTTTGCCAAACGCCGACGGGGTCGTGCAGCTCGATTCATGCTGTATGCATGGGCCACGGAAACAGGCCGGCGGGGTAGCGGCGATCGAGGGTGTGCGGACCCCGTCGCTTGTCGCCAGAGCGGTCATGCAGCACACCGACCATCACTTGCTGGTGGGCCAAGGCGCACAGAACTTTGCTCGCAATATGGGCTTCAAAGTTGAGGACGATCTCAATACCGAGCGGTCCCGCGGCTTGTGGCTAGACTGGAAACGACGTGTCGACCCGCAGCATTACCTCGACCCGGAGAAACGACTCGACGCGGGCGCGCAAGCGGGGCTGGACATGCTGCACGAAGGCCTCATTCAGCAGGAAGACTACTACGGTACGATCAACTGCAATGGCGTCAACGGGCGCGGCGACGTCTGTGGAGTAACGACGACCAGCGGCCTCGCGTGGAAGATTCCGGGACGGGTCGGTGATTCACCCATACTCGGCGCCGGATTGTACGTAGACGGGGCCGTCGGCGCTGCTGGATCGACCGGACGTGGGGAGGCCAATTTGTACGGACTATTGTCGTTCCTAATCGTAGAAGAAATGCGGCAGGGACAGCACCCGAAAGATGCCGGCATGGAGGCATTGCGCCGGATCAGAGACAACACCATTGAAAAACGACTGCTGAACGATCGCGGCCTGCCGAATTTCAATGTCAAATTCTACATCATCAACAGCGTTGGTGATTACGCTGGTGTCGCGTTGTACTCCGGATCGGATACCTCGCAGTACTCGGTCTGCACAGAAAACGGTGGAGAGCTGTTGGCACTCGAAGCACTGTTGCAAGGGGAATCGTCGGCCTAAGTGGCACACGAGATTCGCTGTGATTGCTTGATTATTATTCGTAAGCGTTCGCAGAAATACAGAGATCGCACAGCTAAAGTTCGCGCATTGGCGCGCATAAGATCAATTCGTATGAACTATCGTGCATATAGGCGTGAGGATGCGGCGGCGATCGCGACGATATTCACAAGATCCGTGGTAGAAGTTGCGTGTCAAGATTATTCTGCGGCACAAATCAACGCCTGGGCCTTATGCGCATTGAGCCCGGAGCAAGTCCATGCGCAATGTACTGACGGCCGCACGGTCATGGTTGCCGTTGACCATGTAGAGAAACCAATTGCGTACGGTGATCTTGAGGCTGACGGCCACATTGATCATCTCTACTGCTCCCCCGAAGTCGTTGGAATGGGCGTAGCGTCAGCCTTGTACGATGAACTGGAGACAATCGCCTGCGCGCGTGGATTTGACCGCATTTATACGGAGGCCAGCGAGGCGGCGCGCCGACTTCTTAGTCGAAAGGGGTTTGTCGTTACTGCAGAGCGCGACTTCGAGATCGACGGCGTGCCAATCCACAATTACGCGATGGAGAAAGTGTTGACGAAAGCACTCTGAAGACGTCTTTTTGCCACAAATGAAAAGACCCCGCCTCGGCGGGGTCTTAAAGTGATTGCAGTTTTGGTCGCTACCCGCCTGTCTCGTCAGGCGCTTCTGCAACGTCGCATTCACCCTCCAATGGGAACATGAAGTCGGGGTTGTCGCACATTAGAAGGTCCCCTAGAAAGAGCCCGCTGCCCGACGGCGCGTTATCGACATCGTGAGGAGCATCGCTTTTGACATTCCTTTGGCTACCGGATTTTATCGCAACCATTGAAACGGGCCCAGGAATTGCAACTCCGTCGGCGTCCACGCCGCAGTCAAATATGCCATCGACTATTTCGAGGCCATTCTCGTCTAGGATGTCGTCATGTTTGACATACACCTGCGCACCCTCCACACCGCACCAAAGCACGACGTTAGACAGCGCTTTGCACGAATAGGCGTGAACGGTCCTCTCGTCCACCGTGCATACGGCGGTGGTGGCTTCACTCTTTTTGTTTGGCGCGCCCCCTTTGTCGGCCACAGCGACGAGAGGCATCGTTAGCACCAATCCGGCAAAGATTGCCCTGGCATTCATGAATTGACTAAATGATTTCATTTTCAAACTCCTTTTCCATTAAAGCGCGCGTGCCTGGTAAAGGAGACGATAGAAATGGGGAATGCTGCGACGGACAGTCGCAACACCGAGGTTTGCGGTAATCTTCCTTCACTGGCAACTCCGCTGTCATAGGTATTTCACCTTTAGACCGGTAGCTTTGCGTCCCTGCCTTTCGACAGGTTTGCCATTTACAGTGTGTATTAGTCTCGAAGGGCTACAAACGGGTGTCAAGGAGTAGTTGACAAAACGTACGGACGTAAATTAAAACTCAAGCGATCTATGATGTTAGCTCTGCGTAACCATAATGACGTGGCGTCATCGCTTTGACAAAAGGAACTTTAACTAAACTAAATAAGCGCGTAGTCCATTATGTACGCGGCATGATGGGTGCCCATACTGATCAATCGAGCGTCCTTACGACAACGATTCCGGTTTGATATTCGAGTTCAGCCGAAACAGGTTTTCAGGATCGAACTTGGTTTTGATCTCGACAAGCCGTTTGTAGTTGCTACCGTAATTGCGCCAGGTCTTTTTCTCGGTGTCTTCGTTAAGGTTGGTGTAGAAACCATACATATGCGGCTCAACCGCCGCATAGTGTTTTCTTATTGCTGCAATTCTTTCATCGGATTCTGTCTCGTCGGTCCAAAATCCCTGGATACCAAAATTGCTATGTACATTTCGGTGGGCAAATGCCGTCGCGTCAGGTGCCACACGCGCCGTCTGACCACCCAAATGTTGAAACCAAACCATCGATACCCGCTCACCGTCGAAACTTTCGACAATTGCGTCGACGGACGCGGGCGTCAGCTCGGGCAAGAAGCCAGATTTCAGATAATTCAATACTCCGTGCCCCATAGCGCCGTCGTACTGGGTCTGCATTTTCTGATATGACAGCGGACCGATCTCATCGACGACGGGTTGCCCGAATGCGCGTAAGGGCGCAAACACTTGCTCGGCCTCTGTGTGATCGCCGGCATAGAGCGTCTCGACGGCAATCAGTTTCACGCCGTCGGGAGACACAAATGCGACTGGTTCGATATTTGCCTCGTCAGGAAGTGAATCGGAATACTCGGCATAAAAGTTCAGAACATCTTTTGCTTGCTCGAAAGGATAAACGATGCTGCCGCCATAGCTGAGTGGGTCGAACGGATGCAGCCGGTAAGTGAACGAGGTGGCTACACCGAAATTCCCGCCGCCGCCGCGGATCGCCCAGTACAGATCGGGATTCTCGTCGGCGCTCACGTGCCGTAGCTGACCATCGGCGGTAACGAGATCGGCCGCCAGCAAGTTGTCGATTGCTAGCCCGAATTTCCGGTCTGTTCTGCCCATGCCGCCACCGAGCGTGAACCCACCGACGCCCGTATGGGAAACGATGCCCGTTGTCGTTACAAGATTATGCGGAAGTGTCGCCGTATCCAGGTGGCCGAGAAGAGCGCCGCCGCCAACCACGGCCGTCTGATCATCGACATTGACATTAACCGATTGCATCGAGCTTAGATCGATCATCAGGCCGCCGTCACAAACTGACTTACCGGGAAAACTGTGTCCGCCGCCTTTCACGGCAACAAGCAAACCTCGTTCGCTCGCGAATGTAACAGCGTTCTGAACGTCGGCCGCGTCGGCGCATGCGGCTATCAGCGCGGGCCGCTTATCAATCATGCCATTCCAGACTCTGCGTGCATTGTCGTAACCGCCATCACTAGCCAACAGCAAGTTTCCATTTAGGCTGTCGCCCAGCTCCTGTACCGCCGCTTTTTCAAGCGTCAGTTCTTCGCCGGTCAAGCCAACGGCCGAAATCTCACCACTGAGCTTTTTTCCGCACGCCGGAATAGTCGCTACCATGGCCGCCGCCAGCGTCGATTTGCAGAAAGCTCGTCTTTTCATGGAAAGGCCCCTTTACTTTGTTCGGATGCTGACCGCTGTCGGTATTTGATTGCTGCGGCCAATTGATCTTATTGTCATTTAGTCTAGTACAAACGCAGGCGGACATAGATAGTTGTCGATAGTGTCACAAAAATCCCATTGCGTGACCTTCTCAAAATGCTGTCGAGAACGCGGCTCGCGAGTCT
>Ga0224508_10000157_pt1 | contig 71139 bp, 86 predicted proteins | sample SF_Jan12_sed_USG_4_FD_170157 | JGI IMG/M metagenome (GOLD analysis project Ga0224508, IMG submission 170157) | Sediment microbial communities from San Francisco Bay, California, United States - SF_Jan12_sed_USGS_21 | ecosystem: Environmental > Aquatic > Marine > Sediment | place: USA... | reverse complement strand
CAAACATTACGCCATCAGTTTCACCTCCAGGAGAACATCTGATTATTGCAGGTACACCAGTAGAATCTTCAGTAGCCAGTGACTCCAAACAAATTCGAAATATTGTGGAAAAAATGAAAAAAGAAATTACTTCAATTTATCCACAGTTTGAATCATCTCTGCTATGGGAGCGTCCAATGGCATGGACTTTAGTAGAATCAGTAGCCAAAGAACCAGGACTCGTATGGAAGTCAAAAATGCCCCATGAGATTCCAAATATCAAAGGATTGTTCTTTGTAGGAGACTCTACAGTCAGTTACGGAATAGGCACGGATTCTGCTGCACATAGCTCAATTCTCTGCCTTCCGAAGATTCAAGCATATCTTGAAAATAATTTAGAAAAATTATACTGTCCTTAGAAGTTTAGGAATTTCTTCAAGACTGGAATCAACTATTACCGTAGCATCAAATTTCGGAATTTTTTTGGCCTGCATTGCAAAACCTCCAACGAAAATAGGAATATTAAATTCATCCTTGATTTTTCTTACCAGTCTTTGTCCAGCAGATAGATTATCTTCTAAGGTAATTGATAAGAATACCACATTAGGTTTGTTATAATTAATAAAACTCAGAATTGATTCACTAGGCATAGATGTTGACATATTGTACACTTTGAATCCTTTAATTGACAGATAAGTTTCTAGCACATCACATCCTAGGTGATGTTCTTCTCCAAGCGGAACACAGATTAAGATCTTCTTTTTACTTGCACTTCCAGTTACTTTATCCATAATAATTTTAACAAGTGTCTGTGCCATATTACTTGCTACATGTTCTGTTGCAATACTAATTCTTCCTGTAGCCCAATCGTCCCCAATCTTATACATGACAGGTTTGAGGATTTTATCGAAAAAATCAGAAATATTAAAAATTTTAATGTAATCCTCATAAATTTTTAAGGATAATTGAATGTCTCCTTCTGTTAATTTTTTAAATAATTGTTGCTTTGATCTTTGTGAGGCTTCTTCCCTTTTTTTAATGTCTTTAGGATTGTATTTTGCTAACCCTGATAATATTTTGGGATCATTTCTATAATCTAAAGGTATGTCGTCTCTTAGAATATTTTCTGCTTTTCCTAAGTATTTTACAATCTCTTGCTTTGAGGTATTTCTTTTTGAATCCCAAACGCTTTTTACAAGATATAGGTACTGATCAGATTTAACTTTCTTTGCTCTAAGATAAACCACAATTTTTTAAATTTTCTAAAGTATTTAACTAATGCTAATTAAATATCATAGTGCCCAATTTGGGTTATTTAAATAAAATCTAGTCACAAAAACCACTAGTTTTACCACTAGTTACAATTTTTATCACCATCTTAAATAATTTAAAACCAAAAAATATTCATGATGTCAGAATTAACCTACCAAGAAAAAAAGGATGAACCATTAGTTTGCAAAAATATCAATATTAGAATTTGCACTGTTTGTGGAGATGACCGAATAGAATCTTTTGAGTTTGGAATATCATGTGAAGAATGTGGGAGTTTACTGGTGAGATCATAATGTTAACTGAACTCGTTCATCAAAAAAATTGTAAGAAAAATAACTTAGTTACAGATTTATCTACTGGTGAGGTTGCCTGCAGTAATTGTGGTGCAGTATCCGATGAAAAGTCATTTGACTCAGGACCTGAAAATTCTCTACAGATAAATGAAAATTATCTTACATCTAGGGTAGGACAAAAAATATCATTAAAAATGGCAGATATGGGACTCTCTACATTAATCGAATCAAAAAATAAAGATGCAACAGGAAAGACCCTCTCAACTGAAAATCGTAGAATGTTTTATCGATTACGCATGTGGGATAGAAACAGTCGTTACAAAAATTCCTCGCAATCCTATCAAAAAGCCTTTATTTTGCTTGATGCAATCCGAACAAAGCTAGGTTTACCTGAATCAGTAGTAGAGCATACTGCATATCTTTTTAGAAAGATTTCAGGAAAAAAATTACTTAGTGGACGTTCAACCATTGGCATTATTTGCGCTACAACATACATTGCCTGCAGATTAACAAACACTCCTAGATCTTTACAAGATGTAGCTTTGGCAGGAAACATTAAAAGAAAAACCCTACAGAGCGTCTACAGATTCCTTGTAAGGGAGTTAGATATCTATCCTGAAACATATAATCCTCATGAATTTGTCTCAAGAATTTCAAAAGCAATTCACGTATCTGAAAAAACAGAAAGGATAGCCTTCAGTATCGTTTCATTATGTGAAAAAAAGGGAATATCTGCAAGCAAAAATCCCCTGTCAATAGCAGCAGCGGCTGTTCGCCTGGCAGTAGTGAAAAACAATGAAAAAGTTTCGCAGCGAAAAATTTCTGAAGCCTCAGGGATTAGCACAGTAACAATCAGAGAGAGAGCAAATGAGATCAAAAACGGTCTAGGGGGTGAAATTTAATGGCTAGAACATGCAGAAATATCTGCCTAATGCACAAAGCTGAACCGGCTCCAAATAAAATAAGGTATCAAATTGGGCAAAAAAGGTGTACCTTTTGTGGAATTTTCCTATCCATAGAAGATTCAAGATGCATCTGTTGCAAGGCAGTCTTGAGAACTAATGCTAGAAGTAAGAAGAGTTAGAGTTCACCTTTGAGTTAGACTGGGGATTTCTTCTGGATTTCATTTTTTTATCAGATTCCCGGAAAAAACTAATCTTGAAAACGAGAAATATTGTACTTGAGGAAGGATTGAATTTTATCCTTGTATCAAAAAAATTGGAATTGAGAATAAATTTAATTTTTTAAAAAAACATTTGTTTTGACCATCTAAACGTGATTCATTTTTTTATTTTCACAGGATAGAAGAAATTCATCTAGAATCTTGTTAACTTGTTTTTTAATCAAATATGTAAATATAGAAAACAACCTAAACACTCCGTTGAATTGTAAATTTACCTCAATAGTCACCTTTGTTCCATCATCAGAAGTCTCATAAAACTCTAGGAACGAAGAATTGCGCAGGGGACCTGTTAGAATGTGTATTTCATGGATATCTGGTTTTTTTACCACATGTTTTGTTTGTGTTTCCATGGTTTTACTAAGAAAAGAAATTTTTTCTGTAACAAAATATTCGGAATCACATGATTTAGTTATTTTTAAAGATTTGAAATACTTGGGCAATAATTTAGAAAATCCTTCGATGTCTGTGCTAATATCAAAAATTACATCTCTTTCCAGGTTTGAATAACGAACTAATTTTATTTTTAGCATGATATTTCATTTGGAGAAAGATACTCTTGGAGATTTGTCTTTATAATTTTGAGTTCAGGATGATTGTTTTTAATTAGGCGAGATACCAAAACCATGGCTTTTTTGACGGAGTCGGTTTTTTTAGGATCAGTTAGTGGAAGTAATCTAACGGTAGTTTTTTTATTATTTGTCAGTACTTGAATGAAAAATTCCTGATGAAATTCATCTATCACCACCGCTGAAAATAATGCACTTTGATTATTTGAATTAAGGAACATTTCTTTAACTTTTATCAAAGATTCTGATTTCATAAAAATTGGCGCAAAGTTTTTGCTGATTTCTTCAAAATCTGTTTTTCCATCAAATACTATATGTGGCATTTTTTTTACATCTCCAGTTATTTTTCAGCAAATCATTCAGAAAATAATTTTTTCTTATATTCCTCAACTAGTATGCTGAATTTGCAACTTTTGCAGGCTAGGAAATCTCTGTATTTTGGCCCAACCAACGCAGTTACTAATTCCAAATAAGGTCTAGAGCAATTTGCTGCCAAATGTTTTTTGTTCGTATATTGTAAGTTCATGATATATTTTTGTCAAAATAATATTTAATTAATGCTAACTTCCTATTCTAGTGGTAATTTTTATCTCAAATAATTAGGTCTAAAATTTTCAAAGAACTAAATTGGCACTAGAGAATTTTTCATTTTTTCATTAAATACTAGAAAATCATTTTCAACATATGCAAACAAAAGTGAGCAGAATTGGATTAATTCAAGGATATGAAGCAAACAAAGTAAAAGAAACTTTGGATTTAGTTTTGCGTCAAAGGAAAAATGAATTTACAGAATTAGCTAACGCTTTGAGAATCCCCACAAATTCCGAAGAATGGGAAATAATTATTTTAAAATTCTGTTTAGATTTTGAGGATTGTTTTGAAATTTGGACTGGAAGGGAAAAACCTGATCAAAATAAAACTATGAAATGCATGACCATAATGCGGGAAATTGCCCAAGGCGGTAAGACTGTAACTGAAATTGCCCACATACAGACAACTGCCAATACCATTTATCACGAATTTCATAACATTTATGGAAGAATCTGAAGTAAAAAACCGTCAAAAGAGAATACTAAATAATACAATTACATCCTTTTTGTTTTAAAATTTGAATTTGTCTGGATGGGGAATCTACGAAAACATCTTGTTTTGATTTGCCAACTGCTTTTCTCTTATCAAGAGGGCTTTTGTGCCTATATCCACGATTAATCATTTCCTCGACCAAATCCTCGTGCCGGCTATACATGGCATTTAATTTTCCTACCCATCGAAGGGTTTCAGGGTGTTTTGAGTACCCTTTTTTCTTTTCAGTAATTACTGCCCACATTGCATGAATCTCTCTGTGTTCGCCCAATAGATGGTTTCTACATAATTTTTTTGGAGAAATATCCCAAATTCTCATAAATTTAAACTCTGATTATCCAATAAAAAATTTTGAATTAAAATTCACTAGTGCTAAAAATATGATTTTTTCAAACCCATGCAACTATTTTGTTTTCTATTTCGTAAAATCCCAAAAACATTCCAAGAGTTACTCTAGGGGTTTCTCCTTCAATAGTAGTTACCTCGTGATAATAATTTGGATTTATCAAAACTAGATCTCCGGATTCAAGATTTGAAATTTTATAAAATTCAGAAGATGAAATTAAATCAGAGGAATAACCAAAATCGATTTTTCTAAATTTCTCATCTTTTTTTGTCCATTGTCTTCGATAGATAATCAAATTTCCTCCTAATTCTGATTCTTGGAGATGAAGTACACATGACAACTGTTTATCAATATTTGAGATTCCATATTCTTTACCCTCATATCCTACATTGTCTCTGTGAATTGGAATTAATTTTCCTTTATCATGAATACGAATAACAAATGGCGAAAATCTATTTTGAGATTCTGATGCAACAGAAATCGAATTTTGAGGATATACTTTACTCATAGTTTTGTATAGCCGTTCAGACGGAAGGGGAAGTTCATAAAAAATTCGGTTGAATGTTTTATCGGCTAATTTAGCCTCATCAAAATATTGATTTTTTTTTGTTATAAAAGACATTAAAAATGGTCCAATGTGATTAAGTTTTTGATTTTGAAAATTTTCAAATTTTTGCTCTTTAATTCTATTTACAACTGTTTTGCAGTATTTTTTTCCATAAAAGTTTCGAATTATTACAGCTGGAGTTTCATCTGAAAAGAGCAACTCAATACTTTCTTTATTGATTGAGGAGGTATTGATTTCCAGAGGTTTCCACACTAGTATCCACCAACACCGGAATGGGACACTTTGGCCAGGAGCATTCCTCTATCATCTCTCAAATCGACTTCACATTTTAAAAAGGCGTCAATTACACAATCTGTCAATTTTTCAGAATTCCAGTCGTTTTTGTCGGCTGGAAACCCAGGAAGGTCTGCAGATATGAGTTTGATTTTTTCTGAGTCTGAATAATCATTTTTGTTTCCGCTTTTTCTATGAGTTACATTTAGAACAAATGAATCGTTTGACAAAACTTCAGAACCGTTCCCCCAAATTATATCCGTCATAAGAATTGTGAGTTGTTTTGAAATATTAATAGTATCATTAGATTAATTTTTTAGCACTAGGGTTAGGAAATCCAAAATTAGGACTCAGCGTTCCAAGATTTTTTACAGTTATAACAATGTTTTTTCCATATTGCTAAACCATTTTCATTTTTTCTTACCGCCAAACTTGCAAAATCTTTAGAACCACAAGTAGGACATCCGTCATCTTTTGCCATATCAAACATCCTTCATTCTTTTAGAATAATCATAGTTGAATATTTTTTGCGGAGAAATTTGTATCGCAACTTCAGTTTTTGAATTATCTCTTAAGAATTTAGACAAAATAGATTTTTTTTCTCCAAGATACTTTTGTATTAAAATCGCAAGAATTTCTTCTCCCTTGTCAAGAATTTCCACAGTTCCTTCTCCACGGGTTCCTTTGTACGGGGGGTTATCGCCAGCAATCTCAAATCCGCATAAAGGATTTTTTTTTAAGTATGAGACAATTTTTGCTGATTTTTGGGTAGCACAATAAATTTTGCCATCGATCTGAACATACCATAAAGACACTATAGAGGGCATTCCGTTAGGTTTGATACAAGCAAGTCTTATTGGTATTTTTGAATTATAGACTGATTTGTTGTTGTTTTCTCTATCTACTTTTTGCATTTCCTAATTTCCTAATCTTTTAGATAAAAATTTTGCAAAACAAAAATCGCATGAAAAGTCTTGATATTCTTTTCCACAAAATCTACAATTTTGCACCGAAATCAGTTTCATAAAGTTCACTTGAATTTTTAATATATTAATAGTGGTTAAATTTTATTCTAGTGCCAATAGAAGATTTTTCTAATTTTATTAATATACTAAATTTAAACAGAGAAATCATGAATAAAATTATCAGTGTGATTTTTGTTTTATTTTTGATTGGAGCAAGCCCTGCCTATGCCCACAAACTAATCAGTCATGACGATACACACAGAAGTTTTGATACTGCTCTCCAAATTCCGGATCATAAGATTTCTTGGGCAATTTATGAAGATCTAGGCGTAAACGAAGCAAAATTTTACACTTTTGACGCGAAACATGGGGACTCATTTTATGCAAGTATTGTTATTCCTAAAATTAATGGATTAGAGAATTATTCTCCCACCTTGGTGTTGGTTGGTCCAGGAGTTTTTGAAAACGATGACATCCCCTATGAAACACAACTGGGAGTGGAAAAATTTTCGTTTGATGGTAAATTTCCAGGAAGAGAATTCTATGAACCATTTGGACAAGTAACCTATTGGGAAAGACAGGAAGTTAAGACTGAAATTATCACTGATGGTCAATATTTTATTGTTGTAATGGATGAAAAAAATCAAAGTGGAAAATATAGCCTGGCAATTGGAACAATTGAAGATTTTTCAGGAGGAGATTTTTTTACAATTTTACCAAAAGCCTGGTTTGACACCAAACTGTTTGTAGAAGATTATGCCTCTATTGGCATTTTTATTGCTATCTTGTTTGCTATCCCAGCTATTCCAGCCTTTATTATAATTAGAAAAGAAAAAAGACTACACAAATCATCTTGAGACATGGTAAGTTTTTTGGCACTAGAGCGAAAATAATCCGTTCCTTATATTATCTGGAAACAAATATGAGGTGAGGAAAAATGCAACAAACAACAATCAAAAAAGCACCAGCATTGAAATTTATAGCAATTATGGCTGTAGCAACTTCTGTAATGCTAGTTTTTACAATAACTCCTTGGAATATTTTTCCAACACTTGTTACCGAAGATGTAATTGTTATTGCTGTAACTGATTATGGATGTGTGGGTGAATCTAGTTTTGGAACTTCCGTTGTGGTTTCTAACTGCAATTCAAATATTGGAGATAAAATTTCTGCCACATTTAATGTTCCAGCTATGAAACAAAATGGATACTATGATAGAATTGAGGATAAACTAGAAATGGTTAATCCTTAAATTCAATTTTTTTATTTTCTCTCAAAAAACATAAAATCTGAATGAATAAGAAATGAGTATTTTGTTACATCTATGTACTTATATAGAAAAAATAGTTGGCACTAGTTCTATAAATTATCACCATGTTATATATCGGAAAACAGACAAAAAAATATGAAAACAGAAACAGAACCAATGGGTGGAAAAAAACTCTTTGGGATAGTAGCAATAGTTATGGTGGGAGCCGTAGCTGCTGGTCTTGTACTCTTTACAGATTTCTTGTAAGGGTCAATCCTTTTTTTATTCTTACAATAATTACTATCACGAATAAATTGTAGAAATCATCAAACAAAGCATCGAATTTTTTCTGATTTGGACTATTCATCTATTTTAATTCTATAGAGCCACATGTGGTCTATTTACAACTATGTTCTATCCTGATAAAATTAGGGCACAACTTATAATCCAAAATTGGCTTCTGACAATCAACGAATATGAAAAATACAATTATGGTTACAATGCTTGGAATAATCACAGTATTGACCATTGTATTTGTTTCAGAACGAACCTATGCTTTTGCTGAAGAAGAAAGCCCTTACAAGGTAGCGGATGACATTCATGCAATTTTTACTTTCACCTTTAAGGACGGCGTAGAAATTCATGAATTTCCAGTATTCAAAATGGGAAATAATTTTGTGAACAAAAATGTTTCACCGACTTTTTCTATCGAGGGTGTGGTAGGAGAGTCCCCTTATTTGCATAAGGCACTTGATGAGGCATTCAAGTACAAGGCAAATCCAAGTTATGAATGGAATTATCAGTTTTTTGAAGTAGACGTTGATTTTACTAAAAATAATGAAGTTGTTAGATCCTTATCATACCATGATTGCTATGTTGATGACTACAAAGTACAAACACTTTCAGATGACTATGAATCCTACATGTCTTCAAAAACTGGTTTTGCAATCATTGATAATATTGACTTTCTTTGTGGAGTCTTAATTCAATAAAAGACATTTCAAATGATAAGTCACGAATAACTTATACTACAACAGGATATTCAACTACCTCATTTGATTTTGCTGAAGACGTGCGGACTGTAATCATATTTGAGTTTGATCAGGGGATTGAAAAAATAGAGTTTCCATATTTTCAAACCAACTCCGGATTTGAGGAAGAATCTGATAATGTCATACCGGGATTCTCAGTAGAAACCACTGTTAAGAAATATGCTCTTTTAGACAAGGCAATTCAAAATGCTAGAAGCAATGGCGGAATTCCAAATGGAGTCAATTTAGATTTTTAAGTCACTGTCAAATTTACAAAGGGGGATGAAATTCTTAGAACCCTAATGTACAAGGACTGTAGGGTAGATGGTGCTGAAATAACAACTCTTGTGGGTAAAGAAGAAGGCTTTACAGGAAAAAGTGGCTTTGCTTATGTAGAGCAAATCGATTTTGTATGTATTGGCCTAGATACCGTCAATAATTCTTATGATGATCTAAAAGGAGATGATCCAGTATGGAAAAGTTCCTTGGATGAAAATGTTTTATCTCCTCATGAATACCCTTTAGGCACTGGTCCAAGAGCTATTGCCACTTTTACATACGACAATGGTGTAGAGGTAATTGATTTTCCAGTATTTGAGCAAGATACAGTTCTTGTAAAATCTCGACCTTCCTTTGAATTGGAAGGAGTGGTGTTAGATACCCCGATGCTTTACAAAGCTGTTGATGATAATTTGTCTCTTACCAGTACCACGGGTCCTAATAACTTCCTCGATCTTTTCCAAATTGATGTTGAATTAGTCTATGATGATAAAGTTGTTCGAGGCTTCAATTATTTTGACTGCAGGGTAGTGGATTATAATGTTAAAACACAACGTGATAAGGAAGAAAGTTATTTCAAAGGATTTGCATTATCAAATACGTTTGATTTTGAATGCCAAGGATATCATCCAAATGTTCCACTTTATGATGCAATGTTCAACACATACAAATCTTCAAAAACACTTAGCTCCACAAATCTAAAAGAAACCCATGATTGGGGACCTGGATTCTACCAACCATAGATTTTTTCTCTTTTTAGAATTTTAATTTTCACGCCCAATTGCAGCATTATAGTTTTAGTCCAATACCTACAGTTAATCGATGTTAATTTTTAATTTAAGATTTTGAAGGTTTGGCAATCAGTACAGGACAATTGGATTTTGTCACTATACCAGAAGCTACGCTTCCTAATACTAATTTTTTAAAACCAGATCTTCCATGAGAACCCATTACAATCAAATCTATTTTCTGGGTTTCAGCAAAGGCAAGAATTCCCTCGATGACAGAAGGATCATGGATAATTCTCACCGAAATATCCACATTATCGTACTTGTTGGAATCCTTTATTTTATGCAAATTCTCCTTGGCCTTGTTTTCTTCATCGTCATGTACTTGTTGAGCTCTTGCCAAATCCATACCAGAGGTATCGATATCATTACCCAATACAGTCAATAGTGTTATTTTTGAATCAAATTTTTTGGCTATCTCCACTGCTTTTTCAAAGGCTATGGATCCAAAACTTGTAAAATCATAAGGAACAAGAATATTTTTTGTCATGTTAAATCTTTAATAATTCTGTATATATAACACATTTTAAAATAATTTTAAATCAATTCAACTATGCATTGATAATTAACATAATGATTAGCAAAATTATTCCTGAAATTAGGATAAATTGAATTATTTTGGAAATCTTAATTAGGATTTTTAGAACAATCACTGCTATTATCATCGCAATTACTATCATTAGCATATGTGAACTTTCAAGGTTTAAAATTGAAAGGAAAATTTGGGATATATTTTCTAAAATCCCCTCTGCCATCACTCTCATCGAATTTCATTCAATAAATATTCATAAGATTTACTCCTATACATAAACCAGGTATTTGAATAATCAAAGAAAATCTAAATTTTGACATAAGCAAAACCCGCACTGAAGAATGGGATAATGGAAAATATTGTTTTTAGGATTCTTTGTGGAGTAAAACCCGATTGAGGTGATGATAAAATACTCCCTTTCATTGTTGAAACCAATCACCGACTTCTGTTGGGCTGAGCCACTTTCTGCCCTCAACTTACAACAAAACAAAAGATAAACTATTTGGTCAATTCCCGAGGTTGATAATTTATCATTAAATAATACATCCCAAAAGGCAAAAAATCACATGAAAGATTTCTCAAAAATTTTGGTTCCAGTTGATGGTTCAGCAAAGTCATTTCAGGCATTAGATAGAGCATTAACTCTAGCAGGATTTACACATGGGGAAGTCACCTGTATTCATGTCATTCCAGAAGTTCCTTCAGGTGGCCCAAGGACAAAAGAGATGGAAAAACATCTCAAGGAAGATGGTAATATTGTTTTAAAAAAAGCGGCAAGACGGGCTGGAACCAATATTAAGTTTAAAACAAGATTGGTCCATGGCGCACCAAACGTTGAGACAATAAAGATTGCCAGAAATGGCAAATTCGATCACATCGTAATGAGTACTACTGGTAAAGGAGGTGCAACAGGAGATATGCTGGGAAGTGTTTCTAATTATGTATTACACAAATCAAAAATTCCGGTGTATCTAATAAAATGAATTTTCTTAGAAATACAAAAAATGATTGTACCGAATGTGATGAGAAATTCTCTGATCATGAGGATTTGGTCAAACATGTCCGCAAAACACATCACCATACCATTGTAAAATGCACCGAATGTGGGAGGGAGTTTATTCACGAAAAACATAGATTAGAACATTTTCGAAAAGAACACAAAGAAAAAAAGGCTAGAAATAGAACTGAAAAGAATCTTTTCAAGCATAGAGGGTTTTTTAAGACATGACTGAATTAAAATCAATAATTAAAACACCTATAACAATTCCCCCAAACACATCCATTTTAGATGCAAGAGACATCTTACTTCGACATAGAATTGGAGAGCCATTATCGAATCTTGACAAAGTGGAAAATATGAAAATAAAAATAATGCTAGAAAAGAAATTACATGAATTTATTGATAATAAATTTTCCATTTTATGTCCGTATAATAATTGTGAAATAGAATCTGGGAATAAAACTAAATGGCTTAGTCATTTATTCCAAAATAATGATGGGGCTATTTTTTCTCCCAAAGACACTGAGGGATTGTCAATTTACTTTTAATTTTTAAAAAATACTATTTAATTTATTTCTGAACCATTCTTGATGTCTCACCGCTTTTAATTTTATTGAAATCATCCAGAACTTCATCATCAGTTGTTTCAATTGTTTGTTGTTTTGTCCTTTGTTTTTTCCCTGTAACCACTGCGGTGCCCATAGCTTTTGCAACCAAAATTGGTTGATCTAAAACATCACATGCAGATTCCTGATCTGTATCTTTTGATGAGGATATTATTTTAAATGCCTCAAAAAATATTTTTCTACTAGTTTTTCCAACCTTGACAATTTTTCCTTTTACTTCTAGAAAATCTCCACCAAATACAGGTTTAAGAAATTCAACTTTTTCATACGCTCTAAGTAATCCCTCATCTCCGTCGTAACGAATGGTTAATTCTGTGGCAACATCGCCAAAAAGCTTCATTATGTGAGCTCCATCTAGTAATTCTCCTGCATAATGAACATCATTTGCACTAATTCGTACTCGTAATGTCACTTCAGGGAAAATTTCCATACATGGATAAACAATTCTTTGAATATTAGATTTTTTAAAAAATTTCAAGAGATTAGAATAATAATTACATGTATGAATTACCTCTTTTTTACCCCAAGACAAGCAATATCTGGGATTTTACCCCGTCTTCAAAAATTTGCATATGTCTGTCATCATACATCATTTTCATAGATTAACTAAATCAAAGGATTAGTTTGATTATTTTTTTGCAAAGATAGGCCCTATTTTCATTGTTGTGCTCAAAAAAACAAACACAACCTTAAGTTAATTTCATTTCAAACAAATATGAAACTCCAGTCCGCTCTTCTATCCCCCGATAGTTTTGTTACGCTGGGTTTCATTTTATTCAAAATTGAAATCAAAATTTTTAAAGAAAAATAATTGATTCAAAACTCTATCCATACCCTTAAGTTCAAAATTAAAAACAGAAAATTATGGATATTTACGGAAGAAAGTTGCCAATTATAATAATAATTGTTCTCATCGGTATTCTTGCCTTTCAAGTTATGAGTAACGAAAACAACCGTCCTATGATAGATTCTGAAACATGTGAATTATACATTAAAGACTCTCAATTTAATGGCAAAAAATATCTGGGAGAATATGATTCAAAATGCTTGGATTTTAAAAACCTCAATAAATAGAGAATAATCGATAAATTTACCTTTTTTCTAAATTAATTTAGAAATTTATTGATATTTTTTGTTATTTTTGAATATATGGTTTGAATATCTTCCCTAGATCATCTTTTTTTAACATAGAAAAGAGCACAACAAGATCACTAGAAGAAATTATTCCTAAAACTTCATCATTAATTATCACTGGAAGTTTGTGGATATTTTTGTTTGTCATGATTTCTGCTACATCAATTATAGATTCATCAGGATGGATGTGAATGAGAGGCTGAGACATTATTTTTTTTACCTGTGTTTCCAAAGAATTTTCAAAAGGCCCTATACTATTTACGATATCTCTAACGGTGATAATCCCTACTGGTTTATTGTTTTCCAAAACAATTGCAGAACCCACCCTTTTCACGTACATCTTTTTTGCCGTTTCTTTAATTGAATCAAAAGAATTTACAGTCACCACATTTTTAACCATAAATTCTTTTACCGGAATTTTTGGTTCACTCATACGAGCAAATTACCTTTCTTGGTGATAAAGTTATTTTTTAAATAAATTAATTTTTGTAAGATATGGGAATTGAGAAAAAGTGATTCTCTAGGAACAAAATCATGTTTTAATATCATTTCAAACCCGGAAGAACAATGAGAAGACTTCCACGTAGAAGGACCCATAGGGTGTTTTCCTTAATTATGTACACTGTAATTTTCTCATTTATAGGAATAGTTTTGCTTTTTGGAACAACCGATTTTTTACAAAATATTTTTAATAAACCATAATAACAATTGAATTATTTTTTATTTCGTACTAACTAATTTTTCTTTATACCATGATATGTCTGAAAATTCAATTTTACATTCCTCCCTCATGGGATTTGTTTCCTCTATTATGGGATCATCGGCAACTAAATCCTCTTCCTCATTATTTCCTTCCTCCTTTGAGGGATTAATTTGTTCAATTTTGTTAAATAATTCGTTTGTAAGGCCTACTAGCAATTCCTGCACTTGTTCAGATTCGCGATGTTTGAGAATATTATCTGATTCTTTAATTGAATTATTTCCAACCTCGTTATTATCATCCCTTCCAATTTTTAGGCCCTTTGATTTTAAGAACCAATTAATATAATCTGGCAAAATTTTCTCATATTCTAACTCGTTTGTCATCATAGGTTTTCAATTTTTTCAAGTATTTAGTCGGATGTTTGTTCGTTTAACCAAACAAAATATTTCTCATACCTTTGTGTCGCGGTTTTTTTAATTGCTATAATAATTTCTTGTATATTTTAACATCAGATTTTCCTCAGAATAGTTTCAATTTGGTTAAAAACCATGTCTGAGAATTTTAGTAGGGTATCCTCCTTGATGTGAGAAATCTCAGAAATTCTTCTAAATGTAATGGGGGAATTTTCCATACGTGAAATTATTAGAATGCATATTGAAACCAACAGATAAGGTGATTCGGCCCTTAAGGTGTTGTTTTGAATCAAAAGAGCGTGTAATTGTTGAGCTTTGGTGATAATTTCTCCAGTTAAATGTAATTTGAGCTGAAATTCTTGGTAAATTCCCTCATTTTCTATGTCAATCGACTATATGCCAAAAGCCCAAAAATTAATTATATCCTTCATTGTTCAAAAAGAATCACATTTTATTACTGTATTCAGTTATCCGTATATCCACCTATTTCTATATTCACCCTCAATCTAGTTTGCAAGTCCCATCTTCTTGTTGTTTGGAAGGAAATCCAGCCTTGATTGTAAAAAAATAATGTCTTAAATGAACAAACATTTGCATATAAGGGAAAACCCGTCTGATTAATTGTGAAAGTACTGGTAATTGATGATGACCAAGAAACCACAAAAATGCTCTCCAAATTCTTTAATTTCAAGGGTATTGAAATCGTAGTTACAGATGATCCCATGATTGGAGTGACCAAAATTAGACGAGAACACTTTGACGTTATTCTTTTGGATATTAATATGCCTGTGGTAAGTGGATTTGGTATTATTGAATTATTAGCAGGGGCTGATATACTAAAAGATCAAAACATCTTTGTTTTTTCTGGAACCACTTTGCCTGCAATTCAGTTAAAGAATTTGTTAAGAAGAGATGGTGTAAGTGGATTTTTGGAAAAACCAATGGGTGTTGATGAACTTTATGAAGCCATTACTAATTGAGTCTTTTTTTTTCGATGTTAATATTCTAAATTACTTTTTGAGGCTTTGACGTAATGTTTCATTCAAAACCGCAGAAAAGCTTACTGATTTTGTGGATTCCTTGATTTGTTTGGCTTGCAAATCATGTAATTTTTTTAAAAGATCTCCATCCAGCATTATTGTTATTCTTTTAGACATGAGAAAATGTTACCAATACCCTGTTTTATACCATAGGTATTTTTTCAATAATTCAATTGATTTTTAATTTTTCAAACTGTCTAGTTTAATTTTTAGGACTGATGAAAGAAAAATGGGGTAGAGCACTATTTACAAAAATATTGGTTTAAAATCTAGTACTCAAAACTTAGTTTTCCACTAAGGAAATACTACGAGTATGTTAGAGAATTTGTTTTCTAATTACTTCATCAAAGACCTCTAGGTATGCAATCTGAGCCTGAATTTTTTCAGTTTGCATGGTGTTAGATATGTCTACAAAAGATTCTGCATTCATTGGGATTGCAAGAATTTCAGCCTCAACATCTTCTAAAAGCTCTCCAAACTCGTGAACTAGTGTGTCTGCCTGATTATCACCAGTCAATTCAGTCAGCCCTAATGCCATTGCGACAACCAAAGCCAATAAAACTGTCAAACCTACAGACTTTTTGTTGTGATATCTAGTCACACATTAAATTCCTAAATTATTATATCTAAAATTAAAGAAGAAAAGATATCTGATATCCTGAAATTGGTCTATTGTTATCCAAACAAAACTGAAACTACTAGAAATATCTTCAATTTTATAGAGAAGGATCTCATCGATTAAAAATTTTCTTTTACTTATCTAGAGAATTTTGTATTAAATGAACAAACTTTCTTCTAAATATGAAAACTAACTTCCTAAATTATGAAAGTTCTTCTTATAGATGACAATCCCGATATTACCGATCTCCTTTCAAAATTTCTCAAGGCTAAAGGATACGAAAACGACGTAACTAATGATCCCAAAGATGGTCTTAATCGTATTAAAAATGAAAAATATGATGTAATTTTCTTAGATATTCATATGCCTGAATTCAGTGGATTAGATATTATTCAATCATTGGAGACTGACAAAATTCTCAAAGACCAAAAAATTGTAATATTTTCTGCACATAATTTTAGTCCTAGTGAAGTTAAGGCTTTGTTGATGAAGGATGGTATTGAGGCCTGTTTGAAAAAACCTATTCAATTAAATGAACTTTTGACATCAATGGCTAGATGACGAATAGGCCTTGCCCCAAAATTCAAAGATTTTAAAATTATTTTTCAGAGATGAATTTACAACTTTAAAGATTGAACTAGTTACATAATCAGGGGATATTCCTTTAGAGTTCATTTTCAGGCTCATTTTGTGTAATTTTAAAGACAGTCTTATGTAATAAAATTATTTTACACTCGAAAAATCACGCGAGGATTTTAAAATTACAAGTAAAAAAATACTATTACAAAAGATCTTCCTTAAGTAATAATTTTCCATGTATAATTTATCATGATGGTTGAAAAACAACTAAACTTGGCGGAGTTGTTACAACAGGCAAAAGAAATAGGATTAATTGATTCTAATTTGACAGTAACTTGTTATAATTGCAGGGCTATTTTTCCAAAAGAATACGGTAATTGTCCTCAATGTCAGACAAAACAATCGTTGAATGTTGCAAATTTCAACATTTCGGTAATTTGGGAGCAAAAAACATAATCTGAAAATTTTAATCCTTATTCAACGAATTTTTTCATTACATTTTTCACACAGAATTGGACCTTTTGAGCTAAAGACCAATTTGACTTCATTTTCCTTAGCACCGCATTCAAAGCACTCTGTAACTCTTGTCATGATAATAGGTATTACTTTCAGTTTTAAATTTTAGCAAGATCTATATTAAAAATATGTAGTATGTTATGAACAACCAACTTGGTATAGTATACAAGTATGAGATTCTTATACGAATATGAAGTATGGTTGCTGTAAAGAATGCACTTGCGTTTCTCAAAAAATAAGAGACCCTGGATGTCCATGTAAAAAACATGATCAATATAATGAGTAGGCTTAAACAATTAGAAAAATAGAATTGATAGGGTTGTAATTTCTACTGCGATAAATGTAATTCCTATATTGGTACTAACCATTTTTTGCTTTTCTTGATATCCTGTAAATTTCCTGAAGTAAATTTGTGCGATCCCACGTTATTTGAAGTCTTTATGAACTCAGGTATTTCCTTTGGATGAGTTTGAAAACCCTCTGAATCCTATTTTGGCTCTGCATTTCACACAATGATCTAAGTGAATAAAATCATGGGAATAATCTTTGTATTCTTCAGGTGTTTTTTCCCTGTTGATCAAATTTTAAGCCCTAACATATGCCGCATTGTTCGTTTTGCCTTATTGTATAATTTACCTAGTTCATAAAAAACTCCAAAACCAAAACATCTGTAATATTTTATAACCCTAAAAGGATTTTTTTATTTAGAATTTACTAATTTGGAGTTTATCGGTTTTTTCCTACGAGAATATGATTAGAAAATACCATATTTACTAGATTCCATTTCCTCTTTAATTGCCAGCTTGAATCTATGTTCCTTATTTTCCATATTATTGGAAATCCAGGTAAGGAATTTTTTTTCTATTCCTTTTCCCTTCAAGCTATTAAAATCTGAGCCCATTTGCTCTGCTAATTTCTCAACAAGGGTTCTGTTTACGCTCACAACAAAAAAATGCCAACCAAAAGCAAATTCGGAATCTGTCATCAAAAAATCTTCATTACCATGAACCATTTCTTCAAGAAGTGAAAGTTTTTGAGCTATTGCCTTGCTAGTCTTATCATAATCTACGGCTGATACATTGATGTTTATTCTATCATCCATAGTTATCCTAAAGTTATTCAAAATAAAAGGGTTAATGATTAATCTTTCAAAAGATGTTCAAAATCTATATCAAAATGCATTTTCATAATATCGATATAGGTTTTGATAGATTCTGGAATTTCCTCTCTACATGCTACTCCTAAATTTTTGGCATTAATCCAAATTATCAGTGTTTGAATTATTGTAAGAAATCTGTCGTTTTTCACTTTTGGATTTCCTATTGCCTTTGTGTACCGTTCGGCAAATTCCCATGCAGTGACAAAATCGACACATTTTACTCCAAACACTGCCAATAACTGCTCCTGCAACGAGTTGGCTTTTTTTAAAGGAATGGCATTGATAATGTAAGGAAAATTAACTTTTTCAGGAAGACAATTGGGTAATGGTCCCCAAATCGTTATTATTTTAGTTCCAGAATTCAGCTTTTCAAATTTTTCCATCATTTGCTTTGTGATTTTTTCATCTGTAAACCAAAATAAAATTACAGTGGCATCAGAAAAATCTGAATCCTTAATGTTTTCGCAATAATAATTTCCCAAAAAATTTTCTGCTTGTTTAATTTTTTGACGATTATTATCAATCCCAATTCCCTTCTTAACTTTGAATTCTTCAACTGCAATCTTAACTCCTGTTCCATCACCACATCCTAGATGATAAAAAATATCATTTTCCCCCAACTTCACAAAATTGAAAATTTCCCTAAATGATTTCTCAGATAGCTGCACCTCCTCACCGCTAACAATACCTTGAGGAAGCGATGCTAAGTAGTCTTCAATTTTCAATAATAATTTAAAGGAATTTGGGAATTTATTCTCTTATGCTCTCAAGTTTTGATACTGCTTGCCACAATTGAGTACGGACATAAGATGGAAGATTTGGATCTTGGGTTACATCATCTAGTAAGCTAATGGTGTTGGCTGCTCTAACTGATAAGGCAAATTCGTTATTTTTCAAGTCGATAATCAAATCTGAAATAGATTTTTTGATGGTTTTTGGCGTGGATGAGCTTGCAACTATTTGATTAAGCGTATCTATCGCTTCTTTCATTGATTCTTGATTTTCTTTCTCATCTGCCATTTTTACATCTTTATTGGTAATTTGGGAGTATATAGTTACATCTCTACAAATACGTTATCAGATTCTACTGTAACATTGTATGATGCTAAATTGTTAATTTTTGCGGGAAACTTTACTAATTTTCCTGTTTTACAATCAAATTCTGCTTTATGCCATCCACAAGTAACGATACACCCATCTAACGTGCCTTCAGATAGGCTTGCCCCTGAATGAGTACAAGAATCATCCATGGCACAGAAATCTCCGTCAATATTGGCAATCATTACATCTTTTCCATCTACAGAAATTTTTACCATTTTACCTGGAGGTATATCTGAAACTTTTCCGGCAATAATTTTTCCCATTTTTAGTTTTAACTTATTATTCTTAATATTTTTTCGTATTATATGGAAATAAGAGAAGCTAAATCTTCTGATAAATCACATGTTCTGAAATTTTGTAAAAATACATTTTCTTGGGGGGATTATATCAAAGATGTTTGGGATTATTGGTTGTCTGAGGGAAATTTTTTAGTTTTAGAAAAAACTGTTCCCATAGGAATTTGTCATGCCTTATTTTCAAAAAAACAAGTATGGATTGAAGGTATTAGAATCAATTCTGATTTTAAAAGACAAGGTTTAGCCTCAAATTTGATTAAAAAAATAGAGTCACTGGCTATTCAAAGAAAAATTCCCATTTCTTTAATGCTAATAGATACTAAAAACTTGCCATCGCTTTTGATGTCCCAAAATCTCGGTTACAAAACCTATCAGACTTGGAAATTTTATTCTCTTTTACCTCAAAAGAATAACTCCAAGGAAATTTCTTTTGGGAAAATAATCAAAACCAAAGAGTTTTCTCATTATGTAAAATCATGGAGGTGGATACCTTTAGACAAGGAAAAAATATTGTCCTTAAATTCCAAAAACTGCATTATTTATTCCAAAAACAAAGGAAATAAGACAATTGCAATTTTAGAAGATTCGGAACATTTTAAAAAAACATTAATCGTGACTTTATTTGCAGGTTCAAAAGATAATACTATTAGTGTTGTTTCATATCTACAAAATTTGGGTTTTGAGAAAAAATATCAAAGATTACAAATCTTAACCAAAGAAACTTTACCTGAATTTAGAAATTTAGAATATAAAATTTCTTTTCATTTGATGCAAAAACTATTGTCTTGACTTTTGACGGTTTTTATAGTATTTCTTAAAACTCCGAGATTTTCAATTTCCATCTCTACAATGTCTCCATTTTTAAGAAATACTGCATTTGGCTTGTTTAGCATTACTCCCGCTGGAGTTCCAGTTGAAATGATATCTCCCTTCTCAAGTGTCATTACTCTACTTATTTTGGAAACAATTTCGGGGATTTTTATAAACATCTTTTCGGTGGAAGAATCTTGTCTGATTTCTCCATTGACCTTGGTAGTTATCTTTAGGTTTTGAGGGTTCTTAATCTCGTCTCTTGTGGTTATCCATGGCCCACAAGGAGCAAACGAATCAAAACCTTTTCCTCTTGTGAATTGTTTATCCTTGAATTGGATGTCTCGTGCAGAAACGTCATTGAAAATCATATATCCAAACACTGCCTCTTTTGCCTGTTCTTCGCTGATATTTTTACAAGTTTTTCCAATAATCAAAGCCAATTCTACCTCATAGTCTAATTGGGTGACAAAATCTGGACATTCAATGTCTGATTCTGTGCTATTTAGGGAAGTTCTGGGTTTTAAAACAATGGCTGGATCATCGGGGGCTTGAAGCCCTTGCTCTTCAGCGTGATCCGTATAATTAAAGGCAAGACAGATTATTTTATTTGGGTTTGGAATCGGAGTCAATAATTTGAAATTTGAAATATTTTCACTGTAAGGAAGATCTTTTATTTTCTCTTTGATTTCCTCATACCATCCATCAAAAAGAAAATCTTTGATACTTTGTGGAATGGGAACTCCTGTATGGTAGGTGATTTCATCTTTTGTAGCAACCTTGTTTCCTTTCACAAATCCATATGTTTCACTATTATCATATGACAATCTTGCAATTTTCATTATTCTATCCCCTACTTGTGAGTAAATATTGCTTGGTTTTGTGAATCCTTTCTACAATATCCAAATCTAACAAATTGAATTTCTTCTCCTTCTTTTAATTTTAGATAATGTGGTTCTGTATATACCTCTAATTCCTCAAGACTATTTTCATTAAATTTATCTTCTATAAATAATGGATTAGGAATGAGAAGTTTAATTTCATGAGAATTTTTTTGGGCTACCCATTGAATTTTTGGTATATTTTCAGTTTCTCCATTTTCTACCCATTCTCCTTCTAGTTCTTCAGTTACTTTCGTAATGATCACATTTCCTAATCCAAGTAATCTTATTTGTGATCCTTCTTTGAGATTTTGAGCATCATCACTCGTTATCAAAATATTTTCATCAAACTCAATTTTTCTTTTTCCCATGTCATTTTTTGGATGGTTAGGAATTTCTACTGATGAAAATGGTAAATTTTTAATTCGTAATTTTTTGGGATGATCCACCATAAATAATCTAATACTATCAGCATCGACAAATTTCCTGTTAAATGACTCCAAGGCATCAAAGGGAGCTAAGGTATTTGCTTTTGTTAGCCCTAGTGATAAGATAAATTTCTTAATGGCCTCTGCTTTTATTCCTCGTCTTCTAAGGGCTTCAAGAGTTGGTAATCTGGGGTCGTCGTACCAGGAGACCTTTCCTTCTTCTATCAATGGTTTTAGGATTCTTTTTGAAATAGGCATTCCTTTGAATTCAAGCCTGGAAAAGAAATCTTGATATGGTTTTCTCATACCTAGTGAATCTAAAATTGCATCAATCAGGTCTTTTCGTAATTCGAATTCCTTTGAACGAAATGCATGTGTAATTCCATCACTACTATCCTCAATGGCAACGGCAAAATCATAGCTAGGCCAGACCCTGTATTTTTCCCCTTGGGTGTAGTGTTTTTCATCAATGATTCTAAACAGTACGGGATCTCGCATTACTGCATTATCTGATTTCATGTCTCCCCGAAATCTAACTATCGCTTCTCCTGGTTTGAACTTTTTAAACATCTTTTCCCAACCTTGATCATTATTTTTTATATCGCCTAAGCTACATTTGCACGGCTTACGTTCTCTGCGATTCTTACTAATGGTATCTCTCTTGCAGGTACAGACATATGCTTTTCCAGAATTAATTAATTCTCTTCCTTTTTCATAAAATAACTCCATGTCGTCTGAAGTGTTTTTAATAATATCAAATTCCACGCCTAACCAGTCCAATCCCACTTTAATTGCTGCATGGTATTCCATTCTTTCAGCTTCTGGGTTGGTATCATCCATTCTCAAAATACATTTTCCACCATACATCTTTGCGTATTCTGAATTGATTATAGCTGCCTTTCCATGTCCAATGTGGGGATATCCGTTTGGTTCTGGCGGGAATCTTGTTACTACTTTACCCTGCAGAGCTCCTTCAAGTGGAGGTAATCCTTCTCTTTCCTCAATTTTCTCTTTGGGTTTAAGTAGATCTGGATAATTCTCTTCAATTTCCTTTTTTTGTTCCTCAAAAGAGATTTGATTAACTGATGAAACGATTTCTGAAATGTCTCCTATGATCTCTTTTACTTTCGAACGAAATTCAGGTTTAGTCCCAAGAATTTTTGATAGAACAATTTTATCTTGAGTTTTTCCTTCATGTTCAAAAGCATTTTGCAAAGCAAATTTTCTAATTTCTTTTTTTAAATTATCATCCAATTTGCAAACTCCACTGAAGATGCTCATTACGGCTTTTTTATACTAATGGACAATTTTGTGCCTAAAAAACTCCAAAAATTCTCTGATTTAAGAAATTCACCATTAATTCTTATTTTTCGACTAATTTCTTCAAATTTGATTAATACTTAATTCAAACAAACTCAAGCAATATTTTCATCTATTGATTTTAAATCTACTTTCATTTCTTCAAAAAATTTTCTTCAAGATTGATGTTCCTTCCTAGGATAACCTGATTTCCACTCTTTTCAAATAATTTCCTATTTCGTTTATCAATATTTTTTTAAGACTTTTTTCAAACATTAGTGCAATTCTTTTTGTTGATTAATTTCGTCTCAAAATTTTTTGTTTTAATGAGATTTTTTTGGTTCTTGATTTTGTTCTCAAAATTGCACCGCAACAAGGACAACGCAAGGTCGAAATAGTTAGATACATACTACACATAGAACACCTTTTTTGTCCAATTTCGTACCTAGTTCCATTTGGTACCTTTTTTCCTTTGAATTCCTCACAAATTCCCTTACAGCAATATCCCATTAATGAACACCCTTTCCTAACTCATCATGACAACAAGGACATCTAGAATATCTTGAAACCAAAGTCAAGTTGCACGTTGTACAATGTTTTCTAAAAATACCTACTTCGGAATTTCTAAATGAAGAATTGGCATCATAATACCTACAAACACTTCTACAGGAGTTTCCAATCATTTCTCATTCTCCTTTATGTCAAAAAATATGCCACATTCCTTACAAAAAACACCATAATTTTCTATGTGTACTGATATACTTCCACAATTAACGCAAATTCGAACAGCTTTGTTTACGGTTTGTTTCTTTAACTCTAAATTTTTTGAACTTGTTAATTGCATATTCATGTATACTATTAAGAATGAATCCTAATTAAGTGTTATTATTAATTAGGAATAATTATTAAATAATAATAGATATAAATATAATAAAATTATATAAAAAATATGCAACATTTAGAGGATTTAGTATCATCCTTGCGTGATGAAGGATTTAGAATAACTCCTCAAAGAGTAGCAATTTTAGATTATCTTTTAAAAACAGATGATCATCCCAGTGCGGAATATATCCACAAAGTCATTCAGAAAAAATACCCAATGGTTAGCCTTTCTACAGTATACAAAACGTTGGATCTACTAAAAGGAAAAAAATTAGTAAATGAGATTGAAGTTGATGGTGAAGCTAGATTTGATGCCCATACTGACGCTCATATCAATTTGGTTTGCATGAATTGTGGAACAATAGATGATGTTGATGAAGAATCCCTAGATGAAATTAAACACCGAGCCGCTAGGAAATCAAAATTCCTTATTCTAAAAGGGAGTTTTGAGCTATTTGGTTACTGCACTAACTGTAAATCTAAATTCAACTAAAATATTAAAAAATCTGCCCATCAATAGTCAAGACCAAAATTATCGATTTAAAATCATAAATGAAATTAGTAATGTAATATAATAACGATTATTGAATAATATCAATATTGAAAAAACAGCAAACAAAGAATTACCGAATCACAAAAACCAAAATTCGCAAAATATTGGTACCTATTGATGGTTCGAAAAATTCCTTTAGAGCTTTAAGTGCCGCGATAAACTTGGCAAAATACACAAAATCTAAAATTATTGGCCTTCATGTGTTGCCAACTGATGTTTCGTCTTTATCTATTATTGAATTAATGAAGCCCTTATCCTCCATACAATCAATTGGGTATGAAGAAAAATTAAGAAAAAACAGCCAAAAAATTATTGATACTGCAACTCTTCGCTGCAAACAAAATAAAATTAATTTTTCATCAAAAATAATAAAAGGGAATCCTGGTTTTGACACTATAAAATTTGCCCACAATAAGAAAAATGCAATTAATCTAATCATAATGGGTTCAAGAGGGGAGGGACATGCTGAGGAAATCCTGCTTGGGAGTGTTTCTTATCATGTTGTTCATAAATCAAAAATTCCGGTAATGATTGTAAAATAATCAATTTAAGATGAATTTCCTTAGTAAAAATAATTTTGAACGAAAATACCAGTTGAAACTTGATGCCCTAATTGAGACTATGAAAAACACAGGATTTCTTACTAAAAAAAAAGTTGAATCAGCCATTAGAAAAAGCCCGCGCCATAATTTTGTTCCTGAATCCATGAAAAATCAAGCTTATGAAAATAGACCCATTCCAATTATTGAAAAACAAACAATCTCCCAACCATCGGTAGTATCCAGAATGACCGAATGGTTAGATCTTAAAGAAGGCCAAAAAGTTCTGGAAATTGGGAGTGGTTCTGGTTGGCAGAGTGCTATTCTTTCAAACCTTGTAGGCGATGGCACAATCTTCACAGTTGAGCGACACATTAAACTTGCAAATCTTGCCAAAAAAAATTTGGAAAAATTAGAAATAAAAAATGTAAAAATAATTCATGGTGATGGTAATCTGGGTCTTGCTGAGGAGTCCCCCTTTGATAGAATAATAGTTACTGCAGCTTGTAAGAAAATTCCTGAAACATTATTGCAGCAATTATCTATGGATGGTTTATTGATAGCTCCTGTTGGAGAGGGTATCCAATCCTTGGTACTATTGAGGAAAACTCCAAAAGGAATTGTTGAAATAAAAAATCAAAAAGGTTATGTCTTTGTCCCATTGGTATAATTAATATTTTATTTTACCAACATTTGCCAATTTTTCTTCAAGAAATTTATACCCCTTTGAAAAATAACTTCAAATTATTTTATCTTTCCCAATGTTTGAGAAATATCATGTTTGACCATCACTGAAAGGAGCTCGTTGAGCTGAATGGGTTTTTTTAAACATGCAGCAATACCGTCCTTTTTTAACAAATCATTAATCTCGTTATCAGTAAAGTTGTATGCAGAAAATATGATGATGTTCTGATTTTTCAGGATATTTTCTGACTCCAATACTTGAATAATATCAAATCCACTAATTTCGGGCATCATTATGTCTAGAAAAACCACATCATAATTTTCATTTTTAATTCGATCCAATCCATCTTTTGGATCATTAGTTACGACGTTGTCATGTCCCTTGGCGTTAAGAAAACTTGAAAGAAGACTCGTAATTTCAGGATTATCATCAACTAGGAGTATTTTCATTGTGTAAGACTTTGACTTTTCTCTATATGGAGTATTTATTTGAATTGTCTCCTAGATTAAACAGTAAATCGAAAAGACATTTGAAAAATCATTTCAGATTAAATTGTTATAAATAATTCAAAGAAACTCTGGTTTTTGTCTGTCACAGACTTCGTTTCACCACAAAATTCAGCAATTCTACTAATTCTTTTTTAGCAGAACCAGAATACCCTGAAAGGGACTTTTCTGCTCTTTCTGCATATTTTAGAGCCTGATTCCTTACATTTTCCTCTATTCCTAGAGCCTGGATTACATCCACTGCTTTTTTGAGATCGTTTTTAGATGCTTTTTGGTTTCCAAAAACTCGTAAGATTATTTTTTTGTCTTGGCCTTTAGATGATTTTATTGCCATTAAAATTGGAAGGGATTTTTTTCCTTCCCTCAGATCATTTCCAACAGGTTTTTTGGTAATTTTGGGATCACCCATAACTCCAATTAGGTCATCTGTAATTTGAAAAGCAATTCCTAGATTGTTCCCAAATGATGAAAGATTTTCAATATCTTTAATTTTGTTAGTTGCACAAATTGCCCCCATCGCACATGATACATCAAATAACGCAGCAGTTTTTTTACCAATCATTTTAATATATTCCGATTGGGAGGGAATTCTTCTTTCATCTGCCATTTTAATATCGTATAGCTGACCCTCGCAAACATCAACACAAGCTTTTGAAAGTCTTGAAATTAACTGAGTCATGGCATTGCTTGATAGTTTTGAATCTGATATAGTTTGAAAGGCTTTGGAAAATAACACATCGCCTGCAAGTATTGCTACAGGCATCCCAAATTTTTTATGAACAGTTGGAACTCCATGACGCATTTCATCATTATCCATAATATCATCATGTACTAATGTAAAATTATGAACCATTTCTACTGAACTTGCTGCAGGCATTGCATTGGATGCCTTTCCGCCCAAAATCTGGCAGCTTTTAATGACCATGTATGGTCTGAGTCTTTTCCCTCCATTTACAATAAGGTGCCCGGCTGCATCATAGAGCATTTTTGGGTTTCCCCTTAATTTTGTTTTAAGATACCCATTTACGAGTTTAGCATTTTTTTCAATGGGTTTTGTTTTTTTCATTCTACTATTCTCCAATTATTATCTGGCAGATGAATTTTAATTGCTTGTCGGTATGCCTCACGTATCTCATCAGTCATCCACACCGATAAGATATTTTCATATTTTTTGAGCATGGGTTTGTCTGATTTATCAAGCAATTCTAGAGCAATTATCATCCAAGGGCAATAAATTTTAGAATTATTTTTCAGTTCAGATAATAATTCTTCGGCTGAAATGAACTTGATTTCATCAATTTCACCCTCTATTTGTCTAAACTGAGAAGAATCATCTACAATTCCTATCAGGGTTCCACAAATCTCATTTTCAGAACCTACATTTTTGTATGGAACATGATATTCAAATTTGAACAAATAGTCCAATTTACATTCAATCCCTAATTCTTCAGGCATTCTTCTTTCTCCAGAAGATACATAGGTTTCAGATTCTCTCGGGTGGCTTGCAACAGTGCCGTCCCAGTCATTAGGCCACAACATTTTCTCTTTTGCTCTTCGGGTCAAAACCAGTCTTCCTTTTTTATCAAAGAGCAATGCTGTAAACGCTCTATGTAGAATTCCTTTTGGTAAATGACACTTTACTTTTTCCTCAGTTCCAATTGGATTGTCCTTTTCATCAACTAAAATCAGATATTCTTCAGGCATTTTATTTTCCTCTAAACAATGTTCCTTCAAATTTACTATTTTTAATCGCTTTTACAATTCGTTCAGGTTTGTTTCCGTTAACAAAAAATACATTTATTCCCATCTTTGCAATTTTTGAAGCTTCTTCTACTTTTCTAGTCATACCTCCAGTGACATCCATCGTATTTTCCGATATGATCGGCTTTTCACCTTTTAACTCGTAAATTAATTTTTTTGTTTTAAAATCAGAGTATAACCCATCTTCATTAAGTGCAAAAATACTTAACTTTGGTTTTAAAATTTTTGAAAGGAGTGTCATAATTTTATCTCCTGACAAAATGTATGTTTTATTCTGACCATACCAAAGTGCATCCCCAAAAGTAATTGGAATTAGTCCCGACTTTGCTATTTTTTCAATCTCTTTTACTTTTTTGGATATGGGCTTATCTCCTGTCATAAAATCCGTTGGTGGTAAGCAATATGGACTTAATCGATTTTTTAAAAATGCATCTAAAATTATTTTATTTAGGTCAATCATTGAATTTTTTACTACCGATACGCCTCGAGTATCATATTTCATGGGTTTTGTATGCATATCATATTTTACAGACCAATAATGACCATACGAACCTCCACCATGCACAATAATTAGAGGTTCATTAATTTTTTTCAAGTTTTTTGCAATATTTTCTATTGTTTTTCTTCTAGGTGATAGTGGTTTTTTCTTATTGGTAATAATGGAGCCTCCTAGTTTGATTAGGATCATGGTGTCACCAAATTTTTAGTCAATTATAAAGTATCCAATCCTTGAAAATCGATCTTCGTAGAAAAGCATTCAAAATTATTTTCCTTTAATCGCTGAATTGTTATTTCCATATTGTTCTTGTCAGTTAAAGCAAAAATACATCCTCCTCCTCCTGCACCGGTAAGTTTTGCACCGAATGAAGATTTGGTAGCAAGTGCAATCATCTCTCTTAATTTTTCATTAGAAACTCCAATTGATTCCAGATATTTTTGATTTTTTATCATATTTTGACCGATACCTTTTAAATCATTATTTTTTAGACAAACTAATACATCCTCTATCAAATTGTTTTCCTCATTACATATACGGGAGAATTCATCTTGATTTTTTTCCTTGAATTTTCTTACATTTGAAACCACTTCTTTTGTTGAATGTTGCATTTTTGAATTAGCTATAACTAGTTGAAAATCAGGTTCAGAATCTATCTTTGAATGACCATTTTGTTTATCGTATTGGATTAGCCCCCCATAAGTGCAAACTGTGCAGTCTGCACCTGAGGTATTTGGGAAAATTGTTTTTTCTGCTTCTATTGCCAGTTGTAAAATTTCATCTTTGGAATTTTTTGAAAAAACTCCCGAAATTGCTGCTGCCCCTGCCACACAACATGCCGAAGAGGAACCTAATCCTACTCCTAAAGGAATTTCTGAATCTATTGTTATCTCCATTCCTAATTTCTCATTATTTTTTTGAATTATTTTATCTGCTAAATAATAGAATGGTCTTAGGTGAAAATCTATTTGGCTAATTGGTTTTTTTGGTGGTGAAACCAAATTTCCAACACTTGACTTAATGGAAATTTTATCGTCAGGAGTTTTCTCTGCTGTAACGGTTACTCTTTTGTTAATTGCACAAAGAATTGCCTTAGTTTCATAAACTACAAAATGCTCCCCGAAAAGGATTATTTTCCCAGGTGCAGAGGCTTTGGATTTCAAGTGAACACTATTGAGCCATATCCAACAACAGAACTCATATCTCCAGTCACATCTCCACTGGTGGCATATTTTAGCAATTCTCCTTTTGTTGCACCAATTTCTTTACAGGCAATAATCGTGGATGCTATTGCTCCATATCCGCAGGCGGTAACTTTTCTTTTTTGTAAAACGTCATAAAATTTGTCCACATCCATTTCTAAGATTGGTTCAATTAATGCCAAATCTTGTTCATGAGCAAATTCATTTGGCTCATAATGTGTAAAATCAGAAGATCCAATTATCATAGTGTTTTTTCTCTCTGCAATTTTTGCCATTGCTAATCCTACATCTTCTGCTACTTCTTTACTTTGATTAATAAGAGATATTGGTAAAATTTTAAAATTCGAAAATGTATTTTGCAAAAGGGGAATTTGTACCTCTAAACTGTGTTCTCTTGTATGAGAAAAATAGTCTGACTCTATGGTTTGTGATAAATTTGAAATTTCATCTGCAGCTTCAGAATCTACCTCAACCTCCCCAAGTGGTGTTTCCCATTTGCAATCTTTCATAGTGGCAACACTTCTTCCGATTCCCCAATGATTGGGTCCCACGATTATGAAAAGTTCTGGCGATTCAGATGATATTGAAAAAATTGAGTTACATGCAATAGGTCCGGAGTATTCATAACCTGCATGGGGGCAAATTATTCCAAAAATTTTCTTTTCAGATTCTTTTGGGGGATTTTTTCCTGGCCCAAATGAATGTAAAAAGCAATCTTCGATAAGTTTAGTTAATTTGTTTTTTTCACCAGGATAGAACATTCCGGCCACTGCCGGTGTTCTAATTCGCATTACTCGATTTCCTCTTCCGTGATTTTTGTTTCGAAATCATCGATTTCGTATTTCATTGGATCATCTTCTTTTAATTCTCCCCTTTCTATGAGAATTTGACGAACCAATAACCAATAAACAGTAGCAAGTGCTTTTCTACCTCTATTGTTTGCTGGAATAACGACATCTAATTTTGAGGTGATGTTGTCTGTATTTGAAATTCCGATGATTGGAATACCTGCATTTGTTGCCTCAATTATGGCCTGTTCATCTACCTGTGGGTCGGAAATTAAGACCAATTTTGGCTCAATATAGTAAGGTAAAGAAGGATTTGTGAGTGTTCCTGGCAAAAATCTTCCTAGTAATTTTTTAGTGTCTAGCATTTCGCAAAATTTCTCAATGGGTGTATTTGCATATTGTCGCCCTGAACAAACTATGAGTTTATCTGTTCCAAGACGATTGATAAATTTTGCAGCCGTTTTAATTTTTTCAAGAGTAATATCAAGATCAAGCATGTAAAGACCTTCAGGACTTGCTTTTGTAATGAAGGGTTTCATGAATTTTGTTTTAACTTGAGTTCCAACTCTAATTCCTGTTGAAAGTACCTTCTTTTTGATGTCCGTAGACTCTGCTTGTTGGCTCATAACGATTTTAAATCTCAATCATACCGCGTATTAAATCATGCTCTGAGAGGCGTATTAGCTCATTTAGTTTTGCCACTCTTTCTCCTCCAACTATGCCCACTTTGAGCATTTTGGACTTTGTTGCTAAACCAATATGGGTAATATGCGAATCAGTGGATTCACCCGATCTATGTGATGTGATAAGTTTTACATTGTTATGATTTGCTACATCTGCAAATTCTAAGGCATCATAGAGACTTCCTGCTTGATTGACTTTGAGTATAGCTGCATTACAAGATTTCGATTCAATGGCCTTGTTTAGAATATCCTTGTTTGTAACGGTAAGATCATCTCCTGTTACAAGAGTATCTGGAAATTTTTTTACCAACTCTGCCATATCCTCAAAGGCTTCTTCATGAACTGCATCCTCAGCATAAATTAACTTGTATTTTTCAATAATTTTTGCAGCAAATTCAATTTGTTCCGCCGGCGAATTTTCAAATCCAGCCCTTTGATAAAGATATTTTTGCTTTCCTTCATTCCATTGAGTTGATGAGGCAAAATCTACTCCCAACGATACTTCCTTTCCTAGTGTAAATCCTAAATTTTCAATGGCCTTGGTGGAAACATCCAAGGCCTTTTCATTGTCCAATTTTGGAGCCCATCCTCCTTCATCTCCTCTACCATTAGTAAAATTTGGATCTTCTTTTTCCAAAACTTTACGCAATTCTTTGTGCACAGAAAGATTAGTGTCTACTGCCTCTCGAATTGTTTTTGAACCCTTTGCACAAATTAAAATTTCTTGAATGTCCGGTGTACCAGGACCAGCATGAGCACCACCTCCTAAAATATTTCCTATTGGATATGGAAATTTGAAAGAAGATTCAGGTGATAAAGTTTGAAACAACTGTTGATCCAATGATTTTGATGCTGATTCCATAGATGCAATAGTTACAGCAAAGGCAAGCGCACCTCCAATCTCTGAATAATTTGATGATTTATCCAAACTTTTTAAAACATCATGAACTGATTTTAGATCTGATGATTCTAAACCAATAAATTTTTGGGAATTCTCCTTTAATATTTGAAGACTCTTTTCGGGACTTTCATTTGGAAAACTTACTGCCTCGTATTTTCCAACACTTGCTCCTGATGGTGCACAAACTCTTCCAAGAAATTGGTTATCCGAAATAATGTCAACTTCAATTGTTTTGCTCCCTCTACTGTTGTATAGAATACGTCCTTCAATTGATGTAATCTTTGCCAATCTATTCTAGCTCAGATTGGACTTCTTGATGTCTTCTCTGAATAGCTTCATAGAATGGAACGACTTGCTGGATGGTTTCAACCGTTGTTAACAGCATTCTTCTGCAACAATATCTACTAATTCCCAAGGAATCTAAGACCTTACCTGGGTCTTCCCCAGATTTTACTTTAGTTTGATAGTCTTCAAATTTATCTGCGATTAGATTTCCACAAGTAAAACATCTTACAGGAACTAACATACGAACGAAAAAGTAATCAAGGATTATAAAAACCATGCAAGCAAATTTCGCTGCGGGCGTCGCCCAGCCTGGCCAAAGGCGCTAGCTTGAGGGGCTAGTCTCTCAGGAGTTCGTGGGTTCAAATCCCATCGCCCGCATACGGATTTTCTTTAACCAAAAATAGATTATTTTTTTATTTTGTTTAATGCCTTAATTAATTCCGATCGCCTTTTCTCTTCAGTAATCGCTCCCCTAACATCATCTACTAAAATACGATTTACGTCAATCTTTCTTCTGGCTTCTTTTACCACTTTATCATACATAGAAAATGGATACAAATTCAAATACAAATTTTCCATAATTTCAAATATCTTTAAAGCCTTGTCAGTGTCGCCAATTCGGATTTTATCAAAAACCATTCTTTTTAATTCTCCAACACAGTCTAATAATCCCAAAACGTATGATTCCCCCATTACTTTTAATTTAGTATCTGAAGGGATTTCTTTTCCTTCTACTACTGCAAGCAAACATGCGGCTTCTACGTATTCTTGTTCTGAAGTAATTAGATATCGCCGTAAATCAGAGGTTGCTTTTTTTCTATATTTTTTTAATAATGAATCTGCTTCCTGTATATTTTTTTTTGCTGTTTTTAAATCTCCTTTATGAACAGAAATAATAGAGCGACTACAAAGAATTATTATTTCTCTCGAGTTTTTCAACAAAAATTCTCTGTTATCTTGAACATCAGCCAGTGATTTTGAGATTTTATCTAATGATGACTTTACATTTTTTAAGGTCATTCTAGATATGACCAAAAACTAGCTTAAAGCCGTTTGCAAAATAAAGATTTCATTTAGTCACAATCTATCTTTCATCCAATTTTTTAATTTTTTTTATAACTATTACTCTAAATTTCTACTGATTATTGATAAGAATAAATCCTGCTTTTTCCTTATTAGCAAAAAAGTCATTCAAACAATAACATGAATAGAATCACCCTTCCTAAGTTGCTATCTGCAGCCTTAATTTTATTTGCAGGAATGATGATACTGTCAACTACAATTCCTGGTCAATCAGTTTCTGCGGAGCCTGAAATTTTAGTCTCTGAAAAATTGAAAAAGGATCCATTTGCAATGAAAATAATTGCAGAAATGGAAGCACAAAAATTAAGATACAAACAAATTTCAGAAGGAAAAATTCCAGAAATTACCTTAACCAAAGATCAAATTGAAGTTGAAAAAACACGAAAAATTGTAGATGAACGACTACAAGAGGATCTTAAATCCATGGGAAAAAAATACATTGACTTTACACCAGAAAATGCCTATGAAAAATTTGTTTTAAAATTAAATTCTACCTATCATGGAATATTCAGAGATCAATTCGATTATCTTAATGCAAAGGTACAACTTGCATTTGCAGCTAAAAATCTAGTTTTAGAAAATGGAGGTTCGTTTTATGAAGCCCAACGTGAATATTTCAAATATGCATCAATGCCACGAGTAGATATGATAGATTACTTAGAAGAACTCAATGTAAAATATGGGTTTGCTGATGAGGCTATTCAGTCAAACTTTGATGCAAACGGAAAGCTTCCACGATTTGAAGAAGATAAAGATGCTCCTTGTTATGGGTGCGATAACCTTGAATCAATAGACAATTCAAAATCCTATTCAGATAATAGTAAAGAAGATACTACAATACATGTCAACGTTGAAATTGATCCAAAAGCGGAAATTAAATTCCTTCAGAATCAACTATCAGAATTTAGACAAGAATTTTTAGATGCAACAGATCTTGATAAAAAGAAATCTCTGGTGAATTCTCTGAATGAAACGGTCAAAAAAATTCAAGAACTTACATACTGACGAAAGATTATCTTTTAACTCACCTAACTCCTTCTTAGAACTATTCATAAATTTTTTACCTAATCCAAAATTTCCATAAGAAACAATAAATTATTTTTTCAAACTTTAAGAAATTATTCGGCATCACTTGTGGGATTTATCTTTGAATGTATGGAAAAAACTGATGGTACATTCACTTATGTTGTTGAACAAGGATTTGGAATCGATAGGCCAAGCATTATTGAAATTTTATTTACACAGAAAAAATCTAAAATTGAATCTGTCAAAATCAGAGGAAATACAGTGATCTCATAAGCTAAGATTGTTCTCTAATAGGTTATTTTAGTCATGAAAGGGTGCTCAAAGTTCCTTCTTTTGAAATATGTTTTGTGTGTAAATTAATGATATGGCCCTGAAAAGCAAACAACATTTTATTCTTTAGAATGGTTTTTGGGCATGATTTGAAAAAAATGAGGTTATTCTCTTTTATGTGACTTTTCCAAAATCCTTTCATGGATAAAGTTGACGAAAAATTATTAAAAAACCCAAAAGACATTACAATAACATATAGAGATAAAGAAATTAAAATTGGAGAATTAAGCGATGAAGAAAAAATTGATTGTATATCCCGACTATGGCTTTACAAAGGAATCATAGAAGATGAAAAAGAAGTTCTACAAGAGATGATTCAAAAAATGTACTTTTTTGGAAAAATGGAAAAACTAGAAGAAAAAAATGAATAAATTTATACTTTAATGAAAATAAATCATGAATTTTAACTGTGTATTTCCCTCATGTAATTACAAACGTAACGACATTGAAGAAAAAGAATTCCTGAATCATTTGAAAGAAGAACACATTGCAGAAATGCTAGATATTTCTAAAAAAGAAAACATGTCAATTAACATAGTAGAGATGATAACAGTATCAAACTCTAAGGTATTCATTAATTCTTAGATTCTAAACTTCAATACGCTTAAGTTGATAATTCTTGAAGATGTATCGTGAGTTTTAAGGCAAATGTTTTTTCAGGAAAAGAAATAGCAATAATTATCGGAATTTCAACTATCGTTTCAGCATTTTTGTTTGTTTTGTATGTTACAGATAGGTGAAAATCTGCAAAATCCTTATGTTTATACAACATTCTGAATAACCATCCTATGGCAAAACGAGTTGGTATTTTAGTACAGGTAATTCTATGCCTAATTCCTTTCCTTTGGATAATTGGATTCATTAGAATTCAAAAACTAATTGCAGGAATACTATTGCTCATTGGTGTTGCAATTTTGGTTTTTGTAATCCAGTGGTTTATTCCATTTGATTATGGATATGCTTTGGCGTGGTTGGTGAGTTTTCTAACTCCAATATATTATATGGTAAAATGGTCTAGACAATGGAATGACTCCTTACCAAGCTAAGGCTCTTATTTTACGTCTATTTTCCTTCTAATCATGGAAATATCTGTTGATCAAATGTATCAAATAGAAAATAACGGACATAATATGGGATTTTTAAAAAAATTCATGATGGAAAATGCAGGAGCAGCTGCAGTAAAAAGATTAGCCACCAAAGTAGATCTTGAAGGAAAAAATATTTTGGTTTTTGTTGGGATGGGAAATAATGGTGGCGATGGCTTGGTAATGGCACGCCATTTATCTGGATATGATTCAAAAGTAACTGTGGTTTTACTTGGACCTCCTGAGAAAATTAAAACTGAAGAGAGCAATTGGAACTGGTCTATCTTAAAAAAAATGCCTTCTATCAAAATTATCTCTGGAGATAATATCGCCTTTGATTTTAATCCTGACGTTGTCATCGATGGCATTTTGGGGACTGGTATTTCTGGTGAGATTAAAGAACCATATGCGTCTGCGATAAATTACATAAATGAAACAACCTGCTTTAAGTTTGCAGTGGATGTTCCATCAGGATTAAACCCCGACACTGGAGAAACTGCAAATATCTGTGTAAAATCAGACATGACTGTGACATTTCATAAAATGAAAAGAGGAATTCCAAAACGAAAAGATCTTACAGGGGAATTATATACTGAAAAGATTGGAATACCACCAGAGGCAGAAGAAGGTGTTCTATGAAAGTACATCAAATTTTAGTTGGAAGTATGCAAAACTTTGCGTATGTTGTAGAGGATGAGGATACAAGTGAAGGGATTATTATAGATCCCTCTTGGGATCTTGATAAAATTGAGGAAGTTATCAATAGAAATAATTTAAAAATAAAATACATAGTAAACACTCACCATCATTTTGATCACACCCTGGGAAATGAGGCAATGGCAAATTCAACTGGAGCAAAAATCATTCAACATGAAGAATCGGACCTACAAAACGATATTACCGTAAAAGATGGTGATGTGATAAATTTTGGAAATTCAGAATTACGTGTTTTGCATACTCCTGGACATTCAAAGGATAGTATTTGTTTAATTGGCGATGGCAAAATTTTTTCAGGAGACACACTTTTTGTGGGTAATTGTGGACGAATTGACCTGCCTGGAGGTAGCGCAAAGGATCTTTATCATAGCCTTTTTGATATTTTGTACTCTCTTGATGATGATCTCACACTTTATTCTGGACACAATTATGGGCCAGCAGTGATTTCTACAATTGGAAGGGAAAAAAATACAAATCTTGTAATGCAAAAAAGGACTGAAAAAGAATTTCTTGATATGATGGGACAGTGAAGTTATTGGATGATTTTGAATTTTTTGGAAATATCGAAAATGCAGAAAATTTTGTAGATAGAATCAAAGATGGAAATTTTTTATTTTCTTTCGTTATTTCATATACTGAAACTTCAGAAATTCCTGGAATAACATTTGCAGGTGCTGATAAGGAGTCCATAAAATATACTCCTCCTGCAGATGCAGAATATCTTTACTATGGAAATTGTAAAACAATTGATAAAATTCCGATGACACCTGATGGAAAACCTACACCTGCTCTACTCACAAAAACAGCACTTGAATCCTCCAGTATCCCACACATTGTAATTAATGCTGGAAGTAAAATTTCTCCTCAATTACCTTTTATTCAAACAGGTTTATCTCCTGGAAAAAACATTTCAGTAAATCCTGCAATGACTGATTCTGAGGTTTCTCAAGCAGTAAATTATGGGAGAATTGTTGGTAGAACTCTAGCATCAATTACAGATTGTTTGATAATAGGAGAGAGTATTCCTGGAGGGACAACTACTGCATTGGCTGTAATGAAAGCTTTTGGATATAAAGCAAAAGTAAGTTCTAGCATACCAAACAATCCTGTTATTTTAAAAAACCAAATTGCAAGTATGGCTTTGGAAGGATTGGATTCAGATAATCCTTACAGTGTAATTGCAAAGGTAGGTGATCCTATGATTCCATTTGTAACTGGCATGCTAAGCTCTGCTTCTGAAATTAATCCAGTTATGTTAGCAGGGGGAACTCAGATGGCAGCTGTTTTAGCTTTTGCATCAAAAATTGGGTTTAATGAAAAAAATACCGCTATTGGAACGACTTGTTACATTTCAGATGATGAAAGTGCAAACTTCAAAACCCTGGTCTCTGAAATTGCTGATATTCCAGCAATAGCCGTAAATCCACGACTAGAAAATTCCAAATTTCCTGGATTAAAGGCATTTTCAGAGGGATTTGCAAAAGAGGGTGTGGGTGCTGGGGGAAGCATGATTGCCTCAATGTTAAAAACTAAAAATGATTCCTCAAAGTTTTTAGAACTTGCAGAAGAAGAATATCACAGAATATTTACTTCACTGTAACTGATTTTGCTAAGTTTCTTGGATAATCAGGATCAGTATTTTTTTCAAGTGCAGCATAGTATGAAAGCAATTGGATTGGAACAGTCTCTGAAATAGGAAAAGTTAATTCATTTGTCTTGGGAATTTTTATCCAAAAATCATACACATCACTATTTTTATCGGAAATTCCAATTATTTTTGCACCTCGTGCTTTAATCTCCCTTCCACTTGTCAATGTATCTTGATATGTTGAATCTTCTGGATTTATTAAAATCACAAAAACATTAGAATCCATTAATGCAAGTGGTCCATGCTTTAATTCTCCTCCCGCAATTCCTTCTGCATGGATATAAGTAAGCTCTTTAATTTTTAATGCTGACTCTATTGCTATTGGATAATGTATTCCTCTTCCAAGAACATAGACATCTGAAATCTCTTTAATCTCACTAGCAATTTTTTTTATATTGTAATGTTCTTCGAGAATTTTTGAAATTGAGGATGAGATTTCTTGAAAATTAATCTCAACTTTTTCGTTACTTAGTTCTTGAATAATTTTATATAAAATAATTAACTGTGAGGTAAAGCTCTTAGTTGCAGCAACTCCAATTTCGGGACCACAATTCATTCCAATTACAATATCTGATTCTCTTGCCAAAGTTGAGGTAAGAGAATTAATTATTGAGATTATTTTACAATTAGCTTTTTTTGCAATATTGACAGCTTCTAATACATCTGCACTTTCCCCGCTTTGGGATATGGCAATTAGAATTGAATTTGACTCGATACTATCGGGAGAAAATTGCAATTCACTGGCAATTATTGACTCTGTCTTTATTTTAGCATATTTCGAAAAGAGATATTTTGCTACCAAAGAAGCATTGTGGCTTGTTCCACTTCCTGTAAGGTAGATGTTTTTTGCATGTTTTATGTAATCTGAGGCTTCTTTAATTGCCTCGATTGTACTCTCGCCTGCTTTGAATACTGTTTCTGATTGTTCAGAAATTTCTTTTAAGGTAAAATGGGCATAATCTCCCTTGTAAACATCTGCAAATTCTTTGGATACCTTAGTTATTTGTGGTTTAATTTTGATTCCATCAAAATCCAAAATTTCCATCACATTTTGATCAATCAAAACCATGTTTCCATTATCTATGTAAATGACATCATCTGTTTGTTCAATAAACCCCAGAACATCACTTGAAAGAAAATAGTTTTTTTCGCCAACACCAATAATTAATGGTTCATGAAATCTTGCTGCTGCCAATTGACCATTTTCAAACATTGCGATAAAAGAATAATGTCCCTTTAATTCTGAAACTGTTTTTATCATTGTGTTTTTTACATTTTTTAAAATTTCATAATTTTTTTGCAAAAGATTGGCAATAACTTCGCTATCTGTTTCACTTTGAAAATTATATCCTTCTTTTTTTAATTCATCTTTTAGTTCAATAAAATTCTCGATGATTCCATTATGTACAATTGTAATTTTTCCTGAATTGCTCGGATGTGGATGTGCATTTTCATCTGAAACTTTTCCATGAGTTGCCCATCTGGTATGGCCTATCCCTATTTTTCCTGGTAAATTCTCAAGATGAACTTTGGAATTCACTTCTGCTACTTTTCCAACTCCTTTCTTTACTTGTATTTGGCTATTTGATTCAGTTGCAACTCCTACACTATCATATCCACGATATTCCATTCTTTTTAGCCCTTTGACTATGATTGGGGCTGCATTATCCTTTCCAGAATAACCTATGATTGAACACATAATTTATCTACCTTCAACTAATGGGTTATTTACTGATTATCTTTTTGGTAATTAATCTGTTGAAGACTTTTCACTTTTTTTTTCTGTAGATTCTGATGGAGGTTCAGCTGTTGGTGAAGTCTCAGATGGAGTTTTTGGTTGATTTTCTCCTGAATTCTCAGATGTATTTTCAACCTCTGGGCTAGATTCTACTTTACCCTCTTTACTTTTTTCTAAAATTTCTGGGAATTTCGACTCTGGAGTAAATTGAATATTTTTTTCTTCGGCTGTGGTTACTGTATATGATGGAATGTTTATCACTCTATCGCCAATCATTATGTGTCCGTGGACCACTGCCTGTCTTGCTTGATACGGGGTTTGAAATCCAAATTTCTTATGAACCAGAGTTTGTAATCGCCTTGTTAACAAATCTGTGACTTCCAGATTTAACACATCATCTAATGTGGCATCATTACTCACTAGTCCAATTTTAGCTAAAGATTTCATTAAGATTGGTTCTTTTTCTTCTCGAATATCCTGTTGTAAAGCAAGTAATGATCTTGCTTGGTGTCTTACACTAGATAATTTTGTATGAGCTTTCCATAATTCTTTTTTTGTTCTTAAACCAAAGGTACCAAGAGTTTTCAACTCCTCCATTTTCAATTCATAATTTAATGGCCTTTTTGGTTTTCTCCAGGCTTTTCGTGGATATTTAGGATCACCCATTCATTTCACCTATTCTTTTTTCTCCGCTGGTTCTTTCTTTTCTGGTGCAGCTGCTGGAGCTGGTGCAGCTGCTTCTCCAGTTGGTGCTGCTACAGCTTGTGGTCCAGATGATTTTACCGGAGCAGCCTTTCCTCCTTTGGCAACTCCAACTGCACCTCCTTTTCTACCTGTACATCTTGTTCTTTGTCCTCTTACTTTTAGTCCATACATGTGACGATAGCCTCTCCAACTACTAGTGATTCTTTCCCTCTCTATATCATTTCTAAGGGTAAAATCAATATCGGAAGTTAAAAGATGAACATCGTTTCCTGTTTCAACGTCTTTTCTTCTATTTAGAAACCACTGAGGAAAATTTGAAGAACTTGGATCTGTAATTAATTTTTCAATTGCTTGAACATCAGAGTCAGTCAAATATCCAACATTAGAATTGGGATTAATTTTTAAAGTATCTAAAATTGCTGTGGCAAAATTATAACCTATTCCTTTAATCTGAGTTAATCCTATGGTTAACTTCTTTTCTCCAGGAATGTCATTTCCCACTATCCTTACAATGTGATTATATTCTTGACTGCTCAAGTATTCAAAAATTCTAGATTTCCCCGATAAAAACCATGCTAGGCGTCACTTTGAAAGATCTTCTATAAAATCCCTTTGAGGCAGATCTGGTCTTTTTCTTTAAAATTTTCTTTGGTTATGCCAAATTTTATCTGAAATCTGACTTTTTGGTCCAATTTGTGCCCTGAACATTCCAATGGTTGCATTTGCAACATTTCTTTATCCCCATTCTAGAATCCACATCTATGCAGAAACAATGAATTCCCTTTCCTGATGGGTCCTTAGAACATAATTTCTGCATTAAGATGAATACAATGATTTTCTTAATATGTTATTTGCAATAATTCTTGTTGATTCTAATTCTCATTTCTATTTGTTGTTTTTAATACCTTGAAAAGATTATTAGTTCACAATAAACCGTAGAAATTAATGGAAAATTCCTATGACAGAGAAAAAGTAATAGAGTGTATGTTCGATCCAATCACTTCATCTATAATTGCAGAACTAGAAAATGGAGAAAAAAATTCTCAGTATTTGGCTGAAAAGTCATCCATATCTGAAGATGATGTTCATGAAAGACTTGCTTATCTTATTTCTCATGGTTTTATTATTAAAAACCTGATTGGTGAACAATCAATATTTTCTGCAGATGTTGATAAATTATCCAAAGTTGTAGAATATGATGAAAATTTTGGTGCTGCAATTGAAGGACTTGAAAAAATGGATAGTTTCCTTAACTAGTTTCTTTTTTACGATTAATTATAATAAAAACAGTCACACCTATCATTCCAATCAAACCAACAGCCAATATTATAAACGAGCTTAAGTCTAATGATTTTTTCCACTCTTCTGGTTCTGGGCCAATTACTCCAAAGACCTTTACTTGATTTTCATCATTTTCAATTAATAATGTATAATTTCCAGATGTTTCGACTTCAAAAAACCCTTCAAATAATTCTTCATCAATAGAATGGGACTCGATTTGCTGGTTAAAAGGATCTAAAATACTGGCGGTAATTGTAATGTCTTCAAAATTAATAATCTGCACGGCATAGATTCCTTTTTTAATTTCAGTATGATCTAACATTACTTTTACCATCAAATCTTGTTCTGAACTCACATCACCATCTCCTTTGCTTAGCTCCTCAAACATTAGAAAATTTCCATAAACTGATAAAATAATTCCCATTCCTATCAGACCACCTACTACTGCTAAAAAAATACCTGGTTTTTTCACTCTTTTCGAATTAATATCCTTCAGTTTAAACCTAATTTTTTATTGAATTTCAAAAATTAACCTAATTTAACAAAATTAGATTTGGGTAACAAATTTAGCCTAAGCTAAATTATAAATATTCTATTTTGGTTTAGAAAAATGACTTTGAAGTTAAGCCGATCACTCATAATGGTGTTTATTTTACTTGTTATGTTTGGAATTTCAGCAGTCTTTGTTTTCCCAACCATATCCCAAGCAGAATCAGAACAAAAGGTGTTTGTAACTCATAGTGGAGCCGTAGTCAAAACTACAGGCGAAGTATTAGATCCACTTTACACCAGTGCAACTGTGGAATTTGATCCAATGGAGTATCTACGTGATTTCAACTATGGGAGAATCTCACAACTGGCTGATGGCACTACGCTAAGAGAATTTACAGTAATTGCAAATGATGATGAAATTATGGAGGTATCTCCTGGAATATTTTACAATGTATGGACCTTTAATGGAACAGTTCCAGGACCAACAATTCGAGCAACCGAAGGAGATATTGTACGCATCAATTTCATCAACAACGGCGAAAAACAACACACTATGCATTTTCATGGAATTCATCCTGCTGGCATGGATGGAGTTTTTGAACCTGTAGGTGGTAATGGTGGACAATTTATTTATGAATTTGAAGCCGGTCCCGTTGGTGTTCATCCATATCATTGTCATGTGATGCCTTTAGAAGAACACATAGTACATGGTCTATACGGTGTCTTTATAGTAGATCCAAAGGAAAAACGTCCAGCTGCTGATGAAATGGTGATGGTTCTAAACGGTTTAGATACTGACTTTGATACTGAAAATAACTTTTATGCTGCAAACACAATCCCATTTTACTATCAACATCATCCAATTCAGATTAACACTGATGAATTAATTCGAGTTTACGTTGTCAATATGGTGGAGTTTGATCCAATAAATAATTTCCACCTGCATGGAAACCTGTACAAATATTATCCGACAGGAACTGATATTGTACCATCGTTTTATACTGACATGATTACTCTGTCTCAAACAGAGAGAGGGATAATGGAATTTGAATACAAGTATCCTGGAAAATATTTGTTCCACGCACACAAAGTTGAGTTTTCAGAAAAAGGATGGATTGGAATATTCCTGGTAAACGAAAACAAAGAACGTATAGAGTCTGAAGGATATGGAACTTAGCAACAAGTCATCAAAAGGAAAATTGATTGCAAGTGGGGTGATTCCATTTGCATTTTTGGTAATCTTGATCGCATACATTTTTGGTCCTGGATCTGAATTATTAGATCTGGGTGTTCCATTACCTGAGATAACCATGGAAAAAGTGGATTTTCTAGATTCTGAAATTCAGGTTACAGTTAGAAACACTGGCCCAATTCCTGTAGAGGTTGCCATGGCGGACATCAATGATAGGATACAACCAGCAGCTGTTGAACCTGACAGATACTTGCAACGATATGAAACTGCTCTTGTTAGAATTCCTTTTGAATGGAATGAGGCAGAACCCTATAGAATTGGAATTACCATTGAGGATGGAACTAGATTTGAAAAAGAGATTGAGGCTGCAGCTCCTACCTTAGAACCAAGCCTTGAACTGGTAGGATTTTTTGCAATAATTGGAACCTATGTTGGAATAATTCCTGTAATGATTGGGTTGCTCTGGTTGCCCTTTATTAAAAGGATTAGCAAGCAAAAGTATCACTTCTTTTTGGCACTAACTGTTGGACTACTGTTATTTTTAGGAATTGATTCTGTTGAAGAAGCATTAGATGTTTCAGATGAAAGTCTTGCAGATAGCTTTAACGGAGTATTGCTTGTGTCAACTGTTCTATTGATATCTTTTCTTGGATTGAATTACACGGGTGAAAAATTAGTAAGTAGAGCAAAATCATCTAGGATTACAAAACCTGTTGCAATTGCATTGATGATATCAATTGGTATTGGTCTTCATAACTTTGGTGAAGGACTTGCAATAGGCGCTGCAGTAGGTCTTGGTTCCATTGCGTTTAGCACATTTTTGATTATAGGTTTTGCACTGCATAATACGACTGAAGGAATTGCAATAGCTGCACCACTGTCTAGAGAAAAAAAAGTGATTGGAAAACTAGCTGCCATGGGATTAATTGCAGGGGCTCCTGCTATTTTTGGTGCCTGGGTGGGTGGGTTTGTTTATTCACCATTTACATCAGTTGTGTTTTTGTCAATTGGTGCAGGTGCAATATTTCAAGTTATCATCATCATTCTAAAGTGGATACGAGAAGAGGGTGACAAGAATCTTTCAAGTATTGCAGTAGTATCTGGAATCGCTGCGGGGATGTTGATTATGTATGTGACCGGTATGCTGATCTAGATTTTCAAATTGGTTCTGGATGAATTGTAATCACGGCATTTTTGATTTCAGCTCGTATTAATTGCTCGATCTCTGAGGTCAAGTCATGGACCTTTTCTATTGATAAATCTTTATCAAAAGAGCAATCAATATCAATTTTAAGTATATTTTTAAAATTCAAAGAAATAATCCGACCGATTTTTTTTATCTCTGAATATTTTTTTAAAATATCTTTGATTTGTTCTTCAGCAATCTTGTCTTCTAAATTAAAATTTTCTGGAATTGCCAAGAAGGGTTCTAAATGAATCGTCACATGTTCGATTTCAGGTATATTTTCTTGAATTTTTTCTTCAACTCTCTCTGAAATTTTATGAGCCTGATCTAAATTTATTTCTCTATCCACTAAAACATGAAGGTTTGAGTATTTTTTACCCATAGATTTATGCGTAATTACATTGTGTACCCCCTGTACTCCCTCAATGTTTTTTGCAATATCGTAAATCTTGGCATCTATTGGCACATTCTTCCAGGTTGGTTCAAAATGAATTGTAATTGAAGAATTTGAAATTTCATTTTTAATATTTTGTTCAACTCTGTTGCTAATTTCATGAGCTTTATCAAAGCTGGTGTCTCCTCTTATTGATATTGTTACATCTGCAAATATTGTATCTCCAGATCTCCTCATCAAGATTTCTCCTACCTCAATTACATCTTTAGTATCTACAGTTATTGTTTTCACTTTCTTTACAAGTTCAGGAGAAATAATATCAGTTAATTCTTGAGCAGTTTTGTAAATTAATTTTAAACTAAGAACTACTAAGAGGACGCCTAAAATTAACGCTGCAATAAAATCTCCATTATAGAAACCATATGTCACTAAAAGAATACCTACAATTGCAACAAGAGTAGATCCTAGATCCATAAAGGCATGATAAAAATCTGCTTTGAGTGTAGTCCCTCCAATTTTTGAAATAGAGCGTTTTAGAAGAATTATTCTAAAAATATCTATTCCTATTGTATATACTCCGCCAATTATCGCAAACATTCCTGGAAAAATACTTGGGGGTGGACTTTGTAATCTGTGGATGGATTCGTAAATGAAAAAAATTGCAATTAAAAATATTGCAATTCCTCCAATTAATCCTCCTAATGATTCTATTTTTCCATGACCGTAGGTATGTTCTTCATCAGGAGGTTTAATGGCCAACCTTGCTGCCAAAAGTAAAATGAGTGTAACAACACTGTCTAGCAAAGCGTGAATGCTGTCTGTAATCAGACCTAAACTATTGGAAACAAGTCCAAACACCAATTCAACAAGAAAAGCTGAAAATATCGCAAAAAGAGATATTTGAAGAACCTTTGTCCTTTGAACAAACATTTCCATTTATTCCATTTGTCAGCTCCATCTATTACAAGTATTCTAAAAAGAGGACTTATGCGACAAGATTATTTGGTATTACAATTAGATTTCCTTTAATATGCGTGAAAAATCTATTCTTCTTTTGACTTTTTCAATTTTATTGTTTATTCCTATTTCTCAAGCAGAGGCTGGAACCAACCCAAATCTTTCAGTTTCAGCTGAAAATTCAAAATTCAACAATTATTTTTCAGGCTCAATGGTCATCGAAGTTGTAATCCGTGATTCAAGTATCCATGATACAGATGAAGGCAAGGGGGAACCTGATGTCACAATTAATGGAAAAAGTCTCAGAATGGTTCAAGCTACTGATGGAAACTGGTATGCATATTTTGCAAATGTCGATAAAGCAAAGATAGCTGATTCAACAGTAGGTCTTGATGGAGAAGGATTAGACTTTGGAGTTTTTTGTAGTAGGGATACCACTTCTCTAGGGATTAATTTGTCTGAAACTGATGGTGTTGCTATTCCAAGATCTGGAAATATGATTGGTTTTACAAACGGGGATGTTTCCTTTAGTTCTTGTACAGGTACTCCAACTGATTCTCTTAACTTAAACAATGTTGTAAGAAAAGCAAAATCGATCAACCAATTTCCTAGTGAAAACTCTGCTGGACAAATAGGACTTCATTCCAACGCTTGGCCTTTAATTCAATTGTACTCTTTTGATGATGTAACTATTCAATACAATCCAGGGGGAGGAGTGCAACAAGTAGATCTTGAATATGATGAAATTCCCAACATTTCTTTGCAACTCGATCGGGATGATTACCCACAAAATTCTGAGGTATTTTTAACGGTAAATGACATTCAATTTAATCAAGATCCCACTGATGAGGATTCCTGGACATTCAACATTGCTTCACCCGTTTCTGTATTTTATCAAGCATATGACAATTCGGGTAGAGATGCTGCAAATGGCGGTACTGGGTTAGTAGATTTGAAACCATATCTATCTAGTTTGGGATTTGAAGATAATGGAAGCTTATCAATAGACTTGGGAAATATTATGGAATTAAAAATAAACGATGAACAACCAGACGACTCTGTAAATAACGGAGCGGGTAAAACGTTTTCAAATATTGTAACCCTTGTTGAAGAGGGACCATACTCGGGAATATTTGACAATGCTGATAATAGCGACCAATCAACCATACGAATTCTGAGTAATGCACCAAGAGGAGAAACAGGAAGGGTTGACTACAACGACCAATCTATCTCAGTTTTATCAGCATTTTCTACAGCTGCAGTTTCATTAGATAATGAACCAGCTCTTACAATTGGTGATGGTATCACACCTTTACAGGGAGGAAGGGAGGTTCCAGTACTCCTAGTCGATGTTGATCAAAATATTAATTCAGGTTCCAGAGATGATCTAGATGTCTTTCGAGACACCTCTATTATCCCAACTTTAGAAATTGGAGATCCTATTACACTTGAAAATTCATTTGATGTCCAGTTTTTCACAAATTCAGGAGATACTTTTGGCATTGATTCTAATTCTTCCGTGCCTGATAGGAATTCTGATAGACTACTTGTTGATACCTCAAACGTCTCAAATGGAAAGTTTGAGAAAATTTCTTTCAACCTTGGAATTTCAGCCTCAAAATTACAAAGTATGCTAATTGATTCATCAAATTCAAACTCATTTGGAACTAACTGGCTAAACTATGATCTTCAATCATTTTCAAATGATTTTGGAATAAATGATTTTTCCGATACTTCCATTGAACTCTCATTTGGCACCCTAGGATCTTCACCAATCAGAATAGTGGACCCTGGCCAATTATCCTCAAATGGATTAATCCTGCTTGAAGAATCAGATGTTCATGAAATATCTTCTAAAAGTGGGACAGTTTTTGTTGTGATTAATTTTGATTCTTCAAATGATGATGTTGGTATTGGAACTATTTCCAATGAAATTAACAAACAACCTATTGTTATTGATTTCTTTTCTTTTGGACTAGTCAACAATGATGATGTTAACAATTCAATTTACCGATTTGAATTAGAAGAGACTACTGATAATTCATCTAACTTTGTTGGGACATTTGAATATGCAGTGACAAACCAATTAAATATTTTAGATCCAAATTTTATTGGAACCATTAGAACTATCGATGATGAAATAAAATTTATTGTTACTGATAGATTAGTTGATGAAGAAGGCATATCGATTAATTATTCTGATTTAGATCAAGTCGGAGTAATAATTACAACTTCTACAAAATCTGACATCAATACAAATTCAGGTGTTGTATCCCTTGATTCTTCGTCTTATAGATTTGGCCAACCCGTAACTTTCACATTAAGAGATTCTGATCTTAATTTAAAAAATGATAGGATTGACACCTATCATGTAATTGATAATCCTGAATCTCCTAATGTTGATACTGTTGGAAACAATAACAATGTATTATTGGAAATTTTAATCAAAGACATTCGGTACAAACGTTGTACGATAAGTGGTGTTGAATATGGTGGGTTAGCTTCTACTGGATTTAGTTTAGTTGAAACTGGGACCTCGACTGGTATCTTTAAGGGAGTTTTTAAGATGCCTTCACAAATATGTGATAAATCAGGCTCAAAATTAATTTCCTCGGCTGGAGGAAGCTTGGACGCCAAATACTTTGATGCTAGAGACGCTTTTGGAGAATCAAATATTTTTAGGCTTTCAAGCAGCAAACAACCTAATCAATTCTCAAGTCTACCAGAATTAAATCAGCAAGATATTGTTCTTCCTTCACAAGGGAGTTCTGAGAATATTGTCTTATCTGGACATATTCCTAATCATCGCATAGGAATTCCTCTATCTGTGGTTCTAATTCATCCAGATGGAGTTGCCCAAAATTTTTCCGCTTCTTTGACCGATAATGGAAGCTACAGAGCAATGTTTTCAATTAATGCAAATTCTTTAACTGGAATCTATGAAATTCATCTATCTCATAATAACTCCGATGTTGGTTTTACTTCTTTTACCGTACATCATCCAAACGTCCCTGAATGGGTAAAAAACAATGCAAAGTGGTGGTCAATAGATGTTATACCTGATACAGAGTTTGTTGATGGTTTGGAACATCTAATCAATCAAGGAATAATTAGAATTCCTTCAACAGAACCTTCTTTTTCAGAAACTATTATTCCTGCATGGATAAAAACAACGGCAAAGTGGTGGTCTAGTAATGATATTTCAGATAGTGAATTTATAACAGCAATAGAGTTCTTGGTTAAAAAAGGTATTATTCGAATATGATCTGGTCAATTTTTCTTTCATTTAATACATAAATACCCTCAAGGCTGATTCAAAATGAAAATGAGATTCGCTGGTTTTCTAATGTTTGCAATTTTAACTGTATCGATTTTATCATACGGATTTAATAGCTCTGCTTTTGCAGAATCTCATAACATCCCACCAATTTCAGCTTCTACAGAATTACCAAGCTATGAAAATGGTGATAGGGTCTATGTTGATGGTTCAATTAGGGATTATGATCCTGACCTTCATTCTAATACGGCCTTAACCTATCGACTAATGGATACCACTGGAAATATTGTCACTATTGGTCAAGTATTGCCAGATTCTAATGGTGCTTTTGGTTTTAATTTTGTTACTGGCGGAACTTACTTCAAAGAGAATGGTGATTACACTATTCAATTATTTTTTGGCGCCATCAAAGGTGAAACTACAATGCTATACACAGGTGGAGAATTTGAACCATCATTACCTCCGCAACCACAGGTGCCCCAACCACCAAAAGAACCTGAACCACCAAAAGAACCTGAACCACCAAAAGAACCTGAGCCACCAACAAATACCGAGCCTGACCCAGAGCCAGATCCCATTTGTGGACCAGGAACTGAATTAGTTAATGGTATATGCCAAGTCCAAGGTGATGAACCTGGAGGTGGATGTCTTATTGCTACAGCTGCATTTGGAACAGAACTTGCACCACAAGTTCAATTCTTGAGAGAAATTAGAGATAATACGGTGATGAGTACTGAATCTGGTACAGCATTTATGACTGGATTCAATCAATTGTACTATTCATTCTCACCAACAATTGCTGACATGGAAAGAGAGAACCCTGCATTCCAAGAAGCAGTTAGATTGTTTATCACTCCGATGATCTCTACTTTATCAATAATGACTTTAGCAGAAGATGGAAATGATGGCCAAGTATTAGGTTTAGGACTATCAGTTATTGCCCTAAACTTGGGAATGTATATTGCAGCCCCAGCAGCTATTGGATTTACCATTCATAGACAACTAAAACCTAAGAATTAATTTCTAGGTCTTCAAATTAAGAATGATGATTTTTTTCTTTGCGCTTTTCTCCAATATTTTTTTACTTACAATTGAAATTGGCCTTTTAGCGTTTATTGCAACAATAATGGTAATCACAATAGCGGTAATAATCAAACTTATCAAAAATAAACAATTAGAAAAAAATAAATCTTAAATTTTTTTCCTATTAAATTTCTTGATCTGTTAGAATTATTACTCTAAGTTATTATAGTAAAAAGATTTAGTAAAATTAATGCAAATAGAGTACGAAGAATTTGATACGGTTGAAGATGTTTTTATGTACATGTCATCGGCAGCTCCTCCAATGAAAAATACAATGCCTGTTAATTCATACAAAGGATATGTAATGTCCTTTATTCCCTTGAGCTCATCAAATGGTGATACATATCTAATGATCTATGCAAAAGGGACACTTGAACCTGGAATTTATGAATTTGACTTTACCTCAAAATCTTTCAAAAAAGTTGATTCAATAGAAAGAGCAGATAAAAATTATTTTATATCTTTAACTCCAAAACGGAATACAATTGCAGATGTTGCAATTGAAAAATTATAATTTCTTTGTTTGAATCTTTGGGGCAGAAACTGACCTAGATCGAGCATATTTGTCAATAATTTCGTCAGGAGTCCTTCCGTTAAATAGATCCTTACACAATCCTCTAAGATATCTCATGATGGCCCAAGTACCAGCTTTGAGAATTCCATACATGAATACCTTCATTGGAGGTCCATAGGTTTTGTTTCTTAGAATGATTGGGATGATATCATTAATCACTCGTAGGTTATTTTCCCAACATCTCCAAAATAAAGTAAATTGGGCTTCATTCAAATTTCCAAAATGCATAGAATTTTTTTCGCTAAAGTCCTGGTAGAGTAATGGTGCAACCAATCCTCTGAAGTCCATGGCTCTAAAATCACTAATCATATCAATTGTATATTGAATATCATCGGGGGTTTCATCTGGCCAGCCAATGATAATTGTAGCTGCTGGGAACCAGTGGTTCTCATTTAGTATTTTAGCTCCCTCTCTTACTACACTTCCCCATTCTTCAGGGGAAAAGGGTTTAGTTTTAACACCAAGGTGTTTTTTTACCAAATTTGGTGCGACAGTTTCAATTCCTAAATTAGTTGCTAGCCACCTTCCGGTTTTATCCTGTTCGTTAATTTTTGATATTTGTTGCATTAATTGTTCGTCTGCGGCAACTGCAGAGAAAGTCATATGAGTGGTCCCAATAAAATTAGCTCCTAACCCTTTTAGTCCTTTCCACAATTCTGTAATAGCATCTCGGTTGGGAATAAAATCTCTATTATCACAACCGTATAGTAACATTTCATCAGAATGTAACCATATTGAATCAAATCCATAATCCAGGTTTATTTTTGCTTCATGTTGCAGTCGTTCTAAAGGTAAATCTTTTTTGGATCTTTTGTTCACATCACAAAAGTCACAACCTCTTCCACATCCCCTCATAGCTTCTATTAGAGAATTTATTGTAGGTCCCTCAATTGTCGGGATATTTTGAATGTTTCTTACAAAACAATGCATCAATTCTGGTGCATCCCCTTTTTCTAAATCATGAAACAGATCTAATGCTAATTCATCTGCCTCTCCTACTACAACAGTGTCTATTCCATGGATTTTCATTCTATCTGACTTTGCTAATTCCCAAGCGCCGTTTCCACCAACTACAACTTTAAAGTCATATTTCTTTTTGAGCTGAATAATATTGGCACACATTTTTTTGAATTTCATTGCTACGTAAGATAATTTTTCAGGTGACATGGTTGTTGTGACAGGAGCCATCCCAAGAGGATCCATGACATTTATTCCAACAACTTTTGTATCTGGACCAATTGATTTTTCCAACATTTCGGGATTTGCGATAAAAACCTCATCTCTTTTGTATCCTTGAAGGAGGGAACTTTCCACTCTTCTTAATCCTACTTGAGCTACTTTTGATTCGCCAGTTATTGGGTCAGTTTCAACTGGAGGGCAGAAAACTTTGTCAAAAACCCATTCTGGTAGAACCTCATATGGCCCACATGCAATAAATCCATAAAGAAAATTTCCTCGATAATTTGTCATTAAGCTTCTATCAGCAGTAAGAACAATTCTTTTACCAGACAATATTACCAAGTTTCGACTTGGCATCTTATATATGATTTACGAGGTTGAATCCCTCTCTAACCAATAAAAATTCAATAATTTACCGCAAATGAATTTACTTCCTTTTTTGATTTTTCATAATTGTTCTGTTTGAAATATTTGCAGCAATCGCACCTGCTCCAATTCCATTATCGATATTGACTACTGATAACCCCAAAGCACAGCTTTGCAACATTGAAGCAAGGGCAGCTATCCCTTTTTCTCCATAACCATACCCTACAGATGTAGGTAAACCAATGACCGGTATATCTACCATCGAAGAAACTAATGTTGCTAATGCACCTTCCATTCCAGCTGCCACTACAATACAATCCACTTCTTTTTCAATCATCTCCTTTAGGATGGGAAATATTCTTTGAATTCCAGCAACTCCTACATCATAACTAGTAATGCATTTGCAATTCATAGCCTCACACATCAATCTAGCCTCTTCGGCTACACCGATATCTGATGTTCCAGCAGTTATGATCCCTACATACCCTCCATGGTGTTTAATAGGTTTTTTAAATAATAATAACGAAGATGATTTTTTACCTTCTTTAATTTTTATTTTCAAACGCTTACAAAAAGAAATTATTTTTGAATAATCTTCGGTTTTTATTCTTGATACCATTACAGAATTTGTTTTTTCCAACGTAATTTTTAGAATTTTTTTTATTTCGGCTATTGATTTAGTTTCAGCAAAAATCACCTCTGGAATTCCTCTTCGTTTTCTTCTGTTAATGTCTATTTGTGCAATACCTTCAATTTTCTCAATGGAATAAAGTGATAACATCTTTTTTGCAGTATTAGAAGAAATTTTCCCGTTTTCCAATAATTCTAAGATCTCTTGAATTTCCAATAAGATTTAATGTTTTTTTGAATAAAAAAATGCTTAGATCTCTAATCCTGAAATTGCATCCTTTACGCTTTTTACACCTGCATCAAATGCTTGTTTTTCTTTATCATTAAGATCTAATTCAATTATTTTTTCAACTCCATTCTTGCCAATAATTGCTGGAACTCCAATTGTTACATCTGAATGTCCATATTCACCATCAAGATACGTTGCAACTGGAATTACTTGTTTTCTGTCTCTTACTACTGACTCAACAATTGCAGAAATGGCATTTCCTGGGGCGTGAACTGTTGCTCCCTTTAATTGAATCACTTTGGCTGCAACTTGTTTTGTATTTTGAACTATTTCATTTAATTTTTCTTGTGGTAAAAAGGTAGAAAGAGGAATTCCTGAAACTGAGGAAAATCTAGGCAGTGGCAACATGTTTTCACCATGTTCTCCAATTACAAGAGCTCTAATGGAGTCACGTGAGTGACCTGTAGCCTCATGGATAAATTGCCTGAATCTTGACAAATCTAACATTCCTCCCATTCCAAATATTCTGCTCTTATCAAATCCTGATGCTTTGTAAGTAACATAAGCCATGGGATCTAGTGGGTTGGTAACTGGAATAATCATAGAATCGTTTGCATATTTTTTTATATTTTCAACTACGCTTTTTACAACATTCGCATTTATTTTCAATAGATCCATTCTTGTCATTCCTGGTTTTCTACCAGAACCTGCAACAACAACGACTATTTTGGAACCTTCCATATCTGCAAAATTATTGGAACCGGTCACTTCAACATCGATCCCTTGCTCAGATAACATGTGATTGATATCCATAGCTTCACCTTGAGGAAGCCCATCTACAACGTCAAGGAGTAATATTTTGTCGTCTAATCGTTTTAATGCAGAAAATAAAGCTGCATCTCCACCTACTTTTCCTGATCCGATAATTGTAATCATGAATTTTGGGGTTAATTTTCAATAATTAAATCTAGTGAAACTAATTATTTTAGACAGAATTTATATGCATTTTTGCTGGTTTTCAATCTATGGTTATTGTCATTGATCCCTATGTTGCTGGCATATCAGGAGATATGATTTTAAGTTCGCTAGTAGATCTGGGAGCAAATAAAAATAAAATTTTAGAGGGAATACGTTCTTGTGAAAAATTCCTTCCCGGGTCTATAATAAAAGAAATTGATTTTTCTAAAATCAGTAAGCATGGAATAACGTGTAATGAATTAATTTTGGATGTTGATGAAAAAACTCATGAACGAAAAGGTTCAGACATTAAACAGGCTCTAAAGCAGTCTGCTAACCAATTAGACTTATCTGAAAAAACAAAAAATTTTGTAGAATCTTGTATTGATACTCTTATTTCAGCTGAATCTAAAATTCATGGAATTTCAGAAGAATCTGTTCATTTTCATGAGGCCTCAAGCATAGATACCCTTGTAGATATACTTGGAGTAGGAATTGCAATTGATGATTTAAAACTTTTTGATGAAGAAATTGTCTCTATGCCTATCTGTGTTGGAAGCGGAACCATAACCTTCTCACATGGAACAATGACAAATCCTGCAAGTGCCGTTCTTGAAATTTTAAAAAATTCTAATTTGACACTTCTTGGAAGTAAGGTAAAAACGGAATTAACCACTCCTACTGGCGCTTGTATTTTAGTAAATTTAACAAATACTTCAATTGAATTTTACCCTTCCATGAAGATTGATTCTGTTGGATATGGGGCAGGGAAAAATAATTTTGATAATTTCGCGAATGTTTTAAAAATAGTAAAAGGAATTAAAAATAAATATGAGTCTGATTCTGTTATTATACTTGAAACTAATGTTGATGATGTTTCAGGAGAGATATTAGGAAATCTAATTGAAAAAATCATGCTTGATGGTGCCAAAGACGCTTCAATTTTTCATGGTATTACAAAAAAAGGCAGACCAACGAATCTTGTATCTATAATTTGTGATAATAATACTATTGATAAAATAACAGATACTTTGATTATGGAAACAGGAACTTTGGGAATCCGAGTTACTTCTGCTGATAGAATAATTGTTCCACGAACAATTCATGAAATACAAATAACTTTGGCTGATAAAACCTTCAACGTAAAATACAAGTCTTCCTTTTTTAAAGGAAAATCAACCTTTAAAATTGAATTTGATGATTTGAAAAAAATTGCCAACTATCTTGAAAAATCTATTAAAGAAACAGAATCATTAGTTAGAAAAGAGATAGTGCTAAGAGATGCCTAATATGACAAAGATAGAAAATCTAATTGAATGGTTTAGCGATAAAAATTCAGTTCTCGTTGCCCTTTCAGGTGGAGTGGATAGTGCGTTAGTAGCATATGCTGCATATCAAAAACTAGGATCGTCATCTTTTGCAGTCACTGCTGATTACAAAACCTTGTCCCAAGAAGAATTAAAAACGGCAAAACAAATTTGTTCAGAGATAGGGATTTCTCAAATTCTTTTAGACTATGATGAGCTTGAAAACAAAGAATTTGTAAAAAATGACTCTAAACGATGTTTTCATTGTAGACAGGAATTAGGAAGCCATTTGGTAGAATTGGCAAATCAAAGAAATATTGAACTCATTGTTGATGGGACCAATTTAGATGATTTAGGTGAGTATAGACCAGGTATAGAGGCTTTAAAGCAAAAAGGCATTCAAAGTCCATTAGTGGAGAATAAATTGACTAAAAAAGAAATTAGAGATCTTGCAAAATCGGTAGGACTATCTGTTTTTGACAAACCCTCCAATTCTTGTTTAGCATCTAGGATTCCCTGGGGACAACAAATCACTTCTGAAAGATTACTTCGAATAGAATATGGAGAAACAATTGTAAAACAAATTGCAAATTTAAAACAAGTTAGGGTACGAGATCTTGATGGGTTAGCAAAATTAGAAGTAGAAAAAGAAAAAATTTCGGCTTTAAGCGAAAATATAATTTTTAAAGAAATTACCAAGAAATTAAAATTAATTGGATTTTCAGACGTTATTATAGATCCGGAGGGATACAAACCCGGAAAAATAAATGTGATTGCAGATTGATTTACCTCGATAATGCGGCATCTACAAAAATTCATGAAGATGTATTAGAATCTATGATTCCATATCTTAAAGAACAATATGGTAATCCCTCATCTATTCATAGATATGGTCGTCAAGCTCACAAGGCAATCGAGAAGGCCCGAACGCAGATTGCAAATTTAATTAATGCAGATACTTCTGAAATCTTATTTACTTCTGGAGGTACTGAATCAAATAATACAGCTCTCTATGGAATAGCAAAAAAAAATCCGGGATCGCGTGTTATTACATCGTCAATAGAACACGATGCAATTTTGGAACCATGCAAAAGATTGGAAAAAGATGGCTTTGATTTAATCTACTTGCCTGTAGATAATTCAGGTTTGGTAGATCCATTAATTTTAAAAAATAACCTTTCTGGAAACACTTCATTGGTTTCGGTAATGTTTGGCAATAATGAAGTAGGAACCATAGAACCGATATTTGATTTAGTAAATGTTTGCAAAGAAAAAAACATTATTTTTCACACAGATGCTGTTCAAGCTATAGGAAAAATCCCGATCGATGTTAAAGAATTAGGCGTGGATTTACTCTCCATTTCTTCTCATAAAATTAATGGTCCAAAAGGGGTCGGAGCATTATTCATTAAAGCAGGAATTTCAATAGATCCTGTTATTCTTGGTGGTGGCCAAGAAAACGGGTTACGTTCAGGAACTGAAAATGTAGCCAACATTGTAGGTTTTGGAAAAGCATGTGAAATTGCACGAATTAATCTAACTACCAATATTTCAAAAATGAGAAAATTACGAGATTATCTTTCTAAAAAAATCATTCAGGAAATTCCAGGAGCAGTTCTAAACGGTCATCCTGAAACTAGGTTGCCAAATAATATCCACTTAACTTTTCTTGGTGTTAATGGAGAGGATCTCTTAATAAAATTAGATGAATTTGGTATTGCAGCATCTACTGGTTCAGCTTGTTCGGTTCAAATTCAAAAGGCATCTCATGTACTTCAAGCCATGGGATTTTCACATGAGCAAATCACAGGTTCTTTGAGATTGACAATTGGTATTTCAAATAATTTTGAAGAGATGGATAAAACAGTTGAAATTTTAAAAAATGTAGTTAAAGAGCTTCGCTCAGTTTCACCATTTAAAGAAAAATATGGTTTTTAATTTTAAATTTTAACCTGAAATTTATTTTTTGTAAATCCAATTGTAATGACAACTCCTAATGTTAAAATCAAAACTGCCACCACACCAAATTCAGGTATAACCTTGGTTCCTATAATTTCTATTTCATATGTTGATATGAGTTCTGACTTTTTTTCTTCAAAATTAATTGTAATTAATCTTGATTGGTCATCTGTTTCGATTTCTTCATAAGGAAATTGAATATCATCAATTAAAACAATAAATTCTTCATCTTGACCGGTTGGTTTTTCTGCATCTATTGACTCTCTAGGGAGTTTAAGAGAAATGGTCCCTTCATCTGGTGCTTCAATTAAAACTCGTAGTGTAAAATTATCGGGCTCAAGAATAATATCTGAGACCACACCCCCTTTGACAGTGTATTCAATATCAAAGGTTCCGCCATTTGGAATTTCTACCTCAAAACTATCTGTGGTTTCTAGAAATTCTTGTGTTGGAGTATAAGTGATGGTTGATTCAGCAATATTTCCTTCCCCGTATGAAATTCTAACTAGATATTCTCCTTCATTTTTCCATAAAGGTTTTTCTGCAATTATGGTATGAGAATAACTTCCATCTTGTGCAGGATGAAATTGAGCAACATCTATCATATTTCCTTCCACCCAAATTTGAAGAATAATTGGAGTATCTACAATTACTGTGGCAACTTCGCCTGAAATTACAATTGTATCACCTTCATCATAGCTTTCATCATCCGTTATTACAGTGAGAAATGGTTTTTCATCACTTCCTGCAAAAGCGGGCAAGGTCGAAAAAGCAAATAAAATTAGAACAAAAAAAATCTTAACATTCACAAAAAACATGCGTTATTATTTCTATATCTCCTTTACTATTAAAATTAAAAAATGAAAAAAAGTTGTAGGTCTAGTATCTTGGCATAATACTGAGTCTTGATTTTGCAGAAACTGCAATTATTGAAATAATTGCTACTGCTAGAATCAAAGCTGCGATTGCACCAAACTCTGGGATTACATGTGTACCGATAATTTCAATCTCTTCAGCACCTGCGAGGAACATTACTGTAATTTCACTTCCATCGATTTCTACATCGTCCCATTCTTCACCATCAACAAGTACCATAAAGGCACCATCGAGGACATCTTTGGATGGGTTTAATGTGATTGTTCCATCTTCATTTGCACTGATCATTACGATAAGAGAATTATCGTTAGTGTTTACCTTTGCACCATTCACTGTTCCTCCTGAAATAGTATATGATACACAATTACCTTCTACAGATAATTCTGATTTTCCACATGTGTTTGGTTGTCCAGTGATGGGCTTGGAATCTTTTCCATTAACTAATTCTACCAAAACTTTGTTGTTTTTCTCAGCGCTTCCATAATTGGCTTTGATGAAATATGTTCCATCATATTTCCAAAGATTTCCTGCTGTACTCAAAGTTGTTCTAAAATTACCCATTTCATCAACAGAAACTTGGTCAATTGTGATAATAGAATTCAAAGAACTCATCACAGTAATTGTTACTGGAACCCCAGAAACTACATTTGCTACCCGGCCTTCTACAATAATTGAATCATTATGATCATACATTGATTTATCTGTCCAGAGTGAAACTGGAATGTCCTCTAGCAATAATTGCTGAGCAATTATTCTGGGATCATCTGGTCCACAATCAGGACATGATAATTGAGCGTATGCTGATGACACAGTTAAAGTACCGACTGCAGTCAAAACGGCCAGTAGCGCGAACGTCGTACGGTTGTTCATCTTGTATGCGATTCACAAGAATCTCTATTTATGTATATTTAAAAAATGAAAAAAGTAATAGATCTAGTATCTTGGCATAATACTGAGTCTTGATTTTGCAGAAACCATAATTATTGACATGATCGCTACTGCTAAAATCAAAGCTGCGATTGCACCAAATTCGGGTATAACTACACCATCAACAATTTCTACTTCCACAGACGCATTATGATCTGAAGATTCTCCTTGTTGAGCAGTTACGGTATAAACTCCATCTTGTGTCCATAATGGACCCCCTGTTGTAATGTCTTTAGCAAATGTACCATCAAGATTTGGGGTAATTTGATCAACAGATACAACATTTCCATTTGGTGTAATAACTTTCAATGTTACATCTAGGTTTGTTCTATCGGATTGTCCTGTTATTCCTATTGTGGTTGAGCCTTCCATTGCATTAGCTCTCATGGTGAATCCTTTGAACATGCTAGATTGTTTTGGCATAAAAAGACCTGTTTCCAAATTTGATTCAGTTTTCATTGTTTCTAGGGTCATCCCATTAATTACTTCCACTTCAACTGACATGGTGTATAGAGAATTTTTTTGTACACTTTGCATAGCCTTTATGGTATAGAAGCCATTTTGCTTCCATAATGGGCTAAGCTTGAATTCTGTAGAGAATTTTCCATCTGCATTTGGAGTTACCTGGTCTACTGCTAGTCTATTGAATCCATCAGGTGATGTTACAGTTATTGTAATATCTGTCGTCTGAGATGCTGTCTGACCGCTAATTAATATTGTATCTGATCCTTCTGATGCCTCAGCTGTCAATGACATTCCCATCATATCAGCAAAAACGTCTTGTTGAAATGAACCTACTGATATTAATGAAAACGCCATTAATACAAGGGCAATTGATGTTGTTGAATATTTTAAATTCATCCTAATTCAACACCAACATTCTTGGTATTTATAGATATTTAAAAAATGAAAAAAAGTTGTAGGTCTAGTATCTTGGCATAATACTGAGTCTTGATTTTGCAGAAACTGCAATTATTGAAATAATTGCTACTGCTAGAATCAAAGCTGCGATTGCACCAAATTCTGGGACTACATGCGTACCGATAATTTCAATCTCTTCAGCACCTGCTGGGAATGATATTACTAGAGTTCTATCTGTGGATGTGCTCGTTTCGTCAAAGTCAACTTCTTCGCCATCAACTAAGACAAAGAAATCATCATCACTGTCTCCAATTTTTGCATCAATCAATTCTCTTGGCAAGGTAATGGTAAGTTGACCATCATCTGTTGCATCAATTGCTATGATGAGAGAGTTTGAATCTACATCAGGTGTAATTGAAATTAATTTTCCACCTGTGATTTGATACCCTACCATAAAGTCAGTTCCAGATACTGCTATTCGAGTTCCGTCTGGTCCTGAGGTACTTCCATCAAATGTAAATGTGGTCTCTGCTGTTCGATTTTCGGTTCCATAGAGCACTTGAATCGTGTATTCGCCACCTTGTTTCATGAGTGATCCTCCTGCTGCTAATTCTGTACTGAAAGTCTTATCTGATCCAACCATGACTTGGTCGATAGATACTACATTTCCGTTAGGAGCAATAGTCATGATACTAATAGCATACCCGAAAAGAATTTCACTTACTTCTCCTGTTACCATGATTGGTTCACCGTCTGAGTAGGATGTCTTATCAGTAGTAACAACGATTGGTTGCACTATTTGTCCAAATGCTGGTGCCATTCCAATACTTGCAATCATGATCGCAAATAAGGCAAACACCGATAGATGAGTATTCATCAATTGTACGCTCAGATTTATACTATTTAACGTTGTGAAAAATATTATTGACTAAAAAGAAAAAACCCTGACGAATTTCAGATTAGATATATATTAACCTGTAAGTGAGTTTTTGACAGTTTGTGTGTATTATTTATCGTTACATGTAATGTTGTTCGTGGGGGCTTGAAAAATGGCAACTAAAAAAAACCAAATTCTGGTACCTGATCATGTTTATGTTCCCAAACATGAAATAATTACTAAAAAAGAAGCTGAAGAAGTTTTAAAAAAATATAATTGTAAACCCACTGAATTACCATTGATTTTTGTAAATGATCCTGCAATCATGGGGCTTGGACCGAAACCTGGTGATATGATAAAAATAACAAGAAAAAGTGCAACTGCAGGTCAGAGCTTTTACTATAGGTATGTGGTGGAAATTTAGATGGTTGATTCCTCTACAAAACGTTGGCCAATAATCCAGGATATTCTAAAAAGAGAGGGAATCGCAAGACAACATCTTAATTCATTTGATGAGTTTTTAGAAAGAGGTCTTCAGAGTATAATTAATGAAGTAGGGCAAATAGAAATTGAAAATGCTGAATATCCATACAAAATTCAATTAGGTAAAGTAAAACTTCAGCAACCAAGAATGATGGAACTTGACGGTTCTATCACTCACATTACTCCTGCAGAAGCAAGACTTCGAAATGTTTCGTACTCTGCTCCTGTAATGATGGAAGCAAGTGTAATAGAAGACGGAAAAATCTTAGAGTCTAGATTTGTACATATTGGCGATGTTCCAGTAATGGCAAAGTCAAATGCTTGTATTTTGAATAATTTTTCATCACAAAAATTAGTTGAACATGGAGAAGACCCTAACGATCCAGGTGGTTATTTTATCATTAACGGTTCTGAAAGAGTGATAGTTGGATTAGAAGATCTTTCCTACAACAAAATAATTGTTGATAGAGAAACTGTGGGAGGAAATATTGTTTTCAAAGCTAAAGTATATTCATCAATTGTTGGCTATCGAGCAAAATTAGAATTGGTTATGAAAAATGATGGCCTTATTGTAGCTAGAATTCCAGGTTCGCCCGTAGACATTCCGGTTGTAATTTTAATGAGATCTCTTGGACTTGAATCAGATAAAGAAACAGCTGCGGCAGTTTCTCTTGTTGAAGAAGTTCAAGATGAATTGGAAGGATCATTTGAAAAAGCTTCTGATGTTCCTACTTCAAAGGATTCAATTGTCTATATCAGCAAAAGAATTGCTCCTGGAATGTTAGAAGAATTCCAAATTAAACGAGCTGAAACTCTTTTGGATTGGGGACTTTTACCTCATTTAGGAAAACATCCTGAAAATAGAAAAGAAAAAGCACAATTCTTGGGAGAGGCTGCATGCAAATTACTTGAATTAAAACTTGGCTGGATTTACCCTGATGACAAAGATCACTATGGAAATAAAGTCATAAAATTTGCCGGACAAATGTTGGCAGATCTTTTTAGAACTGCTTTCAGAAATTTAGTTCGAGATATGAAATATCAATTAGAAAGATCAGGTCAAAAGAGAGGAATAAATGCAGTAGCGGCTGCAATTCGTCCAGGAATTATTAGTGATAAATTAAACAATGCCATTGCAACTGGAAACTGGGGAAGAGGGCGAGTAGGTGTGACTCAACTCCTTGATAGGACAAACTATCTATCAACAATTAGCCATTTACGACGAATACAATCTCCATTAAGTAGGACACAACCCAACTTCGAAGCAAGAGACTTGCATGCAACACACTTTGGAAGAATATGTCCAAGTGAAACTCCTGAAGGTTCTAATTGTGGTTTGGTTAAAAATCTCGCACTTTCAGGAATTATCTCAGTAAATATTCCATCAGAAGAAATAGTAGAAAAATTATATGATTTGGGCACGGTCCACTTTTTTGATGCAAAGGAGGATTTGAAAAAAGATGGAACTAGAATATTTGTTGATGGCCGACTAATCGGTTATTTCAAAGATGGTGGCCAATTAGCTGAATCTCTTAGAGAATTAAGAAGAAACTCAAAAATCCATCCTCACGTAGGAATTTCATTCCATCAATCAGACAAAGAAGGTGCAACAAAGAGACTTTATGTAAATTGTAATGCAGGTCGTGTGTTAAGACCATTAATAATTATTAAAGACAATAAATCGCTACTTACACAAGAGCTCTTAGACAAAGTATCAAAAAAATTACTTTCATGGAATGATCTATTGAGAATGGGAATACTTGAATTAATTGATGCCAACGAAGAAGAAAATTGTTATGTTACTTTAGATGAAAAAGATACCAAGAAACATACTCATCTAGAGGTATTCCCACCATCTATCCTTGGTGCAGGTGCATCTATAATTCCATATCCAGAACATAATCAATCTCCCAGAAATACTTATGAATCTGCAATGGCAAAACAAAGTTTAGGATTTTCAACTCCTATGATGAATACAAGTACCTATGTAAGACAACATCTAATGCTTTATCCACAAACTCCCATGGTTAACACAAAAGCCATGAAATTACTTGGGTTAGAAGATAGACCTGCTGGTCAAAATTGTGTTGTTGCCGTTTTACCCTTCGATGGTTATAACATTGAAGATGCAATTGTGTTGAGCAAACCTTCAGTTGATAGGGGTTTAGGAAGAACCTTTTTCTTTAGGGTTTATGATGCCGAAGCCAAACAATATCCAGGTGGAATGCGTGATAGTTTTGAAATTCCAAACGCTGAAGATAATATTAGAGGATACAAGGGGGAAAAAGCCTATCGACTTTTAGAAGAAGATGGAGTAGTAGCAGCTGAAGCAACTGTAAAAGGAGGGGATATTCTAATTGGAAAAACTAGCCCCCCAAGATTCATGGAAGAATATAGGGAATTTGAATCTACAGGCCCTTATCGACGTGATACTTCAATTGGTGTGAGACCATCAGAAACAGGAGTTATTGACACTGTAGTAATGACACAATCAAACGAAGGAGGCAAAATGTATAAAATTCGAGCGAGGGATATGAGAATTCCTGAAATTGGAGATAAATTTGCATCAAGACACGGACAAAAAGGTGTTCTTGGTATTTTAGCCAAATGTGAAGACCTACCATATACTGCAGACGGCATTTCACCTGATGTTCTTATCAATCCTCATGCATTCCCATCTAGAATGACAGTGGGAATGATGATGGAATCTATTTGTGGAAAAGCAGGTGCCTTGAGAGGAAGCCAATTTGATGGTTCTGCTTTTGTTGGTGAAAAAATTGAAGAGGTAAAACCAGTTATGGATGCTGCAGGTTTCAAATATTCTGGAAAAGAAATAATGTATGACGGAAGAACTGGAAAATCATTTCCAGTTGAAGTTTTCATTGGAGTAGTTTATTATCAAAAATTACATCATATGGTTGCTGATAAAATACATGCAAGAGCACGTGGACAAGTCCAAATGTTAACTAAACAACCAACTGAAGGAAGAGCTAGAGGAGGTGGCCTAAGATTTGGTGAAATGGAAAGAGACTGTCTTATTGCTTATGGGGCCTCAATGATTCTAAAGGATAGATTATTGGACGAATCTGACAAGTCTGATATTTTTGTTTGTGAAAGATGTGGACTAGTTGCTTATCACGATGTTAAACAAAGAAAATACGTTTGCAGAGTTTGTGGTGATAAAGCCAAGGTATCCTCTGTTGCAGTTGCATATGCCTTTAAATTATTACTTCAGGAAATGCAAAGTTTGAATGTGGCTCCCAGATTATTGATAAAGGAGAAAGTATAATGTCGGTTCAATCAATAAAATCAATCGACGGAATAAGATTTTCTGTTTGGTCTCCAACTGAGGTTAGAAAATATTCTGTTGCAGAAATTACTGCGCCTGAAACGTATGATGAGGATGGTATGCCAGTTCAGGGAGGCTTGATGGATGGAAGATTAGGTACTCTTGAACCGGGACAAAAATGCCTTACCTGTGGGAATACTGCTGCAAGATGTCCTGGACACTTTGGACATATTGAACTTGCCGAACCAATTTTACACATTGCATTCATAGATAATATCCACAAACTTTTGCAATCTACCTGTAGGTCTTGTGCAAGACTAAGAGTTCCTCAAGAAGATTTGGATGAATTCCAAGCAATTAAAGATAAACATTTGGCTTATACAATATTTTCAGAAAAACGTATTCCAGAGCAAATTATAGAAAAAGCAAAGAAAGCAAAAGAATGTCCACACTGTGGTAAAACACAATATGAGTTAATTTTTACAAAACCAACAATCTTTGTTGAAAAAACTGAGATAGGTGAACATAGATTACTTCCAATTACTATTAGGGAAAGATTCTCTGAAATCACTGATGCCGACCTAAGTCTATTATCATATGATCCAGTAACTGCAAGACCTGAATGGTTTATTTTACAAGCAATGCCAGTTGCTCCTGTTACCGTTAGACCATCAATCATTCTTGAAACTGGAATTAGATCAGAAGACGATTTAACGCACAAGATGGTCGATATCATTAGAGTTAACCAACGACTCAAGGAGAGTAAAGAAGCAGGAACTCCTCCCCTCATTGTTCAAGATTTAGTAGATTTGTTACAATATCATGCAACTACTTATTTTGATAATGAAGTTTCGGGTATCCCACAAGCTCATCATCGTTCTGGACGTCCTCTAAAAACATTAACACAAAGACTCAAAGGAAAAGAAGGAAGATTTAGAGGATCCCTGTCAGGAAAAAGAGTTGACTTTTCAAGTAGAACTGTAATTTCCCCTGACCCAAATTTGGATTTATCCGAGGTAGGTGTTCCAGAACAAATTGCAATGAAACTAACAATTCCCGAAATCGTAACTGAATGGAATATTGAAAGAATGAGACAACTTGTAATTAACGGTCCAAGTAAATTCCCAGGAGTAAATTACATTGTTAGGCCAGACGGAGTAAAAATTCGACTTGATTTTGTTGAAGACCGTTCCATAATAGCTGAAACCCTTGAAATTGGATATTTGATAGAAAGACACCTTGCTGATGGCGATATTGTCATGTTTAACAGACAACCATCACTTCACCAAATGTCCATTATGGCCCATTATGTCAGGGTATTGCCAGGAAGAACTTTCAGATTGCACCCATCAGTATGTCCACCATACAATGCAGATTTTGATGGAGATGAAATGAATTTACATGTTCCACAAAGTGAAGAGGCCAGAGCAGAGGCAATTCTGTTAATGCGAGTTCAAGATCAATTGATTTCTCCAAGGTACGGGGGACCAATTATTGGAGCTCTAAGAGACTTTGTTACAGGGGCATATCTTCTTACCAAAGATGATACCGTTCTATCTGTAGAAGAATTTTCAAACCTTGCAATGTTAGGTGGTTACTCTGAATCATTACCAAAACCTGCAACTAAAACAAAAGATGGACCCGCTTTTACTGGTAAACAACTATTTTCCCTATTCTTACCAAAAGATTTCAATTATGTAATTACCTCAAAGTGGTCAAAAGGAACCAAAGGAGCTCCAAAAGATGTTGTAATCAAACAAGGTGAATTAATTAGCGGGGTGATTGACAAGGCCTCCATAGGTGCTGAAGAACCAGAAAGTGTACTGCATCGAATTGCAAAAGATTATGGAAACGCAGCAGGAAAATCATTCTTAAATTCCATTTTGATTATGGTAAAACAATACATCACTCATTATGGATTTAGTTATGGTTATGCAGATTTGGAAGTTCCTGAAAAAAATAAACAGCAAATTTTAGATGACATTAATGAAACATATGATGTAATTTCTGATTTAACTTCTCAATATGAAAAAGGGACTCTAAAACTTACTAGAGGAATGAAACCTGAAGAAGCCTTGGAGGCATACATTGTAAATGAACTAGGTAAAGCAAGAGATAAGGCAGGAAACACTGCTGATCAATCTTTAGACCAAACCAATGCAGGAAGAATAATGGCGACAACTGGTGCAAGAGGTTCTTCTCTTAACATTGGACAGATGGCAGGAGCTTTGGGGCAACAATCAAGACGAGGAAATAGATTACATTCTGGTTATCATAATCGAGCTCTTCCACACTATAAAGAACATGATAAAAATCCTGATGCAAAAGGATTTGTAAAATCAAATTATAGAGAAGGTTTGTCTACAATAGAATTTTTCTTCCATGCTATGGGAGGAAGAGAAGGATTGGTAGATACTGCAGTTAGAACCCAACAAAGTGGATACATGCAGCGTAGGCTGATTAATGCTTTAGAACACATTCGATTAGAATATGATGGAACAGTTAGAGATCCTCATGGACACATTGTTCAATTTTTGTATGGTGAAGACGGAATTGATGTACAAAAAAGTGATCATGGTGAGGCATTTAATGTCACCAGATTAATTGAATCACAAACTCTTACCGATTCTGGAAAGAAAGCAACAAAAGAAGAGATTGAAGAAATTTCAAAAAAATACACCAAAACATTCAATTCACGATTGAAAAAACTTGTAACAGATGGTCTTGCCATCTCAAAACTAAGCAAGGAAGGGGTAACTATTGTTGGTAAAAAAGGACTCCTTCTATACAATAAAGCCCAAGTAGAACCAGGACAAGCGGTAGGAATTGTTACTGCACAATCAATTGGAGAACCTGGTACTCAAATGACCTTGCGAACATTCCACTTTGCAGGAATTAAAGAAAGAAACGTTACGTTGGGTCTTCCAAGACTAATAGAATTAGTGGATGCAAGAAAAAAACCAGTTACTCCAACTATGGATATTTACCTGGATAAAGAATCAAAAAATTCAAGAGAAAAAGCCATTGAGGTAGCTAGGAACGTTCTACAAACAAAGGTCTCAGATTTAATTGAAGAAAGTGAAACTGATTACAATACTGAAATTCGACTAATTCTTAGTAGTAGCAAATTAAGAAACAGAGGATGCACTATTACTGACATAGAAAATGCGTTACAATCAAACAAAAAATTCAAGATAGAAACTATTGGTGAATTAATCACACTAAAACTAGTTGAAGAATCAGATGCACCAACTGTAATCGCAATCAGAAATAAAGTTCTTAATTCCACTGTTAAAGGAGTTCCTGATATTGCACGTGTAACTTTGGTTCAAAAAGATGACGAATGGGTAATTCAGACAACTGGTTCTAACATTGCAAAAGTACTTGAAGTTAAAGGAATTGATAAGAAAAATGTCCGAACAAACAATGTATTTGAAATTGTAAGTTCCTTAGGAATTGAAGCCGCTAGAAATGCTTTGATTGACGAATTAAACCATACTTTAGGTGATCAGGGCTTAGAGGTTGATAATAGATACCTTATGTTGGTAGCTGACTTAATGTGCTCCAAAGGATATATGCAGCAAATTGGACGACATGGAATTGCTGGAACAAAAGACAGTGTTCTTGCAAGAGCTTCTTTTGAAATTACAGTTCCTACTATTGCTCATGCTGCCCTAGGTGGAGAAGTTGAACAACTAAAAGGAATTACCGAAAATGTGATTGTTGGAAGTAACATCCCAATTGGCAGCGGAACCGTAGATTTGTATATGCAAGTCAGTAAGAAAAAATAAGAAACTGTGAAATAAATGGCCGATGAAATCTCTACTCTGATGAGCAACAGCAAAAATAAATCTGTTTTACTAAGATTGAGAAACAATAAAACCATCAAAGGCAATCTTTTAGATTTTGATGTTCACATGAATTTGACATTAGATGATGCTGAAGATGTTACCGATGAGACAATTCAGAAATTAGGAAAAATCCTTTTACGAGGAGATAATATTTTAGCAGTCTCTTTACCTGATGAATCTTAAATAATTAATTTCTAAATCTCTTAAAGATTAAATGATATAGATTCTATATTTTTCTATTGCTTCAACTATTTTTGATTTTTACAATGTTTTTTCTTCCAGCCTATGCCGAACCCATACCTGATTATGAAAAACCATATTCTCCTATTTTTACCGACAAACCTGTATATTCTTGGACCGATAAAGTCAAAATTACTATACTTGCTCCTAGCTGGAATACTGATAGGCATCTGATTGATTCTATTGGAGATGATGAATACAATCCAATTAAAATTTCAACGGCTAGTCATTCACTTGAACCCTATAGATTTACCGAAACTGGTACTAATACTGGAATATTTACAGCCGAGATTACCTTGACCGGATTTTCTCACGATGCTGATGGAGATGGGGACATTGATACAATTCCTAGAACTTTAGGAAATGGGCCAACAAGTGGATTTTTAGAAGTTGATCGAGATTCTGCAATTACAATTTCTTTCGAATTTGCAGACGGAGTTGTGTTAACTGAATCCGCTCTAACTTCTTGGAATATGGGTAATGTTCAATTTTCTGAGAGTAACTTCCTTTCAGATAAATCTGCATTAATTCGAGTAATTGACCCAGACCTGAATCTTAATCCTGAGGCACTAGATCAAATTCTGATTCAGGTATCCTCCGATTCTGACGTTGCAGGAATTGAAGTTGCAGCAGTTGAAACCGCAGAAAGCTCAGGGGTTTTTGTTACTACAATCACATTCACTCAAAATTTACCCTCCAGTGGGAATAGATTATTGGCATTACCTGACGATGAAATTTATGCTAAATATGATGACCATACATTGCCTAAACCATATTCTACATCAGATAACCTGGAAATTATTTCATTAGCAAGAGTTACTTCCTCAACTCCATCTTTGGAAAAATTAACCAATTCTCAAATTACCTTATCTGATAGTTCAGGACAACCTTTAACATCTTTTCAAGTGAATAACCGAATTCAGATTGTAGGTTCGATTGAAAATGAACAACTCTTTGATCAAAAATTTGTTTATTTGGTCCAAGTAAAAAACCTCAATGGCTCTGTAGTGTCTCTTTCGTGGATATCTGGTGAATTAACTGGAAAGCAAAACCTTGCAGTTTCGCAATCTTGGTTGCCCAAAAATTCGGGAACATTCCTTATCGAATCATATGTGTGGAATTCTCTAGAAGACCAAATTGCTTTGTCTCATCCCATATCCAGTTCTGTCATTATAGAATAATCAAAAGTATAATTTCTACGTGATTATTAAATACAAATTTATAATTTTACAAATGTGCTAGGAAACAAATTAGGTATACTACTAGTGGTAACCGTATTATCTTTTATACTGAATTCAGAAGTTTTTGCAGATGGTATTTTTGTAGAATTTGACAAGTCAAAATACAATACCGGCGATACACTACATTTTTCTGGTTCAATCCCGGAATTTTCAATGCCCATTGTAGCAGTTAGCATTTATGATCCAAATGGAAAGATTCTATCTGCTAATAATTTAGAATTGGATGCTGAAGGAAATTTTTCCAAATCCATTTCATTGGATTCTTCATTTTATGATATACCAGGTGATTACATGATAAAAATTAATTATCAAAAAATTAGTCAAGAAGAATTTTTTACCATTAGTGGAGAAATTTCCACACCCGATCCCATTCTAGTGGAAAAACTTAAACCCGAAATTATTTTGTTATCTACCGAAAAGGAAATCTACACTGATGGAGAGAATCTAAAAATTACTGGAATTGTTTCATCTCTTGAATCTCCCACTGTTTTAATTGGAATTTATGACCCTTTTGGAACTCCTGCGGGATTTTATTTTGGAACAATCGATAACAATCTGGAATTTTCCACAAGTTTTCTAGTAAAAGCTGGAGTAAATTTCAAAGTTGATGGTGTGTATTCTATTAAAGCCCATTATGCGGAGATGGAGGCAATAACAAATTTTGAATTTTATGAAGAAATTGACAACTCATCTAATGACAACTCATCTAATGACAACTCATCTAATGACAACTCATCTAATGACAACTCATCTAATGACAACTCATCTAATGACAACTCATCTAATGACAACTCATCTAATGACAAC
>Ga0224508_10000156_pt1 | contig 71687 bp, 67 predicted proteins | sample SF_Jan12_sed_USG_4_FD_170157 | JGI IMG/M metagenome (GOLD analysis project Ga0224508, IMG submission 170157) | Sediment microbial communities from San Francisco Bay, California, United States - SF_Jan12_sed_USGS_21 | ecosystem: Environmental > Aquatic > Marine > Sediment | place: USA... | reverse complement strand
AACAGGAAAAGAGTCGCGGCAAGGATGCCGCTCCTACGAATCAAGAGATAGCGATTGCCGGCGAGAAAGAAGACGGTCGTTTGCCTGCGGCGACTGCGTTCCTCGCCGGAGCCCGATTTGCGTGTATTGCGACACGCAATAGAAGCCGGCTTCTAGGTTCGTCGCGAGGAATCGCGGCAAGGATGCCGCTCCCATGTCTATCCCTCTCGCCGTACCGCAGCGAAACGCAGTAGAATCCGATTGTGCAAACGTTAATGGTCGAGCTGGGCGCGAAATCCTATCCAATCTATATTGGTGCAGGTCTATTGACCCAAACCGACCTGATAAAGCCGATGCTGGGATCAAGCAACGTCATCGTGACCGACAACCGCGTTGCGCCACTTTATCTCGCCGACCTGCAGGCTGCGTTGGATGGACACCTGACTGATGCCGTAGTACTGCCCGAAGGCGAAGCCACCAAAAACATCGATTCAATAATGCGGATAATCGATGCGTTGACCGAATCTGCTTGTGGCCGCGATACGACTTTAATCGCCCTCGGGGGCGGTGTCATCGGCGACATCACTGGTTTTGCAGCATCAATTTACCTGCGTGGCGTTAACTTTGTGCAGATGCCCACAACTCTGCTGGCACAGGTCGACGCCTCGGTAGGCGGCAAAACTGGTGTGAACCACGAACGGGGCAAAAATCTGATCGGTACTTTTCACCAACCGAGTTGTGTGATTGGTGATACCGAGACACTGCGCAGTCTCGACCAGCGTCAATTCCGCTCCGGACTTGCCGAAGTCATCAAACATGCATTGGTTGCCGATCCGGTGTTTTTTGAATGGCTTGAAGGAAACATGGCTGAATTGCAGCAACTAAAACCACAAATATTGCACCACGCCATCGCGCGGTGTTGCGAAATCAAATCGGACATTGTTGCACGTGACGAACGCGAAAGCGGACCACGCGCCTTGCTTAACCTTGGGCACACCTTCGCGCACGCTATCGAGGCTGAAACAGACTACGCCTGGTTACACGGCGAAGCCGTGGCAGCCGGACTTGTACTCGCTGCTCGATTGTCAGAGAAGCTTGGCTACATAGATACCGAAATCGTCGAGCGGACGCAGAGACTAAACGTTGCGGCAGGTTTACCGGTCGCCGCACCGGAAATATCGTCACAACGCTGGCACAGTTGGCTGCAGGCCGACAAGAAATCAGCTGCCGGCAGGCTGCGTTTCGTTTTGCTAAACGCTATAGGCCAGGCATATGTAGTCTCCGATGTGCCTGACGCCAAAGTGGAAGAAGTCTTGCGCACTGCTCACCTCTGACCCATGCTGCACCCATGATCGACTGGCTAATAGAGCACAGCCCGCTACCCTGGGCGGTAAGCGCGACAAATTCTCGCGGCCGGCAATACGCCGAGCCCCCCGCGCCGATGCGCAGTCCGTTTCAGCGCGACCGCGACCGCATCATACATTCGACCGCCTTCCGGCGGCTTGAGTACAAAACGCAAGTATTCGTCAATCACGAAGGTGATCTGTATCGCACCCGTCTGACCCATTCACTGGAGGTGAGTCAGATTGGCCGCAGCATTGCCCGATCGTTGCGTCTGAATGAGGACCTCACCGAAACTATCTGCCTGGCACATGATCTGGGGCACACACCGTTTGGACATGCCGGCCAGGACGCGCTTAATGCTTGCATGCGCGAGTACGGCGGTTTTGAGCACAACCTCCAATCCCTGCGCGTCGTGGACGAGCTGGAAGAAAAATATGCGGACTTTCCAGGTTTGAATCTCACCTTCGAAGCGCGCGAAGGAATCATCAAACATTGTTCGACACGTAACGCACGAGAACTTGGCGAGCTCGGCTTGCGGTTCCTGGAGCGCCGTCAGCCATCATTGGAGGCACAAATCGCCAATATCGCTGACGAGATAGCTTACAACAATCACGATGTAGACGACGGCTTACGTTCCGGTTTGATTACAATCGATAAAATCCGTGATGTGCCATTGTTCCGGGATCACAACGACACTGTTTGCAACCAGTATCCGAATCTGCAGGATCGACGTCAGATTCATGAAACTGTACGACGCATGATCGCCGAAGTCGTCACCGACGTCATCAACGAAAGCCGCCGGCGTATTGAGCACGCCGACCCGGAGAACATCGAGGACATACGCGCACAAAAAGGCCTGCTAATCGACTTCAGCGACCCGGTCAGGGAACGGCACCTGTATCTGAAGTCTTTTTTGCGTGAAAATCTCTACCGGCATCACGAGGTTCTACAGATGACGGCCAAGGCGCGCGGCATCATTCGGGCTCTGTTTGAAGCTTTCTTCACCGATGCCGGTCTGTTGCCGCCAGAGTACATGCAGCGCAGCACGTCGATCGATAGCACGCTGCCCGAGCAATTACGCGCGCGTGTCGTCGCCGACTACATTGCCGGGATGACCGATCGCTATGCGATCTCAGTGCATGCACGGCTTTTCGATCCTCACGTCAGCGTCTGAGCCCGTACCTGCGATAGAATCGCGCCCGGACGCCAAAAAAGCATATGACCGACTACGCACCCAAAGATATTCCACTACGTGACCGCCTGATCTTTGCATTGGACGTGCCGGACGCCGGCGCAGCAAAGGAACTTGTCGTCACGCTGGCCGATTCAGTCGAATTTTACAAACTGGGCCTGGAGCTCATGACTTCAGGTGACTACTTCGAAGTCATGGACTGGCTGCATGCGCGGGGTAAAAAGGTTTTCGCTGATCTCAAGCTGTTCGATGTCCCCGCGACCGTCGCCGGCGCAGTGGCCGGATTGCGGCATCGTGGCGCGTATTTTCTGACTGTGCATGGCAACCAATCCATCATGGAGGCTGCAGCCGCAGAAAAAGGCCAAATGCGTATACTGGGCGTCACAGTTCTGACCAGTCTGGATCGTGGCGATCTCGATGATCTCGGCTTTGAATGCAGCGTTAACTCGCTGGTTTTATCGCGAGCGCGACGTTCGCTGGAGGCCGGATGTGACGGGGTCATTTCGTCTGGTCTGGAGGCACCGGCCTTGCGTGAAAGCGTCTCGCATAAACTGTTGGTTGTCACACCGGGTATACGACCGGTGGACAACCGGCCGGCAGATGACCAGAAACGCGTTGTCGATGTCGCCCAGGCATTTAATAACGGAGCCGATTACATCGTGATCGGGCGCCCGATTCGCGACGCCAAAGATCCGCGGGCCGCCGCCGAAGCTATTCAACAGACTATCAGTGAGACATTTACATGAGTAGAACGCTGGAAAATGACCGGCTGATGCGAGCGTTGCGCCGCGAAACCGTTGATCGTACGCCCGTGTGGATCATGCGTCAGGCGGGTCGCTACCTGCCTGAATACCGTGCATTGCGAACGCGCGCGCGTGATTTTCTGACTTTGTGCAAGACACCGGAACTGGCTTGCGAAGCAACGTTGCAACCCATCAAGCGCTTTCCTCAACTCGACGCGGCGATTGTGTTCTCAGACATATTGACAGTACCGGACGCCATGGGCCGCGGTCTTTATTTCGCCGCTGGCGAGGGCCCGCGGTTTGAAAGACCGGTGCGCACGTTACGCGATGTGCGGACGCTGCACGTACCTGACCCGAACGATGAACTGGGCTACGTGATGTCTGTAATTGCGGCGGTTCGTGGCGAGCTGGGCGACAAACTGCCGTTAATTGGTTTTGCCGGTAGCCCTTGGACCGTGGCCACCTACATGGTCGAAGGTGGACCGAGCAAAACTCATTCACATATTCGCGGCATGATGTACAGCGACCCTGACGTCTTGCACGAGCTGTTGGAAATATTGGCCCAGGCCAGTTGCATCTATCTTGCCGCACAGATTGCAGCCGGCGCCGATGTCGTGATGGTTTTCGATACGTGGGGGGGCACCCTGACTCCAGCTGCGTATAAGGAATTCTCATTGCGTTACATGGAACAAATTGTCGCGGAAATACGCGATGTGCCTGTTGTTCTTTTCACCAAGGATGGCGGAGCCTGGCTGGAGGCAATGGCAGACACCGGGGCAACCGCGTTGGGCCTGGATTGGACTACGGATATCGGCGATGCACGTCGTCGCGTAGGTGACCGCGTTGCCCTTCAGGGCAATCTCGATCCTTGCGTGTTGTATGCCCCGCCCGAACAAATTCGCTCGGCAGTCGCTAACGTATTGGAAAGTTTTGGCCCGGGTAATGGCCATGTATTCAACCTCGGTCACGGTATACACCCCGGCATAGATCCCGCTCATCTTGAGGCATTGCTAAACGCTGTGCACGAGCTGAGTCCCGCACAACACTGAAAACTATGACCACCGATCCGGCGGTAGCTGCTTACAACGAAGTAGATCAGTCCAGGCGACTGCGCCGAATGAAGCTGGTTGCCACTGGCTTGCTGGTCCTGATGGCTATCGTTTTCGTAGTAGCACATCTGTACATACTTCGCTGGCCGGTGCTGGGTTACGTACGCGCATTTGCCGAGGCTTCAATGGTCGGTGCGCTGGCCGACTGGTTTGCGGTAACAGCTTTATTCAAGCACCCGTTGGGTATTCCAATTCCGCACACCGCGATTATCCCGCGGCAAAAAGATCGCCTTGGCGAGAGCTTGGCCAATTTTGTGCGGCAGAATTTTCTGATACCAACTGCGTTACAACCACGTCTGGAAAACACGGATTTTTCGCGCAGTATCAGTACATGGCTCAGCCAGACCCAAAACGCTGACAAAGTGGCAAGCGACATCGCCGGTATACTGCGTTGGCTGCTCGGCACAGTAGACAGCGAAACATTACGTGATCTCGTGAGACGCAACCTGCAGCACACGTTGCGTGATGTCACCGTCACACCGCTGGTCGGCCGTGTACTCGATTTGCTGGTAAACGCCGATCACCATCAGCAGCTGATGGATGCCGCCGTTTCTGCGGCCCGTCAGCATCTAACAGAAAATCGCTTCGCAATTCGTCTGAAAATCTCCACCGAAAGCCCCTGGTGGGTGCCTGATTTTGTCGATGAAGAAATCTACGACAAAATCGTCAATGAAATAGAGGGCATGCTTGACCGCATCGGTACAGATGAAAGTCACGCGGCAAGAATCCAGTTCAACCTCGCTGCACGTGAGGTCATCGAGTCGTTAAAATCCGACCCTGACATGATCTCCCGCGGTGAATCACTCAAAGATGAACTGCTCGATCATCCGGTCGTGCAACAGTATCTGGCCGATGTCTGGACACATATTGCCGCCTATTTGCGCGAGCAGTCCGCACAAACCGATTCCGAGCTGACCCAACGCATTTCGCATGCGCTCGCGCGTGTCGGTGAGACATTCCGCGACGACGCCAAACTGAACAACGAGCTTAACAGGTGGGTGCGGGATGCAATCGGTTATCTGGTGGCTCAGTATCGTGCCGGTATCGCCAGTGTCATCTCCGAAACTGTACAGGCCTGGGATCCGTCGGCAACATCGAAACGCGTAGAGCTATATGTAGGTCGCGATCTCCAATTTATCCGTATCAACGGCACTTTGGTCGGTGGCTTTGCGGGACTGGCAATCTACAGTCTGGTCAAGCTGCTTTAATATTGCCGGGAAGTAGCACAATGAAATTACAAGTGTATGTCTTGAGCGCCCTTATGCTCAGTGGTTGTGCCGCCAACCGGGAATTCATTGACGCCGGCTCCGAGACGATCCGCCAGGCGGTACCCGCCACGGCGGCAATCAAGCTGCAAGTGGGTGCGGGTGAAGTGGTGATCCGTGGGGTGTCCGGAAGCGAACTGAATGCACACGTGGAATTGTCCTGCCAGCAAGGCGATCAGGGATGTGGACGTCGCGTCGAAAAGGTGCATTTCACTTCGCAGGCCGACACGTCGGCGATTCTAATTAGTCTTGAACCTTCGTCGATGTATGCCTGGCATGATGTCCAGGCCCGGATTGACGTTAGCGTTCCCCGCGACAGGCCCCTACGCGTCCAGATGGGTGCGGGCGATCTTGAGATCACCGGTATGCACAACTGCGTCGCGCTGGACATGTATGCCGGGGACGCGGAAATACATATTAAGGAATCCGCGGTCGGTAGCGTCAGTCTGGATGTCGGTACCGGGGATACCGCGCTTGTCGTTGACGGAAAACCGCTAGCAGGAAAACGTGCGCTACTGGTCGGTGCCGAACTAGACTGGCATGACGGCGACGGCTGGTGCCAGGTATTAGGCGACCTCCAATTCGGTGACTTGACGGTCTATCTGGACAGTGAGTAGTCCCGTGTTGGAAACACCTAAGTCGTCCGGGTGCAGTAGCGGCACGTGCGGGATATCGCCGCAGGTTGCAGGCTCTTAAGAAAAATATGCGGCACTCCAGTCCGTGAGCGGGTCACCGGAATAAACTTGATTGAGAATATGGAATTCCCGCAGTTTCACCGCAGCAAGGAAGTCCCCGGCGCCTTTCATTGTTCGAAAGCTCCGGAAACCCCTTTCGATAAAATCCTGCAGCTCGCCAAAACCGGCGGCGTGAGCCGGAGCGCGGGCCAGCTTTGCAGTCATATAGATTACCGGATGGCGTACAACTTCATCGAGTAACCGCCCTGTCTCGCATATCAGCTCGATCTGCCGTGACCGCAAAGCGTAATTGTCACATTGACGATATGCCTTTGCGTAAAGTTGCTGATCGAGCAGCTCCGGCCGCTCGCCAATATCGATATCGTAGACCCGCCGCAGAATCTCCGTCAGTTCACTGTCAAGTTCCTGCGATAACGCATGTAACTCTACTGCCAACGACATGGATTGCAGTGCATTCTCAGACAATACACGCACCATAATGGGATAGACGCGTTCGATATCGGCATCGCGTTGCGCAAAATCCTTGGTGCCATAGAGATCTGTCAGAAAAAACTCCAGTGCCGACTGATATCGACGCTGCGCCGCGAAGTCGTCATACGTGGAAGCCAGCCGCTTTGTCTGCCACGTGCTCAATGCATGCTGTTGCGCTGTCAGGCCCTCTCCCGTGATGACCTGGCGCCGTAGCTTCTTGGCGCGCTCCAGGTGGTCCAGAAAACGCAGTGCCCCGGGGCTTTTTTCCTTCTTCATCCGATTATTCTACGCGGGTGGAGCGGATAGTTTACGTATTTGTTGCATCAAAAAATGAGTAAACTGTAGGCCAGCTTTCGAAGTAAACTAGCTCCGATCGGAGTCGGCCATGACCGGGCGGCTAGCGCAGGCTGCTTTGATGAAATCTGGAAACAGGAAGTTGTGAAGACGGAGAAATGCATGAATCGAAAACCGGATCCTGACAAACTGGCCCGTGTGATCAGCGAGTCGGCTCACCAGATTTGGTCGGCGGGTCTCGATGCGTTGTCGCTGGCCGAGAAGGAGAGCAGCAAGTTTTTCGAGTCATTGTCGCAACTGAGCGGCAATATTCAGTCGCAAACGCAAAAAACGGCCGACGTGGCGAAAAAAACCGTTACTGGCGGGAAAACCACAGCGACGGATACCTGGGACAAGCTAGAGGAGATGTTCGAGCTGCGTGTCGGCCGCGCCCTCAACGCACTGCAGATTCCGACGGCAAAAGACATCAAGGAATTGTCTGCTCGTGTCGACAAGTTATCGAAAGCCGTCGATGAACTAAGTGCCAGGCAGACCGCAGATCGAAAGGAAGGCACGAAAAAGAAACGCAAGAAAGCCGCCGCGACAAAGAAGCGCAAGAAAGCAGCCGCAAAAAAGACCACCCGAAAAAAAACCACCCGCCGGAAAAAGTCGAAGGTCTAGCGCATGGCAGTTAGCACCACTGGTGACGGACCCGGCAAGAACAGCAGCAGGCGCTTTGGTCTTGCACTTGCCGGTGGCGGGCCACTCGGTGGTATCTATGAAATCGGTGTTCTGGCCGCCCTGGACGAGGCGCTCGAGGGAATCGATCTGCACGAAATGGAAGCCTATGTAGGCGTGAGCGCCGGAGCGCTGATTGCCGGAAATCTGGCAAATGGTTTCAGTACCGATCAGCTCGCACGTATCTTTATTTCCGCCGATTCCCGCGAGCATCCGATTGGCCGGTGGGTATTCCACACACCTGCCTGGCGTGAATACTTGCGTCGTATTGGTGCCCTTCCGGCAGCTGCGACCGCGACCGTATTTGACTTTCTGCGTCACCCGATCGACAAGGGGATATTCGGCGCGTTTAGCAATCTCACACGCATGATTCCGACAGGAATCTTTGACAACAAACCGGTCGAGCGCTTTTTGGCGGATCTCTATCGCACGCGTGGTCACACAAACGATTTCCGAAAATTGAAACGCAAGCTGTATGTCGTCGCAGCAGACCTGGATACCGGTGAGTCAGTCCGTTTCGGTGCGCCAGGACACGACCACATTCCAATCTCCAAAGCGATCCAGGCAAGTATCGCCCTCCCGATACTTTATCCGCCGGTAGAGATCGAAGGACGCTATTTTGTGGATGGCGCGCTCAAGCGAACTCTGCATGCATCTGTTGCGCTGGAGCAAGATGTCGATCTTCTCCTGTGTATCAACCCGATTGTCCCCTACGATGCAAACTTGGCAGAAGACAACAGGCGCAAAAAACATGACAAGCTTACCGACGGCGGCTTGCCTGTAGTCTTATCGCAGACTTTTCGCTCGATTATCCATTCCCGCATGAACGTTGGCCTAAAAGCCTACGAGAGCACGTACGGCGATCGGGACATCGTATTGTTCGAACCAGACCGCGAAGATTCCCGCATGTTTTTTGCCAATCTCTTCAGCTATTCCAACCGGCGACGGGTGTGCGAGCACGGCTATCAAACTACCCGGCGCGATCTGCTGAATAATTTCGAGAATCTGGAAAACCTCTTTGCCCGCCATGGCATTCGGCTGCGCAAAGGCGTGCTAGAGGACCCAGAGCGCCATTTTGATACGAATTTGCAGGTCTCAGCAGAAGCCCGTGAGCGCGGCCGGTACAAGAACGAACTCACGAATCGTCTGAGTGATACGTTGGACCGTCTGCGTCAAAAGGTCTGAGCGTGCCTATGAATTACAAAAGTCTCAACTACGACAACAGATTCTTCCATCAGGTTACAAGCCAACAGGAAATCTAGGCTGCATCGCTTTTTTGCTTGGCCAGTTCCTCATCGCGAAGCTCACGCCGCAAAATCTTTCCGACATTGGTCTTGGGCAGATCGCTGCGGAATTCGATGTAGCGCGGAATCTTGTAAGCAGTAAGGTGCTCCCGGCAGAAATCGATTAGTTGTTCTTCCGTCAGCGCACTGTCTTTGCGCACGACAAACATCTTTACGGCCTCACCGGATTTTGGGTTTGGCACGCCGACTGCTGCGGCTTCCAACACGCCGGGGTGAGACGCGGCCACATCTTCCAACTCGTTGGGGTACACGTTGAAACCCGAAACCAAAATCATGTCTTTCTTGCGGTCGGTAATATAAGCGTAGCCCTCTGCGTCCATATATCCCATGTCGCCAGTACGCAGGGCACCATCGGCAGTCATGGTCTCTGCCGTCGCCTCCGGCCGGTTCCAGTAGCCTTTCATGACTTGCGGCCCGATGATACATAGCTCGCCGGTCTCACCTAATGCCAATTCGTTTCCATCATCGTCGCGAATTGAAACGATCGTGCTTGAAATCGGTAACCCGATGGAACCATTAAAACCCAGATTGTTCAGCGGATTCATACAGGCTGCGGGCGAAGTCTCAGTCAGGCCATAAGCCTCAACGAGAGGCTTTCCTGTCACGCGCTGCCAGTGTTCGGCAACCGGCCGCTGAACTGCCATGCCGCCACCCAGGGCCATGCGCAGATGACTGAAGTCGAGTTGATCGAAGCCCGGGGTATTGAGCAGTGCGTTGAAAAGTGTGTTTACCCCCGTAATCGCGCTGAATTTGTGACGCCCCAGTTCTTTGACAAATCCCGCGAAATCCCGCGGGTTGGTAATAAGAATATTCTCTCCACCCATTTTCATAAAAGTCAGGCAATTCGCGGTCAAAGAAAAGATGTGATAAAGCGGTAGCGCCGTAATAATTTTCTCGGCGCCAACTTCAATGAGCGGATCGAGCCAGGCTGAGGTCTGCTGCAAATTTGCAACCATGTTGCCGTGCGTCAGCATTGCGCCCTTGGCTACACCTGTAGTGCCTCCCGTGTACTGCAAAAATGCTATGTCATCGTGGTTTAGATCTGGTTCGTCCAGGTCCTGCCAACGACCTTCGGCCAGTACCTGGTTAAAGCGAAGTGTGTTCGGAATATTCCATTTGGGCACCATTTTTTTGATGCGCTTGATAACGAAATTGATAAGCTGCTTCTTCGGTGCCGGCAACATGTCGCCGATCTGCGTCGTTATGACCGCCTCGAGGGAGGTATCGTCGATCACTTCTTCCAGCGTGGCAGCAAAATTTTCCAGAATCACAATTCCCTTTGCACCGGAATCGGTCAATTGATGACGCAGCTCCCTGGGCGTGTAAAGCGGGTTCGTATTGACGACGACCATGCCCGCTCGCAACAGCCCAAACGCGGCAACCGGATACTGCAACAGATTGGGCATCATGATGGCGACACGGTCACCGCGGGAAAAACCCAGCTTGCGTTGCAGGTATGCACCGAAGGCCCGGCTTTGCTGGTCCAGTTCGGCAAATGTAATAGTCTTGCCCATGTTGCTGTAGGCAGGCAGGTCCGCGAAACGGACACAGCTCTTTTCAATGATTTCCCTCAGCGAGGCAAATTCATCGATATCGATATCGGCCGGTACCCCGGGCATATATTTATCGAGCCAAATTCTGTCCACTAGTGTCTCCCCACTCCTGTGTTCGATTACGTTATGTGTTAAATCACATCAGGATATGTCTTGCTCGAACTGCTGTGTCGCCCACTCAATAACCGGGCTAAGCCGGACAGTCGTCATCGACATGGCCTCGGCGATATCCACCCAACGATACTCGGCATGTTCGGGCCGCCCGATTTCCGGATTGACCGGTAACGAGACGTCCTCGCGGCGAGTCAGCGCAATATAGTATCGCGCCACTTTGCCGCGGCTATAGGGCCCGGTCTCTATGAACTCCTCGCCCCACTTGAAATCGAGATCATCCAACGTCGTTTCCTCCTGGACCTCACGAACCGCAGCCCCGAACGGAGTCTCATCGCGCTCCATCATGCCTTTTGGGAAATCCCAGTTGCGGAATGCCCGCAATAACAGCAAACGCCGGCCCTCCGGCGTATTCCGAGCGATAACTACACCACAAGACAAGCGTATTTTTCGCTTTCGACCGTGATAAACCACGACGCCAGTATGACAGAAACGCCATGGGCTAAACGACCCGGTTGCGGCGTTCCCCAGCCTGCCAGGCCGTAATATTTGCCGCGATCTCTACGATGGCCCTCTGACGCGCTTCAACTGCGGCCCAGGCGATATGCGGCGTGACGATCAGGTGCGGGATATCGGCCTCGAGCAACGGACTGCCAGCTACCGGTGGCTCGCGTTCGAGGACATCGATGCCGGCGCCACCCAGTTTGCCCGCACGCAATGCGGCCACCAGTGCGGTCGCATCGACCAGCGCGCCACGGGCGGTATTGATCAGCAAAGCATCGGGCTTCATGCGAGCAAGTTCCGCCGCAGCGATCAGATTGTGGGTCTGACGATTGAGTGGACAATGCAGGCTCAGAATATCCACGCGATGCAGCAGATCCTGTAATGCGAGACGGTCTTTGCGCGTGTCCGCTTCAGGTCTTTCGGCCAGCAGCACGTGCATGCCAAACGCGCGTGCGATCGTAGCAACCGCTCCACCCAACTCACCGTGCCCGACGATCCCGAGAACTTTCCCCGATAGTTCGCGTATCGGAAAATCGAGCAGACAAAACTGTGGGCTACCCCGCCAGGCACCCTCACTCAATAGCCGCTGATAGCCTTCGAGGTGGTGTGTCAACGCCAGAACAAGCGCGAATACATGTTGTGCAACCGAACTGGTGCAATAGGAGCGGATGTTGCAGACAGCAATATCCCGCGCCCGTGCGGCGTCCAGATCGACATTATCAGTCCCGGTGGCCGCGGCACAGATCAGCCGCAAACGGGGTGCAGCGTCAATTCTGCTCTTGTCGAGGACAACCTTGTTGATGAGCAGTATTTCACTATCGACGATTCGCTCGCTAACCTCGTCGTCCGTTGTCGTTGAATAGAAATGCAGGTCCGGCAGAACCTGATGCAATGCGGCAACATCAACATCGTCGTGGCTGACGGTAGCGAAATCCAGGAATGCAGCAGTATGACCCACGCGCCACATTGTGATCCCTGGGCCCGTAACGCACAATCGGCTCATGCCGCCGGAACGCCAGAAATCTACCCCATTCTGGGAAACGACCCCCCTGGCTCAAATGACACGGGCACAGTGGGAATCGCTTTGCGACGGCTGTGGCCGCTGCTGCCTGCACAAAGTCGAAGACTATGGTACCGGCGAAATTCACTATTCGTCAGTAGCCTGCAAGCTGCTGGATATCGGTGCCTGCCGCTGCCGGAATTACCCTGAAAGACTGCAACTCGTACCGGATTGCATCGTGCTCAAACCCGAGCACCTCGGTCATCTCGGATGGTTACCGGAGACCTGTGCCTACCGGCGACTCGATGAAGGTCGCGGGCTGGCCGATTGGCATCGGTTGGTCAGTGGCAATCCGGAAAGTGTGCACGAGGCGGGTATTTCGGTACGCGGGCGAGCCAAAACTGGCGCCGGCGTACCCGAACAGGAATACGAGCAGCACCTCATCGATTGGATCCCGATCGGGAAACGAACGAGCGAGCAAATACCATGAGCAAAGCGCCTCTTATTCCACTGCCGAAATTTGTCGAGTATCCGGTCGATGAGATGCAGCGACGCGCGCATGAGTTTTGCGTGGACATAAGTCGTCGTCGCACCGTTCGCGACTTTAGCGATCGACCGATCCCCGCAGGAATTATCGAAGATTGTCTGCGTGCTGCGTCCAGTGCACCGAGTGGTGCCAATATGCAGCCGTGGCATTTCTGTGTTATCGAAGACACTGAAAACAAACAGAAAATCCGCGTTGCCGCCGAGGAAGAAGAACGCCATTTTTACGCGCACCGCGCCTCGCCTGAATGGCTGGCCGCACTTGAGCCGTTGGGTACCGATTCTGACAAGCCGTTTCTGGAAACCGCACCCTGTCTGATTGCGGTATTTGTTCAGCGCTGGGGATTTTTGCCGGACGGCCGCAAGGTCAAACACTACTACCCGACCGAATCGGTGGGTCTCGCCTGCGGCTTGCTTATCGCCGGATTACATCATGCCGGACTGGCCACTCTGACCCATACGCCCAGTCCAATGGGTTTTATGAACGAAATTCTTGGCCGGCCAAAAAACGAACGACCGTTTCTGTTGTTGGTAACCGGCTATCCTGCTGCGGATGCCACGGTGCCCGACATAAGCCGCCGCCCACTGGATGAAACGGTAAGCTGGATCTCCGCAAAAACATGCTAAAGGCTTTTAACATAGGCTGACCGGCTACTGTCGGCTTTCTTTACACGGTCATAGCATGAGCCCGTCAGCCGGGCATAATGCAAATCCTCAAAAACACATTTGTCCTTTGGAATCAATTGATTACGCCACAATAACCAACACCTCTACCAACTGGCACGGTAATTGCTACTTATTGGGCAGAGCTCGATGTGACGAGTCCAAATGAACAGCTTCAGAGGAAGAAAAAGATGACTACTATTAGATCAATAACAATTAACTGCTTACTGGCGACAGGCTTGTTACTGCCATTGGCTGCTAACGCCGCGCCGATCCAAGGCAGCATCGCTATCGGTGGTTCCCTAATCCCGATTTGCGCCCAACCGCTAAACTGCACAATGGACATCGCCACTGGCATAGATTTCCTCAATGATGACCGAGGACTCGTCAACGGCGCTTCTGGCGACTTCGCCCTGTTTGGCGTCAGCTTTGGCGATATCGTGGCGATGAACGATTTTCAGTTCAGCCCGATTGAGTTTAACAATCCGCTGTGGAGCGTCGGCGGCTTCTCGTTCGCAATGGAAACGCTGAATATCCACGAACAAACCGCCACTGTGCTTGAGCTGCGTGGCCGCGGACTCATCTCGTTTGACGGCGATTCACTGGACCCGACGATAGGCAGATGGTCCTTCAGTACCGATGCGGCCAACACGGACATAAATTTTTCTTGGTCTTCGACCGCTGCTGCTCCCGAACCCGGTATCTTGATTCTGATGGGCATGGGTCTGATCGGTGGTATCGGCGCTCGTCGCCTGGCCCGCGCCTGACACCTGCCGCATAAAGAAACAGTCTAGAAAGATAAAGAGGATTCAGATGAAACATTTAATGAAGGTAGCCGCCCTTGCCCTCGTGGCGGCATTTAGCATCGGCTCAGCGCAAGCCGCGAGCATCGATGGGTTTCTCAATTTTTCAGGCGCGGTCGTACCTGTCGGGGGCTCAGGCCTCGCCGATGCAACTGGTCTGTCATTCACAACTGATTTTCAGGTCACCGGTTCATCCGGCACTTTCGCCGCCAACGGTGTCGGTTTTGGCACCATCGGCGAAATCCAGGATTTCATGTTCAGCCCGCTGAGCCCAGCCCCGGTCAGCCCATTGCTGGCGTTCTTTTTCGCTCCGGATACTGGCAAGTTCACGTTTGATCTTGAAACCATCGAGGTTATCGGTCAGGACGGATCCTTCTTGTCACTAATCGGCACCGGGACAGTCCATGGTACCGGCCTGGATTCGACCCCATACGATTTCTCGTTGACGGTGGACACTGTGGGACCCATCTTCTCGTACTCCGGTACGCTGGCGCCTGTTCCGGTACCAGGCGCATTGATTCTGTTTATGTCCGGGCTTGCTGCTCTGGGCATTCGCCGTCGCGACTGACGGCATCACTGAATCCTCGAGACCAACGGCGGCCTTTGGCCGCCGTTTTTTTGTTTGTGGGACCGGCGCAAGTCGCGATACCCTCTCTACCTGCCCGCATTCAAAGGCCTGATTATGCGTAACACCCTGCTGCTCCTGCTCTCGCTGTTACCCGTGTATGGGCACGCCGACAAGCTGATCGAGCAAGCCCTGCCTGAAATAATCGAATTCAGACACGTGGTGCATGCCAATCCCGAACTGAGCAATCGCGAAGCCGAAACGGCAAAACGCATAGCCGAGCGTCTCAAGAAGCTGGGTCTGGATGTGCAGACTGGTATCGCACACCACGGGGTCGTCGGCTTGCTGCGCGGTAGCAAGGCCGGGCCGGTAGTGGCCGTGCGGGCCGACATGGACGGCTTGCCGGTAACCGAGCAGTCCGACCTGAGTTTCCACTCGACCGTCACCGATACCTACGGTGGCAAGCGCGTCGGGGTGGCACATGCTTGTGGGCACGACATACACATGTCTGTGGCACTGGGTACCGCAACTGTTTTGGCGGCCATGCGCGACGAACTGGCCGGTACGGTGAAATTCATCTTCCAGCCTGCTGAAGAAGGCGTACCACCCGGCGAGAAGGGTGGCGCACCGATGATGATCGAAGAGGGTGTCCTGACCAAGCCGGTCCCCGAGGCGATCTTTGGCATCCATTCCTGGCCCGACTATGCAGTGGGGCAGGTGGAACTGACCAGTGGTCCCGCCATGGCGTCCTCTGACCGCATCCTGATCGACCTGCACGGCAGGCAATCACACGGCGCCTGGCCGCATTTGGGCGTCGATCCAATCGTGCTGGCGGCACAGGTCATCCTGGGTTTGCAGACTATCCCCTCACGCACCATCGATGCTCGCGAGCCGGCGGTGGTGACCGTCGGCATCGTACGGGGTGGTCAGCGTTTCAACATCATTCCGGACACGGTGCACCTGGAAGGCACCGTTCGGGCCTTCAGTGATGCGGTGCAAGATCAGGTCGAGCGTAGGATCGGCGAGATCCTGGCAGGACTGACATCGGCTGCCGGCGCCACTTACGACTACACGTATGAACGACAAAATCCGTTTCTAAATAACGACCCGGCATTGGCGGCGCGGGCACGCGCCACACTGATACGCACGCTAGGTGCCGAAAACGTCCTCGACGGTAAGCCTGCCATGGTGGCCGAAGACTTTGCCTGGTTTGCCAGAGAAATCCCAGGGTACTATTTTCGTCTTGGCGTAGTCGCACCGGGTACGGTTTCGGGTGGTTTACACACGCCGAGTTTCCGTGCCGACGACAGTGCCATAGAACCCGGCATCCGTGCCATGACCGCCTTGGTCCTCGATTATCTGCAGCAACGTTAACCCGTGTTCTGCAGCGCCTCGGCGATACCGCGCACACTGGCAAACAAGGCATCGAGCAAGTCCGCATCGCGGCGTTCCCCGTCGCGCCAACGTCGCAACAAATCGACCTGTAACAGACTGATCGGATCCGTATAAGGGTTACGTAAACGGATTGAGCGTTGTAACGACGGATCGTCGTCCAGCAAATTCCCGGCATCCTTGATTCTCAGCACGATGTCGGTCATGCGATCAAATGCCGCGTGAATTTCATCAAACAACGGATTTAAATCCTTGTCTGCCAGCGTGGTGTAATGCGACGCAATATCCATATCGGCTTTTGCCAATACCATCTCGACATCATCAATAAGGTTGGCGAAAAATGGCCACTCTTGATGCAGGTCTCTAAGCCGGTCCAGACCAAATTCATCGACAGCGGCTTCCAAACCGTGTCCGACACCGTACCAACCCGGCAACACCAGGCGACTTTGGGTCCAGGCGAACACCCACGGAATAGCACGCAGGTTTTCGATGCCCTTACCAGAACGTCGTGACGCCGGTCGCGAACCAATTTGCATTCTTTCGATGACGTCGATGGGTGTCGCCTGACGAAAAAACTCGACCAGCGCCGGTGTTTCGTACACCAACTCCCGGTAAGCGGCGCGGGCCACGCCGGATAGTTTTTCCATGATGTCATTTGCGCGCAGCGACTTCGCCGGCTGTTTTGGATCGACATAACTCGCCAGCGCTGTCGCACCAGCAGCTTGTTCCAGTATCCGCAGCGCTATGCCACGCACACCAAACTTCGCGTTGATGATTTCACCCTGCTCTGTCACCCGCAGGCGCCCGTTTACCGAGCCCTTGGGTGCCGCCAGCACGGCACGATGCACCTTGCCGCCACCCCGGCTGATCGTGCCGCCACGCCCATGAAACAGGGTGAGCGACACATCCGCATCCCGCATGACTTCAACGAGTGCCTTCTCGCCATTACGCAATGCCCAGCGTGATGCGGCCAGCCCACCATCTTTGTTGCTGTCCGAATAGCCGATCATGATGATTTGACGCGATTCGCGACGTCGCAGGTGATTACGGTAATCACGATTACCGAGCAGTGTTCGCATGATGTGTGGCCCGTTTTTCAGATCGTCTACCGTTTCCAGCAACGGGGCCACATCCAGTGAAATATGGTCATTCGCATCGGACAACCCGGCCCAATGAGCCAGGACGAACACCGAGAGGACATCGTCGGCGCCCTGAGTCATGCTAACGATAAACGGACCGATGGCATTCGCACCGTAAAACACCTGACTGTCGCCGATTGCACGAAACACAGCGAGCGTATCTCGCGCTTCGTCATCCTCTTCAAATTCCGGTCTGGGTTCGCGCAGCGCCCGTTGCAAACGCCGTGTGCGCTCCTTTGCGCTCATCTCCAACCAATCTGGTTGGTCCAGCCCACGACCGATGACACGACGATGCACCAATGCGTCCTGTCGCACATCCAGCGTCGCCAGGTGAAATCCGAAAGTCTCGACCCGGCGCAACAGTCTGCGCATGGCAAACAAGCCCGCGTGCTGGCCCTGATTATCACGCAGACTGCGTGCCACCATACGCAAATCTTCAAAAAATTCACCCACATTGTCGTAGGCAAATTTGTCATCAGTCTGTGTCGCACCGAGTCGCGCACTAATCAGACGTAACAGACGGCGGTAATACATGTCACCGTGCCGACGATGTACCGTTGCCGCAACCAGCGGGAACATTTCGCTGTATTGTTCCGCGCGGTCAATGACTTCGCTGTTAATGCCAACACGCTCTACCGATTGGCTGAGCTTGCGTGCAAGCTTTGCCAGATCAGCACGGTATAGCCCGATGATTAATTGCCGCTGCTCGGCCAACGATTCGCGTATCGTTCTGGCACCGACGTTTGGATTTCCATCCATGTCGCCGCCGACCCAACTTGCAAAACGAATCATTAATGGCACCGATATGTCACCGGCCTGCTCGCCATAGGTCTGAACCAACGCGTCTTCGACGTCTTCATAAAAAACCGGAATGATTCGGTAAATCACGTCAGTCAGAAAGAACAGCACACTTTCACGTTCATCCCGCACTGTCAGCCGTTCACTGGGATGTTCTATGGTCTGCCAGGCACCTGTGACTTCGGAACGTATATGTGACAACAGCGCGAGTTCTTCCTGTGGTGTACGGGATGGATCCAATCGATCGACCAGGCGTCGCGCGATAACTTGCTGTTTCTCCAGCAGCGTGCGTCTCGTGGCCTCGGTCGGATGCGCCGTAAAAACAGGCTCGTACAGAATATCGCCCAGGTAGTCCTGCACCGCACTCAGCTTGAGTCCGGATTCGGCCAGCCGCGCAATCGTGTCGTGCATCCCTCGTGGCTGAGGGCCGTCGTGATCCCGCAAGTAATCACGCCGCCGGCGGATGCGGTGCACGCGCTCAGCCAGATTGACCACTTGAAAATAGGCCGAAAACGCACGCACCAGGCGGAGCGCCTGCGCCGATTCCAGACCTTGCACCAGGGCAGCCAGATCACTGGTATCAGCTACCTCTTCACGGCGCGAGATCGCTGTACGCCGAACCTGTTCCACTTTGTTGAACAAAGCCTCGCCACCTTGCTCGGACAACATCTCGCCGACAAGCCCGCCTAACAGACTCACATCCTCGCGTAGCGGGATGTCCTTGTCGGGGAAGTCAATTTCTCCGCGTTTCATACTATTTATAGGGACCGATCAGTCGCGAAAGTTCGTAAACTGTAACGGCAAATCGAACTTGCCATCTTCCAGCAGTGCAATGACCTTTTGCAGATCATCGCGTTTTTTTCCGGTAATCCTGAGCTGATCGCCCTGAATCGCGGATTGCACTTTTGCTTTCGTTTCCTTGATGAGCTTGACCATTTTCTTTGCCAGCTTCTGATCGATGCCTTGTTGTACCCCAACGATCATCTTGGCGGTCATACCTGTCACTATTGGCTCACCCGGCTTCAGGCAGGCAGGATCAATCTCGCGTTTTGTGATTTTCAATCGCAGCATATCCATCATCTGGCGCAACTGAAAATCTTCCTTGGCACTCAAATTGATGGCATCGTTTTGCAACTCGAATTTCGCCCCAACTCCTTTGAAATCAAACCGGGTGTCTACCTCTCGGTTGGCCTGATCTACGGCGTTGGACAATTCGTGTTGATCGACTTTGGACACTACATCGAAGGATGGCACGTTCTTACTCCGCTAAAAGTTGTTCAATAGTTTCTGAAAAGCCTGCGACAAGTTTTTGGTAGTGCTCGCCGGTACCAGGACCACTAAAACCGGTGTGAATTTGCCTGACTTCACCTGTGCGATCAATGAATATCGATGTCGGAAAGGAATAAACCCGATCGAGCATCGTCATGGTTCTACTGGCACGTTTCTTGTCCGAGCTGCCGGCAACCAGCAACGGGTACTCGATGTCGAACTTATTGCGGAACGCATTGACCTGCCGTGCGGCTTCATCAAAGTCCTCCAGGTGCTCGAACATCAGACCAACGATCTCCAGGCCTTGACCGCGATACTTCTGATAAAACGGCGCCAAAAACGCTGCCTCGTCGTGGCAATTTGGACACCAGCTGCCGACCAATGTAACCAGCAGAACCTTACCGTCAAAACGGGGATCGTCCGAGGAGACCGACTGTCCGGAAGTATTGGGAAACTCGAATTCGAATCTGTCACCGACGAGCTGCGTCAGGCTATAGGCATCGGGCAACTTAGCGCCTGCGTTTCGTGTTGCAACCCAATCTTCATGCCAGGCAGTACCCGACCAAAAACCACCGCGTAGTGTTTCGCCGGCCAGACTCGCTGTAAACAGGAACGCGTGCGAGCCATCGAAAGTTGACAGATAAAGATCGTTGCCCTGGACCTGTCCGGCCAAAAACCGGTAATCACCCGTCGCGGTCAGAAAAGTACCCTGTACGTGGTTTTCGTCTTGCTCAAACTCGCCGACCGCAGCCGTCTGTGCGCCGTCGTCGTCGGTGAACACTACTTCCCAACGACCATCGACAGTCACATATTTGTCGTCCGACGCTGCTACAACAAAGCGACGCGACTCGTTGGGCGTCGCGCTGAAAGGCATGATCTGCTCCTTGCCACCACGCTTGACCAGGGTCAACGTGCCCGTGTAGCCGGCACCATCGCGGGTTGCATCAATGCGTGTATTGAATGCCGGCATCACTAATTTCAAGGTGTCGTTACTGATGGCTACTTCGGGCACGTCTACCCGTTCCGCACCATTGATGAAAGTCGCCGACCAATCGCCGCCGGCGCGATCAAGCTGGAGCGAGAATGGCAACTCTCCGCCGGGCAAAACCACGACAGCCCGCCAGATACCCGGCTCAACCGGTTGTGGTCCACCGCAGGCGGCAAGCAGCAGTACCGCGTACACGGCGATCGATCGATATTGAATCTTCATAAGAGCACCATTGTCCCTGATTTTGGTCCCTGTTCGTAGCCGTGAGCTAGCGATAGCCACGTGCCTGCAGTTCGAACAGCCGGGCATAGCGCCCGCGCTGACGCATCAGCTCTTCATGGCTGCCGCGCTCGACGATACGGCTTTTCTCTAACACCAGGATCTGATCCGCCATACGCACGGTCGAAAAGCGGTGCGAGATGAGTATCGCGATTCGGTTCTTGCTCAGGCGCCGAAAGTGATCGAAGACCTCTGCCTCGGCGGCCGCATCCATGGTTGCTGTCGGCTCGTCCAGAACGAGTATGTCGGCCTCGCTGCGCATGAATGCGCGGGACAAGGCGATTTTCTGCCACTGACCACCGGACAGCTCCCGACCGCCAGCAAACCAGCGCCCCAGTTGGGTGGCGTAACCTTCCGGCATCTCCTGGATAAACGGGGCCGCAAGCCCCTTCTCTGCCGCTTCGCGCCAACGCGTCTCATCGTTGAAATGCCGGACATCGCCCAGACCGATATTTTCGCCGACCGGAAACTGATAGCGCCCGAAGTCCTGAAATATCACGCCCACGCGCTTGCGCAGCGTAACGACATCCCACTCATTCAGATTGCGGCCATCGAGCGTGATCGTTCCCGAATCCGGTTCGTACAAGCGGGTGAGTAGTTTTACCAAGGTGGTTTTTCCGGCACCGTTTTCCCCGACCAGGGCAAGACTCTCGCCCGGACGCAGATGGAAACTGATATTACTAACTGCCGGTTCGGTAGCGTCGCGATAGCTAAAACTTACGTCATCAAAACGAACACCGTCGCCTGGCACCGGTCCAGTGATTTCTGTACCACTACTTTCCGGTAGCTCTTGTTCCAGATATTCGTACAGCGTTGATAAGTACAGATTGTCTTCATACATACCGCTGATTGCTTGCAATGCTGCAGCGACGGCGGACTGGCCCTGCCGGAACAACAGCAGATACATTGTCATCTCACCGAGACTGATCGTGCCGCGCACCGTCTCGATGGCAATCCAGGCATACGCCCCATAAAAAGCGGCCGTGCTGATCAGACCGAGTATGAAGCCCCACGTATCTCGACGCAGCGTTAGTGCCCGGTCTTCTGCATATAGTTTTTCGTACAACCGGTTGTAGCGATCGAGCAGCAGCGGTCCAAGCTGAAAGAGTTTGACCTCTTTTGCGCTGTCCTCGCGTGCCAACACCATTTCCAGGTACATCTGCCGACGAGTATCCGGTGAACGCCAACGGAATAGGCGGAACGCATCGCCAGAAAACTTTGCTTCCGCAACAAAAGCCGGTAAGCCCGCCAGCCCGAGCACCAGCACCGCCCAGGGCGAAAAACGCACAAGCAAAATCGCGTAGCTGGTCAGAGAAATGGCGTTCTGTACCAACCCAAACGTGCGTTTTACCAGGCTCAGCGGACGACTGGATGCCTCTCTGCGAGCTCGCGTTAGCTTGTCGTAAAACTCTGAGTCCTCAAAATGAGACAAACTCAAGGTCAGGGCCTTCTGCAAGATCATTATGTTGACACGTCGCCCAAGCAATGCGCGTAACAGCGATTGACAGGCAGAAATGCCGCGTTGCGCACCGGTTATCGCAATTACGATCAGCGCCTCCAACGCGACAAATTTCAACACGGCGCCGATACCGGCATCGGAGCCGTCGGAATACATCGCCATCGCGGCGACCACGCCGTCAACGATCAGTTGACCTACCCACGCAGCAGCAGCAGGCAGGACACCGGCGATCAATGTGAATACGGCGAGTACCAGCGCAAGCCGTGGGCTGGTGCTCCACACCAGCTCCAGCGCCCGGCGGCTGTAACGAAATACGCCCAGAAAACGGTTTGCTGCCGGGCCTGGCGGCTTAGCCGCTTGCTCAGTCACGAGCAGGCAATAGCGACAGGTTCACCCGCGGCGCGGCAGATGATCGACAGAAGCCTCGGCAATATGCCGACCCCAACGTGCGTAGCAAGTCGGAGAGGGATGTATGCCGTCTTCGGAAAACAATCCTGAAGGGTCTTCTTCCACAAACAAGGGCACGAAATGGACCCCTGCCATTTTTCCCGCGAGACGGTCGGTTGCATCATCCAGCAGCTGCGCGCGCAAACTCAGGACACTGCGCATCGGTTGCGGTAAAGCGGGAAACTCGCCAATTGGCGGCATTGCGCTGAGCATGACCGGTGCGAACCCACACTGCTCGCGTATCGTGTCGACCAGGGCGCGTAGATCTTTCTCCCACTTCATCGGCCCCTGCAAGCGAAATACATCATTGGCACCCAGCACAATGACGATTAGATCGGGTCGTGTATCTGTGGCCAGTTCACCAAGACTCGATCGCAGACCAGCGGCTGTCAGCCCGTTCGACGCGTGTACCTGCCAATTAACAGTCGCACCGGTCATCGCGTTCACCGTTCGCGCCATCTGTCCGGCGAGACCTTCGTTGTGGTCGGCCGCGCCAACACCCGCTGCAGTCGATTCGCCCATCAACAACAAACGCAGTAGGTTCGCATCGCCCGCAACCGTACCCTCGCGAGGGCCGCCTGCCTCCGGCAACTTGGCAATTTTGGCGCGCGTATAGAGCCCCTGCACATACAAAACCGGTGCAAGGAATGCGGAACCATGGGCGAAAAACCGGCCTGCTATGTCCATACGGAAATTGGTCCGCGAATTATCCCTCGTTGTCGGGATCCGAGCGCATACGCATGATATCCATCGCTGGAACGCGATGCTCTGTTTCTTCCGCCAGTTTGAGGGGCAATGCGATCTTTTCGTGCAGCCACCCAAGCATGTCATACCAGATGGCATAGACCTCGTTCTGCGCGGGCATTCCAAAAGCACTCTCGAGTTCCAGCGTCAACAGCGGAATACCCTTGTGTATTCCGATATAACGTCCCATTGAACCGGGGTAAGTACCCAATAATCTCAGCTCCAACGGGCCTAACTGCTCTGGTGGCACACGTGGGCCATCGAAATCGACAACACCGTGCGGTGCATGCACAGAAACCACTGCATGCGGTTGGAAAGTTTCTATCTGTTGCACGAGCCACGCAGTTTCAGGTTCGCTCAGCGGTGCCGGGCCCGGATAACGCCGTTTGTTTTTTCTGGCGCGATTAACCCAGTACTTGAAAGCCTTTGCTTCCCAATCGGGTGTTGGAAAATTTCTGTTTAGGTCAACGCCGTTGGCATTCATGCGTTGCGACATACGTGGCGGCCTAAGCAGGCCGTCCGGGTTCAGTACAGGAACCACCCGCCAGTGAAAACGCTCTCCAAGATCTTCCTCGAGCATCGCGAGCCACTTAAAGACGATACTGACTGAACTATATTCATCGCCATGTATGCCACCGACCAGTAATACACGTGTAGCAGACTCGTCTTCTGATCCGAAATCTTTGTAAAAAAGCGGCGTGGCTTTGAAGGAATCGGCGCCGCTATCAAGCAAGCCGATTCGAACACATTCGCGACGATTGACCGAGCTGAGTTTCCTGTCTACACGCTGACAAAACGAATCGATTTCGGCCGCCAGATTGTCCTGTGCGATCGGAGCACTGGATAATGCAAGATTGTCCTGTGCAATCGGCGCACTGGATAATGCAAGATTGCCCTGTGCCATTGCCGCGCCAGACAATGTCCGATTGTCCTCTCCCATCGCGGTGCCGGACAGCACCACGCATATTACTAATGCTGCAAATCGCAAAGTGCAGACTCCTTGATTTTCGTTACGAATCAGATCGCGTACCGTTATTCTAACCCGGAGTGACTGTCGGAGTCTGACTGCCACTTCCGTGCCCGTATGACTGCTACACCGGCCGCCCCCTGGTCGGGTCCGTCCACTGGCTCTCACAGCCCCAGAGTGTCTTTTTTACCTCGTTTTCGCCCGGTTTCCGCTGCTTTCATCCCTTGCCACCGTACGAACGGCAGGGGCCATTGAGCCGGTCGACTGCTAGAGCTGCCCGTCAGCGAGCTGCCAGGCAACCGCAAAATCCTGTGTCGCTGATCCGTCGTCCAGCCGGCTGACGGTCATGCGGTAACGCTTGCCCGGCATTATCGTTGCGTGAATCGTTTCTGTTGTGTCCATACGACTGGTAGAGGCCTGCAACAACTTCTGCCCGGCATCGGTGACCTCGTAAAGACTGAGATCAAGATCGTTCAGGACAGCGCTAACATCAAAACGGGTCGAACTCCCCGAAGGAAACAATAAATTCCATGACAATGTTGCTGTCAATACAGACGGCGACTTCACTTCCGGTAACGAATATCGCTTGCTCGCCTCAGCAGCCAGACCGGGTTCGTAATCGAAGCCACAACGCCTAAGGAATTTTTCCTGCTCCCCCGCGTTGAGAATGTGCCATGCATTGTGCACGTTAAGTTGGCCCGCGCCGTAGCGATGGTCCAGACCATTGTCGCTACGATGCTCTGCACTGCCCCGATATGATTCTATATTCCCATGGGCACTGTTATCGGTCTTACGATCCGCGCTCGCCATCAGCACCGCGCGTATTACTTCCGAACGGCCGGCGTCGTAGATCCGTAAATCAATTCGGTTACCGGCCCGATCAGGGCGCGTGGACAGCGCCTGGTCTCCCGCGGCACTCAACAATAAAATTACAGCCGAAGTCACAGTGGGTGCTGCGGCACTACCGGTTTTGAGTGGGGCAACCAGATGTGGCCGAGTTCTTCCGCGCATATAGATTTTGTCTATCGCAGGTGTGCCTGTGCTGTGCTGACCATCGCTGCGGCCAACGACAACGGCGTTGACCAGCGCGGCCATAAATGCCGAATTTTCCTTTCCTGCCGCGTTGCGTACACCAACGACCTGGATAAGCTCTGCACGGTCCGTTAACCAGTCGCTACGACGCAGGACCTGTGTGTGACGACTGTCGGATGCCCAACTGTGATTCACGACGCGAAATCGTTGTGGATCAGGGGCCACTCTATTGCCCGTACGCAAGAACCCCCAACCGATCCAGTTTGTGACAGCAAAGGTCGCTAGGTGATCAAGCTCAGTCACCATGCCCAGATCACGACCGATAATTCTCCGTGCAACCGCCGTGGCATGACCCGAATAGACGCCATCGGGTGCCCCGGATGCGTCGATGACTACGGTGGACTGCAGGCCACGATGACCCGAATCGGGCATCCACGTCGGGATTGCCGCGGTTGCGTTGTCACCGTCGTGGTCCACCGTCATTGAGGATTCGACCTGTGCGACGCTTATTCCTTTGCCAGTCGGCAGGCGCTCGCCCAGCTCAGACTTCAGACGCGTAAACCCAACATCGTCAAGGACACCAGCCACGACTGGCGTTGCCACAAGAAAAACGAGAAAAATTCCAATTCGCGGCAAAACTACTACACTCAGCCCCAATTATTAGGGTCAACGCTAAGGTCGGTTTGCATACGTACCGCGTCCTCAATGCCCTGATAATAGCTATGCAAACGCGCGGTTTCGCAGTAACCGAGCGTTTCATAAAAATGACGAGCGCCCGTATTGGCCGCACGCACTTCGAGTGATATCGAAAAAACACCGGATACCCGTGCGCTCTTCTCCAGCCACCTGACCATCCTCCGACCAACCCCCGTTAAACGGTATTCGGGATGCACAGCAAGCAGATTGAGGTGCGCAGATTCATCCCCATAATGCATGATTGCAAAACCCACGAGATGCCGCCCATCCAACGCGACCAGCACAACCGTGTCGCGTTGTGCGATTTGCCGGCCCACTTTGCCGGGGCGCCAGGTCCAGCGCAGTCCGTCTTCCACAAAGCTGCGCGACATCGCTGCGATCAGTTCGGCGTCCTGGGGAACTGCGAGCCGCAATGTTAGAGCGGTTGCGGTCATTGAATCGGCCGGTATGCGGGTGGTGTGTCGTCGTCCAGTTCCATATATCGATCGCGCAGCAAAGTCTGGCGACTCTGCATCGACATCGACTCGCCATCAATAAACACGTGGCTTGGATAGGTGGTCACTTCCAGTGGATCGCCACTCCAGACAACCAGATTGGCGGGCCTGCCGATCTGCAGCACGCCTATTCCGTCTTCTGGTCCATATAACGACGCCGGTGTTGCCGTAATTGCCCGCAAGCCCTCGATCCACGGCAAACCATTCGCCACCGCATTACCCGCAAGTTGCCGCAGGTTACGCGAGTTATGCGAATCCGAAATTGAAAAAGCAATTTTCACGCCGGCCTCATGCAGCCTGGCGGCAGACTGCAAAGTCGCATTGAGCGATTCAAAATGTTCCGGAAGATTCCGTGTTGGGTCCAGGATTACCGCCACGCCAGCGGCGTCCAAACGATCTGCCACCATCCAGGCCTCGGCACCGCCGTTAACGATCAGCCACAAGTCTTCTTGCTCGGCCAGTTCCAGGACTAGCTCAATATCGCTCGCGCGATTGACTGAAACCACAATGGGAATTTCCCGGTTGAGCACGCCTTGCAGTGCTTCCAGGTCGTATCGTCCAACCGAATAATCGCGTCTTCTGCCCTCGTCATAAGCGTTACGATGCCTGTCATAGTCACGTGCGTCCTCAAGTGCTTCACGCAATGCCAGAACGGCAGCGCTGCGCGATCCATGCACGCTGGCGGCGCCGCCCTCACCGAGCTGGACGAACAAAGCCGCACCACCTTTAACCAGGTAGTCGTCGGTCCCGCCGAGATTGATCACAGCACCGAGTCCGCTGATCAGATGCGCATCGCTCCATTCTGGCTGTGGTGCGGCCATGGCATGGGTAATACCTTCGATGCGACTGATCGGCAACAGTGTGGATCGGGGATTAATCGCCGGCACGACATCGAAGGATGCCGTAAATCGCGAACCACTCTGCCTGCCATCTACCGTTTCTTCCACCAGGTTAATCTCCTCGATCCCCAGATAGCTGTAGGGATCGTAAATACCAGGCGTCACGACACCAGCCTCGGTGATGATCACGCGGGTATTGGCGGGAACTTCAACGTCAATGCCAAACCCGCCGATGATTCCATCTTCAATCAACACCGCGCCATTTGTTATTGTGCCCAGCGGGCCCAGGGTATGGATCGTCACGTTTTTGATCATGACAGTCTCTGCGTGGGCGGCGGCAATGAAAAACAGCCAACACAACGCACTACGTACCAGTGTCATGGCTGTCCCCCGGTATCATCTCGTGTACCAAGCGAAAAATCGGAGACCGGTTGCACCGCAGGGTCGAGACGGTCATAAACCAGTGCGCCATCAACATACACCTTCTCAGCGTGGGTATAGACACTGAAGGGGTCACCGTCCCAGATCACGACATCGGCGTTTTTCCCTTCTTCGAGCGTACCGGTTTGTTCGGCTATACCCAATGCCCGTGCAGGATTTGAAGTTATCCAGTTGATCGCCTGTTCCGGACGGATATCGAGGCCGACACGCCAGCCCGCGGCCATTGCCTTGGCGGCTTCCTGATTAAGGCGCTGAATGCCAATGTCTGAATCGGAGTGCACGATTGTACACGCACCGGCTTTTTCCACGAGTGCAACGTTTTCACGTATTGCATCGTAGGCTTCCAGCTTAAAACCCCACCAGTCGGCCCACATTGCTGCGCAGGTGCCATTCTCTGCCAGGAGATCCGCTATCTTGTAGGCTTCGGTCGCATGATGGAAGGCGGTGACCTTGTAACCAAACTCTTTCGCAATATCGAGCATGATCGCCATTTCGTCAGCACGGTAGCAATGGTTATGCACGGAAATCTTTCCACGCAATACTTCGGCGAGCGTTTCGAGCTGCAAATCACGATCTGGTTGCTCGCCGCCGTTTTCTTCATAGGCGTCCCACTTGCGCCGATAGGATTCTGCCTTGGCCCAAGCCTGACGATACGCGGAAACGTTTCCCATTCGTGTCGATGGGGCGGAGTTCCGGTCGCCATACACTCGCTTGGGATTCTCGCCACAGGCCATCTTCAAGGTATGGGGCGCACCCGGAAACTTCATGTCTTGCATAGTCCGGGAGGCAACATTCTTGACCACCACACCGCGCCCACCGATGAGATTGGCCGAACCCGGCAATATCTGCAGGCTGGTAACTCCACCGGCCAGTGCTGCTGCGAAACCGGGATCTTGCGGCCAGATGGAATGCTCGGCCCAGACATCCGCGGTTACCGGCGCGGTAGCCTCATTGCCGTCCGAATGTGACTGGACATCGGGGGATGGATAAACTCCGAGGTGTGAATGGACGTCGATAATGCCGGGCGTCACCCATTTACCATCTGCGTCAATCTCAGTCGCGCTGCGCGGTACGCGAAGCTTTGTGCCGATCGCCTTGATACGCCCATCGGACATCAGCAAAGATGCGTTCTCGATCAGCTCACCAGTTCCGGTCAGGACCGTGGCGCCCCGGATCACCGTGGTAACTGACTTTAGTGGCGTGTAGGTTGATGCAAAGGGCTGGGTTGGCTCTTCGTTTGTATCGCGGCTGCAGCCGGCCAACACCAAAACAAGAAGCAGCACCATTCCATTTTGAACTGTCATTCGTTTTCACCTATCTGCTGGCAGGATTATTCGCTGCGCGCTTTGGCGTGTCCAGCATTTGCAACGAATTATCATAGATGCCGCAAAGAGAAGCTTATTTTGCTATGTCGGGCCCTCGCTGGACACCAGATAGAAAACCAGTCCCGCCGCGATAATACCCAGGCCGAAGAGCCCTTCGACCGGCTTGTTGATCAAGACAAAGGTCAGGGTCCATCCAGTCAAGGCCAGATAGATCAGCGGCGGCAGCGGATAAGCAAATGTTCGGTAAGGCCGTGGCAAATCGGGTTGTCGCCAACGCAACACGAACACGCCCAATACCGTAACAAAACTGTTCAAGGCAAGCGTAAAACCGGCGAATACCAGAATCGATTCGAAGCCGGAAGTGAGGATAAAAAGCAGCGCGAGTAAGGACTGCAGAAAAATAGCAGTTGACGGAACTCCATCCCGATTGGTATGTGACAAAAACCGTAATGGATGAAAGTCTTCACCGATGACTTGCAGCACACGCGGACCGGCCAATGTCATCGCACTAACGGTCGAAATCAATAGTAACGCCAGCACCAGTCCGGCAAAACGGCCCCCGACTTCGCCAAACGCAGCGCTCGCTGCAATAAAACCGATTTCTATCTGGCCGCTCATTGCGTCCATCGATCCGACTTTTAGAAACACAAAGTTCAAAGCGAGATACAGGATCATCACAAGTGATGTGCCCACAATCAAAATGCCTGGTAACGTGCGTTGCGGATTATCCAGTTCGCTACTGAGATAAGTGGCTGCATTCCAACCAGTATAGGCATAACTGACGTAGATTAGGGATACCGCGAACACCCCGCTGGTAACCAAAGCGCCGTCACCTGATGCCGGCAAAAAACGTACCGGTTGCGGCACATCGACTGCAACCAAGGCTGCCAGACAAAACGTTACGATGACGACAACTTTCAGTACCGTAAAAATGACCTGTAGACCGCCGCTGTTGCGATGGGTACTGGCATGTATGACACTAAGGATCACAACAAGCACACAGGCCAGAGCCTTGTGCAGCCACACTGATGGCTCACCAGGCAGTATCGAGGTTGCATAAGCGGCGAAGGTAATTGCGGCCAACGCCGTTGGAGCTGCAAAACCAATCGTTGCCGACACCCATCCTGAAACAAATCCCGCAGCGGGGTGATAGATATGTGTCAGAAAATTGTATTCGCCGCCCGATCGAGGCAATGCAGCACCCAACTCTGCGTAGGTCATGGCACCACACAATGCCGCAAGACCGCCTACGGCCCATAGCAGGAGCAGCACGAAACCAGACCGAATATCCAGGAGCTGGAAACCCAGACTGGTGAATACACCGGTACCCACCATATTGGCGATCACAACCGCTGTTATCGTTGTGTGCCGAAACTTGGTCATGGCTGCAGTCTACTTTGTTTAAAGTAAACTGTGGCAATGAAATCAAGCTGGTTCGTCTACATGGTGCAGTGCTCAGACCAGTCGCTGTACACGGGCATAACAACCGATCTGGATCAACGAGTACAGCGTCACAACGCAGGACTCGGAGCCCGCTACACTCGCTCACGATTACCTGTCGAACTCGTGTACACCGAGACCGCTGCCGATCGCAGCGCCGCACTGCGCCGCGAATCACAGATCAAGAGTATGCCGGCAAATGCCAAACGTGGGCTAATCAACGAATGAACGAGAGAACTGTCTTGGTCGTTGGCGCAACCGGTTTGGTCGGTAGCCACCTGCTAAATCTATTGCTGCAACACACCGTTTACGGTGCCGTAAGGACACTCGGGCGACGGGCTCCCGGCTTGAAACACGACCGCCTGACTCATCATCTCTTTCCAACGGAACAAACTCACGGCGCCGTCCCCGCAGCCGACGTGCTCTTTTGTTGTTTGGGCACGACGATCAAGCGCGCAGGATCGCAGGGGGCTTTCAAAGCCATTGATCTCGATCTGGTTGTCTCCGTTGCAAGAGGCGCGGCCGCCCAGGGCACCGAAACGCTTCTTGTTGTGTCTTCGGTTGGAGCAGACTCCGACTCAGGAAACTTCTACCTGCGCACCAAAGGTGAAATGGAAAAAGCGGTTGCTGAGTTGGGTTTCAAACGCGTGGGGATCCTGCGTCCATCGCTGTTGCTCGGTGCGCGCGAAGAATTCCGACCGGCGGAAAAACTGGGCACATTGGCCGCACAACTGATCAATCCATTCCTAGTCGGTGGGCTGGCGAAATATCGCGGTGTGGATGCGAAAACGGTGGCTGCTGCGATGATCGGGTTGGATCAGAGTGTCTTTGCCGGTTGCAGAATTCTCGAAGGACAGGAAATCGCGCAGCTTACGTCACGCTAATCGTCAGTCGAGGTCGACTTCCACACTAAGTTTGGAAACGACCGTTTCGACCCCCGCGTAACGGGCGGCTACATCGATGGCGTATTGCAGGGAATCCACACTATCGACGTCGCCGTGCAGTATGACTATCCCATCGTCTTCTGAAACTGAGATGTCGCTGTAGCGCAGCGAGTCATCGTCGTCGAGTTCCTTGGCAATACTGCGTGCCAACAGCGAGCTATCCTTGTCTATGTGAATGCCATGCGCGGAGTGCTCGTCGTTAACAACCAATATGCAACCACTGGCGCCCAATACGACCAGCGCTCCAATAATGATCAAGGCGATCCAGCGTGACACAATCGTATCTCCTAAGTTTCTGAGCGATAGCGGCGCAGCCAGATGGCACCGGCTATAAAAACGGCTGCGACGACCAGTCCGCCCCACATCCCGGGATCACTGAGAAAAGACCCCGGATCGATCAAAGAACCAAACGCCTCAGCCCATTCAATCTTGTCCGAGCTGTCATGAATCTCGTCGACCACGCCCTCAATGTCTTCGTCGCGAAATGCGGTTGGCACGACCGAAGTCAGGCGATGGCCGATAAGCTCCAGGAAATGGGAGCTTCTGAAGACTGCCCCCTCAAGCAATGCAATACCGGCTGGAGGTAACAGAGCCCACAAAGCTGGTGCGCGTCGCGCCCAGGCTGACGCCAGCATCAACCAGCCAAATACTGGCGCAAACCAGAGTGACTGGACCGCTAGTGCATAAGCGAGTGTGGCCGGCGCCGATAAAAATGGCATTTGCGACCAGATCAGTTGCCACGCGCTCTCGTCAATGGTCCAGGCAAACACTGTATTCGCGAGTGTCATACCAGCTGCGGCAATCATGATGCCGATAAAAGTTATTGCCGGAATCACAACTACCGCGGTTGCCACTTTGGACAAGACGGTCGTCGTATCATCGACCGGCAGCGACTTCCAGAACAAGACACTGCGATCCTTGCGTTCGGCGTAGAGGGAATCAGTGAGATAGAAAAACCAGACAAACAGCATGACAGCGTTAAGCAATACCGCCGGCACGATAAATGGTAATCCGCCGGCTGCTAGTTTCAGCGCCTGCCTGGCATGCGGCTCTTCCTTGATCAGCTGTTCCAGATTGACTGCACCATCGCCGTTATCCATGTCAATATGCACCATGCCGCCGGGGCCATGCGACAACAGCCCAAACGTGTAGAGCCCAACAAGCAAGCTAAGGAATACCAGCGGCACGATGTAGAGCGACCGGCTCTCCCATAGTTCACGACGTAATAGCCAGGGAAACGCTTTCATGCCGCCACCCCCTGCATTTTCGCCACAAACAGATCGGCAACGCTGGGACGATGCAATTCACCCAGTTCAGAGAGCTGCTGTTTGGCCACGCCCTCGTACAGGAACAGACGTTTACCCAATATTTCGCGTTCGTGAATCGCACCCAGCGCGCGCGCTGCGTCACAACGGTCAGGGGCCACCAGCAACTCGACATACTTTTCGGCAACGTTATCCATGGACTCGTTTAATACGATCCGCCCATCATTGATGAAAATCAGATCTGTCAGGATATTCTCAATCTCTTCGACCTGGTGCGTCGTAACAATTATGGTGCGTTGGTCGTCAAAATAGTCGCCCAGCACTGTTTCGTAAAACTGCTTGCGAAACAGAATATCCAGACCCAGTGTCGGCTCGTCCAATACCAGGAGGCGCACGTCGATTGCCATCACGATTGCCAGATGCAGTTGGGTAACCATGCCCTTTGACAAAGTCCGGACCCGTTGTTTATGGCTGATCTGCGTCTTGGCCAAAAAGAATTCCGCTCGCTCGCGACTGAATTGCGGATGCACACCTTCCACGAAATCTAGCGCCTGACTAACCCGCAACCACCGCGGCAGAATGGCAACGTCAGCAATGAAACATACTTTCTTCATTAGTTCAGCACGTTGCCGGTACGGGTCGTATCCCATCACATCGAGATCACCTTCGAAACGCGTCAGACCTAACAAGGCTTTGAGCGCCGTCGTCTTGCCCGCGCCGTTTGGCCCGATAAGTCCGACGATGCGGCCGGGCGCAATGGTGAAGTCGATATTGTCCAGCGCTTTCGTTTCACCAAATCGTTTGCTCAATCCACGCGCCGTTACTATCGCGTTCAACGCTCTTCTCCGTTTAGTTTCTTCAGCAACTCACCGACTTTCAGTCCAAGCCTTTGTATCCGAGCGATAACCTGGGGCCACTCATCGTCGAGGAAACGACGGCGTTCGTCACGCAGCAACGCTGTTTGTGCGCCTTCTTTTACAAACATGCCACGACCCCGTTTCTTTTCCACCAGGTCCTCGTCAACCAGCTCCTGATAACCCTTCATTACCGTGAGAGGGTTGAGCTGGTATTCCGCGGCAACCTGACGGACCGACGGCAACGCATCGCCATCTTTGAGTACCTCTTCGAGGATCATCGTGACCACCTTGTCGCGTAGTTGGCGGTAAATAGGCTGGCTGTCGTTCCAGTTCGGATCCAAATCAATCTCCAGAAGCACTGACCAGGAAACAGATCCCTCGGTGCAGTGGTGTTATACATGACTATAACACTACAACTCAGAATTGCAACCCCAATTAACCCCGATTGGCCCCAAACAGCGTTTTAAGTAGCACCAGATCCAACTTTATCGGGAGCAACCATATGAAAAACAGTAAGTTACTGGGTCAATTGGCCTTGGCCGTCGCCGTCGCCGTAATGGCCGCGTGTGCCGGCCATGACGAGATCAAATCTGACCGGCGGGCATCGTCGGTGGATACTGTTACGGCAGACGAGGAACGCGACGTGCCCGTTGCCGGACAGCGCCCTGCCCCGGCGACGGAACAGAGCTTGAAAGATTTGCTCGCGACGACACCGATGCCCGGTGACAACGACAAAGCGCGAATCGCTGGGTTTCGCCGAGAGCATATGAGTTACGAAGCCAACGGCATGGCGATCGCAGAGCAAACGCGATGTTGCCCCCTGGCACCGACCGAGGCGATCAACCGCGAAAACTACGCAGCCTATGACGACAATCCGGTCAAACTGGCTAGCGAGCATCCGGTTTCGACTTTTAGTATCGATGTCGACACAGGTTCCTATTCTAATGTGCGACGCTTCTTAACTGCCGGCCAGTTACCGCCACAGGACGCCGTGCGCGTTGAGGAACTGATCAATTATTTTTCCTATGATTACGCCACGCCGGACTCACTTGATATACCGTTCAATGTCGTAACCGAGCTAGCGCAGACGCCGTGGAATGCCGACACCATGTTATTGCATGTTGGTTTAAAGGGCTTCGAAGTGTCTGAGCGCGATCGCAAGCCGTCTAACCTGGTTTTCCTGGTCGATGTTTCAGGTTCCATGCGTAGTCCTGACAAACTGCCGTTGCTCAAGAACGCGCTCAAAACACTGACCCGTCACCTGGACGAACGTGACAGTGTGGCAATTGCAGGTTATGCCGGTGGTGCCGGTCTGATCCTGGAACCAACCAACGGCGCCGATGGCCAACGCATCATCGATTCTTTGGATCGGCTGACGGCCGCCGGTCGCACGAATGGCGCAGCCGGTATCCATCTCGCTTATGAGTTGGCGCAGCGTGCCTACATCGACGGTGGTATCAATCGTGTCATCCTGGCAACAGATGGCGACTTCAATGTCGGTACTGTCAATTTTGAAGCCCTGGTTGATCTGGTGAAAGAAAAACGCAAGGCGGGCGTTGCTTTAACGGCACTGGGTTTCGGTACCGGCAATTACAATGACAAGCTACTCGAACAAATTGCCGACGCCGGCAACGGCAACTACGCCTATATCGACAATCAGCGCGAGGCGCGCAAGGTGTTGGTCGAGGAAATGACAGCGACGCTGCAGACCATTGCCAAAGACGTCAAAATACAGATCGAATTCAACCCGGCCGCTGTCGCCGAATACCGTCTGATCGGCTACGAGAACCGCATGCTACGTCGTGAGGACTTTAACAATGACCAGATCGATGCAGGAGAGATCGGTGCCGGACACACGGTGACGGCGTTGTATGAAATTACTCCGGTCGGCAGCCCGGCACAATTGAACGATCCACTGCGTTATGGCCCACAAATCGACAAGTCGCACAGCATTAGCGCAGAACTCGCTTTGGTGCGGTTGCGCTACAAACAACCGGACGCTGAGCACAGCCAGCTCATTGAGCGGCCGGTAACCCGGAAACAGTTGGGTCGAATGAACCGCGACTTTAGATTTGCGGCTGCGGTGTCTGCCTTTGGGCAACGATTAAGAGGCGGCGAGTACCTCAACGGATTTGAATTGGATGAAATTGCTGCCTTTGCCGATGACGCGCGAGGTCGTGACCGCAAAGGCTATCGCGAAGAATTCGTCGCCATGGTCGAACAGGCACGAATGCTGACCGAATCGCTGGCGCAAACCCGCGGAGAAGGGCATCCATACCACGTTGCAAACTAAGCGGGTGCGCGCCGATGGCGCGTATTCCGCTTCCGTAGAACCGGGCGGGAGCAGTATGCTCCCGCTCATGCCGTCGAAACTAAACGACCAGGACTTGATGCTGCATTATCGCGACGGCGATGCACTGGCCTTTGAAGAACTCTATGGCAGACACAAAGGCCCAGTGTATCGCTACCTGTTACGCCAATGTGGCAACCCGGCCAATGCCGAGGAAATTTTCCAGGAAGTCTGGATAAAGGTAATTCGGGGCCGCGATAAGTATCGTCCGTTGGCAAAATTTTCGACCTGGTTGTACCAGATTGCACACAACTGTTTTATCGATTTTGTGCGACGGCAAGACCGCAATGCTTTGAACGCGGCCAGCAACACGGAACCGGATGAGTTGTTGACCGAAACGGGCAATCCGGAAAGAGTCGCCGCACTGTCGCAAACGGGACAGAAACTGGCCGGCGCGATTGCCGCGCTGCCGCAGGAACAACGTGAAGCGTTCCTGTTGCGAGTAGAAGGTGGCTTTGGTCTGGAAGAGATCGCGAGCATCACCGATACCGGCCGCGAAACCGTAAAGAGCCGCTTACGTTACGCAACACGTAAGCTACGTGAGACACTGGAGGACAACTGTCATGAGTGACAAGCCCGGTAACAAAGCCGACGCCTGGCTCGAAGACGAGTCGACAGTCTCGCGTGCGTATCGCGAACTGCAAAATACAGAGCCACCGGCCCATGTAAGTGACCACATATTGGCCGAAGCCCGGCGTGCTGCCGCATCGCAGGACAGTACCGTCATACGGGTGCAACACTGGCGAAAGTGGACCATGCCGGCGGCCCTGGCAGCGACAGTCGTATTCGCCGTGCCCCTGGTCGTCCGCGTTTTCACAAGCGTACCCACGGATTTCGAGACCCCAACAGTAACGATGACGGACATGAAAACTGAAGCCGAAGTCGAAGTGGGTGAGAAATTGGACACCAATGCCGGCGAACGCTCGACTCGTGCGGTCATGCCAGCTGACGAACTCCTGAAAAGTCTTAATGCACCCCAGCAAGCAACGCTGCAACCTGACGCGGCCGGTGCACCTGTGGCGCGCGAAAGCTTCTCGGCCGACGAGCCGGCTGTGAAGGCAGCATCGGGTCTGGCGGCACCACAAGCGCAATCGGTCGAGGAGACGTTGGCCGGCGATGACGAATATGCCGCTACACCACCGGCCCGTATTGAGCAGTCTGAGCTGCGGGACAGCCGATCCGAAACAGCGAACCGGGAAAATGCGGACGACGACTATGCCGCTACACCACAGGCCCGCAGTGACCAGTCTGAGCTGCGGGACAGCGGATCCGAAACAGCTAACTGGGAAGATGCGGACGAAGCCAAGCTTTACGCAGTCGAAAGTACCGCAGAAATTGTTCAGCAGGAACCGCCCGGTCGGCCGGAACCAGTCGCTGCCGAAGGTTTTCGCGTCAACAGGTCCCGCTCGGCGTTGACCAGTACCTTGGCCCAGGCAAGAGCTGACCGGGAACAAGACACCACAACCAAGAGTTCTCGCTTGTCGAGTTTCCGCACCGACCCGGATCAAATACTTGAAACGATTGCCAAGTTACATGAGCAGGGTTATGTGTTAACGGCGCGTCGTAAGCTAGGCTCTTTCCTGACCCAGTATCCTGACTACGAATTGCCGGATGACTACCCGATGCAAGCCAGCGATGCGATTTTCGGATCGTCTTCTGCCATAGATACGCAGGAGATCGTACCGGAAGCAGAAACCTGGTTGCGTGATATTGCCCAGATGGCACAACGCGGCGAAATTGATCAGGCAAGAATACAACTGGCCGAGTTTTTTCAAATCTACCCGGACTATCCGCTACCGGTGGAATTTCCACTCACCAGAGACGACGCCGCGCCGATCGAACGTTAACAGCCGCATCCGTCGGCGCCAGAGTGGTAATATCGGCCCGTTCTTTCACTTGCAGGAGTTCGGGCAATGAGAAAACCGGTCAATGTTGCGATCACCGGTGCCGCCGGTCAGATTGGTTATCAACTGGCATTCCGTATCGCGTCCGGACAAATGCTGGGCAACGACCAACCGGTTCGGTTACAGCTACTCGAAATACCGCCGGCGCTAGATGCGTTAAAGGGCGTTTGCATGGAGCTCTATGACTGTGCGTTCAACACGCTGGCTGGCATCACACCTACCGATCAACCCGAAGTCGCTTTCGAGGACGCGCACTATGCTTTATTGGTCGGTGCCAAGCCACGCGGCCCGGGCATGGAACGCAAAGACCTGTTGCGCGAAAACGCCGGCATATTTTCGGTGCAGGGTAGGGCGCTGAACAATCACGCGGACAAAGACGTCAAAATACTCGTTGTTGGCAATCCGGCGAATACCAATGCCTTGATCGCGCAGGCAAACGCTCCGGATCTAAACCCTGCCAACTTTACTGCTATGACCCGCCTGGATCACAACCGGGCGATCGGCCTGTTGGCACAGAAAACAGATGTGCATGTTTCAGCGATTTCTCGCATGACGATTTGGGGCAATCATTCGGCGACACAGTATCCCGATGTGAGTCATTGCCGAATTAAAGGCAAACCGGCTGCCAATCACATTAACGAAAGTTGGGTGCGTGAGGAATTTATCCCCGTTGTGCAAAAACGCGGTGCTGCAATAATCAAGGCCCGTGGTGCGTCGTCGGCAGCCTCCGCTGCATCCGCTGCGATTGATCATATTCATGATTGGGTCGAGGGCACGCCGGTTGGCGACTGGGTCAGCATGGCCGTTCCTTCCGACGGCAGTTATGGCATCGCGGAGGGCGTAATCTATTCACTTCCGGTGACCTGCGATGATGGTGAATACAGCATCGTTCAGGATCTGGAAATCGACAGCTTTAGCCGGGAACGAATGTCTATTAGCGATGCCGAACTGAGAGAGGAACGTGACGGCGTCAAAGACTTGCTTTAGTCGTTCAGGAAACTACGCAAATGTTTAGACTGGTTATAACTGTATTGGTGGCGGCAACCCTGAGCGGTTGTCTGGCAAAACTCACCGGAGACCATTACGGTCGCCATGAAGCCCGGGTGCCACAAAAGGTCACCTATGGCACCGTCGAACGACTGCGGTTGGTGCAAATCGAGGGTACCAAGTCACGCATCGGGCCGATCATCGGCGCGATTATTGGTGGCGAGGTATTTAAGGATGTCGGTGATGGTCACGGCGGTCACATCATGGAAACCGTCGGTGCGGCAGCAGGTGGTGTCGCCGGTGCCGCAGCGGAGGAAGGCGTTACCCGCAGAGGCGGTGTCGAGATTAGCGTGATGTTGCGCAATGGCGATGAAATCGCCGTCGTTCAGGAAATTGACCCAAGAGTCGACTTTCGCGTGGGCGACAATGTCCGCGTGCTTTTTCTCGATGGCTATTCGCGCGTCGTCCCCGATGTCTGATCGAGCGTAGCCCGGCCCAACGGGAAAGTTGCTCGCGGTAATCGCGGCTTTGGATCGCTTCCACATTAAGTATCTGCGCGATCTCATCTAAATAGATTCAAAGCGTTACGGCGCTTAATTGTGCGTTGCACCAATAGGGAGTATATTGGGCGTACTGGATTCCGAGGAATCCCCCACTTTCAAGCGAGGATCGAACCGTGTCGTTTCTCTTCTGGACCCTGCTTTTTGTTGGTGGCGGCCTCACATTGGCCTACCGACGTATCAATCTTCGCACCTCAACCATCATTGCCGGTGGCGCTGTTTTTGCCTACCTGGCATTCGGCAACGGCGGTTTTGCATGGAATCTATTGGTGCTGGTATCACTGGCTACCATGGTCGCGCTGAATCTCGTTGACTTCCGGCGCAATCGCATTACCCGGCCGGTGCTGAAGATGTTCCGCAAAGTACTGCCGAGAATGTCGGAGACCGAGCGCGCCGCATTGGAAGCCGGCGACGTCTGGTGGGATGGCGATCTGTTTGGTGGCGAGCCCAAATGGCGCAAGCTGTTGGGATATCCGAAGCCGACTCTCAGCAAGGAAGAGCAGGCTTTTCTCGACGGCCCGGTCGAAGAACTGTGCGGCATGATCAACGAGTGGGAAGTCACGCACGAGCGCGCCGATCTGAGCGAGGAGACCTGGCAATTTCTAAAAGACAATGGCTTCTTCGCAATGATTATCCCGAAGCGTTACGGCGGATTGGAGTTTTCCGCGCTGGCGCATTCCGAGGTTCTGGCCAAAATTTCCGGGCACAGTGCCACCTGCGGCTCAACCGTTGCTGTCCCCAATTCATTGGGTCCTGCCGAACTGCTGTTGCACTATGGTACCGAGGAGCAAAAGAATTATTACCTGCCACGACTGGCGCGTGGCGAGGAAATTCCCTGTTTTGGTTTGACCAGTCCCCGTGCGGGTTCCGATGCAACTTCGCTGACCGACTCCGGCGTCGTGACCCGCGGCATGTTCAACGGCGAAGAAGTAATTGGTATCCGTCTGAACTGGAAGAAACGCTACATTACGCTGGCCCCGGTTGCGACGGTGCTCGGTCTGGCTTTTAAACTTCGCGATCCTGAGCATTTACTCGGTGATGAGGAAAAAGAGGATTACGGCATTACTTGTGCCTTGATCCCGACACACTTACCTGGTGTGACCACCGGCAGACGGCATCTACCACTAAACCTGCCTTTCCAAAACGGCCCTACTGAAGGTAAGGATGTTTTTGTTCCTGTTGATTACATCATCGGTGGAGCAGAAATGGCCGGTGAAGGTTGGCGCATGCTGGTTGAGTCGCTAACCGTCGGTCGTTGCATCTCGCTGCCGTCAAATACCAGTGGCGGTGCAAGGGCGGGACTCGCCGCAACCGGTGCGTATGCGCGAATACGTAGTCAGTTCAATATGCCCATCGGACGATTCGACGGCATTCAGAAAGTCCTGGCACGTATCGCGGGTCGCACTTACATCACCGAGGCCGGTCGCGTCATGACTGCCGGCGCGGTTGACCAGGGTGTTGCGCCGGGTGTTCCGTCCGCTATTTTGAAATATCACTCCACTGAGATGGCGCGATTGACCGGTATAGATGTCGTCGACATACATGGCGGAAAAGCCATTTGTCTTGGACCCAAAAACTATGCCGGACGTGGTTACCAGGCTGCACCGATCGCGGTTACGGTCGAGGGCGCGAATATCCTGACGCGTAACATGATTATCTATGGACAGGGTGCCATCAGATGTCATCCGTATGTATTGAAAGAGATGCAGGCGGCCGCTGATCCCAATCACGAACGCGGTCTGGAGCAATTTGATGACTTATTGTTCCGCCACATCGGTTTTTCGCTATCCAATGCTGCGCGTTCTGTGGCGATGGGTCTGTCGTTATCCAAATTTACGAGTGTTCCCGTAGACGGCCCTACCAAACGTTTTTACCAACACATCAATCGTTTCAGCGCCGGATTCGCATTGCTGTCGGATGCCGCCATGCTGACATTGGGTGGCACCCTGAAACGCAAGGAAATGCTCTCTGCCAGACTCGGCGATGTATTGAGCTTCATGTACCTGGCCTCGGCTGTGTTGAAGCGTTTTGAAGACCAGGGCAGGCCGGCAGCCGATTTGCCGGTCGTAGAGTGGGCTTGTCGCCACCTGCTTTATCAGGCACAGGAACAGTTGCACGGCGTGCTGCGCAACCTGCCCAATCGTTGGGTGGCCGCCGCACTGCGGGTGATAATCTTCCCACTGGGCCGGCGTTATCACGCACCACGGGATCGTCTGGAGAGCCGCGTGGCTGAACTATTTATTCGACCCAGTGCGACACGCGAACGCCTGATCGGCAACACCTATCGTGCGCATATCGAAACAAATCCGTTAGCGCAGCTCGAAGATGCAATGGCCAGGGCCATTGAAATCGAGCCAATCGAAAAACGTCTGCGCCGGTCTATCAAAGACGGCGTAGTGAAGGAAAGCACGTTCGACCAGCAAATAGACGACGCAGTCAACGCGGACGTTTTGACCCGGGCAGAGGCAGACAAGCTCATCGCTTTGGACAAGATAGTCATGGAAATTATTGCAGTTGACGATTTTGAAACCAGCGAAATAGGCACCAAAGCAAAATCGTCACCGCCAAAATCCCAACAACGGATCAAAGTTGCCAGTATCCGGGAGGAACACACCGACAGGCGGCCCACCGGCACCGATGCGTCGGCATCACCACCGGTATAGTTCCGCGCTACTGGCGCCGTGAATAAAAAAGGGGCCGCCAGGCCCCTTTTTTTGTCAGTTTATCAGCTAGCATTAGCACCCATGGAAGAACCCGTATGCCAAAACTGCAGAACCACTCTAAACGGGCAGTATTGTGCTCAATGCGGCCAGCGCGACAAGAATCAGATTATCTCTTTGTGGGAACTGCTGCGAGATCTCGTCGGTGATCTGTTCGAAGTCGATTCCCGCGTTTGGCGCACTCTGGCGCCGCTATTGTTCAAGCCTGGACGACTCACCATCGAATATTTGCGTGGCAGACGTGTGCACTACACGCCGCCGTTGCGACTGTACCTGGTCACCAGCCTGATCTTCTTTCTATTTGTGTTTATCGATTCTGACTCGAGTGTGAAACTCGATGACTTCGTCATAAACGGTGACACCGTAGACGCATCTGTATCGCTTGGCGGGTCTGGGTCGGAAGACACGCCGACGCAGGACGATTCGCCTGTGCCGGGAGATACGGCGGCCGTTGCAGAGGCCCCGGTGGATGAGGCAGCCGATGAATCACTTGAGGACCGATGTCAGGACATTTCGGTCGATACCGAATTATTTGACGCCGACCTTCAAGCAATGGTGCAACGTGCATGTCTGAACTTGACGGCACCCGGTGGCGCCACACGCTTTCTGCGCGAACTCATTGATAATGTTCCCACAATGATGTTTTTCTTTCTGCCGGCGATCGCCTTAGTAATGATAATTCTGTACCCGTTGTCTCGCCGCTACTACGTCGAGCACCTGCTGTTTTTCGTCCATTTTCACTCGTTCTTTTTCCTGATCATGACACTGACGGTACTCTTCTCCCGCATACCCAGCGTGCTGCCGGGACAAGGAGTCATAGGCGGGTTGTTAACCGCGGCAGTCACAATCTACATCCCGATCTATCTGTTTGTTGCCATGCGTCGTGTCTATCAGCAATCACGGTCCTTAACTGCGGTAAAATACGTGGCACTGGGTATCGCCTATTCTACGGGCCTGTTGTTCTTGTTCACTGCGATGGCACTGTTTACGGCGTTGACGGTTTGACGACTTAGGAGCTGCAAATGAAGAAATCGCCAGTAATTGTCTTGTTGTTATTACCCGTCGTTGCCGTGTTGGCACAGATTCCCCGCTCCCCGTCACCGCAAGACGCGGAAGTTTATATCGTGTCGCCAAAACACGGTGCCACCGTTTCGAGTCCCGTGCGCGTCGTCTTTGGGTTACGTGGAATGGGTGTCGCGCCGGCGGGAGTCAATCAGCCCAATACCGGACATCATCATCTGCTGATAGACACCGAAGCACCGCCGCTCGACCGGCCGATTCCAGCCGATGAACATCACAAACATTTTGGCGGCGGTCAGACAGAGACCACAATCGAACTGGCTAAAGGTGAACACACTTTGCAACTGGTACTGGCCGATTACATACACGTGCCACACGACCCCGCTGTTTGCTCTGAGCGAATTGCCATTACGGTACGTTAACTATGGACCATCGGTTGATTGCACACGTCGATATGGATGCTTTTTATGCATCCGTCGAACAGCGCGACAACCCGCAGTATCGTGGCAAACCCGTTATTGTCGGTGGCACCGGGGCGCGTGGTGTCGTAGCCGCTGCCAATTATGAGGTCAGACGATTCGGAGTCCGTTCGGCCATGCCGATGCGTGACGCCTTACGTCGTTGTCCCGACGCCATCTGTGTACGCCCGAGAATGTCGGTCTACCGTGACGTATCGCACCGGATATTCGATGTGTTTCGTGAGTTCAGCCCATTGGTGGAGGGACTGTCACTCGATGAAGCCTTTATCGATTTGACCAAATTGTCGAAATCGCGGTCGGCCAACGAGTTGGGAATGCATCTCAAACAACGGATAGGTAAGGAAACATCGCTAACGGCATCGGTCGGCATCGGACCCAACAAGTTGGTGGCAAAAATCGCGTCGGATCTGGAAAAACCCGACGGCCTGTGTATCGTGTCACGTCGTCACGTCAACGAGATTCTCGATCCACTACCGGTGCGGACTATCAGTGGCATAGGACCGCAAACCGGCAAACGTCTGGCGCAACTGGGCATACACACCATCGAGGAATTACGGCTTGCATTGCCGGATCAACTCCAGCCGATTTTCGGTCGCTATGCATTTCGTATTCAGCAGCGCGCTTCGGGCATCGATGAGCGCCCGGTCGTCGCTCACAGCGTCCGCAAATCGATTTCCAGCGAAGAAACCTTCAACCAGGACACTGCAGACCGCGATGCGCTCATTGTACAACTGACAATACTGGCCGAAAGCGTTGCCACGTCGTTACGACGCAAGGAACTTGTCGCTGGCGTTGTCAGCGTCAAAATCCGTACGGCGGAATTTGTGACGCGAACACGACAACGCGCGCTGGCGCCACCAGGCAACGACAGTGGTGTAGTTCGCAGGGTAGCCCGGGATTTGCTCGATCAATGGCTGGCCGAAAACCCCGGTACAAAACTGCGACTGCTTGGCGTCGGCGTCGCCGATTTGCATCCCGCACGCCAACTGGGTCTTTTTCAAAAAGCGCCCGAGGCTACGGAGCTGGACCAGGCAATGGATCATATACGCTCGCGCTACGGCGACAGCAGCATCCGCCGTGGCAAACCAAACACCTGAATCGCCTATTAAAACCAGGCTTTCGCCGGGTCAGCACCAGCAAAACGCGCTTTATGTAAAATTGAGAAACCCGCGCGATAAGCGTAGCTTAAATAAGTAGACTTGGGGGATTGAGATAATGAATTACAAGAATCCTGGCAGCCATGCCGGAGCTGTCCTGCTGACGCTGTTGTTGGGTCCGCTGTCATTCACATCGGCTCACGGTTTCAGCAGCGGCGTCACAATCTCAACGGCAACTCAGGAGAGTTGTGGCGACGCCGCTTGCCATAGTGCCGGCACCGTAGAGGTATTGATTACAGGACCCGACGTAGTCCTGGTCGATAGCACACATGCCCTTACGATGACCATCACGGGCGGGCCCGGGGCAGACTCGGGCATCGGTGGCTTGAATGTGTTCGCAAGCGGTGGGACTCTTATCGCGACAGATCCGTTAACAAGGCTTTTGTCAGAGGAGATTGTCCACAACTCACCAGGAAAGGACTTTTCCGGAAGCACGGTAAGCTGGCAGTTTGATTGGACGGCACCCAGTGTTATAGGCATGGTTGATTTTATGGCGTTCGGTGTCAGTGCAATTCGCGACTTCAACGCAGCTAACGATTTTGCCGGCGACAACCTGACCATGCCTTTCACCATAAGCGTAGTGCAGGTCATACCGATCCCGGCTGCACTGCTGCTGTTTTCGTCCGGACTCGCGGTGCTGGGTTGGACAAGACGGCGGCCGACGAGCTGATTCGTCATTGATTAGGAAAAAAAGCCCGGCACTGCCGGGCTTTTTTCTGACCCGCCTGTCCAAGCGCAGGATCGGCGAGAGAGCCCCCACATCACTTATTGAGACTCGTTGCCCGCCCGGCGCCGTACGGACGCCAGAGCCAGGGACGACGGTGGTAGAATGAGCCGCTCAGCCGTAGAGCATCTGGCCTATGTATACGCAGTTTTTCGGACTGCGGGAAAAACCGTTCGCAATCACGCCGGACCCGCAGTATCTGTACCTCAGCAATCGTCACGGCGAGGCCCTGGCGCATTTGCTCTATGGGGTCTCCGAAAGCGGTGGTTTTATTCAGCTGACCGGCGAGGTAGGCACCGGCAAGACACTGCTGACGCGCACCTTGCTCGAACGCTTACCAGAAGATATCGATCTCGCAGTCATCCTGAACCCCAGGTTAACGGCTCGGGAATTCCTGGAAACCATATTCGATGAACTGCATGTCGACAGACCGGCACAAGCGAGCATCAAAGTGCTCGTCGACGAACTCAATTCACACTTGCTCAATGCGCATGCTACCGGCCGTCACACTGTGTTGCTGGTCGACGAAGCGCAGAATCTCGACACCGATGTATTGGAGCAACTTCGCCTACTGACCAATCTTGAGACGACGAAACAAAAGCTGTTACAAATAATTCTGGTCGGCCAGCCCGAGTTGCGGCAAACCCTGGCCAGAAACGATTTACGCCAACTGGCTCAGCGCATCACAGGTCGCTATCACCTGAGCAATCTGAGCCCGGTAGAAACCAGCGCGTATATCCGACATCGTCTTGAGGTAGCCGGAGCCCAGCGACGAATCTTTGGCCGCTCTGCCCTGTCGGAAGTGCATCGTGTATCAGGAGGTGTACCTCGGCTGATCAATGTGATTTGCGATCGCTCGCTGCTCGGTGCGTACACCAACGAAAAAGCCGAAGTGAACCGTCAAATCGTTCGCGAGGCGGCAGCCGAAGTTGGTGGCCACCAAAAACCATCTAGAGTTTCCTCCTGGTTGCCACAAATCGGTATCGCGACCGTGGCGCTAGCTTTCGTGGCTGTCGGCGTTTGGGCGTTTCTGCAACAGCCTTTTGCTTTCAACAAACAGGCCGACACTCGGCCTGATTCTGCGCCACAGGCCGGTACGCTTTCACTGGATGATTCCGTTAAACCCCTGGAAGGTCTGCGTCTGTCGAAATCGCTAAATCTCGCTGCCGTACCAATCAGCGTCGCCAATGCGGCCCCAGTGCATACGCCGGAGCAGGCTGTTGTCCCTCTGACTCAGTTGCTGGAATCTGCCGGCAACCTGACCGGAACCGACGGCGCGATGGGTACACTGTTTCGACTCTGGGACTTAAATCTCGACAGCGGTGATGGGGCCCCTTGTGTACAAGCTCGCACGGCCGGTCTTAAGTGCGAATTTCAGGTTGGTTCGTGGAAACTGTTGCAACAACTCGATCATCCTGCCGTGTTGTCGCTCGTGGTACCGGGTGGCGACACCCATCAGGCCGTCGTCGCAGGAATCAATGATACCCACGTAAGATTGTTACTTGGCAACCGACATATAGAAGTACCAGTAACCGAGGTTAGAGAACTGTGGTTTGGCGAATCCTTGCTGGTGTGGCGGCCCAGCCCGTTGGCGGACAGTCTGATGGTTCCGGGAATACGCAGCGACGGAGTTCGTTGGCTGAGACAACAACTCCAGCAATTGCAAGGCGGCATCGCAACGAACTCCAGTTACTATGATTTGCGTCTTGCCGAGCGTGTGCGACAGTTCCAACGCGATCGTAACCTTATCGTCGATGGTAAGGCCGGTGTGCACACCTTGATTGCGTTGAACAATGCGACCACCGGTAGCGACGAACCCCGACTGAGCCAGTATCGCTGATGTCTTTCATACTCGACGCATTGCAAAAAGCCGAGTCCTTACGTGGCCGGCAACCGGTCACGGCACCGCTCGACCAAGCCCTGGGCGACATTGCCGAGCCACCGGCCGTCCGCTCATCCTGGCGGATAGGCGCTTTGCTCGCCGGAGTAGTTGCAACGGTTTTGCTGACGCTTTACGTGCTAAACCCACCGGATTCCAAGGCTAGGCTACCAGTTCCGGTTGCCGACACGACAACCCGCACTTCGTTTTCCACCATGGCATCTGACACGCCGTTAATCGATGTTGCCACACCGGCCACTCGCGAAGTACGCTCTTTAAACCGGGAAGCGGCGCATACACCAACCAGGCAGGTCGCGCCGGGAAGTGTTTCCATTTCACCGGAACCGCTGGCCGATACTTCTGCGCCCGTAACACCGGGCACCGTTTCGGTTTCGCAGGAGCCACTCAGCGCAACGGAGACGCCATCACGCGTGCTCACGAACGTATCCGAGGAAAACTTGCCCAGCTATCAGGAACTGGTATTGAACCGGCGTGTACAGATGCCCGAGTTTCATCTGGACATTCATGTTTATGCGCCATCGCCGGAGCGCCGCTTTGTATTCGTCAACAACCGCAAATACCGTGAAGGCGCCAAGCTGGACGAAGGCGGCACGGTCGAGCGCATTACGCCTGTGGGGGCAATACTCAATCATCGTGGCCATCGTTTTGAATTAGTTCCCGATTAACCGCGTGGTTCTGTTACCGGATATGCTCGGCGACGATGAAGGCAACACGACCATAAAGCTGCCAGCAATCACTTACCTGAACGGACCGAGGCTGGGACGAATTCTTCGTGCCGGCATCAGCAATGTGCTGGCCGACCAGGAGCACCTCAATAAGATCAATGTCTATCCGGTTCCCGATGGTGACACCGGTACCAATCTTGCCCTGACCCTGTATGCCATCGTGCCGGTGGTCAGTGGTGATATTCCGGTGCACGCCGGAAACCTGCTGATCCGTGTAGCCGACGCCGCACTGGATGGTGCACGTGGCAACTCGGGCACGATCCTGGCGCAGTACCTGCAAGGCATGGCCGATCAATGCGAAAAACTGCCGCGAATCTGCGCCGGCGATCTGGCAGCCGCCAGTCTGACTGGTGCGGCCTACGCACGCGAAGCAATGAGTACGCCGGTGGAGGGCACGATACTTACTGTACTGGACGACTTCGCAGGCGCCGTTTCGAAAAACGTCAAGTTGGGGAGCGGTGACCTGGCTGAAATCTTCGCAGCCGCCTACATCAAAGCAAAACAATCCCTGGCCAACACACCAAACCTGTTGGACGCGCTACGCAAAGCCAATGTGGTAGATGCCGGTGCTGCCGGTTTTGTTGATTTACTCGATGGGATCGACCAATTGCTGCAGGAAGGCAACGAGGGTGATGTTAAGGCGGTTGTTCCAGGCACGGATGACTACGTCGGTGAGATGACAGCAGGAAATGAAATCGATCTCCGTTTTCGCTACTGCACAGAGTGTCTGGTAACAGCCGCTGAAATCAATCGACGGAAACTGCGTGAAGACGTGACGGCCCTCGGCGACAGTCTGGTGATTGCCGGTAGTCACGCCAAGATGCGCATACACATCCACACCAACGATCCAAACCGTGTTTTTCAGCTAGCCGCCAAGCACGGTGTGGTCAGCGGCGAAAAAGCCGATGACATGCAGCGCCAGCAGGAACTCTCGCACGCCGCGGACAGACGAGTGGTTATCACTACTGATACGGCCGCCGACGTACCCGATGATGAGCTCGAGCGTCTCAATATTTATCTGACGCCGGTACGCGTGCATTTTGGCGAGCAAAGTTACCTCGACAAGGTGACAATTACAGCCGAACAACTCTATGACAAGCTACGAAAGGAAACCGTGCCGGCAACAACGTCGCAACCAGCCCCGGGAGACTTTCGCAGGCAGTTCGAATTTCTCAAATCACATTATCATGATGTGGTGTCCATCCATGTGACCGGTCGCGCCAGCGGCACCTTCCAGGCGGCACAAAATGTCGCAGCTTCGCTAACCGGCGGCGACCGCGTGCATGTCGTCGACTCCGCGACTGCCTCGCTCGGTCAGGGGTTTCTGGTTATCGACGCTGCTGAGGCGGCACTGGACGGAATATCCGGGAAAGCGATCGTACAACGCGTAGAAAAAATGAAAGGCCTTACCCAGACCTACTGTGTCTTGCGTGATCTCAGCTATGGAGTTCGTGGTGGTCGTGTCTCGGCTAGGGTAAAGACGCTCGCAGACTTTTTTCACCTTACACCGGTGTTGAAGATAAGCGATGGTTTGGTCAAACCAGCCGGAGTTTTTTTTGGGCGCAGGAATATCGTGGAAAAGTTTGCCCGCTATGTCGCGCGCCGTATTTCAAAGGAGAAAACCTACAGACTCGGTGTTGGTCATGCCGATTGTGAGTCTGACGGTCACGAGCTGTTACGCTTGTTGGAAGGCGCCATTCCGAACCGCCATCAGACAATTTTTACGCGTATTGGAACCGCATTGGGTGTGCATGCCGGTCCCGAGGGACTGGTCGTCGCAATACAGGAATATGCTGCGCCCGAAGTCTAGCCGCGTCAGGCCAAACTGCTACTGACGACACGTGGCATTATTTGCCGGTCCATCGTTGTAACCAGCGTGTCCAGTACACCACCTTCTTCTGCCGCCAAAAGTGTGCGCCCATCGTCCCAAGCGATAGTCAGCTCGCCTGCCGTGGTTGGAATGACTCTTTCGATCACTAGTGTTGCCACACTCGAGTCCTGTCTTCGCCATTGTTTGCGGACACTACCGGCAGCCGGTGTGAGCTCAACTCGTGCCGCCTGCAGATCACTGACTGCGTCTACGAGTGCCGACCAGACCATGTCGATATCCTCAGCCTCGGCTGCCCGCCTGTTGAATTTCCGCTGTGTTTGACGCAACACCGTATTTTTTTGGCGCCGCTCCGCCAACACGCGGCGATCCCAGACGAAACCGCCCAGGCGGTGAACAAACAACATGACCGCAATTATCGCTGCGCCAAAGAGTGCGGCACTCAGAATACCGTCCGTTACCGTAACGGTCAGAGCGAACAACGCAAATGTTGCTGAAATCGTATAGAGAAACAATACTGCCGAACGATGACTGAGCCCCATATCCAGCAGTTTGTGGTGTATATGCTCACGATCTCCCTTGAATGGGTTCTGACCTCGCAACATCCGCCGCCCGAGTGCCAGTAACGTGTCAAGTATCGGCAGCCCCAGTGCCAGAACCGGTGTTAGCAACGCGACTGTTGCAGCACCTTTGGTACTGGTCTGCAATGAGGTCACGGCGATGACATAGCCCAGGAACAGACTACCGGTATCGCCCATAAAAATGGTGGCCGGGTTGAAATTGAAGACCAGAAAACCCAGTAGGGCGCCCGCGAGCGCTGCCATGAACAACATCATCAAGAGATTGTTATGCGCAAACGCTACGGCGAATATTGTGGCTGCTGCGAATACCGCAACACCTGCGGCCAGCCCGTCCAAACCGTCTATCAGGTTAAGCGCGTTGATCAAACCAACAATCCAGATGATCGTCAGCGGGAAGGCAAAGATACCAAGTTGCAAAGTCGAATCGAATGGCAAGGAAACTGCTTCAATTCGAAAACCAATGCTAAACAGGGAAATCGCAACAGCGATTTGGATCGCAAACTTCTCTATCGCTCCGACCCCGATAATGTCGTCATAGATTCCCAGCACAACGATGGGCAGGCCGCCGAGCAGCAGCCCAATGGCCATCGATGGTTCACCGGTAAACAATGCGCCGGTCTGGCTGTCGATAAAAAATAATCCCAGGAGCGGCAAATAGAACGCAATGACGATAGCGAGGCCGCCAACCCGTGGCGTGGAATCAACGTGAATCTTGCGGAAACTGGTATCAGGCGCTTCTACCGATCCCAGCCGTTTCGCGGTGTCACGCACCAGTGGTGTCAACAACAGGGCACACGCCAGCGCCAAAAGGAAAGCTGCAGGGACGACTATCATGTTGTTTTGAGCTGCGTCAGAAGATTAATGTAACGTCCTGTAATCAGGCTGCGATCGTACCGGTCGACTGCTGCCAGACGCGCCTTGTTTCCCATTGCTAGAGCGTCGGAGCGATTACCATATAGATCACGCACGGCGTCGGCAATTCCTTGGGCGGAGCCGGGTTCTACCACCAGGCCTGCCTGCTCGTCCTGTAAAACACGTGCCACCTCACTGTCTTGTGGCACCGCGGCGACGGCCGGTCGACCACTCGCCATGATCCCGTAGATCTTGGACGGCACCACCAGTCCCGAAGCTGAACGCCGCTGGAGTATTAATGCCACATCAGCGGTCGACAGCGATTCTTTCAGCCTTTCCTTGTGTTGATACGGCAGGAATACGACATTCTTTAGGCCCCGCGCACGCACACTCTCGCTAACTGATTCCTTGGCCGGTCCCGCGCCCACTATCAATAGAATCAGGTCGTCCAGATCTGCCAGTTTCTCCGCCACCTCCGGCAGAATCTCGACGCCGTGTGCCCGACCGAGATTGCCGGAATACATCACGACAAAACGATCGGCGAGACCGTGCTCGCTGAGAAATGTATTGTCGGCCGGCGCTACCGGTGTAACTCGAGCACTGTCGGCCCAGTTTGGAATGATGCTGACATTGTCGAGTTGCGGGTCGCTGTCCAGCACGCGTTCCTTCATGTCCTGGGCGAGTACCGTAACGACATCGGCACGACGGCGCAGACCAGACTCCACACGCCGGCTCAGGCGAGTGATCGGGCCATCACCGAGCACACCCAGCGCCTGCCCGAGTTCCGGATAAACATCCTGCAAGTTGTACACAAACCGCCTGTTCGGCATCACCGCAAGCATTGCAGCGAGCAAGCCTGCCAACAGTGGCGGGGTGGACTGCGCAAACACTACGTCGACCCGGCGTATGAACATTGCCCGCATGATGGCTGCAACGAAGTAGCCGGCAAACGGCAGCAATCTCGACCAAATACCGCGTCGGCCAGCGCCAGGCACGCCCAACCAGTGAATCTCAACGCCGTCGCGCAGCTCGCGTTCCAGTAATCTGTAAGGGCGCGATGTACCTTCGGTGTAGCTGGGTCGCGAGGCGATAACGATCGCCTCATGTCCGCTGGACACAAGATCCTCAGCGAGTTCTGCGATTAATTGGCCTGTCGCGGCCACGTCCGGTGGGTAATGCGGAGACAGAAATAACACCCGCGTCGCGGACTGGGATTGCTTCACAAGTGAGGATCGCTGTTTTGTAAGTTGGCCTGGTGCAAAAACTGACCGCAACGTCGGCCGCCGGGCCCCGTCGCGTGTCACAAAGGAGTTTATCCGAAATGGCTGGCATGGACGACGATTTAGCCTGCCGGCCTGACGGTTAGCACTGCCGCTCGAGAATCCCATCCCTTGCATCGTTAGATTTCTTAAACTACCGGGCCCGCAGGGGCCCCGAGGCTGTCTACCCTAGCTTTGTGGAGCCAGGCAAACTGTGACGCAGGTCACACGGCATTCTCTCCACGTAATCAAATGATTATGCGGCCAGGTGGTCGGCCCGGACAGGGGCAGTGCCAGGCAGATTCCAGATATTGTGCACGCCGTGTATCCTAGGTCGCGCACCCGGCCATCGCAGGAAAAAAACATGCATGTATCCCTATTCTTGGGGCTCGCTCTGGCAATCCTCTTGACTGCTTGTCAGGCTGATCGTGATGTCTCCGCTACCGGACCCGCAGCGACTTCTGATTACGGCATGGCTGCAATTGACGAGCCGTCCTATCGCCGCAGGGTTAAGAAGCTGTCATCTGACGAATTTGAGGGTCGCGCACCCTTTACCGCCGGCGAGAAAAAAACGATCGAATTCGTTCGAGACGAATTTGAAAAAGCCGGTTTTGTGCCGGGTAACGGCGCCGATTGGTATCAGGAAGTCCCGTTGGTGGAGATTACGGCAACGTCGGCGTCTCTGACTTTCGTTGGGAATACACCACGTGAAGTCGCGCAGGGTGAGGACGCGGTAATCTGGACCAAACGGGTTACAGAAGAAGTATCGCTGGCGGACAGCGAAATGGTTTTTGTCGGATACGGTATCGTCGCGCCGGAATACGAGTGGAACGACTACGAAGGCATCGACGTAACAGGCAAGACAGTCATCATGCTGGTTAACGACCCAGGTTATGCGACCCAGGACCCAACATTATTTAACGGTAACGCCATGACTTACTATGGCCGATGGACTTACAAGTATGAAGAAGCGGCGCGACAGGGCGCAGCTGCAGCGTTTGTAATCCACGAAACCGGACCGGCCGGCTATCCGTGGCAGGTCGTTACCAGCGGGGGGACCGGGCCACAGTTTGACCTGATAACTGACGACAAAAATTTTTCCCGTCCAATTATTGAGGGCTGGATCAACACAACGACAGCCGCCGAGGTATTTGCCACGGCTGCGTTGTCACTTGAGGACGCACGACGGGCGGCATTACAGCGTGAATTCAAGGCGCAAAAATTACCATGGAAAGTTTCCGGGCAGATCCGTAACTCCATACGTGAATCGGTTTCATACAACGTGTTGGGGCTCCTGCCGGGAACCGATCTTGCTGACGAATATATAATCTATATGGCGCACTGGGATCACATGGGACGTGACGATACGTTGGAGGGCGACCAGATCTTCAATGGCGCAATCGATAATGCCTCCGGGACCGCCGCACTGATGGAACTGGCTGAGGCCTATGCCACCCTTGAGACGCCACCGAGGCGTTCGATCTTGCTAATGGCGGTGACGGCAGAGGAATCCGGCCTGCTGGGCTCGAGGCACTACGGAACAAACCCGGTCTATCCGCTCGGCAAGACCGTCGCGGGCATCAACATGGATGGTTTGAATGTTTATGGCCGCACACGGGACATCGCAGTCGTTGGTTTTGGCAGTTCTGAGCTGGAAGAATATCTGACGCGTGCGGCTGGTCGCCAGGATCGCGTCATTGTTGCCGAACCCACCCCCGAAAAAGGCTTCTTCTATCGCTCCGACCACTTCAATCTCGCCAAACAGGGCGTGCCGGTGCTCTATGCCGAGAGTGGATTCGACTACCGCGAGGGTGGTGTAACCCGCGGCATTGAACTAGCCCGAGACTGGGTCGCCAATCGGTACCACAAGACCGCTGACGAGTATCGCGATGACTGGGATATGTCCGGGGCAATCGAAGACATGCAGGTCTATTTCATGATCGGCAATGAGCTGGCAACCAATGGCGATTGGCCCGAGTGGTACGTAACAAGCGAATTCAAGGCGATTCGTGAGGCGAGTTTGGGTGCAGCCAACCACTAAGCTTCCGTGATTTTGTGAACTACGCGGCAGCTGTACCAGTCCCAATAAGTATCCTCCGGTGTCGAGACTGGCCAGGCATGATCAAAGCTCTGTTCTGCTCACTAATTGTTGCTCTGGCAGCTCCGATTGCGAGTGCAGATGATTTCGGCAAGTTGTCGCCGTTTGTTCCCACCACCGGCAAGGCCAATGCCGAGGTAATGGTGCTAGACGCACCGGCCGACATCAACCAGATTTCCGACCGTGTGGAACAGGCCATACAAGAGAACTCGGAATGGTTTAGAGCCTATGCAGCGCAAGCCACGCCTGGCAAACCATTGCCCTATCACAAAAACATGGGCATCACCCAGCAGGATTACGTCCGACTCCTCCAAGGTGCCAATGAATTGGTGTTGACCAAAGCCGGAGAAGTTGAAATCACTTTCTCCCTAGAAACCGATGGAACCATTGTGTTGCGTGGCCTGCCTATGACCGCGCCAAATCATCAGTTAGTTTATGATCCGGAATCGAATCACATAATTACGGCTCACGGCGTGTTAACCGATTTAAGAAATTTTGATCAGGATAACCCGGAAATGCCGGCAGGCCGTTGGGCGGGTCTGCAATGGAATCTCAATGAACTCCCATCAGCTACCGATTTCGTACAGATCAAACTCTCTATAGGGCGACTGAAAGACCAGAAACTAAACATTATTTATTATGATGTGGACGTTGCGCGCCATGGCACGCATGATAATTACCATTACATTTTGCTCTACGGCTCGTAGGAAGACCAACAGGGTATTGATACCCCGGCGCCTGGCAATTCGAAGACAATGCGCGCTTTCTATTCACGAAATTCCATTTTCTGGCGCATGCAGACTACAGCGATGTCAGCTATAGTCCCTGCGATGTGGCCACACAGTAGGGGAGCATCCACTGGACATCGTTATTGCCAGTCTACGCGACGAGTGGCACAAGCTGCTGGGGGTAGCGCCACGCCTGGCGCTCGCTGCGATTGTGCTGATCATTTTCTGGATTGCCGGACTTATCGCCTCCAGAACACTAAGAGCGATACTGGTACGTGGTGGCCTGGCAGAAACTCATATGAGTTTCTTCCGCAAGTTGCTGGTCTGGATATTTATTCTTATCGGCTTTTCTATCGCGCTAACCGTTGTCGGATTAGGTGGTGCTGCCAAGGGATTACTGACCGGTGGCGGAATTACCGCTGTTGTTCTGGGTTTTGCGTTTCGCGAGATAGTCGAGAATTTTCTGGCCGGGTTCTTTCTTGCCTTTAGCTCGCCCTTCAAAGTAGGTGATCTGATTCAGTCTGAGGGACTAGAAGGCACGGTTAAGAACGTCGAACTGCGGTCCACTCACATACGCACCGCCGATGGCAGGGATATTTTTATTCCCAGCAACCAGATCTACAAAAACCCATTGATCAACTACACGATGGACGGATTGCGTCGCTACAGTTTCACCGTTGGTCTCGCCTACACCGACGATGCCGATGGCGCCTGTGAACTGTTAAGGGATACCGTCAAACAAAGCGGACTGACGCTGACGGACCCAGAGCCTTTCGTGGGCATTAGCAATTTCTTGCCCGGCTACGTAGAACTCACGACAAACTTCTGGATTGACACTTTCAACCCGCCAACCGGCGTTGCCAGCCCGCGCTCGGCTCTGATGGCGCTTTGTCGACGGGCCTTGGTAAATAAAGGATTCAGCCTGCGCCACGACCTGCGATTCGCAGACGACAAGCAATCTAATTGATCGATGCGGCCTTTGCCTGCTGCGTCGCAATCCACTCGTCGATTTGTGACTCCAGCACATTCAATGGCACGGCACCGTTGGCTAACACCGCGTCATGGAAGTGTCGCACATTGAATTTCTGGCCCAGGGCGCTCTCGGCCCGTGCCCGCAGCTCCTTTATTCTTAATTCACCAATTTTGTAGGCCAGCGCCTGAGCCGGCCAGACTATGTAACGGTCTATTTCTACAGTAATGTCGTGTTCCGTCTTACTGGCATTGTCTTTGAAAAACTGTATCGCATCGTCGCGAGTCCAGCCCAGTGCATGCATACCTGTGTCGACCACCAATCGAACGGCACGCCACATTTCATAGGTCAATTGGCCAAACTTCGAATACGGGTCTTCGTAAAAACCCATTTCCTCGCCAAGGCTCTCAGAATAAAGCCCCCATCCTTCGACAAAAGCAGTCTCGCCGCCAAAACGCCTGAACCAGGGCATGTCGATTTCCGCCTGCAACGACAGCTGTAAATGGTGCCCGGGCACGGCTTCGTGCAATGACAAGGCCTCCATCTCCCAACTGGGGCGGGTTTTCAGATCGTAGGTATTGGCGAAGAATGTGCCGGCACGACCGGCTTCCTGTGAGCCTTGCTGATAATAGGCGGTGGTCTGCGATTTGGCGATAAAGTCTGGAATGGCCTCAACCCCGTATGGCAACCGGGGCAGTTTTCCAATCACCCGTACCGTCGCCGCGTCGGCACGTTTGGAAATATCGCGATACGCTGTAATCAAATCATTGGCTGAATCAAAATAGAATTGCGAATCGTTACGCAGAAACTCTGTAAAATCCGCAAAGTCGCCTTCAAAACCTGTGCTCACGATGATCTCGTCCATCTTTGCACGGATGCGCTTGACCTCGATTTGGCCTAATGCGTGAATTTCTTCGGCCGTCAGATCCGTTGTAGTCATTTGACGGATTCGGTAAGCGTACCAGGCCTGGCCGTCTGGTAGTTCCGTCGCCGCGATAGACTTGCGCGCGCCGGGCAAGTATTCGGTGACAAAAAACTCGTGTAGCCGGCGAAAGGCCGGCGCGACGGATTTCTTGTAGGCGCGTGTTGCCCGTTTTGTCAGTTTGTTCCAGTCCGCCTTGCTAATCCCGTCTGAACGATTCTTGAATTGCGTCATTAATGCGCTTTCCATAGGATCGTCTGTCAGTAGCGCTGCGATCTGGTCGGGGATATCCCGCAATGTAATCGCCGGCGGTGTGACACCGGCCTGCAAACCGGTTTTCAGATGGGCCGTCACGTTTTCTATGCTCTCCGGCAAAGCCTCCAGCCGTGCCACAATGTTTTTCAGCTGGCCGGTGGTCTTCCTCGGCATCACACTCAATGTCCGGGCCGAATCCTGTTGAATTCCGTTGAGCTGAGTAACCGGCAGAAGATATTGTGGAAAACGAATTCCTTCTACTTGCTTATTTGCACCGTCCAGATAAAGGTCGTAGTTAAGCCTGTCAACTCCATCCAGACTGTCGCGATCAATGGCCTCGAGTATCTCCAGTGCGCGCCGGCTATCGGACTCACGTCGTTTTATCGCCTTGATCGAATTGTCCGTCCACCTGTCCTGACCCGACGGGTGTCCAATAAACGTTGCAAATTCCGGAAACTCCAGCATCGTGTATTGAAAATAAAGGTCGAGTAAGGCATTGAAGCGTTTGGATTCGCTCAACTCTCCGGCATTTGTTGCAAGCGCCCGTTCCTGCTCCAGAATATTTTCGCGTGCTGTCTGATATTGGCTGCCATGTGCCAATGGCAACAATAGAACGAGCAACAAAAAAGAGCCTAGAATTCTGTTCATTGGTTCCCCCGGTCTGGCAGGCGCCCTGTCACCTGCGTGGAATGAGACAGTGTACGCTACCGTGTGATCCTCGCCAGGGGTCCCGCCCCCGGCTGTACCGGAAGACACCGGGTAATTCAATCACTTATGAAAGTAGCGCAATGCTGCGGGGACAGCTACGATTGATGTAACAAGGAGTTGCTTATGAATCGTACTTGGGTCGTGGTTGCGGAAAGCAGCCGGGCACGGATTTTCGCTACCAAGGGCCCTCGCTCAGCCCTCAATGAGATAGAAGGCCTGACACAACCTGAGGCAAGACTGAAAGAGCGCGATCTGGTTTCCGACTCACACGGACGAAGTTTCGATAGCGGCGGCACCGGTCGGCACGCCATGGGCCGACAGGTAAACCAAAAGCATCACGAAGCGATGGTCTTCGCCAAACATATCGCTGACCATTTGCAGGAAGAATATGCACGCAACACCTTCGCAAAACTGATACTTATCGCACCCCCGGAGTTTTTGGGTTTGTTGCGCAAAGCGCTGCACGCACCTTGCGCCAATCGCGTCGCCGCGACGATAAACAAAAATCTGGTGCAGCATGACGCGGCGGACATACACGCTCATATGCCTGAGCGGTTCTGAAACAGTTTATTCGGAAATTCGTTCGTAAAATCCTTCGAACCACGAGTTCCATGCCCCGGTTTCCGCATCATGTTGTTCGAAAAACTGACGCACACGACCGTCGTCGAGTAACGTCCACGTACCACGGAAATCTGCCACCAGACCGGTATTTGGATAGAAAACCTTTCCTTCGAGCACCATCGATCCATCAACCAGGTTGCCCTCGATGTCGATTAGCAAGCCGGTTGCGCTGACCCAGTGTTGGCGCCACTTATCCTTGTTGGGGTCGTAGTAATTGAGACTGCGGCCAGTTACGCCACTAGTACCGGTCCACAGTTCGACTAGAACGCAACCGTTCTCGGCGCGCGAAATGTTATTGGTACCAGCTTTTTGAGCGTTTCCTGTATATACGTCCCAGGTACCCAGCCAGAAATCGAATTCGTCATATTTGTCACCCTTTTCGCAGGGAAAGGTATTGTTACGCACACTCTGGATGACTTTCTTGAATCGTGGATTTTCACGCAGTGCGCGCAGTCCCTCGGCTTGTAACTGGATCAACCCGGTGAAGCCGGTCGCTGCCGCTTTTTCCAGGGCGTCCAGCGCGGCGTCGTGCTCACCGGCTGTCATATGTTCCAAAGCGGCCTGATAGAGTTCTCCCGGGCCGGCGCTTTGTGCGTTCGCATAATTGGCCAAAACGGCCACTAATGCCGCCATGATCAGACGTCTACGCATGTTTTTACCCTCGTTGCCTGCACAATTTGATGGCTAATGCCGGATAAAGTTCTTGAGGCTTCAGTAACGCAGTCTCGCACGCTGGCTCCCGTCAGGGCAAAATCCCTTAGAGAAATTGGGGATACTCATGACGAAACGTTTTAGAACGGAGACGTTGGCGCTACACGCGAGCCGCAAGGTCGATCCAGTCACCGGCGCGGTGTCGCCACCGCTGTACCTGAGCACAACATTTCAGCGTGATGCAGACGGCGGCTACTCGACCGGTTTCGAATATATTCGCGACGGGCACCCCAACCGGGAAATGCTCGAACGCACTCTCGCGGCGCTGGAGTTCGGCACAGATGCTATTGCATTTTCTTCGGGCACCGCTGCATCTTTGGCGGTTTTTCAGTCGATCGGTCGCGGTCATATCATTGCGACGCACGATGCCTATCATGGCACGCTGCATCAGCTCGCTGACCTTGTTGCCGGTTGGGGCACGGAGATCAGTTTTGTCGATACGACTTCGCTGGCGGAAGTCACACATGCGATACGCGATGATACACGCTTATTATGGATCGAAACGCCTTCCAATCCACTGCTGCGCGTAAGCGATATTGCAGCACTGCATGAACTAATTCACGGCCGCAATATTGCTCTGGCAGTCGATAACACAATTGCAACACCAATCATGCAACAGCCTCTGGCACTGGGAGCGGATATTGTCGTGCACAGCAGCACCAAGTACATCGGTGGACACAGCGATGTCGCCGGTGGTGTGGTGGTCGGACGCGATCATCCGATTTTGGAATCAGCCAGGAATTATCTCGTGCGCGCAGGTGCCGTTCCTTCGGCCTTTGACTGCTGGCTGATGCAACGCAGTATTGCCACGCTCCCGCTGCGCGCGAGACTACATGCGGAGAACGCACTCGCACTGGCGCACTTTCTGGATCAGCATGACAGCGTCACTCAGGTCGACTACCCCGGCTTGAGCACGCATCCGGACCACACCGTGGCCGCCCGGCAAATGAACGGGTTTGGCGGCGTTCTCTCATTTCGCGTGAATGGCGGTGAAGCAGAAGCAATGCGCGTCGCGGCGTGCGTCCGATTATTCATCCGTGCCACCAGTCTCGGCGGCGTCGAAAGCCTCATTGAACACCGCGCTTCCGTAGAAGGACCTGACTCGCATGCGCCAGCTAATTTGCTGCGCCTGTCCGTCGGCATCGAAAATGTCGACGACCTGATTACTGATCTTAGTCACGCCCTCGACGCGATTTCGTCGTGACACAAGAACTGACGCCTGGAAAAGAAACCGATACGGGCACCGGTGCAATTGCCACATCGTTGTTTCCGGCCAAGCCGGCGGACGGGCAGTCGTTTATCGATCGCACCGAAGAGCACAAACGCCTCACCGCCGATATAAGCGCCGCTCGCAGTGCCTGGTTCGACTGCCCACCGCGTTATGGCGTCAATTCGCTTATCGAGCAGGTTCGCGGAGGTATGCGCTACTGGCGCAAGCCCAGAATCACGTCGACTAATTATCGATTGCATACCATTCACGACACACAGTCATTTTGTGCCGCGATGCTTGAGGGCGTGGGACAGCTCGCATCACAAACAATCCGCAGACCCAACGTTGAAGCAGAAATTATTGACAAACTCTTCGTCGGTGTCGACATGCAAATCTATCTCGATGAGAAACATCTACAGACTATTGGGTTTTTGGCTGGCCGCGATCCCCTCAAGACGCTGATCCAGGTAACCCGGGACCTTGACACGATAGCCGGCGAGCATGACTGCCGAAGTGTGTATATCGTTCACGACTTGCAGCAAATTTTGGCGTTGCGGGAGAGCAGCCGCCTGTTGGATACGCTGCACAATATTATTGATGCCAGCAAAAACGCAACCTGGTTGATGCAGGGAAACAACCGTAACGCGATGCATCGGTTGTTTCTCGACGAAGATGCGCGTTTACACGGGTGCTGTGCGCGGTTCACGTTGCGACCAATCAAGTCATCCGTTTATTCGCAATATCTGGCGGACGCGGCTCAGTCACAATGGAATTGCTTTATCGGGCGCAAGGCAACAGCTATGATTCTGGCGCTGACTGAGCGACACCCGTATTGGTTCAACCTACTCTGCCGGCGACTCTGGTCATCGGATCTTCCGCCGGTGATCCAGGACGTGGTTAACGAATGGTTGGACCTGGTCAGACAACAACACCACATTAGCAGCCGGCAAATGGAGCACCTCTCCCCCAATCAGCGTGCTGTACTCCGCTGTCTCGCCGAGACACCGACAGATCAGCCTCGGGCAAAAGCATTTGTCGCACGCACTCGGGTCTCCAGCGCCAGCGTGGGTCAGGCAATCAAGATTCTGGCGGAACAGGATCTCGTCAAACTGAATCCGGACGGCGTATGGAGTGTTGCGGATCCGGTGATGCAGTGGTCGCTATATCCACGAACCGATATCGTCGACCAGATCTACGAGAAATTACCGGATCTTTATCTGTAACGCTTAGTCAGAAAATTGAAAATCGTTGCCGACCCGCCTGTTGGTAAATCGATGACCGGAATCCAGGGATTCAAATTCAAGAGTAATGGAAGATAATCGGGATATGTTGTATGCGTCGTAAAAATAGGCTCGCGTTGAATCTGCCGGAACAAATTCACCCTCTTTAATCCAGCCACGCATGATGGTGAAATAGATGGAACCGGACACGCCCCAGAGACCAACTTCAACGGACTCTTCGTATCGGGCACCCTTGTACGAACGAAATGTCAGCCGGTAAGTGCCGTTTTCGTTCCTCTCTATAAGGGTCAGACGCAAACCATGCTCGCCCGGCACCTCACCCAGCCATTTTCCGACCATAAGGTCACGACGTTTTTGTGCGTCATTCGACCAGGGCTTGCTCTCAGGCACCGATACCACATTGTTAGTTGCCGCACAGCCAAGCAATAGCAGTAGCATGAGGCCACTCAGTAACAGCTGCCTGGTTCGCTCGACTCCCCTGTTCAAAAGAGTGACTCCGGCCTAACCAGATCTGGTTCCTCGTTACGCGGATCGTTGACCCGACGGCTGACGGGCCAGATGGAAATACTCTCCGCAGGCACAGGTACAAGTAACTTCTGTAGTTTGTCTACGTCGTTTTCGTCCGGCGCCAGCCACGCAGAAAAACTATCGGGCGCCAATATCACCGGCATACGGTCATGCAGCGCTGAAACCGCTTCATTAGGTATCGTCGTAACTATTGTGAAGCTCTCCAGCGTCTCATCGTTGTTTGTCTTGTCACGCCAGCGCGCCCATAAGCCAGCCATTCCGAAAGGCTCATCGCCCCCAAACCCGATAAAATACGGTTGTTTGATGCTGCCTTGCTTTTTCCACTCATAAAAGCCGTTGGCCGGGACGATGCAACGGCGTTTTCTGAACGAGTTTTTAAACGCTGGTTTCTCTGCCAGCGTCTCGGCACGAGCGTTGATCATCCGGTTGCCGATAGACTTGTCCTTTGCCCAGAACGGCACCAGACCCCAACGCAACATGCTAATGCCACGCGTCCCTTCTTCGTCCGCGCGAACGATGGGCACAAATTGTGTCGGTGCAATGTTGTAACGTGGCTCTATTTCCGGCGGTGCTTGCACGTCAAAAATGCGCGTTACCGCCTCCGCTGGAGAATAAAAAGCAAACCGGCCACACATCAGGGTCGCAGGCCCACACCTCGTCTCAAAAGGTGGAGGTTAAAAATAAACAATCCAATGACGAATGCAATGATAATAATATAGGCCGTCTGAATCTGGATATCCGAAACACCGAGTATCCCATAGCGAAACGCATTAACCATGTACAAGATCGGATTCGCGCGAGACACTGTCTGCCAAAACTCCGGTAGCAACGATATGGAATAAAACACGCCACCCAGGTAGGTCAGCGGTGTCAGCACAAACGTCGGGATAATCGAGATGCCATCGAAGTTTTTCGCGTAAATCGCGTTGACGAAGCCCGCTAGCGAGAAAACCATCGATGTGAGTGCCACGATACTCAGCATAATCCACGGATGTTCCAACCGTAAATCTGTGAAAAACAGCGCGATCAGCGCTACCAGTATGCCTACCGTTACGCCGCGAATAAGACCACCGGCCATGTAGCCGATCAGCATGATGTAATTCGGCATCGGTGAAACCAGCATTTCCTCGACGTATTTACCAAATCTGGATCCGAAGAACGACGACACTACATTGCCGTATGAGTTACTGATAATAGACATCATGATCAGGCCGGGAGCAATAAACTGCATGTAGGTGAAACCGTCCATCTCACCGATACGCTTGCCGATAAGGTTGCCGAAGATAATAAAATACAGGGTCATTGTTATCGCCGGTGGCACAATTGTCTGTATCCAGATACGCCGTACACGCCTAAATTCCCGTGCAACAATCGTCTGCAATGCGACAACGTGATTACGATTGATCACTGGCGTTCGGTCATTTTGTTGTCGACCATATTCATGAACAGCTCTTCCAGCCGACTCGCTTTGTTGCGCATGCTGCCTGCACGGATTCCCTTCTTGGAAAGCAGTTCGAATATTTCGTTGACGTTACGATCTTGCGGCTTGTCGACCTCAAGAGTGTGACTGTCAACACGTCTCGTTACGTAACCATCTATGCTGACTACCTCGGGGAGAGCTCGTTCGACATCCAACACAAATGTCTCCATGCTCAGACGGCGCAGCAAACGACTCATTCGATCGTGCTCGATAATCGTGCCGGCGTCGATAATCGCGATGTTTCGGCACAGGCTCTCGGCCTCTTCGAGGTAATGCGTGGTCAGAATAATCGTCGTGCCTTCGCTATTGATCTTGCGCATGAACTCCCACATCGACCGCCGTATTTCTATGTCGACGCCCGCCGTCGGTTCGTCGAGTATCAGTAAGGGCGGCCGGTGCACCAGTGCGCGTGCAATCATCAGGCGACGCTTCATGCCACCGGACAGGTTGCGGGCGATTTCATCACGCTTGTCCCAGAGCTGCAGATCCCGCAGGTGAGACTCAGCCCTTTTGCTGGCGAGCTTCAAGGGCAAGCCGTAAAATCCCGCCTGATTGGTCAGGATCTCGAATACCTTTTCGAACTGGTTGAAGTTGACTTCCTGTGGCACCAGCCCGATACAGGATTTGGCCTTTTCTGTTTCCCGGTCCAGGTCATGGCCGAATATCTCTACGCTACCGGCTGTCTTGTTGATCAGAGAAGTGACAATGCCAATAGCGGTGGTCTTACCCGCACCATTCGGACCCAGCAGAGCGAAAAAATCGCCTTGTTCAACCTGCAGGTCGATGCCTTTGAGCGCTTCCACGCCATTGTCATAAACCTTGCTGAGACCGTGCAGAGAAAGTGCGTTCATATTCAGCAGCTTAGTGAAAAAAATACCCCAGTCGGCGACAATCTGCGCGGCCCGGGGCGAAGGCTTGCGATCATATCATGTGCGCCGATTTGCCCAGATGCAGGCCAAATGCCCCCCTGTAGGGGCAAACAAGGTCGATTTGTTTGAATTTTCCGGCACTTGCATTAGTATTCGCGCCACTTCACAGCTTCATCCACAAGGTCGCGCCATACAACAATCGGGCGTGTCCAGCAATGGGGAGATTCCTATGCTTAAAGAGTTCAAAGACTTCGCGATGCGGGGAAGCGTCGTCGATATGGCCGTTGGTATCGTAATCGGTGGTGCTTTCGGCAAGATCGTCAGCTCTTTCGTCAGTGATGTCCTGATGCCGCCAATTGGCAAGCTAATGGGTGGCGTCGACTTCAGTCAGTTGTACTACAACCTGACAGATACGGCTTATGAAAGTCTGGCCGCTGCCGAAGAAGCCGGTGCCGCCGTGATCAAGTACGGTAATTTCATCAATGTACTGATCGACTTCATTATCATCGCGTTTGCGATCTTCATGGTGATCAAAGCCATGAATTCGATGCAGAAAGAAGAGCCCGCAGCCGAGCCAACCACAAAGAAATGCCCGCGCTGCCGCAGCGAGATTCCGCTGGATGCGACACGCTGCGCCTTTTGCACAACAGACGTCTAAGTTTGTACTTTTCCGGATACATCAAGGCCCACTACGGTGGGCCTTTTTTGTGCAGGTTATGTGTGACGTGAATGACCGTATCAATGTTTTTGCAGGGGCTCATTTCGACCGGCTCGGTCATCTACGCAGCGATTCTGGATGGATAGATCGTTGCTTTGATGAAGGCCGGGCAGTGTGGGTCCCGGTATGGAACGATAGCAACCTGGTAATTACCGAGCCTAAGCAGCAGGCGGTACTTCTGCCATCGGATGCGTTGCCACAAGACTCGCGTGATAAATGTATTTTGCTGGGCGAGTTTGGCGATCAAGTCTGTTTCGCTGTAGATCTGGGCGAAAGCACTAAGGAACAGCCTCCGCCGATGCCACATGGCGTATTTCGCGGTCTGCGTACTGTCGGCCTGCTGTTTCCAAATGACCAGGCCGCATTGCTGGCCTATGCACAGGCGATGGTGTTATGGCATCGCCGTCATCGTTACTGCGGCCGATGCGGTGCGCCCAGTAGCAGCCACGACGCTGGTCACGAACTCCGTTGTAACAACACTGACTGCGCGCAGGTCATTTTCCCACGCATCGATCCTGCAATAATAGTTCTGATCGAATACGAAGGCCGTGCGCTATTGGGCCGGCAACCCGCCTGGCCGACCGGCATCTATTCCACCATTGCCGGCTTTGTCGAACCGGGCGAGAGTCTTGAGGATGCCGTGCGCCGCGAAGCGTCTGAAGAAACAGGCATCAACGTGGGTGCGGTCCGCTATCACAGCTCACAACCCTGGCCGTTTCCTTCCTCTTTGATGCTCGGTTTCCGAGCCCACGCGACCGATTCGCGGATTTCGCTCAATGACAACGAACTCGAAGACGCTCGTTGGTTCAGTCGGGAAGATGTCCGCGCCGCACTGCTTTCGGGAAAACTTCGGGTGCCACCACAACTTTCCATTTCGAGCCGACTGATAGCACATTGGTATGATGACGGTGAAGCAGGTCGGCTCGCGGCAATTATCGATAACATCACGCAATCATGAGTACCGACACAGTCATTCGCCGCCCGGATGGCCGGGAGCTGGCGGCTACCGTCTGGTCTGCCGAGTCGGATCAATGCGTGATCATCAATTCAGCAATGGGCGTGAAACGAGGTTTTTATGCACGATTTGCCGATTATCTGTGCGATGCAGGTTTCCACGTGATCACTTATGACTATGCCGGCATCGGCGATTCGGCGCCGGATGATCTGCGCAGCTGTGATACCCGGCTATACGAATGGGGCGAGCAGGATTTTGAAGGCGTCTTGCGTTTCGCCACTTCAGAGTTACAAGCACTACGTATCGCGGTCGTCGGACATAGTGTAGGTAGCCAGGTTATCGGTTTGGCTGAATCGAATTCCCGGATTAACGCGATCATCATGGTGGCGTCTCAAAGTGGTTATTGGGGCCATTGGTCAGGTCTGCCGCGTGTCGGGATGTTTTTCGTTTGGCATGCTGTCCTGCCGGTGATCTCTCGTGTGTTGGGACACTTCCCGGGGCGCTTGGCTGGCGGTAATGTCAGTTTGCCGGAACACGTCGCACGGGACTGGGCACGTTGTGGCCGTGATCCAGCTTACCTGCGTGGCAGCTATGCACGTGAGTCGGACAATTTTTTTCAACAGGTCCGGGCACCGATCCTGGCATTGAACATCAGTGATGACCACTACGCGCCACGCGCTTCTACCGAGGCGTTATTAAGTTGGTACATTGGTTCTGAAAAAGAACTGATAGTCGTGACGCCGGAATCGTTAGGTGTCAAAAAGATCAAACACTTCGGTTGGTTCCGTGAGCACATTGCCGCTTCCTCCTGGAAAACAGCAACTACCTGGCTCACTACGCAGCTGAACTAAGGGCCTAAACGCTCCCGACGACTTTCAGGATGGCTTCGGCAAGCTGCATGGGAACTTCCTCCTGCAAAAAATGACCCGCCCCGGTTTCCTCGACTGGTGCCGAAGGAAAAAGCTCCTGCATCTTTTTCAGTGAGCGGCCGAGTATCGGATCCTTTTTACCCCAAACCAGGCGCACCGGCCCGCGGAAATTTCGTGCCCAATTGTCGACCTCGCCCATAGTGTTCACTGTCGGATGCTCAAGATTCAGCGGCACCATCCGCGCAAAGGCCAGCGGTGCTACGCGATCCGCCTGTTTTCGCATTGGGTAAGCATAGGCGCGCTTCTGTGCCCGGCCAATGCTCTTTGGATCGCCCTGTACTTTGTGCAACACGGGAATCGGATAGTTAAATCGTTTAAATGCGAGGTCACTGATTATCGGTTGATTGGCAAACCGATGGAACGCGGTTGTTCGTGGTTGTTTTTTTGGTTGCACCAGCGTGGTGTTTGCGAAGACCGCTCCGTGGATCCATTGTGGATGACGTGCAGCCGCGAGACCGAGTATTGGTCCGCCCCAGTCCTGGCCGACAATCGTAATCGACTCCAACTGCAACGCTCCCATCAACGCACTGATTTGGTTGGCATGAAATTCCAGCGTGTGGATCGAGGGATCGCGCGGTTTGCTGCTGAGACCCAGACCGATCAGGTCGGGCGCGAGGATCCGGACGCCACCGGGAATCAGCCTGGCGATAACCCGGCGCCATAAGTAACACCACGTCGGATTGCCATGCTGCAGCAACACGACCGGCCCGCTACCCTCGTCCACAAAGTGGACCGTGTGTGGTCCATTTCTGAACACCCGACGTGCATACGGAAACTGTTCGGTAATCCAGTCGGGCAGGGCAGGGGCTTGCTCAAAAGTGATTTCCGACATAAGAACAACAGTTTAGCAGAGGTCGCAATCCGGTATGAGATCATGCCCCCTGCGACAGTTCGCCAGTTTCGGCTCGGAAGGCCCTTCATGTGTTTGTTAGTCTTTGCCTGGGACTGTCATCCGCGATACCAATTCGTGTTCGCCGGCAATCGCGATGAGTTTCATTCTCGTCCAGCGCGCCCGGCACAATGGTGGGAGGGCCAGGACTTGCTGGCAGGCCGCGACGAACAGGCTGGCGGTACCTGGCTCGGTGTCCGCAGCGACGGGCGATTTGCGGTTGTCACTAATTTTAGAGAAATGCACACACGCCGCGATGACGCCCGATCCCGTGGCGAACTGGTTAACGGGTATTTACAGGGTAATGAGTCTTTTCGCTCATCGCACACTGCCGAGCAGTACAACGGTTTCAACTTGATTCTCGGCGACTTAGGCAACGGGCCCCTCGCTTATCAAAGCAATCGAGGCGAGCCCTGCGAAATCGAACCGGGTTTGCACGGTCTGAGCAATCATCAACTGGACACACCGTGGCCCAAAGTAACACGTGCCACGAAGCGTCTGCGCGAACTGATGAAACGACCGTCAATAGAAGCCGATGGGTTCATGCAACTGCTGGCCGACCCACAACAGGCAAAGCCAGCGGAACTTCCCGATACCGGAATCGGATACGAGCTGGAACAGCTTTTGTCGTCGGTTTTTATCGTGAGCCCGGATTACGGCACGCGCTGTTCCACCGTTGTCTTGCTGGATCGCGATGGCCGCATGCAGTTCGTAGAAAGACGTTTTGACCGTGCTGGAAAAAACGTCGGCGAGAGTCGGTTTGCGTTTCAGATTCGGTGAATCTCTCGAAATTGACAGCCAACCCTGTCATGATTCTGCTTACGATTCGATACAGGCTGCAAACATGCGTACGGTTTCTATTTTGACTCTGCTTCTGGTCGGCGTGTCGGTCACTGGCTGCGGACCCCGTAATACAGCTCCTTATCCAAAACATCAGGCCGCCGCACAGGAAATGGCGCAACGCCTGATGATTGTCGACACCCATATCGATGTGCCTTACAGGCTGGAAAAGGAATACGAAGATATCTGGGAGGCCACCGAAAAAGGCGATTTCGACTACCCGCGTGCTGTCCGTGGCGGTCTCAACGTTCCATTCATGTCTATCTATGTGCCGGCCAAGTACGAACACGATGGTGGCGCCAAAGAGCTGGCGGACTCTCTGATCAACATGGTCGAGCAAATTTCCCATCGGGCTGCAGAAAAATTTGCCATTGCAACGAATACCAAACAAGTGGCAGAACTCATGAACGATAGTCGCATTGCACTTACAATGGGGATGGAGAACGGCGCGCCGATAGAAGGAGACCTGAAGAATCTTCAACACTTTTATCAACGCGGCATACGCTACATCACGCTAACGCACTCGAAAGCCAATCACATTTCAGATTCGTCGTACGACGAGGAACGTCCCTGGAACGGACTTAGTCCCTTTGGTAGAGAACTCGTACAGGCAATGAATGAGACCGGCGTAATGGTCGACGTATCGCATTTAAGCGATGAGGCCTTTTATGATGTAATGGGTATTACAGCTACACCAGTCATCGCCAGTCATTCTTCGGTGCGAGCTTTTACGCCGGACTGGGAACGCAACATGGACGACGACATGATTCGTGCGCTAGCCGACAATGGCGGTGTAATTCAAATCAATTTCGGTTCAAGTTTTGTCAATAAACGCTCGCACGCCTGGATGATCAAACGCGGGGAAATACGCGACGCTTATCTGGAAGAACATGGTTATGAGTCCGACGGCGACGAAGCCGAGGCATTCAGCGACGAATATCGGGAAAAGAACCCCTATTACTTTGCTGACCTTGATGACGTGCTGGACAACATCGACCACGTTGTCAACCTGGTTGGCATTGACCACGTTGGTATCGGTTCCGACTATGACGGCGTAGGCGACAGTCTCCCCGCGGGACTGAAAGACGTATCGTCGTATCCGAACCTGATAGCCGGTTTGCTGGCCCGCGACTATGGCGAGGCCGATGTCGAAAAGATTCTGTCGGGTAACCTGCTACGGGTCTGGCGTGAGGTGGAAGACTACGCCGCCACGCACTGAACCAGAAGTCTATTTCGTTTCATGCGTAAAAACGCCATCCCACTGCGAACCGGGGGGTGAGGCCCTGTAATTCTGAATGCGATTAAGATAGACCTGATACAACGGTCCATGCCAATCGACTGAATCTGGCTCGGCAGCCGCTGCGGCGAGTTTACGCAGAACCCCCTCAGCCTCGTCCCACTCCTGGGCCCAATACAATACCAAGGCCTTGTGAAACGCACACATGAACTTGTTTTCTATTTCGTTGAGATGACAGCAGAGATCGAGCGGCTCATAAATGCCTACAGGTTCCTCGCGGCCTTTTACCCGTACCCGGTCCAGCTCCAGAAAAGTGAAGTCCGGTGCGGCCGCCCGGGTGGTTTCACTGACGATAATCGATACACCGTAGTTCTTGGTCAGTCCTTCCAGCCTCGCGCCAAGATTTACCGCATCCCCCAAGACCGTGTAGGCCACACGAAACTCCGAACCCATATTACCCACGTTCATGACACCGGTATTGAGACCGACACCCAACTTGATTCCAGGCCAACCGCGACTGGCAAAGTCCCGGTTCATTTCATTCAGACCCTGGATTATTGATCGCGCCGTGAGGATGCCGGCATGCGCGTGATCAGTGTGCGGTAAGGGTGCGCCCCAAAAAGCCATGATCGCATCACCCATGTACTTGTCGATGGTGCCCCGATTCTCGTGAATGACCCGAGTCATGGGAGTGAGCAACTCGTTCATCAGCGTAGTCAGTTCTTTTGGTTTCAAACCTTCCGACATAGTAGTAAACCCACGCACATCGGAAAACAAAACGGTCATGTCCCTCGCCTGGCCCTCGAGCGTAATGGAGTCCGGTTGTTCAGCCATTTCATCCACAACTTCCGGTGGAACATATTGACCGAACAGTTTGGTAATCGACTTCTTGTTTCTGTGCTCGATCAAAAATCCCCAGGTCATATGCACCAGAAACACGGCAAGAATCATCAGCAGGGGACTGGCCAGCGGCAAAATCAGGCCCTGACGCCAAGACCAAAAATTACCCGCGATCACCAGACCGCTAAGGCCGGCTATCAAAAAGATTGTCCACTTTGGCGT
>Ga0224508_10000155_pt1 | contig 72551 bp, 72 predicted proteins | sample SF_Jan12_sed_USG_4_FD_170157 | JGI IMG/M metagenome (GOLD analysis project Ga0224508, IMG submission 170157) | Sediment microbial communities from San Francisco Bay, California, United States - SF_Jan12_sed_USGS_21 | ecosystem: Environmental > Aquatic > Marine > Sediment | place: USA... | reverse complement strand
TTACGTGCCTAATAAGCCTGTCGAAGTCGATGCCGCCGCAATGGCCGAAGCAAAACAATTGCTGGAAGAAAAAGAGACAGGTAAATGAGTTTCTGGATTATCGTCATCGCGCTGCTCGCGCTCGCGCTTGTCATTTTACTGGTCCCGCTGATCCGGTCTTCCCGGGCCCAGCAGGGTGATCAGCGACAACAGCAGAATATCCAGATTGCGCGCGAGAAGAAGCAACAGCTCGAAACGCAGCTGGTGGATGGCGAGATTGACCAGGCTGCCTACGATAGTGCATTCCTGGATTTGCAGACCTCGCTCGCACTGGAGCTCGATAGCGGTGAAGCCGATAGCGAAAAATCGCGCGGCAAGTGGATGGCAGTCGTGGTATTGCTGGCGATACCGCTTAGCAGCGTCGCTTTATACCTGGTTTATGGTGAGTACCGGGTAATCGAAAACCCGCAACTGGTAAAAGCTGTGCCGCAGCAACAGGCTGCGACCGCGCCGCAAATGAGCCTCGATGAAATGGTCGTTGCAGTCAAGGAAAAGCTGCGCGCTAATCCAGAGGATGCAGAAGGCTGGTTTATGCTCGGTCGGGCCCTGATGGGCAAGCAGCAGTATAATGAAGCGGTAACGGCTTTTCAGCGGAGTAACGACCTGATCGGCGACGAACCCGGAATCCTGTTTGCACTTGCCGATGCACTGGCGATGCAAAACAACGGCAATCTGCTGGGCGAACCGGAAGCACTGGTAAAACGCGGACTGGAACTCGCACCCCGTTTTCCTAATGGACTCTGGCTGGCTGGAATGGCTGCTGAGCAGCGCAAGGATTACAAGGCGGCGCATGTTTACTGGACGCAGCTATTGCCTTTGATTGCGGATAACCCAGGCTCGGTACGCGAAATCAAGGGCCTGATCGCGATGCTCGAAGAACGTGAGCCCGAACTTGCCAGCGTGGTGAGTACTGGTGCCAGCCTCAATCTGGTCGTCGATATCAGCGCTGATCTTAAATCCAGGTCCAGTCCCGGGGCCGCAGTGTTTGTTTATGCCAAGGCGATGCAGGGACCCCCGATGCCGCTGGCGGTCAAAAAGTTACAACTCAGTGATTTACCGGTAACGCTTACCTTAAGTGATGATGACGCGATGATGCCGACGCTGAAGTTATCGACCTTCGACCAGGTTATCGTAGGTGCTCGCGTTTCCAGCAGTGGTAAACCGGTCGCCCAGGCGGGTGACTTTTACACCGAGATTGAAGCGGTGGATAGCAAAAATCCACCCGCGCAAATCACCTTGACCATCGACCAGGTCAAGTAGCCAGGCGATCAACCAAAGGTCTCCTTGATCTCGTCAAAGGGTGCGGTTATTGCGTATACCTCTCCGTATCCCAGCTGTTTCAAGGTTTGCGCTGCCAGCGACGCCCGGCCACCGCCACCGCAATGGGTCAGGATAACAGTCGTCGCCTCGGGGCAGACTTTATGAACCTGCATTTCGAGCAGCCCGCGTGAGATGTTGATCGAATCGGTTAGCTTTGATTCCTCGGCGCTGTGAGCCTCGCGCACATCGACGATGACGGCATCGGAGTTTTCATCATATATTTTCTTCGCCGTGGCAACGTCTACGCATTCGATATGCTGTTGAGCTTCCGTTATTAAATCGCCTGCAGATTTGAGCATGATAGTTTCCTGGTTTCCCGTTACTTCCGAAAGCAATAGTTTACCGCGAAATGGTTCCGGAACAAGGCTATCCCGTTGGCGCTGACTGGAACTGGTCGGGCGGAGAGCAGCAGGTTTAATAGTCAATATAAGCCAATCGACGAGTTCAGGATGTCCTGGATCGGGGCTAATTTTCAAAAGTTTCTGCGACCGCCGCGCGTTCGACCGGAATCGAGACGATGCTCCAGTTGTCCACTGCCCATTGCAGGATATCCTGCGGCCCGGCATTTTCCAGTTCGGGCTGGGGTGACTGGCCCAGGTGGCTTAGTGCGGCGAACAGCTGTCTCGACGGGTTCTGGTGATCCAGCGCATTGGCCCCGGTTTGTTTGCTGAGCTTTACGCCCTGTGCATTGTTGACCAGTGGAATGTGCACGTAGTCGGGGGTTTTGAATCCCAGTTTTTGCTGCAGGTAGATATGCAGGCAAGTGTTTTCCAGCAAATCGGCACCACGTACAACTTCGGTAATGTTCTGTAACTCGTCATCGACCACCACGGCCAGGTGGTAGGCGTAGATGTTATCCGCGCGCCTGAGCACGAAATCGCCAACCGATTCAGGCAGGTTCAAGGCAAATTCACCATACACCCGGTCGACAAATTTTATCCATTGCGCATCCCCGGTATTTAGCCGGATCGAATGGTTTTCGAGGGGAAACTGCTTTAAGCGGCAGTTACCGGGATAAATCTGTCCCAGGGGTCCGCTGGCCACACCCTGTTCGCGCAGGGTCCTGCGGCTGCATTCACAGGCGTAACAATCCTCCTGGTTCAGTAACTTGTCGAGATAGTACTGGTACTTTTCAAAACGTTGACTCTGATAGCTGACGGCTCCGTCCCACTCGAAGCCGAAGGCCTCCAGGTCGCGCAGAATTTGATCACTGGCGCCGGCCACCACACGGGGTGTATCAACGTCCTCGATACGCAACAGCCAGTCACCCTGTTGGGACTTCGCCTGGCAATAGCTCGCCAGGCCCGCGACCAGGGAGCCATAATGCAGGGGTCCCGAAGGCGAGGGCGCGAATCGTCCAGTCAATGGCGTCAAGACAGCAGGTTTTCGAGAATGCTTTGGTAAATATCGGACAGTTGATCGAGTTCCTGCGTATTCACATGTTCGTTAAGCTTGTGAATCGACTCGTTTACCGGACCAAGCTCAAGCACCTGTGCACCCGTGGGGGCGATAAATCGACCGTCCGAGGTGCCACCCGTGGTTTCGAGAGAGGTCGTCAGCCCCGTATGTTGTTTAATAGCCTGTTGCGCCGCTGCAACCAGTTCGCCTTCAGGCGTCAGGAACGGGTATCCTGAAATCGACCAGTCGATGTCGTAATCAAGCTCATGCTTGTCGAGTATCACGCGGGTGGTTTCTATGATTTGCCTGGCATCGATCTCGGTCGAGTAGCGCAAGTTGAACGCAATCTCGGCGTGGGCCGGAACCACGTTATGTGCTCCGGTACCTGAATTGATATTCGAAATCTGGAAACTGGTGGGCGGAAAAAAACGGTTTCCCTGGTCCCACTCGTGCCGCGCAAGTTCGTGCAATGCCGGCATTGCACGGTGGATCGGGTTGTCTACCTTGTGCGGATAAGCGACGTGCCCCTGGACGCCGTGAATCACGAGTTTTGCACCGATCGAGCCGCGTCGGCCGTTTTTGACAACATCGCCTACGTGGACGTGACTGGAGGGTTCTCCTATCAGGGCCCAGTCGATTTTTTCACCCCTGGCCTCGAGCCTCTCGATCACCTTGACGGTGCCGTTAACAGCGATACCTTCCTCGTCGCTGGTGATTAGCAGCGCTATCGAACCGTTATGATCCGGGTGCTCAACAACATACCTTTCGCAGGCAGTCACCATTGCCGCGATGCTCGATTTCATATCCGCGGCACCGCGGCCAAACAGGTTGCCGTCGCGAATTTCCGGGGTAAACGGATCACTATGCCATTTCTCCAGCGGTCCTGGCGGTACCACGTCGGTATGGCCGGCAAAGGCAAGCACCGGTCCGGTCTTGCCGCGGCGCGCCCACAGGTTGGTGACTTCATCGAAAACCAGTATTTCGCAGTCAAAACCAATCGCCTCGAGGCGCTCGATCAATAACGCCTGGCAACCGGCATCGTCCGGGGTTACCGAGGGTCTGGCTATCAGGTCCGATGCAAGTTTCAGGGTTGCACTTGCCATAGCTTAGCCAAAGATCTCCTGGTATTGCGCCGCACTGAAGCCAAGATGTAGCTGCTCGTCTTTAGCCAGTATCGGTCGCTTGATGATCGCCGGATTGTCGAGCATTACACTGATAGCCGTTACCAGATCGATACGCTCCTTGAGCGGGTCTGGCAAGGCGCGCCAGGTGGTGCCACGACGATTCAGCATGGCCTCCCAGCCCAACACGGCTACCATGGATTGCAGCTGCTCCTTATCAAGCCCCTGCTTGCGATAGTCATGGAATACAAACTCGACCCTGTGATCGTTCAACCATGCCCTGGCCTTTTTGATCGTGTCACAATTGGGAATTCCGTATAATGTTACCGCGTTAACCATGGCCTACCTATACGTTGCGTATCAGTTCGTTGATCCCGACCTTGGCGCGTGTTTTTTCATCGACCTGTTTGACTATAACCGCGCAGTAAAGACTGTACTTCCCGTTCTCGGATGGCAAATTTCCGGCGACCACGACCGAACCTTCGGGAATACGTCCATAGGTCACCTGGTCAGTTTCGCGATTATATATCTTAGTACTTTGGCCAATATAGACGCCCATCGAGATTACCGAGTTCTTTTCGACAATCACGCCTTCGACAACCTCCGAGCGGGCTCCGATGAAACAGTTGTCCTCGATAATGGTCGGGGATGCCTGAAGCGGCTCGAGTACGCCTCCGATGCCAACCCCGCCCGAAAGATGCACGTTTTTGCCGATTTGAGCGCAGGACCCGACTGTTGCCCAGGTATCGACCATGGTGCCGCTGTCGACGTAAGCTCCGATATTGACGTAGGAAGGCATCATTACGACACCAGGCGCGACAAACGATCCCTTGCGCGCCACGGCCGGGGGAACCACGCGAACCCCACTGGCAGCATGCTGTTCGGTTGAACAGCCGTCAAACTTGGAGTCGATCTTGTCGAAGTACTGGGTAAATCCACCCGGCATGATTTGATTTTCACGAATGCGAAACGACAACAGTACTGCTTTCTTGAGCCACTCGTTGACCTGCCAGCCGCCGGCGACCGGCTCGGCAACGCGCTGCTGTCCTGAATCGAGAAGCTCGATCGCCTCGAGCACAGCATTCTTGATTTCGGCATCGACGTTGCCGGGATTTATTTCAGCGCGATTTTCGAACGCCTGTTCGATAACTTGCTGAAGTTCAGCCATGGTGTTTCTCCTAAAGACCCGCTAACAGTGAATTGATTCGTTTGGCCGCATCGAGGCATTCGTCCAGGGGGGCTACCAGCGCCATGCGCACCCGGTTTTCTCCGGGATTGCCTTCACCATGATCACGTGCCAGGAATCTGCCTGGCAGCACGGTCACGTTTTGTTCAGCGTAAAGACGTTGTGCGAACTCGGTATCTGAAATTGGCGTTTTGGCCCACAGGTAAAAACCCGCCTGCGGTTTCTGCGGCGCGAGTGTATCAGAAAGCAGTGCCAAAACCTGCTCAAATTTTTGCCGGTATAGATACCGATTTTCGACAACATGGGCTTCATCACCCCAGGCCACGGTACTTGCGGTTTGCGTCGCTGGTGGTAAAGCACAACCGTGATAGGTTCGGTAGAGTAGGAATTTTTCTATTATTTGTGCATCTCCCGCCACGAACCCCGAACGCAATCCCGGTAAATTAGATCGCTTCGACAGGCTGTGAAATGCCAGGCAATGCCTGAAACTGTCGTTTCCCATACCCGCGGCAACGCCAAGTAGCCCCGGGGGTGGATTTTTTTCTTCAAAGTAAATCTCTGAATAGCACTCATCGCTGGCGATAACAAAATCGTGGCGATGGGCCAGCTCGATCAATCGTTCGAGGTATTGACGCGACATGACCGACCCGGTTGGATTACCGGGATTGCAAATGTAAATCATCTGGCAGTCCGACCATTCCCGTGCGTCAACCTGGTCTAGGTCGGGAAGGAAATCTTTTTCCGGCAGGCAATCGAGATAACGCGGTGATGCGCCAGCCAGCACCGCGGCACCCTCGTATATCTGGTAAAACGGATTCGGCATCAAAACCAGCGGATTGGAGGCAGTGCGATCGATGATGCACTGGGCGATAGCAAACAGGCCTTCGCGCGTACCGCTTACCGGCAACAGGTTCACTTCCGGATCCAGTAGATCCTGTGCTATCGAGTAGCGTGATGTTAGCCAGTTCGCAATCGCCTGGCGCAACTCGTCTTTGCCGCGCGTGCCGGGGTAGGTCGATAACTGGTGCAGATGAGCGATCAGGTTCTCGACCACAAACTGGGGTGCCGGATGCCTGGGTTCACCGATTGACAAGGCGATATGATCGAGCTGTGCCGGGGGATGCAGGTTCTCTTTCAGCTGGGCCAGTTTTTCAAACGGGTAAGGCTGTAGCAGGGATAAATCTTCGTTCATGGGTGCCTGGTCAGTGCTGGTGCGGACAGTATAACGGCACCGACAGAGTTTTAAATGATTAGCACGAAACGGATACACCTCGAATTTAGAGGTGTTGTGAATAATTTACATTTGGTGGGTTGGGATTTGAGACCCAGGTCCCAGTTATAATTGCGCTGCTGCTTATAATTTAATTCTCAAGACCCTCCTTAAGTTATATGTTTGTGTGTTAGCCCCATCTACCCGATGGGGTTTTTTTCTTTTGAGCTGCTGCGCTCGCACATGCATTACCAATAACGACGATAAATGCTCATTTAGGATTGGGTGAAAGTTTCTGCTTGCGCAGGGGCTACCAGCAACTAGGCGATAGCGATGTCGCGCCGGCCCGGGGTACTAAGGGTTTTGCCATCACTACTGTAGGTTTTATAATTACTCGAGGCACCAAGCCCGGTCAGTATACCGAGTGAACGTTTTACGCGGTCCCGACCCCTGCTGACCAGCAGGCTATTGATCTGAATGGCATGTTGCAGTTGTACCAGGCTTTGTATTAACTGCTGGTAAAGCCCGGAGACCCGGTTTTGCTCATCGTCACACCAGGTCATGCATTTCTCAAAGCCGTCGTTATCCTGACTAAAACCATAGTCGGACAGCAGCTGGTAACGCTGTTGCTCGAGTCTTTCGATATCATCAACTGCAAAATCCGGATTTGACAGCGAGTCTTGCAGGTTTTCCAGTCGATTTTCGGCTATTGCCTGCTTGATATTGACCAGGTATTCGGTGGCCCCGCTAATACGTGCGTTATGTGCTTCCAGCAGTTCAATCAGTTGTTCACGACATGATTGGCTATTCATGGCAGTAACTTCTCGATTTCACTATATTTGCGCGCGATCACTTCGGCGTCGGTCTGGTACTCCCCCTTGCCGATTGCCTGCTTAATCGCTTCTACGCGGGCCTCGTTAACTTCAGGAAGATTCTTGATTTGTTCGCTCAGTTCCTCGATCAGCGTGGTGCTGCTCAGTTCGACGGTACTTGCTTCGCTGGCTGTATTGGCAGCAGGTTTGTTTTGTGCAGCCTGCTGGTTTGTTTTCGCAGTAGAACCAGCCTTGGTATCCCCGGATACCCCGGTATTTCGCAGGCGGTTTTGCGTGTTAATCGCGTCGGACATTGCTGGTCTCCTTGAGATTCCTGTTTACCTTATCGGCCGTATGACAAAATAGTTTACTGTTAAAAGCATTTAGATTCATTAGATGCTTACCCGTACCAGGGCTTCACCCGAGACTATCCCTTCGACAACTCTAAGCGACTGGCTATTGCGAACCTTTACTACCTGGCCGAGGGTGGCGGACTTCAGGGCTGTGCCGGACGATTTGATTTGCAGCCCGTTGTAATCTAATACCAGCGTAACCTGTTGGCCCGAGCGAACCATTAACCGGGGACTCAGGTTTTTAGGGGTAAGAACGGTTCCCCGCTTCAGGTTACGTCGCGCCTGCAGCTGATCGAAGCTGCTGTTTTTCACGTAGTAGCCATTTTTAAGTAGCGCTATATTATGCTTCTGAAAGGTGACCGCCGATGTGTCAATATTTTGACCTTTCAGTAATGGATTGGCGGTAACGATGACGTCATCGAAGACTTCAATGCGCACCGGTAAATGAATTTTCCAGCCAGAATCTATCGGACAACGCACCAGGATTGCTGTATTCCCCAGGGCTATGTCAGGCCGCACGAAATCGACCACCAGGGCTTCCGGGCATACCTTAAGGCGCAGCCTCGAATCCAGCTTGCTAAGCTGAAAGCGAGGTGGATAGGGGCTCTCGTAAGGATATTTCGAGATAAAGGATTCAGTTTGCATACGGATCGAAGCCAGGCTCTGGTAATCCGCAGCCAGTAGCGACGATGAGGATGCCACTATGAAACAGGCCGTTATCGCTAGCTGCAATAGGGACCTTGTAACGGTTTTCAGAATCATTTGCTTGGTCATGACAAGAGTCACTGCAATAATCAGGCCAAAACCCTGCTTTGTTACCAGCTTTAAAATGGTATCGATCCGCGGCAAATTCGGGGGGGCGTTTTTGCAGCGACGTCGATTTCAGGATTTCAGGCAATTCTGCAGGACAGTACTCGCTTTCGCGATTTTGCAGGCTGCAGTCACCAGCAGCGCCTGAGAGGTGTAGAACTTGCTTGTGGAGTATCGTGACGGCTTTCTGCAGGGGCTGCAAGAAGGCGGCAATATTGCCTCTTTGTGTTGCCGCATTGCCACCCATGGGCCAGACGTCAGGACCTAAGTCTTTGATTCACAATAATAATAATTTGGTGGCACCGTCTATGCAAAGGTAGCCGTAATGATGATTTACGGTGAGAACCATGCCCATTAGCTTTGAAAGAGCCTTTTCAATACACGATGACGCGCTGCTGCTACGTGGCCAGCGCACCTCGATCCTGGCTTCTAATATCGCCAACGCTGATACCCCGAACTATAAAGCGCGCGATATTGACTTTGGCGCAATGCTGCGCAACGCAAGCCAGCAGCAGGTTGGCCAGGTTGCGATGGCGAGCACGCATCGTGACCACATTGCACCCCAGGCAAACACCATGCAACCGGCACTGATGTATCGTAATCCCTTACATCCGTCGTTGGACGGCAACACTGTAGATTCACACGTTGAACAGGCCAAGTTTTCCGAAAATGCGCTGATGTTTCAAACCAGCTTTAGTTTTCTTAATAGCAAGGTTACGGGTCTTATGAAGGCCCTGAAGGGAGAATAATCATGGGACTGTTTGCCAATTTTAATATTTCTGGAAGCGCAATCAGCGCGCAGTCGGTGCGACTGAATACCATCGCCAGTAACCTGTCCAATGTCGAAACCAGCGCCAGCAGCGAGGCCGAGGCTTATCGCTCGCGCCAGCCGGTGTTCCAGGCAATGCTCGGCGATCATGCACGACCGGGTGAGGTCGGTGTGAAGATGCTTCAAATCGTTGAAAGCCAGGAGAAGGTTACAAGTCGTTACGAACCGGGTCACGTGCTTGCCAATGAAGAGGGTTTTGTGTTTGGCAGCAATGTCAACCCGGTCGAAGAGATGGCTAACATGATTTCGGCTTCACGCGCCTACCAGAATAACGTGCAAGTATTGAGCACCTCACGCGACCTGTTGTTACGGGTTCTGTCGTTGGGAAGTTAACGGAGACTGAAGATGTCTGATATCGATACTAATTCGATTTATGCCCAGCTTGGTTTAAGCCAGCCTGCGGAAAATAACACCAGGGACAACGATGAACTTGGGCAGGCCGAATTTCTGGCATTGATGACTGCCCAGCTGCAATACCAGGATCCACTCGCGCCAATGGAAAATGGAGATTTCCTCGGCCAGATGGCCCAGTTCGGTACCGTCAGTGGCATCAATGATTTGAACGCAACATTTAACACTTTGAGTTCGTCATTCCAGTCAAACCAGGCCTTACAGGCTTCGACCCTGGTTGGTCGGCGCGTCCTGGTCCCTGCACAAACCGGCATCCTGAATGAGGGTGCTAACTTGATGGGGTCTGTTGAGCTCGCTCAACCTGCCAGCAATTTAGTCGTTACGATCAAGAATGCTGCCGGCCAGCTGGTAAATCGCCAGGAGTTGGGTCTGCAGCAGGCAGGCCTGATCGATTTTGAATGGAATGGTCTCGATGCAGATGGCAACAGTTTGCCGAGTGGTGAATACCAGATTGCCGCAGAAGTTTATCGAGGAACCGAGGTTACCTCGGGAAGTATGTTTTCGGTGGTTGATGTCGAGAGTGTAACGCTCGGCGTCGGTGGTCAGGACCTCACGCTCAGCGTGTCCGGCCTCGGCGATATCGACATGGGCCAGGTTCGCAAAATAATGTAACAAGGCAGGAGAATATAATGTCATTTAATGCAGCACTCAGCGGATTACAGGCCGCAACCGTCGATCTTAGCGTTACCAGCAATAATATCGCTAACGTCGCAACCACCGGATTCAAGAATTCGCGCACCGAATTTGGCGATCTGTTCGAAATTTCACCTTTTGGTAATACATCTACCCAGGTCGGTAGTGGCGTAGAGGTATTGAGCGTCAGTCAGCAGTTCGACCAGGGTAACCTGAAGTTTACCGACGCCAGCCTCGACATGGCGATCAGCGGCCAGGGCTTTTTTATCACCAACAAAACCCTGACCGGCAGCGACATCTCTTATACCCGGGCCGGCCAGTTTGGCGTTGATAACTCTGGAACCATCACCAATAGCGCGGGCGAATTCTTGCAGGCTTTCCCGGTAGACGCGAGTGGTAATGTTACCTCGACCAGCCTGAACACTACGATCCCGATTGTTTTGCCGGCAACCACTGGCGCCCCGCAGGCGACGACCGAGGTAGAGGTCGGTCTGAACCTGGATGCTTCGAGACCCGGGATCGACCCTGTCACGTTCGACCCGACCGCGAGCAACACCTATTCACATGCAACTTCGACCACGGTGTATGACTCACTCGGCGCCTCGCATGTGATGTCCTACTATTTCATCCATGACCTGCCGGGATCGGCGACAAATCCACTTCCAGGTGACCCTAACCAGTGGATTGTTGCTTCCTATCTTGATGGTGCCGAAGTCGATATCGCGGGCGGTACTGCGGTTGCCCACCTGAACGGCGGTTTGCCGGTTACCCAGGATGTCGGAATCCTGAATTTCAATCCTGATGGCAGTTTTGCCAGCAGTACTCCTGCTGCGCTGCAAAACGTTGCGATCCCGTTAACCACCGGTGCTAACCCACTCACGATACTGCATGATTTCGCCAACAACAGCACGACCCAGTTTTCGGCTGCGTTTTCTGTCAGCACTCTCGATCCCGATGGCTTTACCACGGGCAGGCTGACGGGGCTTGATATCTCCGAGGAAGGATTGCTACGTGCGACCTACAGTAACGGTATCCAGACTCCCATGGGCCAGGTTGCGATGGCTGATTTTGCCAATGTCCAGGGATTGAACGCCGTGGGTGGAACCGCCTGGCAGGAGACCATCGAATCGGGTCCGGTAATCACCGGTGCTGCCGGAACCGGGCGCTTCGGCCTGATTCAATCGGGGGCGCTGGAAACCTCTAACGTCGACCTGACGCAAGAACTGGTAGGCCTGATTACTGCACAGCGTAACTTCCAGGCCAACGCGCGTTCGATCGAAACAGCAAATTCGATCACCGATACCATTATCCAGATTCGATAAAGCATTGAGATTTAAATCGTAATGGATGATTACCTGTACCTGGCAATGAATGGAGCTGCGCAAGCGATGCTTGCGCAGCAAAGTAACGCCAATAACCTTGCCAATGTCAGTACAGTTGGTTTCAAGTCCGCGCTGGACTTTTTCGAATCAAACCCGGTATCCGGTCCAGGATACGCTGATCGTGTGTACGTCAGTGACGAGGGCAGTGGTGCTAATTTGAATCCTGGTGCAGTCGTTACCACCGGGCGAGATCTTGACCTTGCACTTAATGGTGACGGATGGTTTACGGTTCAGGCCGCTGATGGTAGCGCCGCGTATTCACGACGCGGCGATTTCAGAATCGACCCGAACGGGCTGCTGCTCAACGGCGCCAATCAAATTGTACTGGGTGACGGCGGTCCGATAACAATTCCGCAATTTGAAAGCCTGCAGATCGGTCGTGACGGCAGTATCAGTATTCGTCCCACCGGTCAGGCCGCCAATGCCATGGTAGGGGTGGATCGAATCCGCCTGGTTAATCCGCCGCAGGATCAGCTTTATCGTGGTGAAGACGGGTTGTTTCGCAGTCGAGATGGCATCGAGGCCGTCGCCGACGCTTCGGTTAGCGTAACCGCGGGTGCACTCGAAGCAAGCAATGTCAACACGGTCGACGCGATGGTGCGAATGATTGATTATGCGCGCTACTACGAGCACCAGGTCAAACTGATGAAGCTTGCCAGTGAGAACGACGAAGCCAGTGCGAGTTTGATGCGTATGCCCGGCTAGCGTGGCAAAATAACCGGGTATTGACTACCGGGAACAGTTTTGAACGAATCGGATAGCGCACGCCAGGATTTCCTGGCGCTGCGCGATAACGCCTCCAGTGCTCAACTAGCGACTCTCGCTAAAGACACGACTCCCGAGGCGAGTTACGCACCCTGTATTTTGTTTGCAGGTGATTACTATCTTTTCCTCAGTCAGCTAGCGAGCCACACAGCTAACCTGATGAGCAATCCCGAGCTTGGTTTGATGCTGATCGAAGATGAATTCGAAGCAGCAAATGCATTTGCCCGAAGGCGTATCAGCCTGCAGGGCAGGGCCGAGCCTGTTGAGCGGGAAAGTGATATATTCAAAAGCGTGCTCAGCGAGTTTCATCAACGTTTTGGCAAGGTGATGAAGATCATTGAACCGCTCCCTGATTTTCAACTGTTTTGCGTGCGGGTAACAACGGGTCGATTTGTTCGTGGGTTTGGGCAGGCCTACGAATTAACCGGGGAAAGATTCGACGACCTCCACCTCACCGATCCGAGGCGATGAAATGAAGGCCCCGGGTGAGATTTTCTTTGATCAGCGCAAGCGAGCCTATCTTAATCCGGAAGGTGCCGATCGCCCGCTGAAAAGTCCCATCCCCCATGACACCCTGGTTAAGGCTCGAAAGTATCGCCTGCAACGATTACGTACAAAGTTGCAGGAATTCGATTGTGCGGCAATTCTGCTCTACAGTCCGATCAATATCCGCTACGCCCTCGATGTGACTAACATGCAGGTCTGGACCGCACACGATGCGATGCGTTACGCGCTGATTTTTGCTGACGGGCCGGCAATCATGTTCGAGTTCAAGGGCTGCCATCATTTGTGTGACGGTTACGAAGGTATCGATGAGGTACGCAACTCGATTCCGTGGATTTTTATGGAAACCGGCACTCGCAGCGTAGAAATGGTGCGCGACTGGAGCCGCGAAATAGCTGGCCTGATGCGTGAATACGGCGCCAATAGACGTATTGCGATCGACAAGGTCGAGCCACCTGGGTTCAAGGCGCTCGAAGCGGAAGGTTTCGAATATGTCGAAGGTCAGCAAATTACTGAACTGGCGCGCGCGCTCAAAAGCGAGGACGAATTGACCTTGATGCGATGGACGATACGCGTTTGTGAGGCCGGGATGGCGCGCATGTACGAGAACTCACTACCGGGACGCACCGAGCAGGAATTGTGGGCGGAATTACATTACGAAAATGCGCGTTCCGGTGGGGAATGGCTTGAAACCCGCTTGCTGACCTGCGGGGCACGCACCAATCCCTGGTACCGGGAATGCTCAGACTATGTCTGCCAACAAGGGGAAATGATCTCATTTGACACCGACCTGATCGGGCCTTACGGATACTGCGCCGATCTGTCGCGTTCGTGGACCTGCGGCTATACCGCGATGACAGCAAAGCAATCCGAACTTTACCGCGCGGCTGTCGAGCAGATAAATCACAACCTGCAAATTATCCAGCCCGGGATGAGTTTTCGCGAGTTCAATGCGAAGTCCTGGCAGATTCCGCAACAGTATCAACCCTATCGCTACTCGCTGGCGGCACATGGTGTCGGCATGGCGGACGAATGGCCGGTGATTCCGCTGCACCCCGATTTTGAAACCGCGGGTGAAGGTTATTTCGAGGAAAACATGGTGCTCTGCGTGGAAAGCCTTATCGGTGAAAAAGGCAGCGAGTCGGTTAAGCTGGAAGTCCAGGTGGTGGTCAGGGACGGGGGCATCGAACGTCTCGACAGTTTCCCGTTCGAGGAGATTTAGTTCGCGTTTCAGGGATCACGATTGGCACTGTGATCGTTGTATCTGCTTCGCTTTGCCAGGCCGATGTTTCAATTTTCGCGGATGAAATTAATGCAAAATTCGCTAGAAACTTTGAAAAACCTGTGGTCTACTACGGTCAATCAATATCAGTGGCCCCTGACCCGGAGTTGGAGACATAACCCCAGAAGGTCAGTCGAACAAGGGCGAAGAGACTGGAGGAGATAGCTGCCGAAGAAAAATAATAGCGGCTGCGAGAACGAGAAAGGCGCCCACAGGCGCCTTTTTTTATGGGCAGAAACTCCTCGTTATGTTTAATATTCTAATCCTGCAAGCATCGTCGTAATTTCGGAGTAATTATTCAGCATGCGTGACATAAGTGAAAACGACCGCGCCATTCAGCGGTGGTTGCAAGTTTGCCTGGTTTTAGTTTTTGCGATGATAATTCTGGGCGGTGTGACGCGGCTTACCGATTCAGGACTTTCCATGGTTACCTGGCATCCGACCGGAATGCTGCCGCCGCTGGATACTGAACGCTGGCTCGTTGAATTCGAGCGTTACCAGCAATATCCCGAGTTTCAGAAACTTAATAGCGATATGACGCTTGATGGCTTTAAATCGATTTACTGGTTTGAGTACTCGCATCGTATGCTCGGGCGATTGATAGGCGTGGTATTCTTGCTGCCGTTTGTTTATTTCTGGTTACGCAAAATGATCAAACCGGGATTGACCCCTCGATTGATGATCATGTTTGTCCTGGGAGGGTTGCAGGGTTTGCTCGGCTGGTACATGGTTAAAAGTGGCCTGGTAAGCAACCCGCATGTCAGTCAATATCGATTGAGCGCACATTTACTCAGTGCAATTCTGATCTACGGATTCATCCTGTGGACGATATTCAACCTGGTGACGACAAGAGAGTACCGGCGACTTGCCGAGTCGAGTGTCGCAGGTTGGCGCAAGTTGTCCCTGGGCCTGGTCATCCTGGTGCTGATCACGATTGTTTCCGGCGGTTTTGTGGCCGGGCTAAAGGCGGGATTAATTTTTAATACCTTTCCACTGATGGGTGGCAGCCTGATACCCGAGGGTATCGGTGCCTTGTCCCCGTGGTATTTGAACCCACTGGAAAACATGGTCACCGTGCAGTTCAACCACCGATGGCTGGCGACTATAACCGGAATAATCCTGATTATCTGGTACATCAGGGGGCGTTCGCATTTCGAAGCAACAATGCTGCAAGGCAGTTTCAAGCTCGTCGGCATGATGGTCATTATTCAGTTGGTACTTGGAATTATGACCCTGCTAATGCAGGTTCCCGTGCTGCTGGGCGCGTTACACCAGGCCGGCGCGTTGCTGTTATTCAGCGCGCTACTTTTTAATTTACATGCACTCAGCCGGGTGTAGTTGCCGCGACAGGCGGTTATAATTGCCCGGTTTGGTAAAATCGAGACTGGGATCCGATGAGCATTTCCAGAATTGGGCACGGTTATGATGTGCACGCATTCACTGATGGCGACGGCTTTGTCCTGGGTGGCGTTTTAATATCCTGTGATAAAGCGGTAGTAGCCCATTCCGATGGCGATGTACTTATACACGCTTTATGCGATGCATTGCTGGGTGCCATGGGGCGCGGTGATATCGGTCGGTTGTTTCCTGATAGCGATGCAGGCAATGAGGGTCGGGATAGTCGTGAATTTTTACGCGCAATAAAACAACTGCTTGATAGCGATGGCTTCCGCCTGGGTAATGCCGATGTCACCATCATTGCGCAGACACCGAGAATGGCACCCCACATCGACACGATGAAAGAAATCCTGGCTCAGGAGCTGGACTGTGCGCCTGCAACAATCAATATCAAGGCAACCACGACCGAGCGGCTTGGATATATCGGACGTGAAGAGGGAATTGCCGCGGAGGCGGTTGTCATGCTGGAGATGAATCAATGACCCTTGGGCCGGTTATGCTCGATATCGCCGGATGCGAATTAACCCCCGAAGATCGTAAGCGCCTCGTTCACCCGCAGGTCGGCGGTGTCATCCTGTTCAGCCGTAACTACCAGCACCCGCATCAGCTCGCCGGTCTGTGCAGCGAAATTCATGCACTTAGAGATCCGCGCCTGGTGGTTGCGGTTGACCATGAGGGCGGTCGGATACAACGTTTTCGTGACGGATTTCAGGCGATACCGGCAATGGGGTTGCTGGGTGATCTTTACGACGAGGATCAGCAACATGCAATCCGCCTGGCGGAGACATTCGCCTGGGTGATGGCAGCCGAGTTACTCCATTACGGCGTTGATTTGAGCTTTGCCCCGGTTCTGGATATTGCTAATCCGATCAGCAGTGTGATCGGTGATCGCGCTTTTCACCGGGACCCGGAAACAGTTTCCCATTTAGCCAATGCCTGGATTCGGGGCATGCGCAGGGCAGGCATGGAAGCGGTTGGCAAGCACTTTCCCGGACACGGTTCGGTGGAAGGTGACTCTCACCATGTGATGCCGTTCGATCGTCGCCGCTTCCGCGAAATTGAAGCACTGGACCTGGTGCCTTTTCGGCGGGTGATTGCAACTCATCTAACCGGCATTATGATGGCCCATGTAATTTATGATCACGTGGATAAGGCCGCGGCAGGTTACTCACGCTACTGGATAGAGACGGTGTTGCGCGGGCAGCTCGAGTTTGAGGGTATTGTGTTTAGCGATGACTTGAGCATGAGTGGTGCGGAATCGGTCGGCGGTTACCCGGAACGCGCAAGGCACGCGCTGGCAGCGGGCAGCGATATTCTGCTGGTTTGCAACAGTCCGGACGGTGCCGATGAAGTGCTGGATTCGCTCAACGATTACGCCAATCCGACCTCGCAGCTGCGCATGATACGCTTGCACGGAGAGGCGGTGGATGCGGATTTGTTCGCCTCCCGGGACTGGCAAAATGCCTGCGAGGAATTACATGACTTCAATCATCGCCTGGGACTGGCGGAAAGCGGGGATTTATTTGAGTAATGTTTAATCTGGAAAATTGGTTGCCTGGTATCGACCGGGAATGGCTCTGGGTAGTGCAGGTATTCGTCGTTATATTGATCACCGCGTTCGCCAGCTTTTTCGTCAAGCGCCTTCTCGCGAGGGTGCATAAGCGGCTTGATTACACCGCGACACGCTGGGACGACATCGTTTTCGGCGCGATGATGCGACCGATTACCTGGATAGTCTGGCTGGCGGGGCTGGATATTGCGATTGATATTATTTATGCCGAAACCAATAGTACAATTTTTACCTATTCCGATTACGTACGCGACGTCGGCATACTGGTTTGTATCACCTGGTTTATGCTCGGAATAATTCGCGGGGCGGAAAAGGAATACAGCGAGAATTCGGATCGAGTCGACAAGCATACCGTACAGGCAATCAGCAAGCTGGTGCGCCTGGCGGTTATCATTACTGCCTCCCTGGTAATACTGCAGACACTCGGTTTCAGTGTGTCGGGCGTATTGGCGATGGGTGGCATTGGCGGTATCGCGGTCGGCTTCGCGGCCAAGGACCTGCTGGCCAATTTCTTCGGCGGCCTAATCGTGTACCTGGACCGACCGTTTGTTATCGGTGACTGGATTCGTTCCCCCGATCGCAATATCGAGGGCACCGTGGAGAACATCGGCTGGCGGGTAACGATGATCCGCGATTTTCAATCGCGACCCCTGTATGTACCCAACTCGGTATTCACCAATATAATCGTCGAAAACCCCTCGCGCATGGCGAATCGTCGCATCTACGAAACCATCGGTCTGCGCTATTCCGACCTGACCAGCATGGATAAGGTCGTGGCCGAAGTAGAAGCAATGCTTAAAAGCCACGACGAAATAGATCCCGATACAACCATGATGGTTAACTTCAATGAGTTTTCAGATTCGTCGGTGGACTTCTTTATCTATTGCTTTACCAAAACCACGCAGTGGGTAAAATTCCATCAGGTCAAGCAGGATGTCATGCTGCGCATTGGCGAGATCATCGAGGCAAACAACGCCGAGATTGCATTTCCGACATCGACAATTCATATTGGTGAACCCGTTGCGATAAGTAAATCCTGACATGAACGCAGACCGAGCCCAGCAAGTACACCAGACCGCCGAACTATTGTTCGACGATAACGCGGTCGAGCAGGCTATTGCCGAGCTCGCACACAAGGTCGAAGCTGACGGCGAAGAGGATTTTCCGCTGGTCCTTTGCGTCATGAATGGCGGGCTCTATTTAACCGGGCAATTGCTGCGTCACTGGAATTTTCCGTTAACGCTCGATTACGTGCACGCCACTCGATACCGGCTCGCGACGCTCGGTAAAGACGTTTTATGGAAAGCCTATCCTCAAAATGAAATCAAGGACCGCAACGTAATTATCGTTGACGATATTTACGACCAGGGCTACACCCTCGAAGAAGTCAAATCCTACTGCCAGAAGCACGGCGCGCGCAAATGTAGCAGTGTATTCCTGATTGGTAAAACCCATGAAAGGAAAAAGGCAGATGTAGTTCCAGACTACGTCGGACTCGAATGCGGCGACTGCTATGTCTACGGTGTGGGCATGGATTTGAACGGACATTTTCGCAATCTCTCCAGTATTTATGCCCTGCCTGAAAAGGTAGTCTGATGCTGGCAATCATTGGTGGTAGCGGACTTTATTCGCTCGGAGAAGATTTTCATCTAGAGGAGCAGGCACCTCGTAATACTCCCTTCGGTGATACCTCGGCAGATATTTTGCAGGGGCGCTGGCAAGATATTCCACTGGTTTTTTTGCCACGTCATGGACCGGGGCACCGGGTGCCACCGCACCGCGTTAACTATCGCGCCAATATCTGGGCCTTGAAGCAACTCGGGGTTACAAAGATTATCGCGGTAAATGCGGTCGGTGGAATCACTAGCGATATGCCACCCCTGACACTGGCCCTGCCTGACCAGGTTATCGATTACAGTTCGGGACGTGAACATACGTTTTTTGATGGAGACGATGCTCAAGTTACCCATGTTGACTTCAGCTGGCCTTACAATGCCGAGTTACGCGGTATCCTGATGGAAGTTGGATTGCAAACGGGTCAACCGCTCGCTGCATCCGGTACTTATGGCAGCACCAATGGCCCTCGCCTCGAGAGCGCTGCCGAAATTACCCGGATGCGAAACGATGGCTGTAACCTGGTCGGTATGACGGGCATGCCGGAGGTGGCGCTGGCGCGAGAACTCGAGATTGATTACGCCTGCCTGGCGCTGGTTGTAAACTGGGCTGCAGGTGTCGGCGACAGCTCTATCAGCATGCAGGATATTCTGCAAAACATGGAACAGGGCATGCGACAGGTAAAGTCGTTGTTGTTCGCTGCGGCGAGATTGATGCAACAATGAACTACTGTAGCCAGTGTGGACAGCCTGTTACCCTGAAAATTCCGGTCGATGATAATCGTGAGCGCTTTGTCTGCGACAACTGTGGCCACGTCCATTATCAAAATCCGAACAATGTATGTGGTGCGCTACTAACGCGCGGCGACAGGATACTGTTGTGCAAACGCGCGATCGAACCGCGTTACGGATTGTGGACTCTACCTGCCGGCTTTATGGAAAATAACGAAACCGTGGCCGAGGCCGCGGCCCGGGAAGCGATGGAAGAGGCCAATGCGGAATCCGGACCCCTGACCTTGTTCGGTATTTTCAGCATGCCTTATATCTCCCAGGTTTATCTCATGTTTCATGGAGAACTTGCCAGTGAAGAGATTTCGGCAGGACAGGAAAGCCTCGAGGTCGGTATGTTTACCCGGGAACAGATTCCATGGGACGAGCTTGCCTTCCCGGTTGTGACCCATAGCCTGAAATTGTTTTATGAGCATGGCACCGACAAGGTTCACCACGCCTGGTTCAGCCGTGGCGCAGACCGCAAAGTGGTGTTGCATTCAATTGACTAGATTGAAGCTGATAGCTTGCAAAGAGCAGCAGGAGAGAGATGACCGGGAAGCAGGGTCAGATATCATGGAAGTCCGAATCCACATTCTCATCCGGGTCCTGGATTAGCGAGATATCGGTGAACTCCGAAACTACCGATTGGTTGCGACCGTTATTTTTTGCCTCGTAAAGGGCCACGTCAGCGCGCTTGATCAATTCGCCAATGGACTCGCCCTTTACGATTGCCGCGCAGCCGAGACTGGCGGTTATCTGTCCTGCGGATTCGAATTTGGTTGTTGCAACAAGCTTTCTGATTGTTTCCGCTATGGGCAGTAAATCTTCCTCCTCGATCGTGGTGCAGCAAATCAGGAACTCTTCTCCACCCCAGCGTGCGACGAAGTCGCTGGCACGAATCGCGCTTTCAAAAATTGATGCCAGCTCCTGCAAAACCGTGTCCCCGGTATCGTGACCGTAGCTGTCGTTGACCTTCTTGAAATGATCGATATCCAGCATGATGATGCCGAATCGCTGATCATGGCGTTCAAAGCGCGAAAATTCCTTGCGCAGAATCTGGTTCATACTGGTGCGATTCGACAAACCGGTCAGGTTGTCGGTTAACGCCAAACGCGTTAATTCGCTATTGTCTTCAAGCAGTTCCTTTTGCGTATCGAGCAGGGACTCGGTACGTTCATAGATTTTCTGCTCCAGGTAATTGTTCATATTCTGTAACTGGCCCGACAATTTGCGTCCGTACCATATTGCGATAAAGGTCACGGTAAGACTTACCAACACTGCAATGACCGAAAAAATAACGATTTGAATACGATTTTTTTCAGCATCGCTAGTGGTCATCAGCAGCACCTTTTGCACATCCATACGCTGCGCCTGGGTAAGTTCGGAAAGGTGGGAGAGTAAGGGTGCTGTCTTGGGCAGCACTTCCTGCAGCAGGATCTTGCTGGCTTCATCGCGACTGCCATTGAGAAACAGCACCGAAACCTGTCGATTCAAATCATTGATATCGCGATCCAGGCGATCAATTGCATCCATGATTTCCCGCTCGCGCGGTGCCAGCAAGGGTAGCAGCCGGGTGCGGGTCTCAGTGTAGGCGCCGGCCAGGCGGTTGAAGTTTGGCCATGACTCTGCCTCGATGAATTCCTCGTCGTGCAGCAGCATCGATTGCATGAAACGGGTGCGGCCCTGGATAATGGTGGAGAGCTCGTTTATCAGGTTTATTTTCTCGAGCTGTTGCGAAACCTGCTGGGTTACAGCGCGATTACCGCTACTGCTCGAGTAAAACGCGATAACGGCCAGGGTAATCATCATCAGGATGACGATTGCAAAGCCGTAGATGAGTAAACGAGTAGGGTGATGCATTTACCGAGTTTCAAGCCTTGAATCTGGTGGCTCTATCCTTATGCCAGTCTCACATTAGTCTAATTATAGAATAGATGCGCAAATCTTTTCCTGGACCTGGTCAATATTGCGAAAAACCACACCGTGTATGTCGCTGTTCAGCGTAATCCGGGTTTTATTTTCGGCAATGATCAGTTTATCCAGCGTTTCGACACTGGCGGGGGCCACCACCGGATCCTCATCTCCCTGGTATAAGTGGACATCTGCAGCGATCGTGAGGTTATTTGCGGTTAAGTGGTCGATAAATTGCTGTAACTGGTAAAGCGCGCGTACCGGGATATGCTGGTAATTGACTTCCGGGTTCTCGGATTGGTTTGGCGTGAAGGGTACCAGTCCTTCGGAACTTACCCAGCTCACGAGCCGATTGGCATGATGCACCAGGGGTACGAAAACCATGTTTTTATTCTTGAAACGAACTGGCGCGTTGACACTGGTTACCGATTTTATCCTGTTATTGGGATGATTCGCGGCGTGATTCAAGGCCAGTAAGCCACCGGTGGAAAAGCCCACGATATGCACCGATTGACTGTATGCTTTAACAATGTCGTAGCCTCTCTCCACCGATGCGACCCAATCATGCCAGTTACGGCTGCGCAAATCCCAGGGTGAGGTACCGTGGCCCTTGAGTCGTACACCCAGTACGTGATGGCCGGCAGCATGCAGACGCTCACCAAGGCTTCTCAATTCAGCGGGACCCGAGAGGAATCCGTGAATCAGCAGCACTGCCGAAGCCGATTTATTATTCGATTTGAGAAAATACCAGTTGGCATCGGCGGTTTGCGTTTGCTGCGAATTGATCTCTTCGTAGCGCTCACGTTGAAATTGCTTACGGTCCCATTCGTAGGCCAGTACCTGGTCATTAAAGCGATAATCGGCAAGCGCACGCGCGTTGATCTGGTCCGCTTGCTGCATCGCATTTTCAATGATGCGAGTTATTTTCGACAGGGGGCTGACTTCATTTGCGTATACACTGATCAGGTTTTCGGTACGAATATCGTCGACGTGGAAATCTTCAATCAGTTTTTGATCGATCACGTAGTTGCCCTGATCAACATGCAGCAGCTTCATGCTGGTCGTGGTTTTGAGAAATTGATCCAGCCGACTGCTGCCGCGGTTGATGATCGCGCCGTACTCCTCGGGATTGCATAAACTGCGGTGCAGGTGATAATCGGTTTTTTGTATAAGCTTGATTCCGAGATAAAGCATCTTATGAAAGCGGCCGCAGTCAATTTGGGTAAGGCCCTGTTCGAATAGTTCCATAATGATCAGCGATGCGATATGACTGAGGTTGACCGTAACCGCCTCGTACATGGAGCGCATGTAGTCATCGCGCACATGGTTGGATTTAACCTTCATGCCGATCGCATGAACACGCCCGCCCCAATGACCGGCACTGGGTTTAAGTGCGAATAGTTCGTTTAAGGTTTCGAAGCGATGCACGACGTTGGGGAGCAGTCTCTTTTCCCACCAGCGCCAGTAATCACCGGCGAAAATAGGTCGCGAAAAGCGGATATCCATATCGGTTTCCTTGAATAACAGGTTACCCTCGATGATTAGTTCTTCGGCGAAACGCTTGTTAATACCCCGGTTAAACAGGCGTGCGGCCTGGTGCAAAATGTTGTCACTCACCCGGATCGGGTAGAAGGTAATATGACTCGGAACGATAACGGTCGGTTTTACCGCCTTCTGCATCAGGTGTTCGACACTATCAAATTTCAGTTGCTCGGCCCAGTGCTCGACGCGGTCATATTTACCAGCTGCGAAGTCATGCAATAAAGCGGTTTTAAATGCATCCACTGCGAGCGCGATCACTGCCGATCCACGGTGATGTTTGCGACGTTCGTTGGCGGTGCGTGAAAAAACGCTGTACCGGCCCTTTTGGTCGACCACGCGTTTGTCCTTGACCATGCCACCCTCGGGAAACACGACAAGTTTTCGGCCATGTAGTATTTCTTGTGCCAGGAAAGGGAACAGGTTCGGCAAGTCGTTGGGGACAACGCCGATGGAGTAGAGGAACTGGCTGAAACGCTCGTCACCTTCAAAAAACTCTGCCGCGGCAACCGACCGACAGTAGGCGCCGGTCGCCTCGTTGATCAGGTATTGCGGAATAAAGGTCTCGAAACGCGCGAAATGATTGAATAAGAAAATATCACCCTGTTGTACCGCCTCGTTTTCAGCGCCAACGTCCTGGTGCAGCTTGATATTGAGTTTCAGCAATTTCTTGGTAGTTCGGAATGCCCTGACACAAAAATCGTAAACGCGGGTATTGATCTGTGGATTATCCAAATCGGAGGGCATTTAGCGGTGACCTTTTATCACTTTATATACTGAGATTGCATGGCTCATTTTACTGAGACTCCAATTAGTTTAGAAGTTCCACTTTTGGCCGATATAGCTTTTGTAGATAACTCTTTCTTATACCAATGCGCATGCGTATTTGTCTATATATGCTTTTAATTTCTGTCCTTACACAGGGTCAGTTGTTAGCGGCGGAGCCCCGCTATGACTTTCGGATCGTAATCGACGTTTCCGGAAGCATGAAGCAAAGCGATCCGCAGAATCTGCGCGTGCCGGCGTTAAAATTGATGAATGGCCTGATACCGACCGGTTCCCGCGCTGGCGTATGGAACTTCGGGCGCTACGTTGACATGAGCGTGAAATGGGGCGTGGTCAACGATGCCTGGCGCAAGCAGGCCGATTTGGGCGCGGATAGTATCCACTCCAATGCCTTGTTTACCAACATTGAAAGCGCACTCGCGCGGGCCAGCGTAGGCTGGAACAAGCCGGATGCCAAAACCAGTCGCATTCTGTTAATGCTGACCGACGGCAAGGTGGATGTGTCTAAAGATACCGCAAAAAACGAACAATCCCGTGCCCGGGTGTTAAGTAAAAGTCTACTTGCGCTCAAGCAAGCGGGGGCACAGGTTCATACGATTGCGCTATCGCAGGGTACGGACGAGGTGTTGCTGAAACAGCTCGCCCTTGAAACCGGTGGGTCATTCGCCGTCGCACAAAGTGCCGCTGAACTGCAAAAGGTGTTCTTCAAGATGTTCGAGCGCGCCAGTGAACCGGACACGGTTGAGCTAAACGGCAGGGAATTTCCGATAGATTCCAGTATCAAGGAAATGACCTTGCTGCTGTTTCGCAAGGCGGGTAGCGCGCCAGCATTACTGATCCCACCGGATAGTCCCGCGATCAGTGCTCAAAAACCACGTGGGTCCCGCTGGCGTAGTGACCAGGGTTACGATTTGATTACGGTTAAAAATCCCGAGGCCGGTACCTGGCGAATCGATGCCGAGATGGATCCGGACAATCGCCTGATGGTGGTTACGGATTTAAAATTGCAGGTGGGTGGGGTGCCCGCGTATAGCACGCCGCGAGATGCGCTCGGGGTTACGGCCGAATTGTTTAATCGAGACAAGAAGATCAGCCGCAATAGTTTTCTACGCTTTGTTGATTTCGAATTCACCCATATCGATGCCGAGGGTAATGAAGTTACGCATGTAATGACACACACCGGAGTACGCGAGGATAAGGGGCAGTATCTTTATCCCCTCGAACAGAAACTGGCTGAGGGAATGCATCGATTTGTTATTTCTGCAGACAGCCGTACTTTTAACCGCAGCAAGCGCTACGACATGCAGGTGCAGTGGCCGGTGGAAGTCAGGGTCGAGGCACAACAGGCGCCCGGCATTTATGAATTGAAACTGCGTGCACGCGAGGAGTATCTGATCCCGGATGGTCTGGTGGCCGAGGTAGATATCGAAGCAGCGGATGGAGCCCGGGATAGTCTTGCCCTTGATTTCTGGGCCGGATGGTGGCGTGCCGAGATTGAGACAAACCAGGCAGGACTCTACCGCGCCCATGTAAAAGTTTCGGCACAATCGCATGCGGGCGAAATCCAGGAGATTGATCTCGGGACATTTTCGATGCTCGGCGTTTACCGTGCGCCGCCGGTTGTAGAAGCGGAAGTGGCCGAGGCCGAACAGGTTGAAATTGTTGAGCCGGAGATAGAACCCGATGCCATCAACTGGGTACTGGTCGGAGGGGTAATAGTGGCAGTAAATCTTTCCTTACTTTTGCTGCTGGTACTTGGCTGGTGGTTGCTGAAAATGAAAAAGGGCCCGCCCGAGCTGGATCTCAAAGAGGAGGAATACGGTGCTTGAAGTCAACGCAATTTATTTTATTCTACTGCTCGAAGGTTTCGTGCTGTCGCTGGTGCTGTTACTGGTCTGGTTGCTGGTGACATTAATTCGCAGGCGGCGTAGACGCAAGAGCATCGCGGATCTTGCTACAGCCATCAAGGGTCGCTCCGCCGCACATAGACAGCAAACCGAATCTTTCCTGCAGGTGGTCTACCAGCTTGAAGGCGATGATTTAAGGAAAACGCTGGCCGATATTGATAAACATGAAACAGAATTTTTCCAGCGCCTGATAGAGTGCTTGTACCGGGGCGGCAAGGCACAAATCAAGACACTGGATATATCGCTGGACAAACTGATCAAGTCCTATAAATGCATGCAACCACGGGTTGAAATACCACCGCTGGAACAACCGGAAGTGGTCCAGGAAATGACAACACTACGCGGCGAGAACGACATGCTGCGAGGCGATCTTTCTGTTGCCCAGAACAAGATCAGCGACCTGATTACTGAATTCGGAGAAATCTTCGGCGGTGGCAAGGACCACCAGCTTACCTTACAGGAAGTCATGGACAAGGTGGACGCGATGAAAGCCGATCACGACAGCGCGACGGCAGTCGAAGCTCAGAAATAACCCGGTGCGTTGCCTTCGCGCCACTTGATATTGCAACCCACGCTTGGAACCTGTTCGCCTGATGGTAGAGTGCCAGCGAGCAACGCGTCGACCGCGGCTTTGATGTCACTGCCGCTGACGGCGGTACTATTACCGGGCCTCGAGCCATCGTACTGCCCGCGGTAAACCAGTCTATGATCCGCATCGAATAAAAAGAAATCCGGGGTGCATGCTGCCTGGTAGGATAACGCGACCTGCTGTGATTCGTCATACAGGTAGGGAAATTCGAAGTCGAGATTTAGTGCCAATTCAACCATTTTTTCGGGGCTGTCGGCCGGGTATCCGGCAACGTCGTTGGAGTTGATCATGACCGTTTCGAGGCCGCGAAACTTTGCCGCGTTGGCAAACTCGGTAAAAGACTTGAGGATGTGCAATACGTAAGGACAGTGGTTACAGGAGAAAACCACCAGCAACGGCCTGCCATTATAGTCTGACAGGCTTACCTGGTTGCCGCTGGCAGGTTCGGGTAGTGAAAAGGAGGGCGCCTGGGTGCCGATTTCAAGCATTGTGGATGGGGTTTCGGACATTTCGGTACTCGATAAAATTGATCAGGGTAAATTATACTCTGATTAAGGGGTCACGGAAGCAGGATCGGATCTCCGCGTTGCCAGGATCCGGAGCAGATCCGCCAGGCCAGCACCACCCCGGGTTGTCAGGATCGTTCCTGACAATGAACGGGAGGACGAAATTCTCGGCCGCAAGACGATCGCAAGGATTGCAACTCGCTTGTAGAAATCACTCCCGGTTGCGCGGAATAAACGCTGATTCCGGCTGGAGATACAGGTCACAAATACGTGAATTCGGTCCGGATTTCCCCCCAAATCGCACCTATACTTAGCGCTGTGAAAATTGAATTCTCAATGTTTTGACAGCGAAAACCAGAAAATCGTCGAAAGCCAACCCCACTAAGAAGGAGTTGCAAGATGAAGTTGCGGAATTGCGCTCGCAATTAGCCGAGGCAGAGGTTTTATTCGAATACCGTGAATTTCGCAGCCAGGCCCTGTCAAAAATGCTTAACCTGGGTATCTGGGAGTGGGACGAAAAGGCGGACAAGGCATTGTCCTACTCGGATGAGTTGGTCGATGTTTTTGGAGTTACTGCTGCGGGACTTAAAAAGCTATTCCAGAATCGTAACAATTTTGAAAGTATCGTCCACCCGGATGACCTGGAACTGTTTCGCTCTCACCTTGATTCCAAATCTATTTTGAAGCCGGACAAATGCCATGTATTCGAATATCGAATAATGGCCGGTAAAAATAAGGTGCGCCATTTGCGCGAATTCGAACAGGGTGTATTCGACGATGATGGCGACCTGGTTTCGACCTTTGGCATGGTGCAGGATATATCAGAATCCGTAGCCTCGATTAATGCGTTACAACAAAGCGAAGAGCGATTTATCTCCCTGTTTGCACAATTGCCGCTGGGTGTGCAGGAGGAAGATTATTCCGAGATAAAGAAAGTAGTTGATAAACTGCGTTCCAAGGGCGAGGTGGATCTTGAAAAGTATTTCGTCGACAACCCGAAAATTCTTCAGGACCTCGTCAAGCAAACACGTATTACCAGTGTCAACGAGGCGTTGTTACGCATTCACGAAGCCGACTCCGAAGAAGCGTTTCTCGCCGGTGAAAACGATGTCGATGACTGGTGGAATGCACAATGGGTCGAATACTACGCTAAAGAAATTGCAGCACTCGCCAGCGATGAAAAATACCACTCTGCAGAACGGGCCGACTCTCGTTTAGACGGCTCGTATTTTGAAACCCGCTCGATCGTGACCGTGGTGAGGGGTTACGAAGATAGCTGGGAGCGGGTTATTACCATTCATGAAGATATCACCGATCGTAAAGAGGCGGAGACAAGATTGATCGAGGCCAAAACCCAGGCGGAGGAGGCCAACCAGGCGAAATCCGAGTTCCTGTCGAGCATGAGTCACGAACTGCGTACCCCGCTGAATGCGATTCTCGGGTTTTCGCAATTATTTGAATATGATCGGAGCCTGAGTGAACAGCACCTCGCCAACGCAACCGAAATAAATCGAGCTGCCAAACACCTGATGTCGCTGATCGACCAGATACTCGATTTATCACGCATCGAAGCGGGTGAAACCGACGTATCGCTGGAGCCGGTTTCGCTGAAGCAGGTTTTAAACGATAGCGTTCACTGGGTGGAACCACTAGCCCAGAATCGTAATATCGTTATCGAATTTGATGCATCACGGTTCGAAAATTTAAACGTGGTTGCGGACTCGATTCGACTCAAGCAGGTTTTCCTGAACCTGTTGACAAATGCCGTCAAGTACAACCATGAGAATGGCACTGTCAGTGTTATTTTTGAACATGGCGACGATAACCTGTTGCGCATAGGTGTCCGCGATACCGGCGTTGGAATTTCACCCGAAAAACTTAAAGAACTGTTCCAGCCTTTCAATCGACTGGGTGCTGAATTTAGCGGCGTCGAAGGTTCCGGAATTGGACTGGTGATTACCCGGCAGCTGGTTGATTTAATGCGCGGTGAACTCGAAATCGATAGCAATCCCGGAGAGGGCAGTACATTCTGGGTAAGGCTCGAACTCGCGCCAACATCGAAAGCTGGCAGCCTGGTAGATTTCCCCGATCCGAAAACAACCCGGGTCAGTCGACCCGATGGGGAAACTTCACACATCCTGGTTGCCGAAGATAACCTGATTAACCAGGAACTGATGGCCGCACAGCTGAATATTCTTGGCTACAGCGCCGACTATGTCGAAAACGGAGCGCAGGCACTCGAGCTCTGGCAGCGTGGGCACTATAAGCTGTTGCTTACCGATATCCGTATGCCGGAAATGAATGGTTATGAACTGGTGCAGGAAATCAGGGAGCAGGAAAATGGTCACGACGCACGCGCACCGGTAATCGCAATAACCGCCAACGCGCTGGAAGCGGATGTCGAGAAATGCTTCGCTGTCGGTGTAGATGACGTCATCCCCAAGCCGGTAGAACTCGATGATTTACGCAGTGCGCTTGAAAAATGGGCGCCGGCCAATTTATCCGATGAAGCAGGGCAGGATAAACACGAAGCGGTTGACCTGGTTGTAGAAGGGGTCATCGACCTGAGTGTGCTGAAGCAATCCACCGGAGACAATCCCGACCTGCACCGAAGGTTGCTTAAATCTTATCAAGAAACGCTTGAAGATGAGCTTGAGCATATCCAGCAGGCCTTTGCCTGGAAGAATAACGAGCAAATTGCCGAATATACCCACAAGTTGAAATCGTCGTCGCGAAGCCTGGGCGCGATGGTCATGGCGCAAACCTGCCAGCAACTGGAGTCCAGGGCGACCGACGCGGCCTGGGACCAGATCGCGGTTATGATTCCCCGCTTACGCGAGCATGCCGCCGAAGCGTCAGGGTTCATCGAGAAATTTCTCGGTGAACCGGTATCCGAAAGCGCAGCGGTTGTTGTGGAACCGGAGTTCAATTCCCAGTTGCCTGACGATGACGAAGATGTTACCCAGTTTAGTATCAAGCTACTGCTGGTCGATGACGACTACATCATGCACCGCGTGATGACGGTAATGCTGAACGATCTGGGTATTTCGGGGGTGTTAAACGCGATGTCCGGACCGGCGGCGCTGGAAATTCTGGAAGGCAATGGTGGCCGGGTCGATGTCGTGATTTGTGACTTGAACATGCCCGAAATGGATGGAGTCGAGTTTATTCGCCACCTGTCAAAACGGGAATTTTCGGGATCGTTGATTCTGACCAGTGGAGAAGATTTACGAATTCTGAAGACCGTCGAAAAATTGGCCATCGAACACGATTTACATGTGCTTGGTGTACTGGAAAAACCGGCAGTACCCGCGAAACTCAGCGAACTGCTGGATTCCCTCGACCAGATTCGCCAGGAAGGGACGATGATGATGGTTGGTCCGCTTCCACTTGCAGAGCTTAAAAAAGCGATCGCCGAGGGTCAGCTGGATACCTATTTTCAACCCAAGGTAGATATTAAATCCGGCCAGGTTGTCGGCGTCGAGGCGCTGATACGCTGGAACCATCCAGACAAGGGATTAATAAAGCCGAATGCTTTCATTACCCTGGCGGAGGAAAATGGACTGATAAGAGATCTAACCGACCAGGTTTTAATCAGGGTTCTGGAGTACGCAACGAAATTGAAATCAATGGGCCACAACCTCAATATTGCGATTAACCTGTCGGTGGATTCATTAACTGACCTGGACTGGCCTGACCGGGTTTCAAACATGCTCGAAAACTGTGGACTGGAGGCATCCAGTATTTCATTCGAAATTACTGAAAGCCGTTTGATGGAACATCTTTCGGTTGCACTTGATATTCTGAGCCGGCTATCACTGAAGCGCTTTAACTTGTCGATCGACGACTTTGGCACGGGTTATTCTTCGATGGAACAACTGCAGCGTATTCCTTTTTCCGAGTTTAAAATTGACCGTGCTTTTGTGCATGGCGTGGCGCAAGAAGCTTCGGCGCGTGCGATTCTTGAATCAAGCGTGCTGCTGGCGAAAAAACTCGACATGAAGGTAGTCGCCGAGGGCGTCGAGGACCAGCAAGACTGGGATGTTGTTGCCGAGGTTGGTTGCGACCAGGTACAGGGTTTCATCGTGTCGCGCCCGTTACCTTTCAACCACCTGATTCAGTGGCTCGACCAACAGAAAGCGGGAAAATAATCCCGGGCCCAGCCTTGAAATCATAACAAAAACTCCCACATAGGAAGCAGTGATCGCCAGGTCTCGAAGAGAGTGGCGGCACGTTTACCAATTGCTTCATTAGGAGAATTTGTTATGACAACTATCGATTTATCCCCCTTGTACCGCAGCAGCATCGGTTTCGACCGCATGGGTTCCCTGCTGGATAATGCCTTGCGTAGCCAAAAGACTACAGTCGGTTTCCCGCCTTATGATATCGAGGCTACCGGAGACGATCGCTACGCGATTACGCTCGCGGTTGCGGGTTTCGAAGAAAGCGAACTTGATATCCAGGTCGAAAAAGGCGAGTTGCGGGTACGCGGTAAAAAAGCCGATGACAGCGAGGAAAGATCCTACCTGTATCGCGGCATCGCCAATCGCAGCTTTGAGCGCAAGTTCAACCTTGCCGACCATATTGAGGTCAGCGGCGCAGACTTGAAAAACGGCCTGTTGACTGTCAGCCTGGTCAAGGAAATCCCCGAGGCAATGAAGCCGAAGTCGATTGCTATCGGCTCTGCCGGCACTACCCTCGAGCATAAGGATAAAGCTGAAAAAGCTGCTTAAATAGTAGTGAGTTGCCGCAGCCTGGCCGGGGCTGCGGCGGCTTTGAAGGTTTCCCCGCTTAAACCCCATCTATACGGCGTTAACATTCCGATTGATACCGCCAGATTTGTTAGAAAACTTCGTTTAGCTCTATAACAGACCTACTGAAAACGATGCGAAACTGGTTTTGGTTCCTGCCTGTTGTGGTAATCTCTCTCTTGTTGATAAAAATAGTAATGCTACGTCAGTTCGGGAGGGTATATGTTTGGTTTTCGCGGCAATCGAAAGTATAGAAAGTCGGCCAGCAAAATTGGTGTGCTGATACACCGCCAGATACTCGATGCCCTGGTTAGTCATAAGCAGTTATTTCAAGCGCCGGAAGAAGTGGCATTTACTTCAGGTTATCTCAAGTCATTCTTCTGGAGCGCGTTGAATCGCCAGGGCTGTAGTGATATGGCCCTGCAGCAAGAACTGCTCAGAGATACCTGTAATAAAATTTCGCCCGACAAGTTGTGGGGAATCTATGAAAAGGGGATAGCATTGGCAGATCCTTTGGCAGCAAGTTATAAAGCGGGATGCTCGAATGCCTATGAACTGGGTGTGACCGCGGGCCTTAACGATTCAGAAGAAGGCGCGATAAACAAGGTTACGCCCACAAACCTGACGAGGTACTTACTGGGTAAGACGCTGGATGGTCCGGCTTTCATTGAAGAAGATGTAGTGCAATTCACTACGAATCCTGTTGCTGCTGACGAGAACCTGGAAAGCAAATCAACCGACGGGGTTTGCGTGCCAGATTAATTTTATCGGCTCTGCCTCGGCAGCTATATTCATCAGCCGCATGAAATAATTTCCCACGGATTCAGATTATGAGTCGAGCTGTTCGCAGGACACCAGGAACTTGTTAAATCGCTGGTAGGCATAGGGGATAAAGCGAATTTTCTGGATAGGATTAACGGCTAATGGTAGTGCGGCCATGGCATATTTGTAGTCAGATAGCATCAGCATCGCGTTAGTATCGCGTAGCAATTTCTCAAACTCTTTTTGTCTTGCCTGCGGGTTTTCAAATTCGGTGTTATCCAGGTAAAAATTGATTAGCATGCCGAGTTCATGGTCATCGAATTCCGGTTCCGCAATCCGAAAATAAGGATAATCCGCCTGCTGATGACGCATCACGGTTTCGGCAAACAGGTTGGAAAAGTCGTAAGCCTTGTTGTTGAGACAGGAAAATTCAAAATCAACCAGCTTGATCTCGCCGCCATCGAGTTTCATGATGTTGCCATGATAGGTGTCGTTGTGACAAAAAGTCAGCTCGCCATCGGGCAGGCATTGCCTGACCTTTTCAAGCGTTGCCGGACTGTAAATTTCGCGTAGCGCATCGCACATGGCTCGCTCATTGGGCGGGAAGCAATCGATTTCATTTTCCAGAACCTGTTTTGCTAATTGGCCCCACTTATCGTGTAGCAGTTCGAAAAGCGATTGTCGGGGCAGGCCCGGTGGCATCAACTGGTGCAAGCGATAAAGTTGACTGGCGATCTGGCGCAGGTTTTCCGCTTCGAATAAATCATCGGCGGTCAAACTGCGACCCTGATAGAAGCTCTCGATGCGACAGGTTTTATCGTAGTAATGGCAGTGGGCAGCTATGTTATTGGCCCCCAGGGCAAGAAACACTTCCTTTTCGGTTTCAAAGTCCAGAATCGCATTGTCCTTACCCTCGAGTCGACGATAGAGGACCGCAGGTGGTTGTACCGGTTTGCTAGACCGAATACCCATCGTGAACGACGAAAAACCCCCGGGATCGTCAAACTCGAAATCTGTCATCGAGAGTGCAGACCACTCCGGGAATAGTCTTTGACATTGCCTGAATATTTCGCTTTTCATCGGGGTTGTGAAATGATTCTCGATTGCCTGTAGCTACCCTTCAATGGGATGGATAGCTTGTATTGCTGAAGTTTTTTAGTGGAATCAGCTCCGGCCCATGCCAAGGCAGGGCTCCGGGGAGTTTTGGACCGCTCCAGGTTATCCTTCAGAGACTGCTATGCCGAGTATATCGGTAACGATCGCCCAGATTAAGACAAATGGTAACAGCAGTACCAGGAAAAGCTTTGACAGGATCACTGTTATTTTAACCACACTATTTTCTGCCCTGGATAAACAGGTTCAGTTTCCGTGATCCAGGATTCAATTTGCGTGACCCGACTCACAATGACGGAATCGATTGGTACCTGGGAGGCTTAAAACACCGGGGTGTTACAAAAATGGATGGGGAGAGCCTGATAAACAGGGATCAAGGGTATGAGAAATGCCGACTAATTAAAAAGGCGTTTTTTCAGGTTCGTTAAAAACCCGATACCTTTATCTACGCTAAGTTTATCGTTAATGGCAAGTATTTGCTCTTCTTCGCGGTAAAATTTCCACCACAAAGCCCAACCCGCAACGGGCAGCACAAACGTGATTAGCAATCCCAACGGGCTAAAAAAGAACCATCTGTTAAACATCAGCATACACAAAAAGGGCCAGGCGATAGAGATACCTATCCAAATTCGCATCGTCGTAATTTTCACCATGACAACCTCCGATAATTTATCTCATGTTTAATAATAGTAGATAGATGTCCTGTTGCTCAGATACAAGAGTGTGAAATTTTTCACTGCCCTTTAGTGGGCTAAAATTGGTACCTGTATGAACACCACCGGGGCGCAATCAATGTCATATCCATATACGTTCGCCGCCCACATTTTTCGGGGGAATAATATTAATCAACCACCAAAGCAGACGCTCAAATTGTATTGATCAGCGGCAGCAACCGACCCTCAACAGCCCCTCAAGATGAATAATAATCAGTTCCAGAATCTGTCATCCCGCGGCTTGACCGCGGGATCCAGAAATATTGAACTGGATTCCGGCTTTCGCCGGAATGACAGAAACTGGCCTTTCTCGGACTCAGCTACAGTACTTTTCAGTGTTCGCTTTGGAGAAAGCAGGCTCCCAGATTTTTGTTTAGGTAACAGGGCGTAAAGTTTATCGGTCAAATCTTATTTACAAACTGACAGGTCCTGAAATTCTGCTTGCGTTCCATTTTCATTGTGCGTTAGCACGATAGTTTCAAACTCATTTAAATCCCATATAAATGAAATATCGACAAGTTCCCAATTGTCGGCTTCCCAATTATCTGCTTCATAACTTAACGGGGTGGGATCCCCGTACCTGCTTTCATATTTTTCTTTTGTTTTAACAAATGCCTGGAGCGAATCATCAAGGTCATATTGCATTAAATATAATTTTTGAGGTGTGGAGCAATAGTTTAAATTGTATTTTTTTTTGTTGTCTTCGGGACCGGCATACGTTTGCCGTGAACCGTCAGTCACAACTAAAAACTCGTTTTCAGACAGGTATCTAATGGCATCGAAACGACTCATACCGCTTTTAAAGCCGTAAGCAATCCATGCCTTGCCCTGGCTGGAAATAATCAGCATGGTAATCAGTATAAATATTCTTGTTTTATTACAACTGCCAATCGCGTTGCCGATTCTTTTCATAAGTTTCATCACGCCGGACTTCAATATCAACCAGGTGCTTCCATGCCTATCTTAACCTTAGTTGTGTTTATCATCGCAAACATATCGGATTTGAGTTACAACGTAAGAGTGCAAGAAATGTTGATATAGCAATGGTACCGGGGGGGGGACTCGAACCCCCAAGGTGTTACCACCAGCGGATTTTGAATCCGCCGCGTCTACCAGTTCCGCCACCCCGGCAAGGAGCGCGCATTCTAATTCAAAATATATCCAAGTGGTAGCCTAAGCGTTATGATACGTCGTTTTTCAAACTGACCTGACGATGCAACTCAGCGATTTCGACTACTATCTCCCCGAGCAGTTGATCGCGCAGGCGCCGCTGGCCGAACGCAATGCCTCGCGCTTGCTGCTGGTTGATCCGCTCAAGGATGAATTCACGGACAAACGTTTCACCGATCTCCCGGGCTTGCTTGAAAGCTGTGATCTATTGGTATTCAACGATACCCGCGTGATCCCGGCGCGCCTGTTCGGGCACAAGCAAAGTGGTGGCAAGGTCGAAATTCTGGTCGAGCGTGTGCTTGACGATGAAACCCTGCTCGCGCATATACGCGCCAGTAAGGCACCAAAACCGGGTATACGACTGGTGCTCGAAAACCATATCGAATGCGTGATGCAGGCGCGCGAGGGTGATCTCTTTGTGCTGCACCAGGGCGACAAGCCCTGGCTCGAGTTACTTGAGCAATACGGCCACGTGCCTTTGCCTCCCTACATACAGCGTGCCGACGCCGATTTCGACCGCGAACGCTACCAGACGGTATACGCGACAAAACCAGGTGCGGTGGCAGCGCCAACCGCGGGACTGCATTTTGACGACACCATGCTCGATACCCTGCACCAACAGGGCGTCAGGTCCACCCAGGTCACGTTGCACGTGGGTGCAGGAACCTTTCAACCGGTGCGGGGAGACGATATTGACAGCCACGTCATGCATGCGGAATGGTTCGAGGTTTCGGCATCGGTGGTCGATGCAATAAATCAAACCCGCGAGCAGGGAGGTCGCGTTATCGCGGTCGGCACTACCGTGGTCCGTAGTCTCGAGACTGCAGCGGCAACTGGTAAACTGGTGCCGATGCAGGGAGAATCGAAGCTGTTTATAAAACCCGGTTACCACTTTAAGGTTGTAGACGCGATGCTGACCAATTTTCATTTGCCGAAATCCACCCTGCTGATGCTGGTCAGTGCGTTTGCCGGGACCGGGCTGATGCGCGAGGCCTACGCGCATGCCGTTACGCAACAATACCGGTTCTTCAGTTACGGTGACGCGATGTATATCAATGCCCGGGCAGTGCGAGACTAATTAATGAAGTTCACACTCGATAAAACCGATGGCCTGGCCCGTCGTGCGCGCCTTGCTTTCACACGCGGCACGGTTGAAACTCCGGCCTTCATGCCGGTCGGTACCTACGGCACCGTGAAGGCGATGACCCCCGAGGAACTGACCGATATCGGCGCACAGATTATCCTGGGCAATACCTTTCACTTGATGTTGCGGCCGGGAACCGAAATCATCAAGAAACATGGCGACCTGCATGACCTGATGAACTGGCAGGGCCCGATCCTGACCGATTCGGGTGGTTTCCAGGTGTTCAGCCTCGCCGAGATGCGCAAGATAACTGAACAGGGTGTTACTTTCGCATCCCCGGTCGATGGTGCCAAAGTTTTTCTCAGCCCGGAGGTTTCGATGCAGGTGCAGCGCGACCTGGGCTCCGATATCGTAATGTGCTTCGACGAATGTACGCCTTATCCGGCGGCCGAGGATATTGTGCGTGATTCGATGCAGTTATCGCTGCGCTGGGCCGAGCGCAGCAAAGCCGCATTTGCCGATAACCCGAATTCGCTGTTCGGAATTGTACAGGGTGGCACCTATGCGGATTTGCGTGCCGAATCGGCGCGGGGACTTATCGAAATCGGGTTCGACGGATATGCCATCGGCGGCTTGTCCGTTGGCGAGACGGCCGAAGAACGCAATACTACGCTGGATGCTCTGATGCCGGTTTTACCGGTCGATAAACCGCGTTACCTGATGGGGGTGGGTAAGCCCGAGGACCTGGTCGAGGGGGTGCGCCGCGGCGTCGATATGTTTGACTGCGTCATTCCGACACGAAACGCGCGTACCGGTTACCTTTATACGCATGATGGCATCATTCGCATCCGCAACAGCCGCTATACAGATGATATTCGAGCGCTGGACCCGGACTGCGGTTGTTATACCTGTCAACATTACTCGCGGGCTTACTTGCGTCACCTCGACAAATGCGGGGAGATTCTCGGCGCTCGCCTGAACACCATCCACAATTTGTATTACTTCCAGGAATTGATGCGTCGGATTCGTGCCTCCATCGAGGACGACTGTTACGAGAGCTTTAGCGAGAACTTTTACCAACGTTACCGGTCGGATAATTAAACCTGAATTTACCGTTTCCGCCTTGTGGGATAACCGTCCTAGTGCCATAATACGCGCCGCTCAGGGTAGGGCCCTGGGCCAGTAAATCGAAAACCAAAGGTAGATCAAATATGAGTTTCTTTATAAGTGATGCGATGGCACAAGATGGCGGGGGCCAGGCAGGCACCCTGGAGTTGATTCTGCCGTTGCTGCTGATGTTCGGTATTTTCTACTTCCTGTTAATCCGTCCCCAGCAGAAGAAAGCCAAGGAACACAAAACCATGGTTGAAGCACTCGGCAAGGGAGATGAAATCATTACCAACGGCGGGCTTCTGGCCAAGATTACCGAAGTCGACGATAATTTTCTGACCTGCAAAATTTCGGATAACGTCGAGGTCAAGGTTCAACGTCACGCGATCGCCTCAGTACTGCCCAAGGGCACGATCAAGAACCTGTAACCGCGATGGTCAATCGTTATGCTCCCTGGAGATATATTCTCCTCATCCTGATTATTGCCATTGGGGCAGTCTACGCTGCGCCCAATCTCTATGGCGAGGATCCGGCGCTGCAGATTACCCACCGGGTAAATCTCGTTGATGAAGGTGAATTGAACAATATCAGGAGCACGCTTGAAACCGAGGCTATCGATTTCCGTTCGCTAGAGCTTGATGGAAACAATGTGCTGGTTCGCTTTGACTCGGAAGAAGCACAGCTTAAGGCGGCGACACAAGTGCGCGAGGCATTGTATGCGAGTGATCGTCGTTACAGTATCGCCCTCAATCTTGCACCGGCTACACCCGAATGGCTCACCGCGCTGAGCGCGTTACCGATGTATCTCGGGCTGGATTTGCGCGGCGGAGTGCATTTCCTGATGGAAGTCGACATGGAATCCGCGATCCAGAAATCACTCGAGCGTGCCGCTGGCGAGCTGCGCAGTTTCATGCGCGAAGAAAAAATTCGTTACAAGGCGGTGCAGGCTACCGCGAAAAAAATAAGTATACGCTTTGGCACTCCTGAAGATCGTGATGCGGCTAAATTGCTATTGGAAGAAGAATACCGCGACTTCGTGATTGCCGATAGTAACGATGACCGCAGCTGGTTTGTCGATATCAGCTTTAATCCAACTGCACTAGACGAGGAACGCCGTTCCGCGATCGAGCAGAATATATCCACGCTGAAGAATCGGGTCAACGAGCTCGGTGTTGCTGAACCGGTGATACAGCGCCAGGGTGCGGAGCGTGTCGTGGTGCAACTCCCCGGGGTACAGGACACCGTCAGGGCAAAGGAAATCCTCGGCGCCACCGCGACCCTGGAATTTCGCCTTGTACATGGCAGCTTTGCAGAATGGAGCGCAGCACAGGCTAACGGCAAGGCCCCGATTGGTACCCGGCTCTATACGCAAAGCGATGGTTCCCCGGTTTTACTGAAACGCAGTGTTATTGTTACCGGTGATCAAATTGTTGGCGCTGCCTCGGGTATTGATCAGCAAAGTGGTACGCCGGATGTCACCATCACGATGAATGCCAAGGGCGCCGATCGCATGGCCAAGATCACTCGCGAAAATATCGGCAAACCAATGGGTGTGGTATTTATCGAGGATAAGTTCGAATTTCGCGATGTGGACGGGGAAAAGCGGCGTATTCGAACCACTGAATCACAGGTCATTAATGTTGCCACGATCCGCGATCAACTGAGCAAGCGATTTCATATCACCGGGCTCGACAGTACCCGCGAGGCGCGCGACCTGGCCTTGTTACTCCGTGCCGGCGCATTGCGCGCACCGATGGTAATCGTCGAAGAGCGCACGGTAGGTCCGAGCCTGGGACAGGAAAATATAGATCGCGGATTCCTGTCGGTGGTGGTGGGGTTTGTGCTGGTGCTGGTGTTCATGGCCGTGTATTACAAATTATTCGGGCTGGTTGCGAATCTCGCTCTTAGCCTTAACCTGGTATTCATGGTGGCGATATTGTCGATATTCCAGGCCACCCTGACGTTGCCCGGGATTGCCGGGATTGTATTGACCGTGGGCATGGCGGTTGATGCTAACGTATTGATTTTCGAAAGAATTCGAGAGGAAATTCGACTCGGAAATACGCCCCAGGCGGCCATTTATGTTGGTTATGAAAAGGCCTTCGGGACCATCGCGGACGCCAACATCACAACTTTCATTGCGGCAATCGTATTATTCGGTTTCGGCACCGGTCCGATCCAGGGATTTGCGGTCACACTGATGATCGGCATCGTGTCGTCAATGTTCACCGCGATTTTTGGTACGCGGGCGGTGATCAACCTGATTTACGGTCGTAAGCAGGTAACCCGGTTGGCAATTTGATTATGGCCAGGACACTATTTAATAATTTCGATTTCATGGCGCTGCGCAAACCGGCGCTGGTGGCCTCGGTGGTGTTGTTGCTGATTTCGGTTATCAGCCTGGCAACGTTCAAATTAAACGTGGGTATCGATTTTACCGGCGGCAGTATTATTGAAGTCGGCTATCAACAGGCGGTAGAACTGGAGCCGATTCGAACGGCGCTCGAAGCTGATGGTTTTGGCGATGCGATCGTGCAGCATTTCGGCAGTGCGCAAGAGGTCCTGATTCGGCTGGTACCTGAAGCTGGCAAGGATAAAGCCGAAATCAGTTCCCAGATCATCGGCCTGTTGCAGGCAGCCAGTGATACCTCGATCGATGTTCGACGGGTCGATTTCGTCGGTCCGCAGGTTGGCGAAGAGCTCACCGAAGACGGCGGGCTGGCAGTACTTTACGCGTTGATCGCGATCCTGATATACGTTGCATTTCGCTTCGAATATCGATTTTCACTCGGCGCGGTTGCGGCCCTGGTACACGACGTGATTATCACCCTCGGTATCTTCTCGGTATTGCAACTCGATTTTGACCTGAGCGTACTAGCGGCGATTCTCGCGGTTATCGGCTACTCGCTGAACGATACCATCGTGGTATTCGATCGGGTGCGTGAAAATTTCCGCAAAATTCGCAAAAAGACTTCAATCGAAATCGTCAACACGTCAATCAACCAGACCATTTCGCGTACCTTGATGACATCATTTACTACCTTGCTGGTGCTGTTATCGCTTTTCTTTCTCGGCGGCGAGGCGATACACGCATTTGCCCTGGCACTGATAATCGGCGTGGTGGTCGGAACCTATTCCTCGATTTATGTTGCCACCACTTCGGCACTGACCCTCGGTATCAGTCGCAGCGACCTGTTGTTGCCGGAAAAAGAAGGCGAGGACCTGGCGAGGCCGTAGCGCGGGGGAATAATATGCATATCGATCCAGAACTTATTGATGAACTCAACCTGCTGCGTCGCTTCAGCATGGGCGGCCCGGTGGCGATGAATGTGCACGACAATCCTGATCCCGCGGTTATCGCGGCGGCCGAACGCATGTTCGAAAAAGGTTTGATTAGCACTGCCGAGGGTGGGCAGCTCACCGATAATGGTCGCGAGGCCATCGAACACATGGAACGCCTGTTCAACCTGCTGGATCCGCCGCTCGAGCCGATCTAGTTCCCTGTTTGATCTGTCTTCGTATACGTGTCTTCGAAACGACATTTGAACGGGTAATTGTTGCGCTCATTAACAGCGAACAGCCTTAGAACCTAAATCCTACTGCTGACAACTAAGAAAACAGGAAACAGCTAGCTCAATTCCAATATCTTAATCAACTTGATGCCGAATCGTCATCCAGTTGCTTTGCCTTTTCGTACTCCAACGATATCCATTCATCGGGGTCGGAAGCGCCCACCGAGCCCCATGACTTCTTCAGAAAAGGCGATTCTGTGCAACGTGTTCTGGGAAGATCGTCGTGAATTTGCAGCCAGGGGATCTGGCTTTCTATTCCTCCATGCCAGGTCGGGGCATAATCTTCCGGGTTGTCGAGGATAGCAGTCGGGACCGCGAAGTAATTGGCGGGCTCAGGTTTTAAGCCTCGCCAGACTACTAAGGAGCCACACTTTTTACAAAATCCCTTTTCGGCTATTAAGGACAACCGGTAATACTTGGGTTTATCGCGCGTAAATTTTACCGCTTCGATGGGAAAGGCTGCCCAGGCAAATACCGGTGCCCCCGTGCAACGTCTGCATATTTTGCAATGACAAAATCCTGTACCCAGTGACTCCTGGGTTACTTCAAGTGTTACCGAACCACAGGAACAATGCCCTGCTGTTATCGGCGGTTTATCAATGGCATCGTCAAACAGGGGCTGACCCTGAACCCGTGTCTCGATTGCCTTCATCGGATGATGTTCAGATAGGTCAGGAAGCCTGATTTCGTATACGTGAACAGGCCGTTCTATATTTTTAAAATTGCGGTAGCCAAGATCATCATAGTTATAGTCTTTTGACGATAACTGCTCCAGTACCACGCTCGAAACACATAAGCCGCCGGGTGGCGCAACTTCTTGAATTCTCGCGGCGATGTTAACACCGTCTCCATAGATGTCACCGCGGTCGCGGATAACTTCCCCGATATTTACCCCAATCCGAAACTCGATTAACTCACCTGCGCCCGGATCCGAATCCCGAGAGGCCATTTGCTTTTGAAATTCGACCGCCGTATCGACAGCTTCGGTTGCACTTGAGAATTCAGCCAGTATCGCGTCGCCTGCTTCGTGGACTTTGCTGCCGTCGTGAGCCGTAATTATTTCGCTGAGTAGATTTAATCCGGTATTTAGCTGCTGATGGGTTTGTTCCTCATTCTGACCGGTAAGACGGCTGTAGCCAGCCACGTCTGCATACAGAATCGCTGAGAGCTGTCTTTTCATCCGGCAATCTTACCATACAGGCTTTAAAGCAGCCCGGGGATACAACCTTCCACCAGTGCGACGCAAGGAAGGTTTGGGCTTCAGGTAGCCAGACTTGTGCTGTTAGCCGGTTCGATCACAGGTGCTGGCGCGTAGCGGAACTCGTCTTATCTGGATTTTTTTGCCGCTAATTTTCTGATTTTTGCGACCTGCTTTTTCTCCCAGCGCTGGCCGGCAGCAATCATCATTTTGGCTTTCTGTTCTCCCAGTTTTAACAGCGCCTGTTCTCTTTTTAATGCGCTTCTGAGATTATCGTTTAACAGGTCGACTTCTGCCTTTGCAGACGCTTTAACAAGTTTAAGTTCTTCTTTAGCAGCTGCTCTCGCTTTTTTAAGGCTCGCCCTGGTCGCTTTTAAATCTTCGCGCAGTTTCTTGAGTAATGCCTGGCGGTTGTTTGATGCAACTTTGCGTTTTGTGACCGTTCTTTTCTTTTTAACACTGGCTTTCCTGGCCGGTGCCTTTTTACGCGTCGCCCGTTTGCTTTTTGGTGCGGATTTTTTCGCGGCGGATTTCTTTTTCGCTGCAGTTTTCTTGGTAGTTGCCATGTTATCGATCTCACTTGGTAATTGCTGACAGCCACCAGAGTACAGAATTCAAGCCATCTTATAAAGCACAGGCACTCAACGAGACGACGAATTTACCGGTTTAAGCGATGGGCTTTCGGTCTTTGCTGGTTATTTACATCAGCACAGGATACTTCCCGGGAATAGTGTTGCCGCGTGAATGAGGTTAAAACCCAGGTTGGCATGGTAACTGCATAGTTCTTCAACAGAACTATCGATGGAGAAGTAATATGAACCAGGCCCTTTGGGTTGCAAAAACCGGGCTCGATGCACAGGCAACGCGGCTTACGGTGATTTCTAATAATCTCGCCAACGTCAGCACCACCGGCTTCAAGCAATCGCGTGCGGCGTTCGAGGATCTTTTGTACCAGAACCTGCGCCAGGTAGGCGCGCAAACCTCTGAAGACACGCGTTTACCCTCAGGTTTGATGCTCGGTACCGGTACCCGCGTGGTCGCAACCGAAAAGATTCATACCCAGGGAAATATAGAGAATACCGGTAAATCGCTTGACGTCGCCATCGACGGCAAGGGTTTTTTCCCGGTTCTATTGCCTGATGGTACCGAGGCCTACACCCGCGATGGTAGCTTCATGATTTCCGACCAGGGGCAAATGGTTACCGCTAGCGGCTATGAATTGCAGGCTGGTATCAGCCTGCCGGATGATACCCAGACGGTTACCATAGGCACCGATGGAATCGTCAGCGTACAACTCCCGAGCCAGGCTTCACCGACCGCCATAGGCACTATTCAGATCACCAACTTCATCAATCCAACCGGCCTGCAGTCTATCGGTGAAAACCTTTATATTGAATCGGCTTCCAGCGGCGCTCCGCAAGAGGGGACCCCTGGTGAAAGCGGGCTCGGTCGATTGCGCCAGGGTTCGCTCGAATCCTCGAATGTGAACATTGTAGAAGAGATGGTCAGCATGATTGAGACCCAACGCGCCTACGAAATGAATTCAAAGTTGATTGCTACTGCTGACGGCATGATGCAATACCTCAACAACAACACCTAGGTGACGCAATGAAGCCTATATCCAGATTAATTTTCATAATGATGCTGATCGGCCTCGCAGGTGGTTGCTCACAGACTCGAATCGTGGTGCAGCCTGATCCGCAGTATGCACCGGTAGACTTGAACGCGATGGAGTTTAAGCCCGAGCCGAATGGGTCAATTTTTCAGACAGGACGTTCGGTTCGACTGTTCGAAGACAATAAAGCCTTTCGCATCGGTGATGTACTCAGCGTGACGCTGATGGAATCAACCAATGCATCCAAATCGGCAGAAACCAATACCGACAAGGATGATGAAGTCGATATCGGTGTTGGTGCGATACTTGGCGGCGTCGGCCCCACCCACAACGGTGTCCCGATGCTAAACACCCAGATCGACGGCGAGCGTGAATTTTCCGGCAGCGGAGACAGTGCGCAGAGCAACAGCCTGAGCGGTGAGATTGCGGTCACCGTGGTCAATGTTTTACCCAATGGCAACTTATTAGTGCGCGGCGAAAAAATAATAGGCCTCAACCAGGGCTCAGAATTCATCCGCATCTCGGGTATCGTTCGCCCGCAGGACGTCAGCACCGACAATATCGTGGTGTCGAGCAAAATAGCGAATTCCCGGATCTTCTACGGCGGGGGTGGTGTCATTGCCGAATCCAACACCAGGGGCTGGCTGTCTCGCTTTTTCGATAGCCCGGTGTTCCCGCTCTAGGAGCTTGTTATGAAACTTGCAAGATTATTTATCTTATTGATTTTTATAGGCTTTTTCCAAAATGTCTGGGCTGAACGTATCAAGGACGTTACCTCGATCAAGGGCGTACGTGGCAACCAGCTGGTGGGTTATGGCCTGGTTGTAGGTCTCGATGGGTCGGGAGACCAGACCTCACAAGCCCCGTTTACAGTACAAAGTTTGAAAAACTTCCTGTCCCAGTACGGGATTACCCTGCCGCCCGATGTCAGTCCGAAGGTGAAGAATATCGCCGCGGTTTCGGTGCATGCGGATTTGCCGGCATTTGCCAAAATAGGCCAATCCATCGATGTCACGGTGTCATCACTGGGCAATGCCAAGAGCCTGCGTGGTGGCAGCTTGTTGATGACGCCCCTTAAAGGTGCTGACGGCAATATATATGCGATGGCACAGGGTAATTTGATCGTGGGCGGTCTTGGTATTGAAGGTGCCGACGGATCGTCGATCACGATTAACGTGCCGAGTGTTGGACGCATACCCGGCGGTGGCAGCATCGAACGTGAAATCCAGAACCCCTTCGCCTCCGCCGAAAAGCTAACCCTGCATTTGAAACGCCCGGATTTCACAACCGCAAAGCGTCTGGCGGATACCATTAACCAGGTTCTGGGGCCCAATAATGCTCGCGCGAAGGATAGCGTCGAGGTTTCGATCAATGCGCCAAAAGATGTTTCGCAGCGAGTTGGCTTCATGTCGTTTATCGAGAACCTGGAGTTTCAGCCCGGCGAAGGCCCGGCCAAGGTCATTATTAATTCACGCTCTGGTACCGTCGTCATCGGTAATCACGTCAAGGTTTACTCTGCCGCGGTATCGCATGGTAACTTAATCGTGACGATCACCAATACCGTCGACGTCGAACAACCGGGTCCGTTCAGCGACGGTACCACGACCGAAAATGTTGAATCGGATATCGAGGTAACCGCCGAAAATAAACGCATGTTCCGCTTCCCGAAGGGTGTCACGTTAAGTGAAATCGTGCGCGCGGTTAACCAGGTTGGCGCTTCACCCAGTGACCTGGTTGCGATCCTGGAATCGCTCAAGCAAGTTGGTGCGCTGAGCGCCGAGTTGATCGTGATTTAATCGGGATTTGCAATGTCGATTTCCAACCAGGCAGATTTTTACCTTAATTTTCAACAATTTGGCGACATGAAGCTGGGTGCTCGCAGTGGTTCTGACGACGCTGCCAAATCAGTCGCAGAGCAGTTCGAAGGATTGTTTGTACAGCAGATGCTGGCCGCGATGCGCTCGGCAGCGAAAATCGATACCGGGCAGGACAGCTCTTACCTGGATTTCTACCAGGAAATGTATGACAAGCAACTGGCGCAAACCGTTGCTGGCCAGAATCGACTCGGGGTCGCTAAATTGATCCTGCAGCAAATGCCAGCCGGTGAGGCGGAATCGGGCAATCCGGAGACTAAGCCCAAACTGGAATTCTCCCCGGTGAGGGTCGCTACGCTCAACCCGAATATACCTTCGGTAAACGCCGCAGGTGTTCCGGCAGAGGTAGTCACGATTGGTAATGAAAAGTCCACCAGGATGCTGCCTGCTGTAGCGGAGGAAATACCGACAGTGCGGGTGAGCAGGGTGTTAGATGATGATTTTGCCGAGGTCTCGCGAATCGAACAAGCCAGCAAACGCTGGCAGAGTCCTGACCGGTTTATTGCCGATATCTTACCGCAGGCTCAGGCCGCGGCCGATACCCTCGGTATCAGTGCGCGCTTGCTGGTGGCGCAATCTGCCCTGGAAACTGGCTGGGGCAAGCACACCATGAAGTACGCCGATGGTCGCAGCAGCAACAACCTGTTTGGCATCAAGACCGGTCCTGACTGGCAGGGGCCTTCTTTGCAAAAGACATCATTGGAATTCCGTGACGGAGTCCTGCAAAACCAGGTATCCCGTTTCCGGGCTTATGACACTCCGGCACAAAGCTTTGCCGATTACGTCAAATTTATTCATGGCAATCCTCGTTACCAGCAGGCACTGGCGCAGGCGGGTGATGATCAGGCTTTTATCCGTGAGATTCATCGCGCCGGATATGCTACCGATCCGCAGTATGCGGACAAGGTGCTGAATATACTCAATGGCGGGATTTTGCAACGCGCCCTCGCCAGGCTCGACGCGGGAGTAACCGACCATGCCTGATATTCTTAATACGGCGGTTAGCGGATTACTCTCGTTTCAGCGTGCTCTCAGCACTACGAGCCACAATATCGCCAATGTCAATACACCGGGCTACAGCCGTCAAACCGTGGAGTTCGGCACCAATAATCCATCTTATTTCGGCGGTAACTACTTCGGTAACGGGGTACAGATCGACTCGATCATCCGTTCCTACGATCAATTCCTGACCCGGGAAGTCCGTGACACGACCTCGGCCTATGCGCGCGTTGCCCGTTTCAGCGAACTTTCGTCGCGTATCGACGACGTGCTGGCCGACCCCGCCGGGGGCATCAGCCCGATATTAAACGACTTTTTCGAGTCGGTGCAGGGCGTTGCCGATGATCCGGCCTCAAGCACGGCAAGGTACGCCATGATTAACACGGCACAAACCCTGGCCGGGCGGTTCCAGAGTATCGATACCCGTTTCGAGGAGTTGTCGCGCAACACGACCAATGAGATTCGCGGTGTTGTTGATGAAATAAACTTGCTGGTAGGGCAGATTCGCGACGTCAATATCAGCCTTAATAATGTCGCACCATCGAGCAGCTCGACCCAACAGTCCGCAGATTTACTTGATCGTCGTGATGCTTTGTTGAATCAACTCGCCGAGAAAGTCGATATAACCGTGATCGACGAGGGTGAAAGCAACCTCTCGATTTTTATCGGCAACGGTCAAACCGTATTGACCGGGATCGAGAGTTTTACCCTGAGTACTCAGCCTGACGTTAGCGACCCGACCAGGGAGGTGATCGCCTATAACGGCCTGATCACGGTTTACGATATCAGCGCAAACCTCTCAGGTGGCGAACTCGGGGGCCTGCTCGATTTTCGTGATGGTGTGCTGGATCCTACCCGGAATGCGCTCGGACGCACCGCGATCGGGATTGCCGAGACTTTTAACGCCCAGATGCGGGATGGCATGGATCTGAATGGTAATCTCGGGCAGGATTTTTTCAGTTATAGCGCGCCGCAATCAATTGCGTTTTCGTCTAACGTTGGAACAGCAACCGTTGCAACCGTCATCAGTGATGTCACCGCGCTTACCACGGATGACTATCAACTCGCATTCGATGGCGTTAACTGGACCCTGACTTCGGATAGCGGCAGCAGTGCCAGTGTTGCTAACGGCGCGCCCGCTACCCTGGTTTTCGAGGGCATGACCCTGACCATAAACGGGGCCACGGCGGTTGCGGGCGATCAATTCACGATCAAGCCAACCCTCGCCGGTGCCGATAACCTGCAGGTTATTACCACCGATCCGAGTGCAATCGCGGCGGCGCTACCGGTTCGCAGCAGTGCGTCACTGAATAACCTTGGCGATGCTGATATCAGTCCCGGCATTATTACCGATGTTACCGATCCAAACCTGCTCAATAGCGTGACCTTCACCTTCGACACGCCACCCACCACGCTGCGAGCGGATGCCGATGTCATCGTGGGTGCGGTATCCTACCTTGCCGGCGCGGCGATTCCCTATAGTAATAACATGGTCGTCGACGCGAATGGCTGGCAGGTCAGTTTGAGCGGGACTCCCCAGGCTGGGGATGTATTTACGGTTGAAGCAAATATTGATGGCAGCGGCGATAACCGAAATGCGCTGAATCTCGGCAACCTGCAGAACAGCGGGATTTTCGATGGCGGCGTTGCCAGTTTCCAGGAGACCTATGGCTCGCTGGTTGGTTTCGTCGGCTCGCAGACACTGGCTGCAAACCTCGAACGAGATGCTCAACAATCGCTGCTTTTCCAGGCGGTCGATCGACAATCTTCTAAAGCTTCGGTCAATTTGGACGAAGAAGCTGCTGACCTGGTGCGTTATCAACAGGCCTACGAAGCAACGGCTCGCCTGGTCAGTACCGCCCAGCTCCTGTTTGAAACATTACTGGATAGCGTAAGGTAGTCATGAGAATATCAACCCGACAAATCTACACCCAGGGACTGGAAGCCTTTCAGCAGCAGCAACAAAAGCTGGCAAAACTGCAGCAGCAGATTTCGACCGGGGTTCGTCTGAGCAAACCATCGGACGATCCGGCGGCGGCTTCGAAGATTCTCGAACTGGAGCAAACGGTTTCGCTCAACCTGCAATACCAGTCAAATATCAACCTGGCGGAACAGCGCCTGAACCAGCAGGATGCGACACTGGCGAACTATGACAGCCTGTTGATCCGGGTTCGCGAACTGGCAATACAGGCCAACAATGCACCGGTTGATGCGACCTCCCGGAATGCGATTGCTGCAGAGATCGATGAGCGACTGAACGAACTGCTGTCGCTGGCAAATACCCTGGATGGCAACGGCGACTACCTGTTTGCCGGATACCAGAACAATACGGCCCCGTTTACCAGGGCGACTACCGGTTCCAGGGATTTTATCAGTTTTAACGGCGATGACGGCGTCAGATCCGTGCAGATCAGTCAAAATCGTCAACTCGAGGTCGATATTCCCGGTCGCGAAATTTTCATGCAAGTTCCCTCGGCCATCGCGCTGCGCGAGCTGCCCGCTGCCGCTAACGTCGGTACCGGCCTGATCGCGCCAGCCAGCGTGGTTGATAGTTCTGTCTACGTCGCGGGTGACTACGAGATACGCTTTGTCGCGGCCGGCGTTTACGACGTTTTCGATGTCGCCGGGGGCGTCAACATAGTCACCGGTGCCACTTATACCGATGGACAGGATATTAATTTCCAGGGGGTCAGGACTTCGATCACCGGTGCACCCGCCGTGGGTGATGTATTTACTATCAGTGCCGGCCAGTTTGAGGACGTATTTGCAATTGTCGCCGGCCTGTCGGAAACCCTGAGAACAGAGCCGGACGCCGACGTCAGGGCCGCCAATATTGGTCAATCGCTGGCCGATCTTGACGCGGCATTTGAAAATGCACTGAATGCCCGTACCCAGTTAGGCGGCAGGCTCAATGCACTCGAAGCCCAGCGCGAAGACAACGATGCGCAGGTATTCGTAACCCGGTCCACGCTGAGCACCCTGCGTGACACGGACCTGGCTGAAGCGATCAGCCAGTTAACCCTGGAACAAACCACGCTGGATGCCGCACAGGCCGTGTTTGCAAGGATTACCAGCTCTTCGCTGTTTAACTTCCTAAAATAATCGATATTTTTCTAAAGTTTATTCTCTTCCGGCCGCTAAAGCCCTTGAACGGTTAATCCAGAAAGCTCTCGGATTGTCCGTAATTTAAATTTGGCGCTTTAGTCAAGCGTAATTTAGGAGAGAATAATGCCTCAGATTATTAATACCAATATTGCGTCGTTGACGGCGCAGCGGAACCTGAACGGTTCTCAAAATAGCCTGGCTACTTCGCTACAGCGTTTGTCGACAGGTTTACGTATCAACAGTGCGAAGGACGATGCAGCCGGTCTTGCGATTTCAGAGCGTTTTACGACTCAGATTCGTGGCTTGAACCAGGCGATCAGAAATGCCAACGACGGTGTTTCGTTTGCGCAAACTGCCGAAGGTGCGCTAAGCACCACCGGTGATGCACTGCAACGTATTCGTGAACTCGCGGTGCAGTCGATCAACGATACCAACTCTTCGGCAGACCGTCAGGCCCTGAACAACGAGGCCAGTCAGCTGATCGCGGAAATCAATCGTATCTCGAATTCGACCCAGTTCAACGGTCAGAATATTCTCGACGGTTCATTATCAACCCTGACCTTCCAGGTCGGAGCTAACCAGGGCCAGACCATCCAGGTGGATGGAGTTGATTCGAGAACTTCTCAACTGGGTGCGCGTACTTCGACCAGTTCATCATTTACGAGCGCCGTAGTGGGAGCATTTACGACTATTACTGTCAGTGGCAATGTTGTTGATATATCAGGCCTAACAACAACCCAGGAAGTTGTAGATACAATTAATACTGTGTCTTCGACGACGGGTGTGCAAGCTTTGAAAGCAACCACCACCGCTACCGCAGCTGCCGGTCTGGCAATTACTACAACCGGTGTTGTTAGTATTAATTCTGTCGCGGTAAATGTCACAGCTGGTGACGCTGCTTCGACGGCTGCTGCTATTAATTCGGTATCAACCCAAACCGGTGTCACTGCAACGGTCGCTGGTGCTAACGTCGCACTCAGTAATACTGATGGCTCTGATATCTCTGTCGATAACACTGGCACAGGACAATTGGGTGGTGTAGCGGCAGCAGTTGAAACCTTCCAGGCAGGTATAACCCTGGCAGGCGCGGTTAGTGAAGGTGCCTTCACCGCGACGGCTGTTGGCCTCGACGTTGAAGGTATAGCACTAGGTGCTGCCGTTCAGGGAGACAATACCCTGACCGGAGTCGATGTTCTGACCGGTAGCAATGCGAACGATGCCTTGTTAACGTTGGACTTCGCGCTGCAGCAGGTGAGTGGTTTGCGGGCAGAACTCGGTGCGGTACAGACTCGTTTCGAATCTACCATTTCGAATCTGAGTATTACCTCCGAGAACCTGTCGGCTGCTCGTTCACGGATTCGTGACGCGGACTTCGCGGCGGAAACTGCCGAGCTGACTCGGAGCCAGATTCTGCAGCAGGCCGGTATTGCGATTCTGTCGCAGGCTAACGCCTTACCGCAGAACGTTCTGGCGTTACTCCAGTAACAGGTGAATGAGTGACTGGCATGATTTTATGCCAGTCATCTCTTCAAACGGAGAACTAACATGGCTAACGAGATTTCAAGCATAGCGTCAATCAAGGCATTGAGCGGCGCTGCTAAAAACTCACGACAGGTCGCGAAGCCTGACGTAGCCAGTTTGCCAGAAAAAGGTGGCCAGGCTTTGCCGGTTAACGGTAAACAACAGCCACCCGAGACCGCAAATACCGTCGAGGTTCGCCAGGCGGTAAGCGAGATCAACGAAATTGTACAAAGTGTACAGCGCGATTTATCGTTCAACATGGATGAGGACAGCGGTAAAACCGTGATTCGGGTCGTTGATACGGAAAGCGGAGAATTGATTCGACAGATTCCGTCGAAAGAAGTACTGGCAATAGCGTCGCAGCTTCGTGAATTTCAGGAAGATGCAGTGAGTCAAAATGAAATAGGCCAGGGATTACTATTTTCTGATAGTACCTAGTAAATCTGGTCCATTTCTTGCTGTTAAAACTTAAAGCATACTTGAGAAGGGGGAGGTAAAACTGCCCCTTCTCATTTTCGGTTAAATGACCAGGCAGAGGCCTGGTCCTGGAAAGTAAGTTAATAAAGGAAAGGAAGAATCATATGGCGGCAATCACTTCACTCGGTGTCGGTTCCGGGCTGGACCTGGGAACGCTGGTTTCGGGCCTGATCGAAGCTGAACGTGCGCCTGTCGAAAACCGTCTCAACCAGAAGCAGCTAAACTTCACCACTGAGTTGTCAGCATTCGGATTACTGCGTAGCTCGTTGTCCCAGTTTCAAACCAGTCTTGACGGGCTCAAGAATTCGTCTGCTTTTAATGCAAAAGCGATCACTGCCTCCGATGCATCGGTATTTTCGACTTCGGTGGAAAGTTTTGCCGACATTGGCAGCTACTCGGTCGAAGTATTGGCCATGGCCAAGGCGCAGTCGCTGGCAACCAGTGCAGCAACCGCCTTCGCTACGGTCGATGACGTGATCGGCAGCGGCACGCTGACAGTCCAGTTTGGCACAACAACCACTAGTCCTTCTTACTCGTTTACGCCCGACCCGGCAAGGCCCCCGCAGGCTATCGATATCAGTGCGGCTAATGGCAACGATACCGTCAGTGGCTTACGAGATTACATTAACGATAATGATTTCGGCTTTCAGGCGTCGATTGTTGACGATGGTACCAACGGTTACCGACTGGTGTTCACCTCGGAAGACACCGGTGCTGCCAACAGCATGGAGCTGACGGTAACGGCCGACGGTGATGGTAACGACAACGATAACGCGGGTTTGTCGCAACTGGCGTTCAACGCTTCGGCACAGGGCAGCCTGATTCAAAATGTTGAGGCCCAGGATGCGTCGCTGACGATTAACGGGCTTGGAATCACCCGCGATACTAATTCGATCAGCGGAGCGATTAATGGGGTCACGCTGGATCTGCTGAAAGCGGATGTTGGCAATATCGTCAATGTCGACGTAAACGAAGATCGTGCCGAGATAACCGCAACGATTAATGGTTTCGTAGAGGCTTACAACGAATTGACCGAGAGTATCAAGTCACTTACCAGTTACGATGCCGAAACCGGTACCGGCAGCGTACTGATTGGCGATTTTACCGTGCGCAGCATCAGCAGCCAGATTCGCAGCGTCCTGTTTGGCAGCATTTCCGGGCTGCAGGGTAATATCAAGTCACTGGTCGACATTGGTATTACCACCAACTCGAACGGCACCCTCGACATCGACAGTGCCAAACTCTCGGATGCACTGGATAATTACCCATCCGAGGTAGAGGCCCTGTTCGGCATAAAGGGAATAACAACTGATCCCGGGGTCAGTTACGTGTCGTCTACGTCGGATACCGAGCCCGGGGACTATGCAATCAATGTATCTCAAGTCCTGACCCAAGGTGTTTTGACAGGTAGCGGCCCGGTTGCCGCAACACCCATAGTAATCAGCAACGCTAATGATAATAGGAGATTTGGGATCATTGTTGACGGGTTTTCGACTGGAAATTTCAACTTCAGCAATGGCACCTACAATAGCGAGGCTGACCTGGCAACGATGATGCAGGGCAGGATTAATACCAGGTTGTCAGGTAATGCCACGGTCACGGTAACCTACGACGCGACTGCCGATCGCTTCTTGATTACTTCGGACAGTAGCGGGCCCTCATCGACAGTCGAAATCACCAGGGTCGATACCAACACTTTCGCTGACCTCGGTCTTTCGGTCTCGACTGGAGTTGATGGCACAGACACCGGACGCGAGGTGACCATTGATGGCGTCATTGCGACCGCAAATGGGCAGATTTTCACCAGCGAGTCGGGCCCCAGTAACGGACTGTCGGTTGAGCTCCTGACCAATACTCCCGGTAATCGGGGAACCGTGACCGTATCAAATGGATTGGCGGGTACGCTGGATGGTATTCTGGATGCCTTTTTGCTGTCAGATGGCACGATTGCTTCCCGTGAAGAGAGCTTGAATGAAGGTCTCGAAGATATTGAAGACGAACGTTTCAGACTCGAAGACAGGATACTGGCCCTCGAGGCGCGCCTGATTCGGCAGTTCTCAGCACTGGATGCACTCATTGCGCAGTTCAACCAGACCAGCAGCTTCCTGACCCAGCAGCTCGCAAACCTGCCCAAACCGAACACGATCAATAGTAACGACTAATTTCGACTGTTTACTCAAGAAAATAGGGTAAGAGACGATAACCTGATATAGAACCAGACCATGGAGCGAAAACCAAAATGACAAATGTCGCACTTAAAGCCGTAAACCAGTACCAGTCCGCAGACAATAGTTCTATCGCGTACGCGGACCCACACGAGCTGATCCTGCGCCTGATGAATGGTGCCATGGAGCGAATCGCCCAGGCCAGGGGAGCCATAGAGCGCAATGAAACAGCGCAAAAAGGTGAATGTATCGGTAAAGCCATTTCAATCATTGGCGGTCTCGAAGGGTGTCTTGACCATTCGCAGCAAGGAGAGCTCTCCGCGAACCTGTCAGACCTTTACCAGTACATGATTATTGCCTTGACCGAAGCCAATATGAGCGACGATATAGCGAGGCTCAATGAAATAAGCGATCTTTTGCTCACAATCAAGTCCGCCTGGGAGCAAATACCCGACTCGGCAAAAGAAACCGGTGCCTAGGCAACTTATTCCAATTATGAACCAGCAGGAAGCCCTGAGCGCGGCGATTAAGCTGACTGATGAAATTCTCGAGATACTCGAGGAAGGCGAATTTGAGCGCGTCGAGGAGCTTGAGGCGCAGAGAAAAATCTATATAGAACAAGCGTTTGCAGATTCGATCGAGCATGTCGACCGAATCAAGGCACAGCACCTGCAAAGCTTGAATCAGCAGGTTGTGGAAAAACTCAACCTGTTCAAACAATCGGTTATCCTGCAGCAAAAACGTATACGAATCGCGTCAAAAGCGACTCGTGCCTACCTGAGTAACGACTCGTACCCCAAATAAATCGATACCTGATCGATTGAAATATTTAATCTAAAAAGTCGGATTTTATGCGCCGATATATTGTCATACTAGGCTAGAATTTTAATTAAATTCCAGGGTCGTCAAAAAACTGGCTGGGATTGTTTTCCTGGTAGCAGGGGGTTGCAACAGATGGCGGAACAGGGTGGAAACCGGGACGGTAGCGAGGTCCTGGTCGTTGATTCCAATAATACACGCGGACATTCTTTTCTCGCAGTACTCAGTTTTATCAAGGTTGAAGCAAGGCTAATCACTCCCGATCAGCTGCCCGATATCCCGCGCCGGGAACTATTCAATTATCTCGCCATATTCAGTATTGACGGTGACGATATTTCCAGGTTTTTCCTCGAGCGTAACAAGGAAGATAAATGCCAGTACCCGGTGGTTCTACTGGCTGACAAGTCAGAATTGAGCGCGCTTGAAATCGTGGTTCAACTGCCATTTATTGCCGGGCTGTGCTTCCAGTCTGATTACTACTCCCTATCCCAGGTTCTCGATCAGGCGAGTAAGCATAATAAACGCGAACGCCGCATGGACAATCGCGAGTGTCAGCCACTGATCGGAAACAGTAACTCCATCGAACGCATTAACCTGATGATCGACCAGGTTTCGGATACCAATGCATCGGTATTGGTGCTGGGAGATTCGGGAACCGGCAAGGAAGTGATCGCGCGCAATATCCACGCGCAGTCTTCGCGCAGCAAAAAACCCTTTATTCCGATTAACTGCGGCGCGATCCCGGCAGATTTACTGGAAAGCGAGTTATTTGGCCACGAAAAAGGGGCCTTTACCGGCGCGATTAGCGCGCGCCAGGGGCGTTTCGAACTCGCCGAGGGCGGCGTGCTTTTTCTCGACGAAATCGGTGACATGCCGTTACCGATGCAGGTCAAATTACTGCGCGTTTTACAGGAACGCTGTTATGAAAAGGTTGGCAGCAACAAGTCGATCAAGGCCGATGTGCGTGTCATTGCCGCAACTCATCGGCGACTCGAAGAGTTGATAGAAGAGGGTAAATTTCGCGAAGACCTGTTTTATCGACTCAATGTTTTTCCAATCGAAGTGGCACCGCTGCGTGAACGCCAATCCGATATTCCGCTGCTGATTCATGAAATGATAGCGCGTATCGAACGTGAGAACCGCGGTTCAGTGCGGCTGAGTAAGAAAGCGATTGCAATGTTGCAGCAATACCCCTGGCCGGGAAATGTGCGTGAGTTGGCAAACCTGATCGAACGCTTGGCGATTTTGTTTCCGCATGGTGTTGTGGATTCAAAGGATTTACCGGAGAAGTATCAAAGCGAGGGTAATCTGGAAATCAGCGAAGCCTCCACCGACGATGTCATGGTGTCGATGTCGGAACCCAACCTCAGCCAGCTCCCGGGCGAGGGTATCGATATGAAGAAGTACCTGACCGATATCGAGGTATCGTTGATCGAACAAGCCCTGTCAAAATCCGGTAACGTGGTTGCGCGCGCCGCAACCATGCTCAATATGAGACGTACCACACTCGTCGAAAAAATGCGCAAATATCAAATAGAACGCACCGAATAGCGTCATTTTTCTGTCATTCGCAAAAAATTAAAATTCTAACTAATTGATATACATAGACTTATTGCAATTGGTTTGTCTTGTGCACCCTGTTCGGGGTGGAAAATCAAAAACTAAACGAAACGCCAGCGTTACAAAGCCTGCAGGGTGCGTTTGAGCAATTTAATCGCCTCTCGGAGACCCTGAACGCCAGCGTCGAGCAAATCAGCCAGAATGTTGATCGCATCAAGCCGGCCGAGGCGCAGACCGAAGCTGGTGCCAATTCCCGATTGATTGACGCGATACCGGGTGGGGTCGTGGTACTGGACCGCCAGGGTAAAGTCGCTGAAGCCAACGAGGGTGCGCGCCTGCTGCTGGATACGCCGCTGTTGCAGGAGCCCTGGCGGGAAATTGTAAAACGTGTATTTCTACCGGAGCTGGACCAGGGGGAACTGAAAACCGCCGATGGCAGGCAATTCAGTATCTCGACCCGTCCCCTTGGCTACGCGCCCGGCCAGGTTCTGTTGCTTAGTGATGTCACCCAGACCCGCGAACTTCAACGTACGGCACAACAGAATCTACACCTGGTAACCATGGGCAAGATGATGGCGAGCCTTGCGCACCAGATTAGAACGCCGCTGGCGTCGACGATGCTTTACCTGTCGCAATGTGTCGACACTGTCCTCGATAGCGAGACCACGCGATCTTTTTGTCAGAAGGCGTTGGCACGCAGCCGACATATCGAAAAACTGATCAACGATATGCTCGTGTTCGCCCATGGTGGCCAATTCGTCATGACTCGTTTCTCGGTGGCCGACCTGTTTACCGAACTCAACGATCAGTTACTACTCCAGTTGCAGCAACGTGGCGCGGTATTGCAACTGCAGGGTCAGCAATGTGAAGTGGAACTGCAGGGGAATAAGGACGCCCTGCTTGGTGCGCTCGCCAATCTATGCATGAACGCACTGCAGGCCTGCGAGCAAAAACCTCTAATCGACATCAGGATTGCCACCACCATACATGGCTTATTGTCAATTTCGCTAAAAGACAATGGCTGCGGCATGGATCGGGATACACGTGCACACATCTTTGACCCTTTTTTCAGCACCAAGGCTGATGGCACCGGACTCGGGCTTGCGGTGGTAAAGGCTGTTATCGAATCGCACCAGGGTCGTATCGCGGTATTTTCCCGCCCCGGTCGCGGTTGTCGTTTTCGTATTTTCCTGCCTTGCAGGCAGGCGATGAAAACTCAAGTTAGCAATACCTGAAGTCAATAAATTAAAACAATGGAGCTAGACCATGGTTGATGTACTGGTAGTAGAAGATGATGAAGATCTGCGCGAGGCAATATGCGATACGCTGCAGCTCAATGAAATCAGTTTTCACGAGGCTGAAAACGGCCTTGCCGCGGAGCGTTTCCTGGCCAGCCATTCGGCATCCCTGGTACTTAGTGACGTGCAGATGAGCCCGGGCAACGGCTACGAGCTGTTGTCGTCGATTCGCAGCAGTCAAATCGATGTGCCGGTGATCTTGATGACGGCTTATGGCTCTATCCCGCAGGCCGTGGATGCGATCCAGGCGGGGGCGGTCGATTACCTGGTAAAACCTTTCGAGGTATCAAGCCTGGTGAGTACGGTGCGCAAGCAGATTCGAAACCCGTTGCCAACGGACGACGATCTTGTGGCCGTGGACATGGCTAGCCGGGAAATCCTGGAAATGGCCAGGCGCGTTGCTAACACCGATACCTCGGTCCTGCTCACCGGCGAGAGTGGAGTCGGCAAGGAGATCTATTCGAGATTCATCCACCAGCAATCAGCACGTTCCAGGCAGCCGTTTGTCGCGATCAATTGCGCGGCGATTCCCGAAAACATGCTCGAGGCCGTGCTATTTGGTTACGAAAAGGGTGCCTTTACCGGCGCACACAAGGCAACCATGGGCAAATTTGAGCAGGCCCAGGGCGGTACCTTGCTGCTGGACGAAATTACCGAGATGGACCTTGGATTGCAGGCAAAAATTCTGCGAGTGCTGCAGGAAAAGGAAGTAGAGCGTCTCGGCAGCAACCAGGTTATCGAGCTGGACGTACGTATCATCGCCACGACTAACCGTGACTTACGCCACGAGGTACGTGAAAAACGCTTTCGTGAAGATTTGTTTTATCGGCTCAATGTATTTCCTATTTCGATACCCGCGTTGCGTGAACGCCCCGATGATATCGTCCCTGTCGCACGCAAGATTCTTGCGCAATACAGCCGCGCGGCCGGCGAATCGATCCAGCTTTCCGAGGCGGCCTGCGAAACTTTATCTCAGCACAGCTGGCCGGGTAACGTGCGAGAGCTTGATAACGTGATACAACGGGCCCTGATCCTGAAGCAGGGCAAAGAAATCCTGCCACAGGACATCATGCTGGAAAGTAGCATCGAACAGGTTCCACTCGAACCGTTGCTCGAGGATAACGGCAAGTTGCATTCAGATCTGCGTGATCGGGAAACCGAGGTCATTCTTGAGACCCTGCGTAACTTCAAGGGCAGCCGCAAGAAAACGGCTGAAAAACTCGGTATCAGTCCACGCACTTTGCGCTACAAGCTCGCCAAGCTGCGCGATGCCGGTGCCTCGCTCCCCGACTAAATCTAAAGGCGTGATCATCGGTACATCTTTGCTGGAACGCCGTGAATACGTCCATGTAGGCTCGCGCGCAACATCCCTGTTGCGCAGCGTCCAGCAAAGATGTACCGATGATCACGCCCCGAATATTTTAGCCATCTTGGGAGAAAGGTCGCGAAAGTGTAGCGAGGCATGGATGCCGCGGTCCGACGCTTCGGGCTCCAAGCGATTCCATGGATGGACCAACCGGCGCTTGCGCCGGTTGGGAGCGCCTTTCGCGACCTTTCTCCCAAGGTGGCGTTGGAAATTAGGGAAAGTTGGCGCGATTGTTGCTGACTATCCAGAAGATGCCCGAAAAGAGCAGTGAAACCGATTAAATGTCAAAAAGTTAACAGTTTTAGACCTGATCTGCGGATTGGGGCTAAATCCGTCAAAAAATCGACCAGTAGGGAATTTCATGATTAATAACGCACAGAACCACTTGTTAAGTCAGATGCAGGCAATCGAATCCCTGGCCAAGGGCCAGGCGATGCAACCCGAGGTCAAAACGGAGCAGGAGCAGAGTTTTGGTGACCTGATGCAGCAGGCAATCGGCAAGGTAAATGAAACGCAGATGCAGGCCTCGTCTCTGACGAAGGCGTTTGAACTGGGTGAAGATGTCGATATTTCTGCAGTCATGATCGCGGTACAGAAGTCCCGCATTTCGTTCGAGGCCCTGACGCAGGTCCGTAACAAGCTCCTGAGCGCCTATCAGGATGTTATGAACATGTCGGTGTAAAACATGGCTGAAGCAACCGTAAACCAACAGGGTGTACCCGGGCAGGATGGACAGGGGATAGTGGCAGTAGCGCCGCGACAGATTAACCCTATCGATGCCGTGGCCCAGTCTCGTGCGGTACGCCATATCAGCAAGCTCGTCGGGCTAGCCGCCGCGATCGCAGTCGGTATGGTCGTCGTGTTATGGACTGCGGAGCCGAATTATGCACCGCTGTATACCAATATGTCGGGTAAGGATGCGGCCCAGATTGCTGACACGTTGATGTCAAAAGATATCGAATTCAAGCTGGAGGCGAACACGGGCACCCTGCTCGTAGACCAGGCCAAGTTGTCTGAAGCACGCCTGTTGCTCGCCTCGCAGGGTCTGGCGGATGGTACTGCCAAGGGCCTCGAAATGTTGCAGCAGGACCAGGGCCTCGGTACCAGCCAGTTTATTGAAACCGCGCGCTATAACCATGCCGTCGAGGCTGAGCTGGTACGTTCGGTTGAGTCGATACGCTCGGTCGACAGGGCGCGGGTACACCTGGCAATACCGGAGCAATCAATTTTTATTCGCAATCGCACCAAGCCGAGTGCCTCGGTGGTGGTCAGGTTGCATCCGGGCCGGGTACTGAATCCCGGGCAGGTGGAAGCTATTGTGCAGATGATAGCTTCCAGTATCCCGATGCTGGAAAGCACCGAGGTCAAGGTGGTCGATCAGTTTGGTCGGCTTCTGACCAGCGAGAAAGACGAAGGCATGTCATTGACGACCCGACAGTTCGAATATACCAGCAAACTCGAAGACAACTTTGCCGACCGAATTATTAACCTGCTTCAACCGATAGTCGGCGAGGGTAAAGTGAATGCGCAGGTTGCCGCCCAGCTTGATTTTTCCGCGGTTGAATCGACGCGCGAGGCTTATGATCCCGAGCGTAGCGTGATTCGTAGCGAGCAAATCAACGAAGAAGAAAACCGCAGTTTTTCCCAGGCATTGGGGATCCCCGGTGCGCTTAGCAATCAGCCCTCCGCGGCCGGCAGGATTGAAGTCGAAACGGAGGCCGGCGCTGAAACGACAGGCGCTGCCGCGGAAGAAATCCCAACTAACCAGAATCGTTCGGCGACGCGCAATTACGAGGTAGATCGTGTCATCAGTCATACCAGTAATCCGGTCGGCAGCGTACAGCGCCTGTCGGTAGCGGTGATTATCGATGAAAAGCAGGTTACCGCGGACGACGGTAGCATTTCCAAGACACCCTATAGCGATGAAGAAATCGCACGCTTCACCAACCTGGTCAAGGAAACCATAGGCTTTGACGCCAACCGGGGTGATTCGGTTAGCGTCATAAATGCATCGTTCCTCGAAGTCGAAGAGCCCGTGGTTGAAGCGGTTCCGGCCTGGAGAAGCCTGCTAAACGAAGCCTGGATTGTCAACCTGATCAAGCAGGTGCTGGGAGCGCTCGGTTTGATCATCGTTTACTTTATTTTCGTGCGCCCGGCACTGCGCTCGCTGTCACTGAAAAATAATGATGCCGAAACTACCAGTGCTGCGGGTAGCTCGGATTCCGGCGCTGTTCACAACCTCGGTTCACCGACACCGATGCAATACGCCATGCCGGGTCAGCAAGCCGGAGGGCAGAATTATGGCATCCCTGATTTAGCCAGCGATCCCAACAACCCTGCGGCCATGGTCAGGCGCAAGGACGCGACTTACGAGCAGAAAGTAGATATGGCACGAACCGTGGTTATGGATGATCCAGCACGGGTCGCAAACGTAATGAAACATTGGGTGGGTGACGAATAGTGGCTGATGAACAAGTTGATAAAGGCTCGACCTCGGTCAAGGGCGCAGAAAAGGCCGGCGTCCTGTTACTAACCCTGGGCGAAGATGTCGCTGCGCAGATTTTGCAGCACATGAGTCCCAAGGAAGTGCAGAAGGTGGGATCCACCATGGCGACGATGAACGATGTATCGCGTCCGACGGTGGAATTTGTAATCGACGACTTTTTCGATGTGCTTGAATCGCAGACTGCCCTCGGTATTGGCAATGACACCTATATCCGCGGCATGCTTGAAAAGGCCCTGGGCGATAAAGCGGGCAGCGTCATCGATCGAATCCTGATGGGTAGCGGTAGCAACGGCCTCGAGTCGATGAAGTGGATGGATCCCAAGGCGATAGCAGAAATTATTCGACTCGAGCACCCACAGATTGTGGCCATCGTGCTGTCGTATCTCGAAGCCGACAGCGCCGCACGCGTGCTGACCCACCTGCCCGAAGATAGCCGTGCCGGAATATTGATGCGGATTGCAACCCTGGAAGGAGTGCAGCCGGCCGCAATCAAGGAACTCGACTCGATTATGGAGCGTTATTTCAGTGACAACGAGAACGTCAAGTCTTCAATGGTCGGTGGCGAAAGAACCGCCGCAGATATACTGAATTCCATCGACACTACGATTGAGAACGAACTCATGGAACAGGTACGCACCGAGAACGAAGAACTCGCGACCAAGATCGAAGATATGATGTTTGTGTTCGAGAACCTGCGTGACGTCGACGATCGTGGTATCCAGACCATGATGCGCGAGGTCTCGACCGACCTGCTGTCATTGGCGCTCAAGGGGGTCGACGACGAGATGCAGAAGAAGTTTCTCAAAAACATGTCCTCGCGCGCCGCGGAGATGCTGGTCGAAGATATGGAAGCCAAGGGTCCGGTCAAGCTCAGCGAAGTCGAGGCTGCGCAAAAGGAGATCCTCGGCGTCGCTCGCAAGCTCGAGGAATCCGGAGAGATCATGCTTTCCGGCGGTGGCGAGCAAATGGTCTAGGTTGGCATTTGCTGGCACCGGGCTAATAGAAATGCAATGAGAAAACAGGAATGATGGCTGACAAAGAGGTCGAAAAATGGCACGCACCGGTAATGGATGCCGACCCCAGTCGCGTGGTTCGCTACCGCGAAGAGCATGAAGCCTCGATCCCGACCGCCAACGATATCGATCAATGGAGAGCGCAGGCCGAGGAAGAGGGCTACCAGCAGGGACTGGTCCGTGCCCAGCAGGAGACGCGCGAGTTACAGCAGCAGTTACTGCAATTAATCGATTTTTTTGAACATCCTCTGCAAGCGCTAAACGAGGATATCGAACATCAATTAACCCAGCTTGCCGTAACCCTGGCGCAGCAGTTGGTACGACGGGAGTTGAAGGTCGAACCGGGTGAAATTATTGGCTTGATACGCGACTCGGTTCAGCTGCTACCGGGAATGCAGCGCAATATTTCGATCGTTTTGCATCCGGAAGACGCGCAACTGGTGCGTAACGCGCTGTCGATCGAAACCAGCGATGAAGAACATAACTGGAAACTGGTTGAAGATCCGATGATTACACGCGGTGGTTGCGAGATAAATGCGCCCCCATCGGCCATCAATGCGACACTTGAAAATAGGCTGTCAGAGTTGGCGGCTTCGGTTCTGGGTGGCGAAAGGGAGCAGGACTAGTGCCCAATCCACTAATCGAAAAGGCGACCCGGGGCTGGATGACTTCGCTGGCGCGGACAGGCAGCGAATCGAGACATCTTGGTAGTCCGGTAGTCGAAGGCGTGCTGACTCGCATGGTCGGTTTGACGCTCGAGGCGGTTGGTTGCCAGGCACCGACCGGGGCGCGTTGCGACGTCGTTAATTCAAGGGGTGACCGCGTCGAAACCGAGGTCGTCGGCTTCTCCGGCGATAGTCTTTACCTGATGCCGACTGCAGAGGTTCGCGGGCTGGTGCCGAATGCGCGCGTGATTCCGATGCGACAGGGATCCGACGTGCTGGCGGGCCCGGAATTGCTGGGCCGGGTTATCGACGGGCGCGGCAGGCCGTTGGATGACAAGGGACCTTTACGAGCACACCAGAAGTATCCATTGCAGGGCAAGGAGATCAATCCGCTGAATCGAACCCCGATTCACGAAGAACTCGATGTAGGCGTTCGCGCCATTAACGCGTTGTTTCCGATTGGTCGGGGTCAGCGTATGGGTTTATTTGCCGGAAGCGGGGTGGGCAAATCGATTTTGCTCGGCATGATGACCCGCTATACAGAGGCCGATATCGTCGTCGTCGGATTGATCGGTGAACGCGGCCGCGAGGTGAAAGAATTTGTCCAGGAAATCCTGGGCCAACAGGGATTACGCAAGGCGGTTGTCGTGGCCGCACCGGCGGACTCTTCGCCGTTGATGCGTATCCATGGCGCGATGCAGGCTACCAGTATCGCCGAGTACTTCCGCGACCAGGGGAAAAATGTGCTGTTGCTGATGGATTCACTCACCCGATTTGCCCAGGCGCAGCGAGAAATTGCCCTGGCCATCGGTGAGCCACCGGCGACCAAGGGCTATCCACCTTCGGTTTTCGCCCGTCTTCCCCAGTTAGTCGAACGCGCCGGAAACGGTGCCGATAATGCCGGCTCGATTACCGCGTTTTATACGGTCCTGGTAGAGGGCGATGATCACGCCGATCCAATTGCCGACGCCGCCCGGGCTATTCTCGACGGGCATATCGTACTGTCGCGTCAATTGGCGGAAACCGGCATCTATCCCGCGATCGATATCGAATCTTCGATTAGCCGGCTGACGCCCCAGATTACGACACCCGAGCACATGAGCATGACCCAGAATTTCAAGCATATTTACAGTCTCTACCAGCAAAATCGTGACTTGATAAGCGTTGGCGCATACCAGCAGGGATCCGATCCTGCGATCGATCGCGCGATTCGGATGCACCCCCAGCTGATCGAATTTATCACCCAGAATATGAACCACTCGGTCAGTTTTGACAGCAGTCGCACCCAGTTAGCCGAAGTGCTGATTAATACCGGGGATGACGAGCGGCCCGTTGCGGACGATACGCCGGTGGATCAATCGGCGGATGTGCAGGTGGATCAGCCGTTAAGTGGCGAACTGGTTGGGTAAGCTATGACTCGTTCCCAGCGTTTACACCCGGTGGTTCAGCATACCGATAAAAAAGAGCAGCGCGCACTGCAGGAAGTTGCCGTGAGTCAGAACCTGCTTGAAATAGAACAGGCCCGTCAAGTTCAGCTGCAGAACTACAAGCTTGAATACCTGGAGAAGAAAAAATACGACATTGGTGTTTTTACGCCACATGAACTGCAGGAGTTCAACCGCTTCCTGCAGCAACTCGATCAGACCATTGAACGCCAGATGGAAGTGGTTGAGTTGCGCCAGCAGGAACTGTTACAGAAACGACGGCTTTGGAATGCGATGCGCATCGATTCGAAGAAGATGCACAAGGTAGTTGATAAGCTGCAACAGCAGGAGTTTGTAGAGCAGGAGCGCAAAGAGCAGAAAGCACTCGATGAATTTGCGCAGCGTAAATTTAACCGCCGCTAAGACGATTCAACAAAACTGGCACGCATGATGCATTCAGTCCATGCAATAGCTAGAAAATCGCAACACCAAAAGAACTGACTGGATGACCAGATGAATATAATGCTGACCGATTTAACCGCGCTCACCCTGGAGCAACAGGACGTTTCCATGGTGGTGGAATCAGGTGCGGACAGCTTTGCCGGTTTGTTTTCCCAACAGCTCCCCCAGGCGTCCGAAAAAGAAGGCCAAGGCGTTGATTTTAAAGATTTTTTAGAAAAGCTACCGATACAAACGGAAACCTCCGAGATGACCCCGGAGCTGCCACTGGTGGTAACCGATGGTGAGGTTCCATTGCACGATCCGGGCATGTTCAAGCGGGATTCTGATCCCGGCATAAATATACTGCCGCAACCTGTCGTTAACCCCGTAAAACAAATCCCAGGGCCTGATATCAGCGGCATGCTAAATGCGCCGACAAGCGGGGAAAAGGGCGAACCGTTGCCCATCGGCGGAAATCTTTTGCCGGATGATGCCGGGCCGGAAATAGCAAAACAGGACATGTTTGCAAAGACGGTTGCGCCTTCAGTGACGCAAGTAGCTGTTGCCGAGGTTATCAGGCCAGCCAGTTCCGAAGTCCTGCCAGCTCGTCTGTCAAGAGTAACCCGGCCGCCCACGGTCGCTCCACAACCGCGTGGGGTAGCCTCGCTGCAGGGGATAACGGATAAAGGGCCCGTGGCGGCGGATTTTGTGGCGGTGATGGGTAAATCCCCGGTCGCCGAGTCAGACCAGGTTATTGCCAGGGATAAAATCGTTGCTCCTCAATCTCCTCGAACCATCAGTAAAGATCTGTTGCCAGCAGCCAGGCTTGTTGACCAAGCCGGGATTGTTGGAAAAACGCGTATCCCGGATGTCGGGACGGCACCGCCTCCCTTACGGCCTGCGGACCTGGCTGGATTGACACTGCAACCTGCAATCCCTGTTGCCGTGCCAGCAGGGGGGGATCGCTCCGTACCTGCTGAAAGGAATCCAAAAGGCCTGATTCAGAATGTAACCAGGGACCTTGCTGCTGCTACTGTGCCGATCACGGACAGGGTTTTGTCGTTAGCCGAAAAGATACCGGTCGCTGACAGCTTAACCGCTCGCGATATGCTCAATATCAGCACTCCCGAGTATCGAAATCTCGAAATCCCGGCGCAGCCGAGCGCAAATACATCACAGCAAAACGTCGCCCTGTCGACAAGCGCGGCCCAGGCATTTTCGGCTTTATCGCCTCCGCTGACAGCCACGACCCAATCCTATACCTTTCCAACCCATCTTGAGACGCTGACACTGGCACGCAACCCGGATTCAACGCAATTGGGTAGTGGATTGAGTGAGCGCGTCAACTGGATGATTAACCAGAAGCAAAATACGGCAAATATTCGGCTTGATCCGCCATTCCTGGGCAAACTCGATGTGCAAATTAAACTTGCTGACGATGCGACCACGGTTATCTTTCAGACTCAGCATGCGCAAACCCGCGACTTGATTGAATCCGCCTCGGTTCGTCTGCGCGACTTTTTGCAGGAAAGCGGTTATCAGAATGTAAGCGTCGATGTTTCACAGCGCCAGGACCAGCAGCAGGCCCGTTCGCAAACGAGCCCCGGTGCAGACGCTGATCAGCAGGATGAATCTTACCAGGACCCGGATTTCGACCATCAGCAGCGCGATGCGGTTAATTATTTCATTGGCGACGGAATTGTAGACACCTTCGCCTGATTACCCCCTTATTGCGGCGTTCGCGCCGCAATCTTTTTAGTCCCTTCAAACCAGCCGCCGACAAGTTATTGTCTCTAAGCCGGAAAACACTGTCAAAAAACTGTCTACTTTGATTTTGATTAATATAACTATCTGAAAAGTAAAAGGAAAATTATTTGGCATAGGAATTGCTCAGCCTTAGGTATCTGTTAACAGACAGGAATCCAAAAAATGGCGGAAGAAGAGCAACAGGCCGAAGCCGAAGCAACCGGCGGCGGCAAGAAAAAACTAATTTTCATCATTGTGGGTGTGATATTGCTGGTCGGTGGTTCGGTCGGTGGCACCCTGTTGATCGTCGGGGGCGATGACACTGCCGAAACCGAGGTCATGGAAGAAGTCGAAGTTTCTCGGGGCGATGCCAGTTACATCGATCTGAAGCCTGCCTTTACGGTAAACCTGGCGCCCGAGGATCCGGTTGGATTCCTGCAGATTTCAATGCAGGTACTGACTTTCGACGACGATGTCGCCGAAGAACTCGAAAAGCACAAGCCCTTGATACGCAATAACCTGGTGGTCCTGTTCGGTCAACAAAGTTCGGCCGAACTGCGTGTCCCCGAAGGCAAGGAGCGCCTGCAAAAATCGGCACTGGATACGGTGCAAACCGTAATAAACAAGCATGGCTCGGGTGGTGAAGTCGACAACGTTTTTTTCACCAGCTTTGTGATGCAGTAGGGGAATAATCTTGAGTGACGACATTCTCAGCCAGGACGAAGTCGATGCCCTGCTTGGCGGCGTCGACGACGGCGTTATCGATACATCATCGGATAACGCTGAAGTTAATGGCGAAGCCATGCCTTTCGACTTCAACAACCAGGAGCGCATCGTTCGCGGACGCCTGCCGACCCTGGAAATGATTAACGAGCGTTTCGCACGCTACTTTCGCATCAGTTTTTTCGACCTGCTGCGCAAGTCACCGGAAATTTCGGTAACAGGCCTCGAGATGGTCAAGTTCAACGAGTATATCCAGACCCTGGATGTGCCGACCAGTTTGAGCCTGATAAAAATGGCGCCGTTGCGGGGCACCGGGTTGATCATGCTGGATCCCAAACTGGTCTTCGTTCTGGTCGACAACTTTTTTGGTGGTGACGGCACCATTCAGGCCAAGATCGAGGATCGCGAATTTACCGGCACCGAATTGCGGGTTATCGACAAGGTTGTGCAGATCTGCTTTGAGGACCTGGTGAAGGCCTGGGAGCCCGTCATGTCGGTTAATTTCAACTCCCACAATCACGAGGTTAATCCGCAGATGGCGACCATCGTCAGCCCCACCGAAGTTGTCGTGGTTTCAACTTTCCATGTCGAGCTCGAAGGTGGCGGAGGGGATATACAGGTAGTGTACCCGTACTCGATGATCGAACCGATCCGAAATCTGCTCGACACCGGCGTGCAGAGCGATCGTGGCGATATCGACGAACGCTGGGCCATTCTTCTCAAGGAAGAATTGATGCACGCCAAGATTAATATGCAAGCCCTGTTCGTCGAGAAGCAGGTGCCGCTTTCCGATCTGATCAACTTTAGGGCCGGCGACATCATACCGATCGATTTACCCGAGCAAGTCATGGTTCTTGCCGAAGAGCTGCCGATTATCCGCGGTCAGTTTGGCGAGCATCAGGGTAACTCCGCCGTCAAGGTGGAAGAGATCATCGAGATCTACGATCCGGAAAACGAAGACATCAAAAACGCAATTACACACCAGGAATAGTCTGTAGGAGACTAACTTATGAGCAATGACACAGAACAGGCCGTTGAACAGGAAGACCTGGCCGAGGAACTGGAAGCCGCGACGTCGGATAGCAGCGTTGAAGACGAAGCTGCCGACCAGGGTAGTGGTGATGAATTCCAGCAGGTTTCGGCAAAGCATTTGAATAACACCGCGAACCCGGATTCTGGTGACGTCAAGCTGGACGTTATCCTTGACATTCCGGTGACCGTGGGCATGGAAATCGGTCGCACCCAACTCAGTATTCGAAACCTGCTGCAGCTGAACCAGGGTTCTATCGTCGAGCTCGACCGGCTCGCGGGTGAACCGATGGACGTGCTCGTCAATGGCACCCTCGTGGCGCATGGCGAGGTTGTCGTGGTCAACGAAAAGTTTGGTATTCGCCTGACCGACGTGGTCAGCCCGGCTGATCGGATCAAGAATCTCCGCTAATGCGCTGGATACTGGTACTTAGCGGATTGCTCTCCAGTACGGCGTTAGCGCAGTCCCAAATTGATTCACCTGCACTGGAACCGCTTTCGACGCCCTACCTGTTCAAGCTGACAGGTGGGTTACTGCTGGTCGTGATGGTGATATTTGTGCTCGCCTGGCTGGTCAGAAAATTCAACCTGAACCAGCAATCGCAAAATGGCCTGATCAAAATTATCGCGGGGCTTTCAATTGGTACCCGGGATCGAATCGTACTGTTGCAAATCGGCGAGGAACAGATCCTGGTTGGCTTGACTCCAGGGCGCATCGAAAAGCTGCACACCCTGTCACAGCCACTGGATGCCCCGGAAGGACAACTGGCTCCGTCTTCTTTCGCCGAGAAGCTTAATCGCGTCATGGGTGAGCGGGAGTCAAGATGAAATTCCTGTTCGGCTTGTTGCTAGTGATGGTGGTACCCGAAGTGCAGGCACAGTCGGCTGGTATCCCGGCGATTTCGATCGACGGTGGCAATGGCGATGGCCAGACTTACACGGTAACTCTGGAAATCCTGGCACTGATGACGATGTTGACGTTGTTGCCCGCGATCCTGCTGATGATGACCTCGTTTACGCGCATTATTATCGTGCTGTCGATCCTGCGCCAGGCGCTGGGTACTGCGCAAACACCTTCAAACCAGATCATCCTGGGACTGGCTCTTTTTCTGACACTGTTCGTGATGTCACCCGTGTTTGACCAGGTTTACCAGGTAGCCATGCAGCCATACCTGAATGGCTCGATGTCGGCGATGGACGCGATGCGGGCGGCGACCGAGCCATTCAAGACGTTTATGCTGGCGCAAACGCGTGAAACCGATATCCGTATGTTTGCCGATATTGCCGGTGTGGCCGAAATTGAATCCCCGGAGAAAACGCCTTTCACTTTGCTGATGCCTGCCTTCGTCACCAGCGAGTTAAAGACAGCATTTCAAATCGGGTTCCTGATCTTCATTCCCTTCGTGATCATCGACCTGGTGGTTGCCAGTGTGCTGATGTCAATGGGTATGATGATGTTGTCGCCGATGATTATTTCCTTGCCCTTCAAGCTGATGTTATTCGTGCTGGTTGATGGCTGGGCGTTGATCATGGGTACCCTGGCCTCGAGTTTCCTGCTGGGAGCCTGATATGACACCCGACACCATCATCGACCTGTCGCAGCAGGCACTGTACGTAATCGCAATGCTGACTGCACCAATGTTGCTTTCGGCGCTCGCGATCGGTTTGTTGATCGGTATGTTTCAGGCCGCAACCTCGATCAACGAACAAACCCTGAGTTTTATCCCCAAGCTCATGGTGTTGCTACTGTCGATACTGATCGCAGGGCCCTGGATGCTTAACCTGCTGTTGAGCTTTACCAAGCGCCTTTATATTGGCATCCCGGGCCTGATTGGTTGATCTGCAGATGGATTTCAACTTCGCCCAGGCAACCGCGTTCGTTGGATCATTGATCTGGCCGATGATGCGCATCGGTTCGATGTTTATCGCGATGCCGGTAATCGGTACGCGCCTGGTACCGACCCGCGTCAAGATCATTATTACCATGGTGCTGTCAGTCGTAGTCGTGCCGCTACTACCCGAAGTACCGCAGGTCGAAGCACTCTCGGTCGAGGGATTTTTCATCTCGGCACAGCAAATTTTGATTGGCCTGTCGATGGGCTTTACGATGCAGCTGGTTTTCGGTGCGCTGATGATCGCTGGCGAATCAATCGCGATGAGCATGGGTCTCGGATTTGCGTCGATGGTCGATCCCACCAACGGCGTCAATGTGCCCGTGATCTCGCAGTTTTTTATTATTATCGGCACGCTGTTGTTTCTTGCCCTGGGTGGTCACCTGATGCTGATTCAGCTGGTCGTGTCCAGTTTTGAGAGCCTGCCGATCTCGGCGACTGGCGTCGGACGCGCTGATTTCTGGTCGCTGATTGCCTGGGGTAGCCAGATGTTTATCGGTGCTCTGTGGGTCGCGATCCCGGCGCTGATCTCGATGCTGGTAATCACGCTGTCGATGGGTGTCATGACGCGGGCAGCACCGCAGTTAAATATTTTCTCGGTTGGTTTTCCGGTCACGATGTTCATGGGATTCATCATCCTGCTGCTGGTCATGCCCGGAATTCTGCCGCGCTTCAATCAAATGATGTTGCAGGCGATGCAGCTTTCGCAATCGGTCGTGGCACCCTGAGGATAATCGGATATGGCGAACGAAAGCGACTCCGGTCAGGAAAAAACGGAACAACCTACCGCGAAAAAGCTTCGCGATGCGAAGCAAAAAGGTCAGGTACCGCGCTCCAAAGAACTCAATAGCATGACCATCATGGTTTTCGGCGCCCTGGGGCTGTTGTTCATGGGTTCACACATGATCGAACATATTTCGATATTCATGCAGGAGGGATTCACCATATCGCGTGCCGACATTTATTCCAGGCAGGCCGTGTTCGAAAAATTCGGCGTCGCGACCTACGAGGCACTGACCGCGATCGGTCCGTTCATGTTCCTGATGACAGTGATTGCGATTTTCACGCCGCTGGCAATCGGTGGCTGGTCTTTCAGCATCGAGTCGATGGCGTTCAAGGCTGATCGTATCAGCCCAATAGCCGGTTTCAAACGCATGTTTTCGGCCAAGGGGCTGATGGAGCTGCTAAAGGCGGTTGCTAAATTCGTAGTGGTGTCCAGTGTTGCGGTGGTATTCCTTTGGAGCAAGGCCGACGAATTCCTCGGGCTGGGAGCACAGCCGCTGGCCCTGGCACTGGAGCACGGTGCCTGGTTGCTGGGACAGAGCTTCCTGGTGGTATCTTCGACATTAATACTGATAGCGGCTATCGACGTTCCATTCCAGCTCTGGGATCACTCTCAAAAGCTGAAGATGACGCTGCAGGAAGTACGCGACGAATTGAAAGACACCGAGGGTAAGCCCGAGGTCAGGTCGAAAGTGCGCCAGGTACAGCAGGAGATGGCTCAGCGCCGCATGATGGAGGCGGTGCCGGATGCAGACGTGATCATTACCAACCCGACGCATTACGCGGTCGCGTTGAAATACGATCACGACAACATGGCAGCGCCAGTAGTGCTTGCCATGGGTAAGGACCTGATTGCGCTCAAGATCAGGGAAATTGCTGAATTCCACGATATCGAGATTTTCGAGGCACCGCCCCTGGCGCGAGCGCTTTACGCAAACTGCAAGCTGGACCGGGAAATTCCAGCACATCTCTACTTCGCGGTCGCGCAGATACTCGCTTTCGTGTTCCAGTTACGTATCGCGCGCGATCAGGGAAGCGAAATGCCGCAGCGTCCCGATCCTCACATGCCGATGGACGAGGAAGCATAGTGGCCTCGTCATCAAACACTTCAGCTTGCGTTGAAGCCAGCAAAGCTGGCCGGGGAGAGTACTAGTGGCTGGACAAACCCTTAGCGCTCAACTCCGCGGATTCAATCCCCAGGGCTTCGCAGCTCCTTTAGTCGTCATCATGATGCTGGCGATGGTGGTGATACCCCTGCCACCAATGGCGCTGGACATGCTGTTTACCTTCAACATCACTTTCGCGCTGGTGGTACTGCTGGTTTCGGTTTATGCGTTACGACCTCTCGACTTCACGGTTTTCCCGACCATCCTGCTGATTGCCACGTTGTTGCGCCTGGCGTTGAATATCGC